>ENA-UEQB01000075-UEQB01000075.1-human-gut-metagenome-genome-assembly--contig:-NODE-75-length-82579-cov-35.039175_pt1 | contig 82579 bp, 87 predicted proteins | sample MGYA00242901_ERZ507918 | MGnify/ENA primary metagenome ERZ507918 (study PRJEB26167, sample SAMN06115405) | human gut metagenome | host: Homo sapiens | place: China:Sichuan | collected 2016-04-06... | reverse complement strand
GGGAACGTATTCCATCGCTGTCAGTAATTCTTTCGCCCGGTTCTAAGATCGGACATACTCCGCGGAAATAACCCATCGCAGCTATCGCCGGATGACAACCTCCCGCATCTACGCATATCGCTGGCCTGCACGACTTGTATCGCACAAGCCCTTTGCAGCCGAGAGTTATTCTATCACACCTTCGTGCATTTGGCAAGTGTTTTTTAGAAAAAAGAACGAATTTTCTTTTTTATTTTCTCTGTTTTGTCAAAAGTCACTTTTTCTGTGCAGAATGCACAATCGGGTGGCAGCTTTTTCCGTGGAAAACCCCGCCGACACCAGTATGCCCCCGGGGGCCGGGCCTTATACCTATTATATAACAAAAAGGGGCCGCCCCGGGTGGTTTCCCAAGGCGGCCCCTGTAAGGGGTCTGTATTTTTTAGTGCATCCAGCACTTCAGGCTCTCGGCCTGAGCTGTGCTCAGCTGCCGGCTCACAAGGCCGTCGTGCTCCAGGGCAAACCAGCTGCCCCCCTCTGCCAGCAGGTCTTCCACCGACAGGGTGGTCGTTTTGAGGGTGGTGACAAACTGGATCTGCTCCACCCCCTGCTCCCGCAGGGCCTCCAGCGCCTGCCGGGTGCCGTGGAGCCGGGCGGCCAGATTGTCGGTCGTCACCCGCAGGGTGCTGCCCTGCTGCTGGGCGTTAAAAGGCAGGGGGTCGCCCTCCAGCGTTTCCACATGGAGGTCCAGGCGGCTCTCCCCGTCCGGGCGCACAGGCTCCCACCATTCCCTCACGATGGCGTACGAGTTGTCATCCAAGATCAGGTCCTGGTCGTAGATGATGTGGTGGATGTAGCCGGGGAACAGGTCGTCGATCTTCGCCTGGATCTCCTCGCCGTCGACACGTTCACCACCCGGCGTCTGATTGCCGCCGTTGCCGATGGTAGCACCGGCACCGTAGTAGCGGAAGCGATTGCTCTTGCCGACCGTCGCCGTCACCTGAGCGGCTCCGCTCACGGTGACATTGCTGCCGCTGCCCCTGGCACCGCCGCCGATGCCAGCACCCTTAAAGCCACCGGTGGCCGTCAGGCTGCCGGCTTTTTGGTTATCGTCCTTTTGGTTATCGTCCTTCAGGGTCAGCGTGCCTGTGGAGGTTTTTTCAAGGCCCGCCCTGAGAATGCCGCTTTTCAGCTCGTTCTTGCCGTCCAGCTCGATCTCCACATTGCCGTTTCCCTGAACGCTCAGGGCAGCGTTTCCTTTTTCACTAGTCCCCAATTCGCCGTATTTTCCGGTGTCGCTCACATCGATCTTTACGTCTTTCAGGGTGAGTTTCAGCGCCGTGGCAGCGTTGTTGATCACCGTAATGATGTTGCCAAAAACGCCATTTCCCTTTCCGTTCACCGAAGTCGGGGCTGCAGGGGCAGCAGCAGGAGCCGGGGCTGCCTGCTGGGGCTGGGGCTGCTGGTCTGCGCTCACCTGCTGGTCGGCATCTTCCTGCCGGTCGGCGTCCTCCGACCGGTCAGTGTTCTCCGGCTGGTCGGCACTCTCCGGCTGGTCTGCATCTTCCGGCTGAGCAGGCTGGTAATTGTCCTCCACCACAGGGCCAAAGCCGGAATCCTCTGCTGCGGGGCCTTCCAGATCGCTCTCCTGCGTGCTGATGGTCTGCTCACGGGTGGTGATGATGATCTCACCACTGTCATCCTTGGTCGTTCCGTTCTGTTGGACGGTCTGTTTGCCATCCGTATCTTTGGTGATGGTAATATCGCCGTCGTCGATATAGTAGGTCTCTGCAAAGGCCGGAGCCGCCAAAGACACCGTGATGCTCAACGCTGCTATCAGAGCTGCTGCCCTGCGGAATGCGTCGTTCTTCTTCATTGTGGTCTCCTTTCTTTTTCTACGTTTTCTTGTGCTTTTTGCGCTCTTTTTGTGGAGGGCGTATTTTCTTAATTGTATTCTCCCCCATATTTGCAATAGGTGAAAATAACAATTTTTTTACTTAAAGCAATTAATTTTGCGGCAATGTGCAATAAAGCAAACTTCCTCCCTGCCCCGGCAGGTTCCGCCTCCGGGCACAAAAAAGAGGCCGCCGCATCCGCTCTGATGCAGCAGCCTCCCGGGGGAGCCCCCCTTGGATCATTTTGTTTTCAGTGCCTTCTCCAGCCCCTCCCGCGGGGTGACGTACACGGTGGTGTACACCTCGTAGAGCACCATACCGGGCTTGGCACCGCTGGCTTTCCAGATGTTCTTCACCTCAGTGGTGTCCACCGCCACCTTTGCGCCGGTGCCCGCCTTGTAGGTGCTGGAATAGATGACCGCCAGTTCGGCGGCTTCCTGCTTCGTGCTGTCCGGGATCTCCTCGCCCCGGCTCATGACCACGACGTGGCTGCCGGGGGCTTTCTGTACATGGAACCACAGGTCTTTGCCCCGGGCGGTGTGCAGGGTGAGCTTGTCGTTCTGGGCGTTGTTGCGGCCCACCAGGATCTCAAAGCCATCGGTGGAAGTGAACCGCAGGAAATCTGCAGGCTTCTGGCGCTTATCCCGCTGCTTGTAGTATTTCAGGTAGCCCTGACTCTTCAGCTCTGCCCGGATCTCGTTGAGGGCCGCCTCACCGGAAGCGGACTCCACCTCGTAGAGCACCGTTTCCAGATAGGCGATCTCCTTTTCACCCTCTGCCAGCAGGTCCACCAGCATCCGGGCAGCGGTCTGCTTCTTTTTATAGTTCTTGAAGAAGTTCTGGGCGTTCTGGCTGGGGGTGAAGCGCAGGTCCAGCGGGATGGTCACTTCCTTGCCCTCGTCGTACCAGTTGGGCACGGTGATGCTCTTCATGCCCTTCTGGGCCAGATAGAGGTTTGCCGAGAGCAGCTCACCGTACAGACGCAGCTTTTCGCTCTTGCCGCTGGCAGCAAGCTCTTCCTGACGGGCGGCCTGCTTGCGCACGGCGCGCTCGTACATATTGTGCACCGCCTTGTGCAGCTCCTTGCTTTTGGTGCGCAGACGTTCCGCGCGGTCCTTCTCAGCGTAGTAGCCCTCCAGCATGGCGTTGAAGGAGGGCCACTCCTTTATAATATATTTTTCGCCGTACTGCTGCGGGCGGAAGAAGGTATACTCGATGGGCTTGCCGCTGGGGTCGGTGACGCTGCAGGGCGTACCGCCGGTTGCGTGCTCTTCCTTCAGCTCGTCGATGGCGGCCATAAGCTTGCGCTTCTGTTCCTCGGTCAGCTCATTGGCGGGCAGATGTTCGCCGTCAAAGGCACGCCATGCAGCTTCGCGGCAGACCACCGGGCCAACACCGGCCACGGTCTTGTTGAGGGCATCTGCCACCGGCAGATCTCTCTGACAGGCTGCTGCCACGATGGACGCACTGCTCACCAGCAGGAAGTCCGGTCTTGCAGGCTTGGGCGGCGTGGTATAGGGCAGGCCCGGCAGCAGCTGGCGCACATCGCTGTCCTCAAAATCCACGCGCTTGAGTGCGTCAATGATCTTGCCGTTCTGCACCAGAACCAGATTGGAGTAGCGGCCCATCAATTCGGCACACAGGGTGTTGCGCACAAGGTCGCCCATCTCGTTGGTGCACTGAAAATCAAAGTAGACGATGCGGTCTCCCGGCTCCATGTGCACGTCCAGCAGCCTGCCGCCGGTGAGATGCTTGCGCATCAGCATACAGAAGGAGGGCGGCGTTTCCGGGTTTTCAAAGCTTTCTTCGGTCAGGCACACGCGGGCGGAACCGCTGCGGGCCGAAAGCAGCAGCGCATAGGTATCCGTGCGGGTGCGCAGGGTGAGCACCAGCTCATCGCGGGTGGGTTCAAATAGTTTTGCGATCTTGGCATCGGTCAGCGTTGCTTTGAGCTCTGCTGCCGTAAGGGCCAGTGTCGCGGCATCCAATGCCATAGTGTTTACCTCGTTTTATCTATAACCCTCTCAGTCGCCTGCGGCGACAGATTCCCCTTTTTGTCGCTGCGCGACATCTTCCCCCGGCCGGGGGAAGTCTTTCCTCTCGGGGGGAGCTTTTCTGCACGGGCGCGCCATAAAACCTCCCCCTTTCGGGGGAGGTGGCATTGCGCAGCAATGACGGAGAGGGTTTTCTTTTTATAAATACGTATACGGATCCCGGTTTTCAGTGCTCACCAGCACTTCCAGCTCCGGCAGGGCGGCGCGCAGCTTTGCAGCTACGGCGGCAGTCACCGGAAATTCGGTGGCATAGTGGCCCGCAGCAATGAGCGAAAGGCCCAGCCGCTTGGCATCGATGGCGTGGTGGTGGTTGGCTTCACCGGTCAGCAGGCAGTCCGCGCCCATAGCAATGGCATCTGCAAACAGGCTTCCGCCCGCACCGCTGATGACCGCCAAGCGCTTGACCGGCTTCCCCGCATCCACAAACTTCACCTGCACCGCCGGGCCGTTCTTCGGCTGGTTGCAGCGCGCAGCAAGCTCCTGCTGTGCCTTGCGGGCAAGCTCCGGAACCGCGATTTCTTCAATGGCTCCCACACGGCCGCAGCCCTCGGCAAAGGTTTCCATATTCTTCATGTCAAAGATGCCTGCCAGCACTTCGTTCACGCCGCCCTCGGCAGCATCCAGATTGGTGTGCATACAGATGGCAGAAATGCCCGCCTGCACCAGCTGGAACGGCACATCCTGCGGGCCGATCTTTTTGAGTGGATCAAAAATGACCGGGTGGTGGGACACGATCATCTCACACTGCTTTGCGGCGGCTTCGGCCACCACTTCGGGGGTGATGTCCAGTGCTGCCAGCACCCGGTGCATCTGCCCGCCGCAGTCCACCAGCAGGCCGGGATTATCCCAGTGTTCCGCCAGCTCCAGCGGCGCGATGGCCTGCATTGCTTCGTATACCTGATTAACTGTTATCATATCTTCACCATCCTCGCCCTCTCCGTCATTGCTTACGCAATGCCACCTCTCCCATGGTGAGAGGCCTTGGCATTCCATGCAGCGTTCATCATTTTGCCAAAGGCTCTCCCTTTGGGAGAGCTGGACGCGAAGCGGCCTGAGAGGGCAAGCCAGCTAATAAACTATCGATTTCCTGCGCCAGTTCACTGCCATCCGGCACGCCAAGGCGCATCCGGGGCAGCTTTGCCTTCTGCCAGTCGGCGTAGCCTTTTCCCTCGGGCCACTCTCCCGTACTGCCAAACAGGCACTCGGCAAAGGTGGGCGCATACACCCTGCCGGTGTACTCCGCCGCCATCACCGCGTACCAGCGGCCCGCCGCCTGCACCGGGCGGTCGGCTGCAAAGGAGAAGCCATGCTCCCACAACCAGCGGCGCAGCGCGTCGTGGCGGGTGGCCGGGATCATGATGATCCGCGGTCCTCCCACGGTGAACACCCACGGGGCTTTCTCTAAAATTTCCCAAGTGGTCTGGGCGGAAACGCCCGCCAGCACGATGCTGCCTACTTCGTTCTCCGTAAGCACAGAAAGACCGTCGCCAAGCCGAAGCTCAGCGCGGTCTTTACAGCCTGCATGTTCCAGCGTCTGCTCTGCCTTTGCCAGCGGGCCGGGCCGCAGGTCGGCACCGATCACCTTCGGGTATTTTCCCGAAGCCGCCAGCACCGCCGTCAGCTTGCCGTGGTCGCAGCCGATGTCCGCCACCGGCTCTCCCGGCCGCACAAGCTCTGCGGCGGCAGCCAGACGCGCATCCAGTGTGGGCAGCAATTTATGCCTTCTTTGCGGCCAGATGCTCGTTCAGCTTCTCGATCAGCTCATCGCAGTCCACGCCGTGGACAGCACAGGCCTCCTCGATGCTCTCGCCGCGGGATGCAGGGCAGCCCAGGCAGTGCATGCCGATCTCCATGAAGTAGGGAGCGGTGGTCTGGTCCATATCCAGGATATCGCCGATGATGGTCTCGCGGGTCACCTGCTTTGCGTCCTTGTGTTCTTCCTTCTTGAGCATATTGAAAATATCAAACATGATGGTTTTCCTTTCCTGTTGGGTAAAATCACGGCATAACCTACCGTTCTTCTATACTATACCCTAAACCGGTACTGTTTTTCAAGTATCTGCTGGGATTTTCAGCGTTTACTGGTAATTCTTATCCAGCGAGAAGCCGCGCCCGCTCACCTCGGTCACATGGCTCACGATCATAAAGCAGGTGGGGTCGATGGCATGGGCCAGCTTTTCCAGCTTCGGCAGCTGGCGGTTGCTCACGATGCTCAGCAGCACCTGCTCCGGCTCGTGGCTGTAGCCTCCCTCGCCATGCAGCACGGTCACACCGCGGTCCAGCTGGGTGAAGATGGCCTCGCGGATATCATCGGCGTGCTGGCTGATGATCTTTACCTCGGTGCGGGTAGTGCCGAAGAGGAGCACCTTGTCCAGCACCACCGTATACACGATCACCATCACGATGCCGTACAGACACTGCTGCAGCGGGCTGAACGCCGCCTGCAGGCAGAGGATGAGCATATCGAACACCAGCATACTGGCCGACACCGGGATGTGGAAATATTTGTTCAGCACCAGCGGAGGGATGTCCATGCCGCCGGTGGATGCGCCTGCCCGGATGGTGATGCCCAGCGAAATGCCTACGCCGAGGCCTGCAAAAATGGTGTTGAGCACCAGATCATCGGTGAGCACAAAGCCTGTGAACACCCGCTCCCACAGGGCCAGAAACAGGGGGCTGAGCACGGTGCTGGCAATGGTGGTGATGGCAAAGCGCCGCCCCAGCAGCACCCAGCCCACCGTAAGCATGGTCATGTTGATGACGAACAGCACACCGGACACCGGCAGTCCCAATGCACGGTTGATGCCCAGTGCGATGCCGGTGGCACCGCCGGTGATCAGACCTGACGGCACAAGAAACAGCACCACCGTGAGCGCATACAGTGCATTGCCCACGATGATGGACAGCGAATTGAATGCGATCTGCTGCTCATATGAAAGCTTTATCATCTTTTGTCCCTCATTCTTGAATTTCTTTCTTCTATGATAACGAAAAAATCCGCATTTATCAAGCGTTTCGCCCATAAATGCGGAATAATCCCGGAATAAATTACATTTTGTTGTTTACTGCGCAGAGGTCTCCTGCACCGGTTCTTCGTCCTCCAGCAGACGCAGACCGGCGGTATCCGTCACCGGCAGCGAGAACACGATCGCGCCCGCCTTTGGCCCGGCACCGTCCATGATGGCTTTCATGATGCGGTTCTTTTCCGGCGTGCGGGCCACGATGAGCACCAGCTCTTTTTCATTCACCAGCTCCACGCCAAGGAACTGGGCTGCGCCTTCCATGCCGGTACCCTTGGCGTGGATCACCGTGCCACCGCCAGCACCTGCGGCGCGGGCGGCATCCATAATGGTGCCGGTGTGGCCCTGATTGGCGATTACCAGCAGCAGTTCGTAACGGGTATCCTTCAAGGTGCTCTCCTCCTTCAATGTCAGCGGCTGGTGCTGGGTGAGGAACATCAGCGCCCTTCTGCCGCCGATGCTGCTCAGCGGCACCGTGAATGCAATGCCGGTGCCCGGCACGTCGATGCACATTTTGCGGCGCAGGTCTGTCCGGACGGCCTTCCATGTATCCTCTGTCACCACCGCCAGCAGCACCGCCTTCTCGGTCTTTTCCAGACCCAGCGTGGCCAGAGTCTCCCGCACCGCTGTGCCGCTGCCCACCGTGCGCAGGTTCACATCCACGCCGCGCTGCTGGTACAGCTGCAAAAAGGCATCGGTGGAGCGGCGGTCGGTGATGGTCACCATCAAAAACAACGAACTCATGCCGCGCCCTCCTTACAGTTCAATGATATCATCGTCCGGCAGTCCGCCAAGGGCCGCACCCATGGCCGCAGGCTGCAGCCGCCGGGCCTTGCGGGTGCGCAGCTGTGCCACAAGGCCCATCAGCTGCACCGTAATGAGCGGGGTCATGGCCACCATGGCCACCACGCCGAAAGCGTCGGTGACGATATTGCCGCCCACGGCCACGCAGGCACCCTGTGCCAGCGGCAGCAGGAAGGTGGCCGTCATGGGGCCGGATGCCACGCCGCCCGCGTCAAATGCAATGGCGGTGAACAGCTTTGGCACCACAAAGGAGATGCCGATGGCAAACACATAGCCCGGCACGAGGAACCACAGGATGGAAACGCCGGTGAGCACCCGCACCATGGCAAGGCCCACCGAGATGGAAACACCTGCCGAGAGGGCTGTGCCCATGGCCTTGGCCGAAATGGCACCGTCGGTCACCTCTTCCACCTGCTTGTTCAGCACATAGACGGCCGGCTCGGCCTTGACGATGAAGTAACCGATGAGCATTCCAATGGGAATGATGATCCAGCGGAAGCTCTGCCCGGCCAGCACCTGACCCAGATAATTACCGGCAGGCATAAAGCCCACATTTGCGCCGGTGAGGAACAGCACAAGGCCCACGTAGGTATACGCAAGACCCACCGCAATGCGGCCCAGCGACCGGCGGTCCATGTGCAGAGCCACAAATTGAAAAATGCCGAACATCACGATGATGGGCAGCAGCGAGACAGCGATCTCTTCCAGATACGTAGGCAGGCTGACATGGAACAGCTGCCACAACTCCACCGAGTCGCTCACCTCCGGCAGCACCGGCGGGAGATAGGTGCTGTCCGATGCGCGGAACACGATGCCCAGAATGAGCACTGCCAGAATGGGGCCGATGGAGCACATGGCCACCAGACCAAAGCTGTCGTCCGCCGCGTGGCGGTCGCCGCGGATGGACGAAACACCCACGCCCAGCGCCATGATGAAGGGCACAGTCATGGGGCCGGTGGTCACACCGCCGGAGTCAAAGGCCACAGCAAGAAATTCCTTGGGCACAAACGCCGCCAGAAGAAAGATCATGCCGTAGAACAGCACCAGCAGCTTTGGCAGCGAGATGCCAATGAGCATACGCAGGAAGGCAAACACCAGAAACAGACCCACGCCCGCCGCCACCGATAAAATAAGGGTGCGGTTCGGGATGGAGGGCACCTGATTTGCCAGCACCTGCAGGTCCGGCTCCGAAATGGTGATGAGGAAGCCCAGCAGAAAGCCGATGCCCAAGATCACCGGCAGCTTCCGGCTTTTGGTGATCACCGCACCCACGCGCTCGCCCATGGGGGTCATGCTCATCTCCGCGCCCAGTGTGAAGAACATGATGCCCACCACGATCATGGCGGCCCCCAGCAAAAAGCACAGCAGGATGCTGGGCGACACCGGCGCAATGGTAAAGCAGAGCACCAGCACGATGGCTGCAATGGGCAGCACTGCCTGCAGCGCTTCCAATAGTTTTTCCCGCAGTTTCGGGAGGGATGCTTTCAGGATAGCGTCCACCGCCTTTCACCGTTTTATATCCAGTTTGTACAAATCATAAACAAGTATATGAATAGTATACAAGGCAAAAGCCGCCCCGTCAACAAACGGAGCGGCAAAGATCGGCAAAGACGCAAAAGCTTTACAGTTTCTTCCAACTTTGTCTTTATTTCGTCAGATCTCCTGCTTTGCCAGCACGTCCGAGGTGGGGGTCTGGAACACCGGGATATTGGCATAGGGGTCAGCCACTTCTTCTGCAGGCAGGCTCTTCATGTAGGCATCCATGCTCTCGGCCACCTTCTTGGCCACAGCCACCGCCTCCACCACGGTGCGTGCGCCCATCACGGCATCGCCGCCGGCAAATACGCCCTCGCGGGTGGTGCTGCCGTCCTCGCTGACGGTGAGCAGGCCCTTCTGGTTGGTCTCGATGCCAGTAGTGGTCTTGACGAGGTTGCTCTCCGAGCCTTGGCTGACCGACACGATCACGCCGGTGTGGGGGTAGAAAGTCTCACTGCCCTCCACCTGAGTGAACCTGCCATCTTCGCCCTTGACGGTATCGCGGCAGATCAGGCCGTTCTCACGGATCTCCACCGGTGCTTTGCAGAAGCGGAAGCCCACGCCCTCCAGCTTTGCATAGCTCACCTCGTACTCGGAGGCGCTGATGCAGCTCTCGTCGCGGCGGGCATAGCAGGTGACGTGGCGGGCACCGTTGCGGATGGCGGTGCGGGCGCAGTCCATGGCAGAGTTGCCCACGCCGATCACCGCAACATCGCTGCCCAGACGGAACGCCTTGGAGTTTGCCAGATAATCGATGCCAAAGGCTACATTTCCCAGCGTCTCACCCTTGATATGCATGGCGTTGGCCTTCCACAGACCGGCACCGATGAACACGCTCTTGTAGCCGTCGCGGAACAGGTCATCGATGGTGATGGTCTTGCCGATGGTGGTGTTGGGCCGCACCTTGATGCCCTTCAGCTCCAGATGGCGGTACTGGAAATCGTCCAGCACGCTGTCCGGCAGGCGGTAGTTGGGGATGCCGTAGCGCATGACGCCGCCAATTTTATCGCGGGCATCAAAGATGGTCACATCGTAGCCCCAGCGTGCCAGCAGCACCGCAATGGTCAGGCCCGCCGGGCCGGAGCCAACGACTGCCGCCTTCATGCCGTTTTTGGGGGCAGGGCCGGCGGTCATTTTGTTGGCGTAGGTCGTGGAAATGTAGTCCTCAATAATGGAGAAGTGCACCGGGTCGTGGCTGGGCATCCGGTTGCGCACGCAGTGGCCCTCGCACTGGTTCTCGTGGTTGCACACCAACGCACAAACGGTGGTCAGCGGGTTATTCTCGAACAGCATCCTGCCAGCTTCGTCCATCTGGTTTGCCTTGAGCAGCCGAATGACCTCCGGGATGTTGGTGTGGATGGGGCAGCCCTGCTGGCACAGCGGCTTTTTGCAGCCCAGACAGCGGTTGGCTTCGTCCAGAACGTGAAGTGCCATGAAGTTTCCTCCTTATTGCGTGCGGTTTTCTGATTCCGTTCTTATTTGTTGTATCCAACATCGCATTGCTTTAATCATACACCACAAACCGGCCGGACACAAGTGTTTCTGCATAAATTTTTTTCGATTATTTTTTGTCAATTCGTCAAAAAGATAATTTTTTGACGATATACTCCCCCCATCGGCCCGGGCACCCGGCGGCACAGTGCGCCAAAATCGCTGGCTGCTGCCTGTGCCGCCGCCATGCGGGCGCAGGCATCGTTTTCTTTTTCCAGCTTTGCCAGCGAGTGGCTCAGCGGCAGGGATGCATGCTTCAGCAGCACAAGTGCTTTCCGCCTTGCCCCCAGCAAATGCAGATAGGGCGGCAGGGCAGGCACGGTCTCCGCCGCATAGCCCAGTGCCGCATCCATGGCAAGGCGGCGCATCCGGGCCCGGGGGTAACGCACAGTGGTCAGCGCGTCCAGCAGCTGGGGCAGGCCGGTGCAGCTGCGCACGGCGTTTTCCAACCGGTGGTCCAACCCCTCGGAAACGCCCCGCACTGCGGCAAAAGGTTCCGGTCGTGCACAGGCCGCCCGCAGCAGAGCCAGCTGACACCGGCCCGCAGCGGCATGATCCGTATACATTCCGTCGATTTCCGCTTTTTTATACAGCTCCAGTGCTTTTTCTGGCACATAAGGAGTCAGCGCATCCGCGCCCTGCTCTGCCCAGAGGGCGCGCAGCGCGCTGGCACTGGCAAACTGTGCGTGGCCGCTTTCGGCAAGGGCCTGCCCGTGGCCCGCCCCCACGCGGGGCAGCGGCACCGGGGTCATGGGTGCCTCCTGTTCCAGAATGGCCTTGCAGTATTCCACTGCCAGATTGTTGTTGGGCTTATCCAACAGCGCGGCCAGTGCCGTGCCAGGGCAGAGCGCTTCCACCGCCGCCTGCCGCGCCGCCGCAAAGCTGCGGGCACCGGCTGCAAGCTGGCGCTTCAGCTCGGTGCGGTAGGCTGCGCTGCACAGCACCCGGGCAGCTTCCATCAGCAGGGCTGCGTCCGGCGTCTCTGCCCCGAACACCAGCGCATCGCACCCGGCGGCGGCAAGGATGCGCACCCCCGCCCGGGCAAAAGCCTCTGCCCCCGCACAGGCACAGGGCGCAGGCAGCGCAAATATCAGATCTGCCCCGCACTGCAGGGCGGCCTGCACCCGCACCGCTTCCGGCAGCAGAGGCAGTGCGCCGCGCTGGGTCAGCCCGCAGCTCATGGCCACCGTCACATGCTGTGCTCCCAGCGCTTTTGCCTGCGCCAACTGCCATGCATGGCCATTGTGAAAGGGGTCGTACTCTGCAATGATACCGGCAAATTTCATAGATAAGCTCCTCTGCAGGGCTGCTGCGCCCTCGGAAAGATTGTTAAATTTATATCGTATATACAGAAAACTGCAGTGGTTTTGCGCATTTGTGGGCAGGATGTACAAAAACCTTGTACACAAGCTTTACCGCTTTGCCCGGGTTGCGGCTTGAAAAGCCGCCCACCCTATTATATAATAAACACAGGAATCTGTAAAATTCTGTCCTCAGGTTTAAAAAGAGGGCAGACCAAAAACATACAGGAGGCAACACAGATGAAAGTTCTGGTTATTAACTGCGGCTCTTCTTCCCTGAAGTATCAGCTGATCGATATGGACGGCGAGAAGGTGCTGTGCAAGGGCCTGTGCGAGCGCATTGGCATGGAGAGCAGCATGATCACTCACGAGGCCAACGGCCACAAGGCCACCACCCCGGCCATCTTCCCCACCCACACCGAGGCATTTGCCGAGGTCGTGAAGAAGATGACCACCGGCGAGGGCAAGTGCATCAACGACGTCAGCGAGATCGATGCCATCGGTCACCGTGTCGTGCACGGCGGCGAGAAGTTCAAGGAAAGCTGCCTGATCACCGACGAGGTCATCGAGACCATCCGCGAGCTGAGCCCTCTGGCTCCCCTGCACAACCCCGCCGGCATTCTGGGCATCGAGGCCGCACGCAAGGTGTTCGGCAACATCCCCATGGTGGCTGTGTTCGATACCGCTTTCCACAGCACCATGCCTCCGAAGGCTTATATGTACGCCATTCCGTATGAGTACTACGAGAAGTACGGCGTGCGCCGCTACGGCTTCCACGGCACCAGCCACAAGTACGTTGCCCACAAGGCTGCCGAGTATCTGGAAGAGCCCATTGAGCGCCTGAAGCTGATCACCTGCCATCTGGGCAACGGTTCCTCCATTGCCGCTGTGGATCAGGGCAAGGTCGTGGACACCTCCATGGGCATGACCCCGCTGGCCGGCCTGATGATGGGCACCCGCTGCGGCGACCTGGACCCCTCTGTGGTCAACTACCTGAAATACACCCTGAACATCACCGGCCACGAGCTGGACGAGATCCTGAACAAGAAGTCCGGCCTGCTGGGCATCTCCGGTGTTTCCAGCGACAAGCGTGACGTGGAAGAGGCAGCTGCTGCCGGCAACAAGCGCGCACAGCTGGCTTCCGACATGCTGAACTACCAGATCAAGAAGACCGTTGGCGCTTACATCGCTGCAATGGGCGGCGTGGATGCCATCGTCTTCACCGGCGGCATCGGCGAGCACGACGCAATTGCCCGTGCAAAGGTCTGCCACCACATGGATTGGCTGGGCATCCGCATCGATACCGAGAAGAACAAGCACCCCGTGGGTGATGTGTGCGAGATCACTGCCTGGGGCGCAAAGGTGCGCACTCTGGTCATTGCTACCGACGAGGAGCTGATGATCGCCCGCGACACCAAGGAAGTCCTCGAGAAGTAATCGTTTCCCAAAGGGCTTTGCAGGGGCTGCTGCACGGAATGTGCGGCAGCCCCTTTTTCATCTTCCGGCAGTTATTTTACCCAAATCAGCCCTGTCGGATTGTGCTATCTATACAAATAACAAGGCGAATGGTTGTTTTTTGGTTGACAAATTTCAAAAAGAACGGTACAATAGAAAAGTCCTCAATTGGAGGACGTCTATTCATTCAAGCCCCTGGTAAGCTTACTGATCAGCGCGATGGTCCCAAAACCAAAGGTATGGTTACAATCCTTCCGTGGGCAAGAACTAACTAAAGAGGAGATACTACTATGTTTGAAGACAAGACTCTGGTCTGCAAGGACTGCGGTAAGGAATTTGTTTGGACTGCTGGTGAGCAGGAGTTCTACGCATCTCGCGGCTTCGAGAATCAGCCCCAGCGCTGCAAGCCCTGCCGTGACGCCCGCAAGAACGGCGTCCGTGGCGGCAACAACGGCGGTGAGCGTCAGATGTTCGATGCTGTCTGCGCAGCTTGCGGCAAGGCTTGCAAGGTTCCCTTCCAGCCCCGTGAGGACCGTCCGGTCTACTGCTCTGACTGCTTCGCTCGCATGAAGCAGAACTAAGCGCTGATTTTTATTTAAATCGGTAACAAAAGGCCCGCTGTCGAAAGGCAGCGGGCCTTTTTGTATTCAGAGCTTCTTCAGTCTGCTTACGCAGCCATGACGGAAGGAGTCTTTCACACCAGCGGCGCAATGAACTTGAGCAGGATGCCCGCCAGATGCAGCAGCTTTTTGCCCTGCCAGATACTTTCTCTCGTCTGCTCCACCCTGCGGCACCGGGTGAGTGTATCCTGAAAATCCGCTTCCATGTTGGCAATGCAGTCGGTGCCGCGCATCCAGACCGCGTTTTCAAAGTGATGGTACAGGCTGCGGTAGTCCAGATTGATGGTGCCCGCCACGGCTTCCACGCCGTCGGCGATCACGATCTTCGCATGGGTAAAGCCGGGCTGCCACTCGCTGATCTTCACACCCGAAGAAAGCAGCGCCTTGTAGTGGGTCTTGGCCAGTGCATAAACGAACCACTTATCCGGCTTGCCGGGCAGGATCAGGTGCACATCCACACCGCGCTCTGCCGCAAAGCGCAGGGCCGTTTCCAGCTCGCCGTCTAAAATCAGATACGGCGTGATGATGTGCACATACTTCCGGGCGCGGTTGAGCATATCCATGTACACCATTTCGCCCACCCGCTCACCGTCCAGCGGGCAGTCTCCGTAGGGCACCACAAAGCCCTTGGCGTTTGCTGCCGCCGGGATGGGATCGGACAGGAACTGCTCAAACTCCGGCTGGCACAGGATGCACCACATCTGCAGGAACAGCGCCGTCATGGAGCGCACACCTTCGCCTTCCAGCATCAGGGCCGAGTCCTTCCAGCGGCCATACTTTTCTATGTGGTTGATGTACTCATCTGCCAGATTCACGCCGCCGGTAAAGCCCACCTGGCCATCAATGACCAGAATTTTGCGGTGGTCGCGGTAGTTGTAGTGGGTGGAGACGAAGGGCGTGACCGGCGAGAACACCTTGCACTGGATGCCCAGCGCTTCCAGCCGGCTGGGGTAATCCCGCGGCAGGGTGGAGAACTCGCAGGTGCCGTCATACATCACCCGCACATCCACCCCCTGCGCCGCCTTGCGGGCCAGCACTTCCAGAATGCGGCCCCACATCAGGCCTTCATCCACGATGAAATATTCCAGAAAGATGTATTTTTTTGCCGTTTCCAGCTGGCGCAGCATTTCATCGAACATGGCTTCGCCGCCGTTGAAGTAGGTGGCTACCGTATCGGCATAGACCGGAAATCCGCCTCCCTTGCCCCGCAGATACCGTGCCAGCGGCACCGCTTCGGGTGCCTGCGCCTGCAAAAGCTCCACGGTCTGCTCATTCTGCGGCAGCTGGGCGCGGGTCCGGCCCTCCAGATCCAGCAGGCGGTGCTTCAGGGCATTGTGGCCCACATCACTTTTGGTGTACCAGAACAGCGGCACGCCCAGCACCGGCATCAGCGCTGTGACCACCAGCCATGTGATGCGCACGCTGTTGTCCATGTCCTGATTGAGCAGATAGACCATCATTGCCGCTGTTACCAGCAGGGTGCCGCCAAAATAATGCGGCAGCAGCCCGCCGAACCACTGCAGCAGGCTGAACAGTGCGAACGCCTGTAAAAGCAGCAGAACCAGCACTAGGCCAAAACGGCTGAAAATAGCGTGTACCACGCCCTTCTGTCCCCGTTTGAGCAGGCGGATGCCGCCATCCTCAAACACCCGGACCTTGTCCTTCATATTTTGCTGAAATTGTTTTTTCTGCATGGCATTTTCCCTTATCTCACACATTTGCAGCCCTGGGGCTGTAAAAATGTGCCGGTTTGTGTTATGATGTACAGGAACAAGCCCGCCCGGCGCTGTGTCCCGGACAGGCAGCTTTGTACCTATTATAATCCATTCCTGCCCTTTTTTCCACCCAAAGCGGCAGGATGATGCAGGAGGGACCCCTATGAATAATCTGATCATTGGCATTGCAGGCGGCTCCGGCAGCGGCAAGACCACCCTTGCTCTGCGGCTGAAGGAGCGTTTTGGCGAGGATGAAGTGCGTCTGATCTCCCACGACAGCTATTACAAGCGCCACGACGAGCTGCCTTTTGAGGAGCGCTGCAAGCTGAACTACGACCATCCGGATGCTTTTGACAACGCTTTGCTGATCTACCATCTGCAGGAGCTGAAGGCAGGCCGCGCCATCGACTGCCCGGTGTACGACTACTCCAACCACAACCGCAGCGACAAGGTACAGCACATCGAGCCCGCACCGGTGCTGATCGTGGAAGGCATCCTGCCCTTTGTGGAGCCGGAGCTGTGCGCCCTGTTCGACTACAAGATCTATGTGGACACCGACGCCGACGAGCGCATCCTGCGCCGTCTGGTGCGGGATGTGAAGGAGCGGGGCCGCAGTCTGGACAGCGTCATCAATATCAGTACCTGACCACCGTCAAGCCCATGCACGAGGCCTTTGTGGAGCCCAGCAAGCGCAACGCAGACATCATTGTGCCCAACGGCGGCGAGAACACCGCTGCGGTGGAGATGCTGGCCCATCACATCCGCAACCTGATCGAGAAGGCAAATATGATGTAACGTCTTTACGCTTTAAATGCCCTCCGCATTCGCTCTGGGCATGTTCAGCGGAAGAGATATTTAAATTTTGGGGGTTCAGGAAAGTCTGCGGACTTTCCTGAACCCCTTTTTTCACGAGAGGGGTCGTGGAGGAAAACGGCATGGGCCGCGTCTGCTTCCTTCGGGAAGCGGCGGCGCGCATTTAAAATCATCCCATGCAAAACAAAAGGCACCCACAACCGGATCGCTGCGGATGCCTTTTTGTATACAGGTTTTAGTGGATAGAGGTACGCACCAGTGCGCGCTTGAGACGTGCCTGAGCCAGCTCGTAGTCCCGCTGAGCGAGGTTCTTCTGCGCAAGGATCTCCTCCGCGCGCTTCTTGGAAGCCTCGGCGCGGGCCTGATCGATCTCCTCGGCCCACTCCCATGTGGTGGCGACCAGACGCACTTCGCCATCCAGCACGCTCAACAGCCCGCCCATGCAGGCGGCGCGGCGGCGCTGGCCCTCGGCATCCACGATATGGGCTTCGCCCATGCCCAGCGCGGTGCAGTAATCCCCGTGTTTGGCAAGGATGGCCAGATCGCCGTCAATGGCGCGGCAGACGATGCGCTCGGCCTGCCCGTCAAAGGCGCAGCCGTCCGGCGTGACCACCGTCAGATGAAAGGTCGTCATGGTTTACCCTTTCTTCGCTTTTGCGAACACGTCGTCGATGGTGCCTGCAAACAGGAAGGCACTCTCGGGCAGCTCGTCGCACTCACCGTTCAGGATCATCTTAAAGCCGCGCAGGGTCTCCTTCAGCGGCACATACTGGCCGGGCATGCCGGTAAACTGCTCTGCCACATGGAAGCTCTGGCTCAGGAAGCGCTGCACCTTGCGGGCGCGGCTGACGGTACGCTTGTCCTCTTCGCTCAGCTCGTCCATGCCCATGATGGCAATGATGTCCTGCAGCTCCTTGTAGCGCTGCAGCACCTTCTGGACGGCGCGGGCGATCTCGTAGTGCTCCTGACCCACGACCTCCGGGCTGAGGATGCGGCTGGTGGAATCCAGCGGGTCCACAGCGGGGTAGATGCCCTGCGAAGCAATGTCACGGCTCAGGACCGTGGTGGCATCCAGATGGGTAAAGGTGGTGGCAGGGGCCGGGTCGGTCAGGTCATCGGCGGGCACGTAGACGGCCTGCACCGAGGTGATGGAGCCCTTGCGGGTGGAGGTGATGCGCTCCTGCAGAGCGCCCATCTCGGTGGCCAGCGTGGGCTGGTAGCCGACGGCAGAGGGCATACGGCCCAGCAGTGCGGACACCTCAGAGCCTGCCTGCGTGAAGCGGAAGATGTTATCGATGAAGAGCAGCACATCCTGATTCTTCACATCGCGGAAATACTCCGCCATGGTCAGGCCGGACAGTGCCACGCGCATACGGGCTCCCGGGGGTTCGTTCATCTGGCCGTAGACCAGCGCAGTCTTGTTGATAACGCCGCTCTCGGTCATTTCGCCGTACAGGTCGTTGCCCTCACGGGTGCGCTCGCCAACGCCGGTGAACACCGAGTAGCCGTTGTGCTCGGTGGCGATGTTATAGATCAGCTCCTGGATCAGGACGGTCTTGCCGACGCCTGCACCGCCGAACAGACCGATCTTGCCGCCCTTTGCGTAGGGGCAGATCAGGTCCACGACCTTGATGCCGGTCTCGAGGATCTCGGTGGTGGACTGCTGCTCCTCGTAGCTGGGAGCAGGGCGGTGGATGGGCCAGTAGGCCTCCGGGGCCGGGGCGGGCTTGTTGTCCACGGGCTCACCCAGCAGGTTGAACACGCGGCCCAGACACTGGTCGCCCACGGGCACTTTGATGGGTTCGCCGGTATCCACGGCTTCGGTGCCGCGCACCAGACCATCGGTGCTGTTCATTGCAATGCAGCGCACCACGTTATCGCCGGTGTGCTGTGCCACCTCGACCACCAGCTTTTCGCCGTGGTTGTCGATCTCGATGGCGTTGAGCAGCTCCGGCAGCTGGCCATCCTCAAACTGGATGTCCAGCACCGGGCCGATGACCTGGAGCACCTTGCCGATATGTTTTTCGGACATAGGCTACAACTCCTTATCTTTCAATAATGCAAATGCTAAATTGTCAGCGTCCTCGCCCTCTCAGGCGCTCACGCGCCAGCTCCCCCAAAGGGGGAGCCTCTGGCGAAACCAGAAACCTTGCGCGGACTGCCAAGGCCTCTCCCTTTGGGAGAGGTGGCATTGCGCAAGCAATGACGGAGAGGGCAAGCCGCCTTTAAATCTCCGCGCCGGCCACGATCTCGGTGATCTCCTGCGTGATGGCAGCCTGACGGGCACGGTTATAATACAGGTTCAAATGGTCGATCATCTCACCGGCGTTCTTGGTGGCGGCATCCATGGCAGTGCGGCGGGCGGCAAGCTCACTGGCTACGCTCTCGCACACGGCACCGTAGACGATGCCTGCCACATACTCCGGGATGATCGCGCTGAATACTTCCTCGCTGCTGGGCTTGTACAGGATCTGGCTGCGGCGGGCATCCGCCTTCTGCTGCTCGGTAGGTTCGATGGACAGCGGCAGCACCTCCATGGTGGCTGCGGTCTGGGTCATCATGGAATCGAACCGGGTGTAGCAGATCTTTACCGCATCGTACTCGCCCTTGAGATATCCTTCCGTGATCTGGCGGGACAGCTGGAAGCACTCGCCCACCGAGACATCTGCCGCCAGCAGCACCTCCTGCGTGAACAGGGGCACCTCGTGATGGACGAAATACTCTGCCGAACGCTTGCCGATGGGCAGCACCAGCACTTCGCCTTCTTCGGCCCCGGCCTGCTTGAGCACGTTGGAATTGTATCCACCGGCAAGGCCGCGGTCGCCTGCGATCACGATGAGCAGGGTGCGCTTCACTTCGTCACGGCGCAGGTAGGGGTTGCGGGCGCGGGGGTCGGCCGCGGCGATCTTGGTCAAAGTCTCATGCAGCGTTTCAAAGTAGGGGCGGCTGTGCTCCACCCGTTCCTTGGCGCGGCGCATTTTGGAGGAAGCCACCAGTTCCATTGCCTTGGTGATCTGCATGGTGCTCTCTACGCTTTTGATGCGCAGCTTGATGTCCTTCATGGAACCAGCCATGCGTTACGCCTCCTTCCTTAGTGCGCTTTGACGAAGCTGTCGGTATAGGCTGTGAGCACGCTCTTAAGCTGCTCCTCAGTGTCCTTATCCAGATTGCCGGTGGTGCGGATGGTCTCCATGACGGCGGCACCCGCAGCATTGTTGTCCAGATATTCGTACAGGCCCTTCTCATACTCGGCCACGTCCGGCACCTTGACCTTCACAAGGTGATCGTGAATGGTCGCATACAGGATGGCCACCTGCTTTTCCACAGGCACGGGAGCGGAGCGGTTCTGCTTGAGCACTTCCACGATGCGCTCGCCCTGTGCAAGGCGGGCCTTGGTGTCGGCATCCAGATCGGAACCGAACTGTGCAAAGCTCTGCAGCTCACGGTACTGGGAGTAGATCAGCTTCAGAGTGCCGGCGACCTTCTTCATGGCTTTGATCTGGGCATTGCCGCCCACGCGGGACACCGAGATGCCGGGGTTGACTGCCGGCATGACACCGGAGTGGAACAGCTCCGTCTCCAGGAAGATCTGACCATCGGTGATGGAAATGACATTCGTGGGGATGTAGGCGGAAACATCGCCCGCCTGCGTCTCGATGATGGGCAGAGCCGTCAGGCTGCCGCCGCCCAGCTCATTGGAGAGCTTGGCCGCGCGCTCCAGCAGACGGGAGTGCAGATAGAACACGTCGCCGGGGTAAGCCTCACGTCCCGGGGGACGGCGGATCAGCAGCGACAGTGCACGGTAGGCCACGGCGTGCTTGGACAGATCGTCGTAGATGATGAGGACGTGCTTGCCCTGATGCATGAAATATTCGCCCATGGCACAGCCGGAGTAGGGTGCGATATACTGCAGGGGCGAAAGCTCGGATGCCGTTGCGGACACCACGATGGTGTAGCCCATGGCACCGGCTTCGGTCAGGCTCTGCACAAGGTTTGCCACGGTAGAGCGCTTCTGGCCGATGGCAACGTAAATGCAGATGACGTCCTTGCCCTTCTGGTTGATGATGGTATCGGAGGCGATGGTGGTCTTGCCGGTCTGGCGGTCGCCGATGATCAGCTCGCGCTGGCCGCGGCCAATGGGGATCATGGAGTCGATGGCCTTGATGCCGGTCTGCAGCGGCTCCTTGACCGGCTGACGGTCGATGATGCCGGGAGCGCGGCTCTCAATGGCGCGGTACTCGGTGGTCTCGATGGGACCTGCACCGTCGATGGGCTGGCCCAGTGCATTGACCACGCGGCCGATCAGGGCATCGCCCACCGGCACGGACACCACCTTGCCGGTGCGCTTGACAGTGCTGCCTTCCTTGATGCCGACGTCGGAGCCCAGCAGAACGATGGAGACGGTGTTCTCCTCCAGATTCTGGGCCATGCCGTATTCGCCGTTATCAAACTGAAGCAGCTCACCTGCCATGCACTTTTCCAGACCACTGGCGCGGGCGATGCCGTCGCCCACCATAATGACCGTGCCGGTCTCGCTCTGCTCAATGGCATTTTCGTAATGCTTGATCTGCGCACGGATGATCTTGGAGATCTCTTCAGGTTTCAGTTGCATCTTTGTTTGTTCACCACTCAATTCTTAAAAATCTTTCGGGTGGAAATTCGATCACAGTGTCACGGAAGCAATATCCCTGCGCAGGGCGGACAGACGGTTCTGCACCGTGCCGTCCAGCTCGGTGCCTTCGATATCCAGCCGGATGCCGCCCAGCACTGCCGGATCGACCTTTGTTTTCAGGTCGATGGTCTTGCCGGTGAGCTTTTCCAGCTTTTCGTGCAGGCTCTTTGCCTGCTGCTCCGTCATTGCCACTGCAGTGGTCGCCGTTGCTTCCAGAATGCCGTGTGCCTGATTGTAGCGCACACGGTAAGCCCGTGCGCAGCCGGACAGCTCCCGCAGGGTGCCCTTCTCGCACAGGATCTTCAAAAAGTTCAGCACATAGAGGTGGACCTGATCCCGCAGTGCTTCATCCAGCAGGCCGCAGCGCTCCTTTTTGGGGATGCTGGGGGTGCTGAGCAGATGCAGGTAATCCGGGTTTGCCTTAAAAAGCGCCACGGCTTCGTCCAGCTCACCCAGAATGCGGGCCTCCAGCCCTTCCTCCGCCGCCAGATCGTACAGGCTTCCGCCGTACATCCTTGCAGTCTCGGTCATGATGCTTCACCCACATTTTTGATAAATTCGTCGATCAGATCCTTGTGGTCCTTCTCGCTGATCTCACGCTCCACCACCTTGGAGGCGATCTCCATGGCGATGCCGCCGATCTCGTCCTTGACCTCGTTCACGGCCTTCTTGCGCTCCTGCGCAATGTCGGCTTCGGCCTTCTGCTTGAGGGCAGCAGCCTGCGCGCGGGCCTCGCCCACGATCTCTTCGCCGCGGGCGGTGGCCGTCTTCTGCGCATTGGCAACGATCTCGTTGGCCTCGGTGCGGGCATTCTGCAGGTTTTGCTCGTACTCTGCCTTCATGGCTTCAGCTTCAGTGCGCAGCTTGGTGGCATCGGCGATCTGGCTGTCTGCCTTCGCCTTACGCTCTGCGATCACGTTTTTGACCGGATTCAGCAGGAACTTTTTGAAGATGAACAGCTGGATCATCAGGTTGCAGATCTGGGCCAGAAAGGTCCAGCCGTCCAGCGTGATCAACGCCTGGTACAGTTCCATAAGCGTCTCCTTTCGTTATTTTGTAAAAGGTTCCGCTTATGCCAGGAACTTCATGAACATACCGGGTGCCAGGAAGATCAGCAGCAGGCCGGTGACGAAGCCGTAAATACCGGTGGTCTCGGAAAGTGCAACGCCCAGGATCAGGGTGCTGGTAACGTCGCTCTTGCACTCGGGCTGACGGCCCACAGCTTCACAGGCAGCAGCTGCTGCGTTGCCTTCGCCGATACCGGGGCCGATACCTGCGATCAGTGCGCAGCCTGCGCCGATGCCGCAGCCTGCCAGAGCGATACCACGAGCGAGGTACTGAAAGTCAGTCATAAGATTTGTCCTCCAAAAAAGTTTTTTGTTTTGGGAGATGCCGTTGTGAGGGCTTATTCCTCACCGGCAGCACGTTTGATGAAAATTGCGGTCAGGGTACAGAAGATGAACGCCTGAATGCAGCCGCCGAACCAGTCGAAATACAGGCCCGTAAAGGCCGGGATGCCGATCTGGAACAGCTGGATCTGGCTCAAGGCACCCGGCAGCCAGCCGAAAATGACGTGGCTCAGGCTTGCCAGCGCCCAGTACAGCAGTGTGGAAATGACCGTACCGGACAAGATGTTGCCAAAGTGACGGAACGCCATACTGACGGGGGTGGAAACCTCCGACAGCACATTGATGGGTGCCATGATGAAGATGGGGTCCAAAAGCCCTTTCAGATAGGAAAGGATGCCGTTGGTCTTGATCTTGTAGTACATGATCAGCACGAACACCACAATGGCCCACGCCGCCTCGGTGTTCAGGTCGGCTGTGGGGCTCCACAGGCCGATGACACTGATGAGGTTGCAGCCGATGCTCAGAGCGAAGATCGCGCCGATGAGCGGGATATACTGATCAAAGTGATAGCCCATGTTGTCGTGCACGAACTGGTCCAGCCGTTCTACGATGAACTCAGCTGCAGCCTGCCGCTTTGAGACATTTTCCAGCTTGAGATTTCTGCCCAGCCAGATGGCAAAACCCGAAAGCAGCGCCATGACGATCCAGGTACTGACCAGGGTCTGGGAGATCTTGAAATCGCCCAGAACGGGAATGTCGGTATGGATGGTATACAGGATCTTTGCGCCGTTCAGTTCCATTTGTTACGTTTCACCCCCTTCGTCACGGGGTTCAGCTTCCGGCTCCGGTGCGGGTTCGGGGTCGTCCTCCACAGAGACATCCACCGAAGGCCCGGCCGGTGCAAGAGGCTTGTACTTGCCGGTTATTTGCAGATAGTAAATTGTAACGCGCGGGAAAAGCAGGGGCAGAACACTGGCAAAGGGCTGGAAGCAGGGTGCCCCGATGGACACGATGATCCACACCGCCTGCAGAAGCATCCGGACATTGTAGGAAGCCTGCAATGTCGCTTTGCGCCGTTTCTCATCCTGCTCGTCGATGACCTTCTGGCACACGATGCAGATGCCCGCAAAGTTGCCGATGGCCACCGCCGCGCCGATGAGACTGCCCAGAACAACAGTGTAATCAAATTTCACCCAGCCAACCAGGTGCAGAGCTGCAAAGATCACCCACATGACGGCGGTACAGATGGCCGTGCCGCAGGCGATGCGGGTCAGCTCCTTTTTGGATTCCGGCTGCAGTTTCATAAAGGGAAACCTCCTGTTAAGTTTACTGATGCGAGTTGAACCCCACCCGCTTTGGTTTTTCCTTTTTGGTGCGGTCCATATGTTCCTTTGCAAAATACCAGAAGTTCTGTGCCCCGGCAGCAAGCCCCAGCAGGATGGCCGGCAGGAACACCCATTCCGGCCAGCTCCAGTTGTTCACCGCCCACCATGCACCGCCCAGACACATGACCAGCGGCAACAGCATATTCAGGCCCAGCTGGGTCAGCCAGACAAGATCCTCCAGTGCCTTATACCAGCCCTTCAACCTGCGTTTCCTCCCTGTGTGATGTGCCTTTGCAAAAGCCAGATTCTGGATTCTTTGCCAAGGATTTGCAGTCAGCAAAAAATCTTATAACGATAGTATAATTCAAACCGGCCGTTTTTTCAATCAATTTTCCACTGTTTTCTAGTAAAATTTCATAGTTTGTTCACACTAATGCCGTAACTGTACGCCCTGTATGGAGTTTGTGCGTCTGCGGGCGCATCAATACCAAAAGTTTGATGGATCTGTTGTGCAAAATGCGAAAAACGGGCGAACCCTCTCAGGCGCTGACGCGCCAGCTCTCCCGAAGGGCGAGCTTTTATGCATCTTTCGGGCAGCACAAATAAAGCTCCCCCTTTCGGGGGAGCTGCTGAGCGAAGCGAAGCTGAGAGGGTCACACAAAAAAGCCGCCCGGCTCTTTGGGAACCGGGCGGCAGCTGTTATGCAGTTTTCAGAACATTACCAGAGGTTTGCGGTCTCGTTGTACAGGCCCTCGTAGCTCTTGGCGGAGACATCCCAGCTGAAGTCGCACTCCATGCAGTGGTGCACGAGGTTCTTCCAGTTTTCCTTGTCATAGTAAGCATTCTGTGCGTTGCAGCAGGCCACATACAGCTCGTGGGCATTGTAGCCCGCAAAGGTGAAGCCGTTGCCCTCACCCATGGTGCTGTCGTGGATGGAGTCGCGCAGACCGCCGGTCTCGCGGACGATGGGAGGCGTGCCGTAGCGGCAGGCCACCATCTGTGCCAGACCGCAGGGCTCACTCTTGGAAGGCATGATGAAGGCATCTGCACCTGCGTAGATCTCCTGCGACAGGGCCGGCTCAAAGCCGATGTAGGTGCCCACGCGGCCCGGGTGGCGTGCGCACAGGTCGGAGAAGAAGTTCTCGTACTGGCTCTCGCCGCTGCCCAGAACGACCAGCTCGATGCCTCGATCCACCAGACCATCGGCGATGCTCTGCACCAGATCAAAGCCCTTCATGCCGACCATGCGGCTGACCATGGCAAAGACGGGGCTGCCGTCCTTGTGCAGGCCGAACTTATCCTGCAGGGCTTCCTTGCACTTTGCCTTGCCCTCTTCAAAATTGGTGATGTCGTAGTTGAAGGGGATGTTCTTATCCGTAGCGGGATCGTTGGAATCGGTATCGATGCCGTTCAGGATGCCGCACAGCTTGTACTGCTTCTCGCGCAGCAGGGCGTCCAGACCATAACTGAACCACGGGTCGAGGATCTCCATGGCATAGGTGGGGCTGACAGTGGTGATCTTATCGGCAGTCTCGAAAGCACCCTTCATGAAGTTTGCGCAGCCGTCGTACTCCACGATGTGCTGGTCGCGGCGGCCGATGCCGCAGGTGTCCTCCAGAATGTCGGTGCCGTACTTGCCCTGATAAGCGATATTATGGATGGTGAAGATGGTCTTGATGCGGTTGAACTTATCCAGATGGCGATAGTACAGGTTCAGGTACACCGGCACCAGAGCGGTCTGCCAGTCGTTGCAGTTGATGATGTCGGGGGTGAAATCGATGTAGAATAGGGTCTCTAAAACGGCGCGGGAGAAGAAGGCGAAACGCTCGCCGTCATCGTAGAAGCCGTACAGGCCGCGGCGCTTGAAGTAATACTCGTTGTCCAGGAAGTAGTAGGTCACGCCGTTCCGCTCGGTCTTGAACAGGCCGCAGTACTGGCTGCGCCAGCCCACGGGGACGGAATAATTGGTCACGTACTCCAGCGTATCACGGAACTTCAAATCGCCGTACAGGGGCATAATGACGCGGGCATCCACGCCGTCCTTGACCAGAGCCTTGGGCAGGGCACCCGCAACGTCGGCCAGACCGCCGGACTTTGCAAAAGGGGCAGCTTCCGAAGCAGCATACAGGATTCTCATAGGATCGCTCCTTCCATATAGTGGGATATTTTCGTTCTCCCCCACCGCCCTTGCAGGCAGCACGAACCATTTTTACAAAAGAGCAGGCGGGGGCACACAGGTGCCCCCGCCCCTCTCAAGAGGGGCTACCGGGGAGGAAGCCGCCCCTATGGATAACTCAGTAAAATCAGACGGTGTGGTTCTTCTGCACGTACACCGGGAAGCTCTCGGTGCCGGACAGCTTCTTGCCGGCGGTGATCTTCACGTTCTTATCGGTAACAACGCAGTCCAGCTCGGCATTGGCTTCCACCACCGTATCCTGCATCAGCACGCAGTTCTTGACGACGGCACCCTTCTTGACCTTGACGCCGCGGAACAGCACACAGTTCTCCACTGTGCCTTCGATGACGCAACCGTCGGCCAGAATGGAGTCGGTCACCTTGCAGCCCGGCACATAGCGGGTGGGGTTGTCGTCGCGGATCTTGGTGTAGACCGGGCTCTTCTTGGGGAACAGCTTTTCCAGATTCTCGTCATCGGTCAGCTTGAGGTTCTCGTCGAAGTAGCTCTTCATGTCACAGACATGTGCCACATAGCCGGTGTACTCCAGAGCGTGGATGTTCAGGATGTTGACATTGTGGGCCAGAATATCGCGCTCGAAGTAGATCAGGCCGCGGGAGGTCGCATCCCGGACCAGCTTGAGCAGGGTCTCGCGCTCCAGAACATAGATGTTCAGGTCAAGGTTCTGCACGCCGGGGCGGTAATCGTTGAACAGCAGCTCGGTCACACGGCCATCAGCATCAACGGTCAGGGTGTAGTTGTCATTCTTGCGGCCCTCGGGGATCTCGGTCTTCTGGTAAGCAACGGTCACATCGGCACCGCTTGCCTGATGAGCAGCCAGCAGGGCGTTGAAGTCGTAGTTCAGGGCAACATTGGCATCGCTCATAACCACGTACTTTTCCTTCTGGTTCTCCAGGAAGTTCATGATGGAGCCCAGAGCTTCCACACGACCGGAATAAATGCGCACGCCCTTCTCGGCGAAAGGAGGCACAATGTTCAGGCCGCCGTGACGGCGGGCCATATCCCACTCACGGCCGGTGCCCAGATGATCCATCAGGGAGTGGTAGTTCTTGCGCACCACGATGGAGACATTGGAGATACCGCAGTTTGCCATGCTGGACAGAACAAAGTCCACCATACGGTAGCGGCCCGCGAAGGGGATCGAAGCCATTGCGCGCTCGGTCACCAGCTCGGGGACGGTATTATCATAACTGTTGGGGAAAATAATACCCAACGCATTGGTGTTCTGGCTCAGCATACTTCCATACCCTCCTTGACGGATTCAAAGACTTTGGCACCTTCCTTGACGGTTGCGCCTGCGCCGACGGTCAGGCCGGTGCCCACATGGGCAATGGGGCCATCGCCGCCCACTCGTGCACCTGCACCGACCACAACATCCTCCGCCAGGATGCAGCGCTTGACAACAGCACCAGCCTTGACCACAACGCCGTCCATCAGGACTGCGTCCTCAACGGTAGCGCCCTCTTCCACAACAACGCCTGCGCTCAGCACAGAGTGATGCACATTGCCGTAGATCTTGCAGCCCTCCGTGACGAGGGAATCCTGCACCACAGCGCGGGGGCCGATCTTCTGCGGAGGCAGGACCGGGTTGCGGCTGTAGATCTTCCACTTCTCGTCGAAGATATCGATGCCGGAGTTTTCGGGATCCAGCACTTCCATGTTGGCTTCCCACAGGCTGTCGATAGTGCCCACGTCACGCCAGTAACCGGCAAAGCGGTAGGCGTACATCTTGCGGCCGTCGCGCAGCAAGGCGGGGATGATGTTCATGCCAAAATCGTTCTTGGAGTTGGGGTCTGCTTCGTCCTCTTCCAGATACTTCTTCAGCACATCCCAGTTGAAGATGTAGATGCCCATGGAAGCCAGATTGGACTTGGGTACCGGGGGCTTCTCCTGGAACTCGGTGATGCGGTCGTTCTCGTCAGCCACCATCAGGCCGAAGCGGGAAGCTTCCTTCCAGTCCACTTCCATAACAGCCACAGAGAACTCTGCGCCCTTTTCCTTGTGGAAGCGCAGGAAGTCGGCATAGTCCTGCTTGCAGATCTGGTCGCCGGACAGGATGATCACATACTCGGGATCGTAGCTGTCGATGAAACCGATGTTCTGGTAGATGGCGTTTGCCGTGCCCTTGTACCAGTCGGTGCCCTTTGCCTGCTCGTAGGGCGGCAGGGTGTGCACGCCGCCGTGCAGACGGTCCAGATCCCAGGGCTGGCCGTTGCCGATGTACTCGTTCAGCTTCTGGGGCTGATACTGGGTCGCAATGCCAACGGTATCAATGTTGGAGTTCACGCAGTTGGACAGCGGGAAGTCCACGATGCGGTACTTACCGCCGAAGGACACCGCAGGTTTTGCCGTTTTCTGTGTCAGCGCGTACAAGCGCGAGCCACGTCCGCCGGCAAGGATCATTGCCACAATTTCTTTTGCCATAGCTTTATTCTCCCCTTTAACATTAACATTTCCGTTGTTCGGAAATGAGCGTCAACGTGTGCGGTATGGGTCGGCCGAAGTGCCGGGTCATTCCTTGGGCTCCTTCGGTTTGCGGGTGCGTTTTGCGGGTGCGTTTTCCGCCTTGGGTTCTGCCTCTGCCTTGGGCTTGCGGCCGCGCTTTTTGGATGCTTCCTCGGCCTTTTCCGGCTCAACCTTTGCCTTGCGGGCGGTCTTTTTCACCGGCTTTTCCTCTGCAGCGGCAGCTTCTGCCTTGGGCTTGCGGCCCGGCTTCTTTACCACTTTTGCTGCAGCTTTCTCCGCAGCGGTCTTTGCCTTTTTGGCTGCGGTCTTTTTTCCCGCCTTATCGGTCTTGTCCGCTGCGGCTTTGCGGGTGCGCTTGGCGGGCACTTCAAAATACAGGGTGCTCATGGGCGGCAGGGTGATGGTGATGCTCTGCTCAAACCCGTGCATCGGCTTTTTGTGGGTGCGCACGGCCTTGTTGTGGACTGCGCCGGAACCGCCGAACTCTGCATCGTCGCTGTTCAGGATCTCCTTGTAGGAGCCTGCCACCGGTGCGCCCAGCGTGTAGCCCTCGCGCAGGACGGGGTTGAAGTTGCAGACCACCAGGATCTGCTTGCCGGAGGTATCCTTGCGCAGGAAGGCGATGACGCTCTGCTGCGAGTCATCCGGCACGATCCACTGGAAGCCCTCCCAGCTGTAATCCACCTGCCAGAAGGCGGGATGCTCCTTGTAGAAGGCGTTCAGGGTCTTGACGTAGGTCTGCAGCTCGGTGTGCTTATCGTAGCCCAGCAGCATCCAGTCCAGCGGCTTTGTCTCGTTCCACTCGGCGAACTGGCCGAACTCCTGACCCATGAACAGCAGCTTCTTGCCCGGGTGGGCCATCATGTAGCCAAAGAAGGTGCGCAGGTTTGCAAACTTGGCTTCGTACTCGCCGGGCATCTTGTTGATCAGGCTGCCCTTGCCGTGCACCACCTCATCGTGGCTGATGGGCAGCACAAAGTTCTCGCTGAACGCGTAGAAGAAGCTGAAGGTGACCTTGTTGTGGTTGCCGGAACGGAAGAGCGGGTCGGTCTTCATGTAGCTGAGCATGTCGTTCATCCAGCCCATGTTCCACTTGAAGTTGAAACCAAGGCCGCCGTCCGAAGCAGGCTTTGTGACCATGGGCCATGCAGTGGATTCTTCCGCGATCATGTACTTGTGGGGGTGACGGCCCAGCACGGTGTCGTTCAGCTTGCGCAGGAAAGCAACAGCCTCCAGATTTTCCTTGCCGCCGTCCTTGTTCGGCTCCCACTCGCCCTGCTTGCGGTTATAGTCCAGATACAGCATGGATGCCACCGCGTCCACGCGCAGACCGTCGATATGGTACTGCTCCAGCCAGTACAGTGCGCTGGAGATCAGGAAGCTCTGCACCTCGCTGCGGCCGAAGTCGAACACCATGGTGCCCCACTCCTTATGTTCGCCGCGCTTCGGATTCGGGTCCTCGTAGCAGGCTTCGCCATCAAAGTTGTACAGGCCGAACTGATCCTTCGGGAAGTGAGCAGGCACCCAGTCCATGATCACACCAATGCCGGCGGCATGGAGCTTATCCACAAAGGCCATCAGGTCCTTGGGGGTGCCGTAGCGGCTGGTGGGTGCAAAATAGCCGGTGACCTGATAGCCCCAGCTGCCGTCAAACGGATATTCCATGACCGGCAGCAGTTCCACATGGGTATAGCCCATCTCTGTGATATACGGGATCAGCTCGTCTGCCAGCTCGGAATAATTGTAGGGCTTACCGCCCTCCTTCATCTTCCAGCTGCCGGCGTGCATCTCGTAAATATTCATCGGGCTGTTGATCACATCAGCCTTTTTCTGTGCTGCCTGCCATGCGTCATCGTGCCACACAAAGCCGGTGATATCGTAGACCTTGCTGCCGTTGGACGGGCGGGTCTCGGCGTGGAACGCATAGGGATCGGCCTTATAGACCAGATCACCTGCGCGGGTGGTCACGCAGTATTTATAAACATCATATTCCTTCATGCCCGGGATGAACAATTCCCATACGGAATCGCCATCCACCTTGCGCATCGGGTGGCTGCCCGGCTTCCAGCTGTTAAAGTCGCCCACCACGCTGATGGCTACAGCATGGGGTGCCCACACGCGGAACACCACACCTGCTTCACCGGCACGCGTTTCCATGTGTGCGCCAAAGTAGCGGTATGCTTCACAGTTATTGCCCTGTTTAAACAGATACACCGGCAGGTCCGATGCATTGCTCTGGATCTTCTCCTCGGTCGGTTTCATAGACTGCTCCTCCCCGTACAGATGCACAAAGCGCACCTGTAGCTTTTTACCCTTTTATATTAAAGAATTTCGGTCTGTTTTTCAAGAGTTTCGCCGCATTTTACTGTAAAATTTACCATAATCTTTTCATTGATATTTTTCTCTTATATACATACCCGCTAAATTTTTACAAATTTTATGGTGAATCCTGCCAATCTGACAATAAAAAAGAGCCTCTGCGCACCCTCCCAAAGGGAAGGTGTACAGAAGCTCTCTGTTTCTGTTGAAAATTTTCAGTTCCGGTTTCCCCGGTTCTTTTCGGCCTGCTCAGTCCACCACGTAGACGTTCACCTGAATGGCTCCATTGATCACGCTCTCGGCGTAGGTCTCGTAGAACAGGTCCACAAGGATCTGGCCCTTCTGCACGGCAATGCCGGTATCGGTAGCCACCGCATAGCCGTACACGAACTTGCCGTCGGTGGAAGTGATATACAGCTTGGTGCCGTAGGGGATCACATCCGGGTCCACAGCCACAGTGCCGTAGCCCAGACCCAGACCGGAAGAACCCTTGCCGGTCCTGGAATAGTAGCCGGTGGCCTTGCCGGTGAGCACCTTGCTGTAAGAGGCAGGTGCATTGGTGGTGCCGTCCGGGCCGGTCAGCGGGGAGACCGGCGCGCCTGCGCCATAGGTCTTTACGATGTGGTTGGTCGGCTCCACAGTGGTGGTGGAATCCACCACGATGCTGTTTTCCAGCTCGCCGTCCACATAGCGGTCGCGGGTGGTGATAGTCTGCTGGCCTTCCGCACCATGGCGCACCGTGGTGGCGCGGCCGGTGTTGCGGAAATACAGGCTGGTATAGACGTACTCGGTATCGTAGGGGATGGCCTGCGTCTCCACACGGTCGGTGTAGTCCACGCGGTGCACCGTGATGGTGGAACCTGCGCTCACCAGCTGGTCCAGAGCAGGCTCGGTGTAGTCGTCACCCTCCAGGGTGATACCGGCACGCTTCAGGGCATCCGCCACGGTGCCGAACACCATTTTGACGGGGTACTCCTGACCGTCGGCAGTGATGCTGACGGAGAATGCGCGCTCAATGTTCAGGGCGGCAAGATTGCCGCTGTAGGCCGTGTAATAGACCTGATCGCCCTCTTCGGACTGGATGCCGGAAAGGTTCATAACCTGTGCAGGGTCGGTCTCGGAGGTGAGGATCACCTGCCGGGCACCATTGGAGTCTGTGACGTAGGTCAGCCGCAGATTCGCAGCGGTCACACTGAGTGTAGCCACAAGGCACACGACCATGACACAAAACGCCAGCACACGGGGAGAGACTGCATGCTTGCAGTCAGACAATGCTTTCTTCAATTTTACGGAAGCGATACGAGACAACTCCTCTCTTTTCAAAATTGGCTGCGGCTGCGGACATGTTTTTCATGCCCCGGCCGCCCGGACTGCGGGGCGGGCAGAAGCCATCTGGCCCCACAATCAAATACGATGCCCTCTTTTTGGTAAAATCGAGCATCGTATACAATTTGGACTCCGCTGCGGAGGGTGCAGTTACCCTCCCGGCCCGGACCCCATCTGCCCGCGCCGCGCCGTATATAAGACGGCTTTTTACTTCATCCAGATAAATTTTAAACGCTGCAACGTCTGTTGGTTCCGTTGAGCGAGTCTTATTTTACCAGCCCAATGGCCATTTGTCAAATCACCTTCTCATACTTTGTTAGTTTTTTGACGTTATTTTTTGTGCAACTTTAACATTGTTTTCTCCAAAATATTGTTTTTTCGGTTATTTCCTTCCGATTTTCGACCTGTTTTCTGGGGTGTTTTGTTCACGAATTTTTAACATTTATTTTGGACTTTTTGCACCGGAAACTGCACTTTTGGGTTCGTTTTCCCATGCGACAAGCGGCCAAAAATCGCTGGTTTTCCGTACAAAGCCACCTCTTTTTCATTCCATTTTTCACCCACAAAGAACTGTGCGAATTACCCATGAAAAGCGCCTTCCGGCAAAATGCCGAAGCACAGAAATTTGTGCAGCAAAAGACCACACTGGCAGCTGCCGGGCAGCGGCTGTACAATCAAACAAAAAACAGAAAGGAAGGTTTTCAAGTGAACATCAAGATCATTCAAAGGCAGTGCGGCGGCACCGAATTTCTGTCCCAGCCGCACCGCCTGCACCTCGGTGCACAGAACGCTGCCGGTGTGGACGAGCTGTGCTTCACGCTGCCGGAAGCATGGGCCGGGTGCACCGTTGCGCTCTACCTGCGCCGCAGCGACGGCACCCTGCTGGCACCGGTCTCACTGGACACGCAGCACTGCGTCACCGTGGACCGCCGCCTGACCGGAAGCACCGGCGGACAGTGGATGCTGGCAGCCACCGATGCCAGCGGCTACGCCGCCTATACCCGGCCCGGCAGCTACGACACCTACGCCATCCTGCCCACCGACGGCGGCGCGGAAGAGCTGCCGCCCTCGCAGTATGAGCAGTTCGTGGCGCGTGTGCTGGAAAGTGCCAGTACCGCTTCCACCGCCGCGCAGCGTGCCGCAGCCAGTGCTGCAAGCACGGCATCCAATGCGGCACAGGCCCAGACCGCGGCACAGCGCACCAGCGCCGACAGTGCCGCTGCATCCCGCTGTGCAGCCCGTGCCGAGGCTGCTGCCGCACGGGCAGAGGAGCTGGTGCCTACCGACGGTCAGGTAGTGAGCGTGAACGGCAAAAGCGGCATCGTAAAACTGACGGCGCAGGATGTGGGGGCGCTTCCCTGCCCGGCAGTTCCGGTCTCCGGCCAGCTGCTTCGGGTGCTGAGCGTGGACCCCAACACCGGGGCCGTGTTGACCGATACTGCCGCCATGCCGGATCTGTCGCCCTATCTGCGCAGCAGCACGGTGCCCACGGCTTCGGCCCCCGGCGCAGTGCGGGTGGACCCCGCCTGCGGCATCAACGTGCGCAGCGACGGGACCCTGATCACCGCACCAGCTGCCCGCGAACAGCTGGACAGCATGACGGATGCACTTCTGCCGCTGACCGCAGCCCTGCTGCCTTATGGCGTGAAGAAGGCTCTGACCACCGCCGCAGCCGCCGGGGAATGGACCGCTGCCGAAAAGGCAAACGCCCTGCGCACCTTCGGTGCCGATTTTTCTTCCTATTATACAAAGGAAGATGTCGATGCTCTGCTGGCCGCACCCAGCTCCGCTGCCTACCCGGTGGGCAGCATCTACCAGAGCACCGACCCCACCAGCCCTGCCGCCCTGTTTGGCGGAACATGGGAGCAGATCGCGTCCGACCGCGTGCTGATGGGTGCCAGCAGAAGCCACGCAGCGGGCACCACCGTGAAGGCCGGTCTGCCGAACATCACAGGCTCTTTTGTTGCGAATGTACACTATATGAGTCATGAGGTATCCGGCGCATTCACTGCCGGCGACCGGATCACATCGACGGGCGCAAACAACGGCGATGCTAATGTGTATAAGTTCAGTCTGGATGCGTCCAAGTCCAATGCCGTCTACGGACGCAGCAGTACCGTGCAGCCCGCCGCCTACTTTGTGCACATCTGGCGGCGCGTGGCCTGAGAAAGGAGGCTTTGAACGATGATCCCTGTGACATTTGACACTGTGGCAACATTGCAGTTTGGCAGTGAGGGTCACCCGACCAGTCTGCACTTTGCTATCCCGGAAGAGTGGAAAACCTGCAAAATCAGACTCCACCTACGGCGCAGCGACGGTAGCTTTGTGCCCCCAATGCAGCTGGACGAAAATGGGTGCGTAAAAGTAGACCGCCGTGACTCCGGAAAGACCGGCGGACAGTGGATGCTGTCGGCTGAAAGTCCTGACGGAAAAGTATCTTACTCGCGAATCGGCAAATATGTGACCCCCATGGAGGTGACACAATGAAGATCCTTGACGAGACCGGCGCGGTCGTGGAAAACCCCGACCTGACGCTGGGCTACCTGACCGACGACACCGAAGAGATCACTCACCCCGCCGTAGAGGGCGTGGAGGAGCAGTGGCACTGGGAGACCGTGACCGAGTATCCGAACGGTGGCAGGGATGTGCAGAAGATCGTTGACCGTCCCGGCATTCAGGCACAGGAGGAATGGGTGGAACAGGTGCCCATCCAGAAGTACGTCCGCTACACTGCCGAAGAGCTGGCTGCGCAGGAAAAAGAGTGCCAGAAACAGGAAGCAAAGGACAAGCTGCCGGAGCGCGTGGACGCGCTGGAAACCGCAAACGACGATATTATTTTGATGATGGCTGATTTGATTGGAGGCTGATTTTTATGAAAACCCTGAACGCACTCAAACTTCGCATTATGACCCGCGCTTTCAAAATCCGCATTGCCGCCGGTGAAGTCTTTGAAGACATCGCCGCCGACTACCCATCCCTGACCACGGACGATCTGGAAGCCATCAAGGCAGAGCTGGAGAAGTAAAGGAGTAAGCAATGGAAAAGACCATCATGGACGTGAGCCGCCATCAGGGCGTCATCGACTGGGCAAAGGTCAAGGCGTCCGGCAAAATTGGCGGCGTCATGATCCGCGCCATGGGCAACAGTGCGGAGGGCAGGCCCAGTGCCCCCTACACTGACCCGCAGTTTGCCCGCAACTACGCCGAGTGCAAGCGGCTGGGCATCCCATGCGGCGTGTATGGCTACTTCAAGGCAGTCAACCGAGAGCAGGCCGATAAGGAGCTGGCCTACTTCAAGAAGCTGCTCACCGGCCGGAGCTTTGAGCTTCCGGTGGCGGTGGACATCGAGGACGAGGTGCAGAAGCCGCTGGGCAAGGCCGCACTGACCGGCCTGACAGCTTACATGCTGAGCACGGTGGAAAGCTGGGGCGTGTACGCTCTGCTCTACACAGGCCTGTGGTTCGGCAGTACCTTCCTCTACATGGGCGGCGCGGCGCTGAAGCCCTACGACGTGTGGCTGGCCGCCTACCGCACGAGGAAGCCCGCGCCCGGCTGGCCGTTCGGCATGTGGCAGTACACCAGCACTGCGAGGATGCCGGGCGTGAGCACTAATGTTGACATGAGCCACGCATACAAGGACTACGCTGCTATTATCAAGCGTGCCGGTCTGGGCGCGGTGAAAGGAGCAGAAAAATGAACAAGGTTATCTTTATCAGCCAGCCGATGGGTGGTCGCTCTTCCGATGAAATCAATGCAGAGCGCCGCAGAGTGATCGAGATTGCCCGGCAGAAGTTTGGCAAGGTCGATGTACTGGAGACCTTCTTTGATGATTTCGGCCCGGCAGCAAAGCCGCTGGACTATCTGGCCCGGAGCGTCGAGTTCCTTGCAAAGGCCGATGTGGCAATCTTTGCTCCGGACTGGCAGAATGCCCGCGGCTGCCGTATCGAACACCAGTGCGCAGAGGATTATGGCATCCCCGTGATGGAGGTGTGAGAACGTGAAAGATTATTTCTGCATGGCGGTGGGCGCGTTGGGCGCTGCGTTTGCCAGCCTGTTTGGCGGGTGGGACGCAGCGCTGCAGACGCTCATCATCTTTATGGCCATCGACTACATCACCGGCCTGATCGTGGCAGGAGTGTTCCATGCAAGCCCCAAGACCAAAAGCGGCACGCTGGAAAGCCGCGCAGGCTGGAAGGGCCTGTGCCGAAAGGGCGAAACGCTGCTGATCGTGCTGGTGGCCTGCAGGCTGGATGCCGTGATGGGCTCCACCTTTGTGCGGGATGCCGTTGTGATCGGCTTTATCTGTAACGAGACCATTTCCATCATCGAAAACGCGGGCTTGATGGGACTGCCCATCCCGGCAGCAATCACCAAGGCCGTGGACATTTTAAAGCAGCGCTCGGAAACCGAGCAGAAAGGATAAGCTCTTATGAATGAATTCCTGAAAGTCGCACTCACTGCCTGCATCCCCGCAATGACCGTCATTTTCGGCTGGGGCCTGAACAAAGGTGTCAGCATTGCAAACGGCTACATCAACAACAAGTTTGCGCAGACCTGTCTCCAGAATGCCGCCAACGCGGTGTTCAACGCCGTCCAGTACGTCAACCAGACCTACGTTGATGCCCTGAAGGAACAGGACAAGTTCGACGAGGCTGCGCAGCGCATTGCCTACAACCGCGCACTGACCGCAGCAAAGAAAGCTCTGACGCAGGAGACCATCACGTTCATCAAGGAGACCTTTGGCGACCTCGACAGCTACCTGAAGCCGATGATCGAAGCGCAGGTGCGCAGCCAGAAAACCTATATGTGACATTTTCGCGGCATCACGAAAATGTTAACGCCAACAAAATCATAGTATAGCAGCAGCCCTTCAGGCAGACCAGACCTACGACAAGCTAAAGGCACAGGGGAAGTAAGCCGCCCTGCCCAAAATAGCCATACATAGCAACAGCCCCGAGGAACCGTCAGGCTCCCCGGGGCTGTTTTTGTTTGGCGTGTTTCGACGCTTTACGACGTATATCGACGTAATTGGTAAATTTTAAGTATTTTTCGGTTAGAGTTGACGCATAGAAAGGATGTGTCAACTATGATCGTTTCCGAATTGTCCACTCAGGTCAATGATTTGCTGCGCCCGATGGGCATTACACGTAATCTGAGCGCCTACAGTATCCTGTGCCAGTGTCTTGAGCTGGTCTGTGAGCAGGAAGACCGCCTGCAGGCCGTGGAGAAAGATATCTATACTCCTATCGCCGACCGCAGAAGATGTGAGCCAAAAGCGATTCAAAGCGCTGTCCGCCGGGCAGCTAAAGGTGCATGGCTCACAAACCCGGAGTATGTGCAGCAGCTGGCAGGCTATCCGCTGACCGGATGCCCAAGCGCGGTACAGTTCATTGAGATGTTGTATAATGCGCTGGTGAGAGCAGTCTGAAAACTTAATAGTGTTACCAAAAACGTTACCATAATAAAGAAAAGAACGCCATTTCGTTATGAATTGGCGTTCTTTTTTCATGGTGGAGGCGATGGGAGTCGAACCAATTCCCACCGTTCTATCGTGAAAAAATCGCAATTTTCAGGCTGAAAATGTGGCGTTGCTATGGGCTGAAATTCTGCACATAGAACCGCACCCAGTTCCCTAAAATCGGGAAGTGTGGTAAAAAGTGTGGTATTTTTCAGCCGTGCAGCAGCTTCATAAATACCGCGTTGACGGCCTGCGCTGTGGCTACATCCTCACCGGTCAGGGCGTGGGAGTAAATGCCGTATGTGTCCATATCTTCGGAGTGACCTACAAGCGCCTTGACCTCACCAGCGGGCAGCGTCTTGATTGCGGAAACAAAGCTGTGCCGCAATTCGTACAGGCTGACCGGCTGCAAATCGTTGGCAGCGCAGAACACTTTCCAGCGCTTATAAAACCGGCGCTCTGTTTCCAGACAAAACACGCTTTCACAATGGCCGGTAACATCCCTTTGGGCATCCAAGACGGCTTTTGCAACATCGGGCAGAACGAACGACCTGCAAGCATTTTCGTTCTTTCCACGCGTCACCTGCCCTTTTACGTTGACGGCACGGGAAACGTTGACTGTGCTCCCTTTGATATCTGCCCAGCGCAAGCCCACCAGCTCCCCCGGACGCAGGCCGGTCAAGACCGCGAATCTGTACGCATGAATAAAATCATCTGGCACGCGCTTGCCCCGATAAAGCGTTGTATCCACCGTGAACAGCTTTATTAGATCATCTGGCTGCAAGACCTTTTTGCCTTTCAGACGCGCCCCGGCGGGTATCTGCACATCCTCCGGCAGATAGGTGGACAGCTTGCTTTTGCGGCAGTATTTGCAGAAGGCACGGAGATCCCCGGCGAGTGATTGCAAGGTTTTACGACTCTTGCCTGCCGCGTGGGCTTTGTTGATGATGGCTTGCAAGTCTGCATCTGTAAGGGCATTGACCCGTTTTTTGCCGATGATCGGCAGCACCCAGGTGCGCCACCGGCTTTCGATCGGTTCATAATTGCTTGCGCTGGTGGTCTGCTTTAAGCCCTCTATCCAGAGTTTATACACATCCTCTACCCTGCCCACCTTCGCGCCTATGCCGTCCTCAAGCCACACATCAGCCTTGCGGTTCGCTTCCCGCTGGCCTGTGCGGCCGGGAATGCTGCTGTAAAAATACCGGCGCTGGCCGTCCTTCTGCACCGCCACCCGCCACCGACTGAACTTCTCTTGCCAAACGGCCGTATTGGTTCGTTTACTCATCGCGGTAGAATGCCCTCAGTGCCTGCAACGGCGGCAAGAACTCGTTGCAAATCTGATCTGCCACTCCAATGGCGGTCTTTTCATCATAGACGTGAGAGGTTATATTTCGGGCTGTAAGAACATCGTTCCAGCCCTTTGCATCCACGATCATGCCAGCCGCAAAGGCTTCTTTCAAAATCGCGCGGGGAGAGGAAAACGGAATGGTGCTTCCCTGATCTTCCAAGTATTCCTTGATGGACTTCCACGCCAGCTCTACGGTAAATTCAAAGCGCTGGATCAGGCCGTCCCGGTAAAGCGCATCCTGTTGGCTCTTCTGGTAAATGGCTACCGCCTGTTCCAGCTGGGCCAGAGCGCTGATATAATGTTCAACTTTTTGCAGCATAAAGTTCTACACCGTCCTTTTTTATATTTTCCAAAAATACCGGGTTCATCCCGTCTTTGATATGCACGATATCAAATTTCAGCAGCGTGGGCAGTTCTTCGCATTCCAGCCAGAACTCCGACCGGTTATTCTCTGGCATTCCATACACCGCTAGATCAATATCGCTGTTATATCGGTTATCCCCTCTGGCACGGGAGCCAAACAACACAAGCCGCTTTGCGCCGTACCGCTTTGCCAGCGCGGCAATCCGGCTATAAAGTTCTTCCATTATACTGTCTCCTTTTAGGCAACGCAGTTTCATCGAAGGAACGGATTTTTCAGTTTTGCTCAAAAATGAGCAGAACCCTCTCGGTGGTCGCCCCAGCATCAACCACATCATAACACTGGACATGGCGACGTACGTAACGAACTCGTTCCCCTCCCTATGGTGAATCACCGCACCTACAACCATAACATAACAAAACGTTAGGTTATGGGCATAACGTTTCACTGTCGAATGGGAGTTTGCCAATTTTTTTCAGCACACTATACGCAGCACGAGAGGCAAGCTGGGCCGGAGGCGCAGGGCTGTCCAACATATCGCACATCTCGTCGTATTCGTGGTCAATCGGATGTTCAAGAAGCCACTTCTGCATTTCGGCAATACGTTCCGGTGTAAGCCAACTACTCATAGAATTTCACTCCATTCTTTTCTCACGGCAACGGATTTATATACCATCTTTCGACATAGTCGCCGTAGTGCTCAATCTCCAATTGCTTCGATTCTTCCATCGTCATAAGTTCTGCGCTTCAGACTGCGCTTTCAGTCTGCTGTAAAGTGCATAAAATTCGATAAATAGCCGTCGCTGAAACTCTTCTTCCTCTATAATCTCCGGCGTTACGATTCTACAACGGCTTGGAATATAGTGGGTGCGTTTATATTCGGCAACATATGCGTCCCGCCGACGAATACACGCCGAGTGGAGCCGTTGGTTTTCTTCAAGTGCCTGTTTTATTTCATCTGCATCCATTTTGGCGGCCATGCTTCGACAGCATTCTTTATACTCTTTTTCGTCCCTACGATATGCTTCCTTATATTCGTGAAACAAACGGTTTTGCTCAACTTCTTCGGCTATAATCTCAGGTGTGGAAACAGACACGCTCAGAGTAAGGCCATGTGCCTTCCTGTATTCAGCTTCAAGCACATCTTGCCGCTTTACGCTCTCTTTCCAGCGCTGCTGTATCTGTTCTTTCGTGTATTCCATAGCTTTCACCATGCGCTCAGGCCTGCATATAAGCGGCTGTGAGCGCTTTTATTTTTTGTCCGAGTCTTTATCAGCCGCGTTATCTAGGACGCTCTGGACGGTCGCTGTGGGGCGCTGTTGATATTCTGGTATCTTCGCTAAATCCTCAATAACTCCAAACGCCTTTTCTTGTCCCCGATCATTCATAGAGTGATAAACCGCAAGAAGTTTATTATCTTTTTCCGCGTTGTCCTTAATCATTTCTACTGCTTTATTAAGCGAATTTGAAAAGTTTTCTGACATCAATTCAAGCGGCGACATAAGATCGCCTGTGGTGATGTTTAATGCCGTTGCAATTCTTTTTCTTGTTTCAATTTTAGGAATAACTTTTCCTGATTCATATTTTCTAATCGCAGAATCCGCCATTCCACATTTTTCAGCAAGCTCTTTTTGCGTCATTCCTGCATCAAGACGAGCTTTTTTCAGAAGTTCACCTATTGTCATAAAATCACCCCTTTTTACTATATCAGCTAACGCACAAAAAGTCCAGACCAAAAAGAATCTATTTCTCGCAGTTGACAGACCAATACTTATCTGTTATAATTCATGGTAGACCACATTTGGTCTATTTGGAGGTGATAGTCATGAAGATATCCAAAAGCAAGCTAACCCTTGCCCTTGCTCGCAAATGCTGGAATCAGCGCGATCTCCGCGACAACGCGGTTGTGTCAGCACAGACCACAGTGAGCATCAACAAAGGCAAAGATGTCATGCCCGCCACTGTGGGCAAAATTGCCCGTGCACTGGGCGTGGATGTGACCGATATCATCGAACAGGAGGAATAATGTGTACAGACCATTCAAACGGCTTCGTGTCCGTTTTGTCGAGTGCGACATGAAGCAATCCGAAGTAGCAAAAGCGGCCGGTATGGCTCCTTCCACGCTCTGCGCCCGGATGCAAGGCAAGCAGCCATTCACCACATGGGAAATCTCCCGTGTAGCCGAAGTGCTGGACATTCCCCGCGACCAAATCGGGGCATTTTTCTTTGATGAAGAGCCAAGAAAGCGGGGTGCATGATGGCAAAAAGTTTCAAGTTCTTCGAGTCCTATCTTGAGGCAACCCGCACACTCAGCGTCAAAGATCGAGGAGATTTTCTCTTCGCAATCGCTCAGTATGGAATAAACGGCGAAGAAGTTCCTCTCAAAAAGTCACTTCAACCCCTCTGGCTTTTAGTCAAACCCAACCTCGACAAGAGCCGAAAATATCAGGAGAGCGGCGAAAAAGGTGGAAGACCTAAAAAGCCCCCTTTGCAAAAATCGGAAACCCTTCTTTCTGAAAACGAAAAACCGGATATGGACATGGATAAGGATAAGGAAATGAAGGTGGAAGAGGATAAGGATAGGGAGATTTCCGCTGACGCGGCGAGCGCTTCTGCTCTTCCGACCTTCGATATCTTCGCCGACTTTTCCAACGGTGACAGCGAGCTATTGCAAGCCCTTCGGGCCTATGACCAAATGCGCAGGGAAAAGCGCAAGACCTTAACTGACACCATGCGGCGCAGCCTGTGCCAGCAATTGGATGACGAGTTTCAGCCGTGCGAATGGGTGGAAATCGTCAAACAGGCCACCCGGCAAGGCTGGCTGAAGTTCTATCCACTAGATAAGGACAAGCCGACCACCACGCCACCGCTGGAGGAAAGCTCCAGCGACCAGTTGACCCGCATTCTGAACAATCTGAAAAACATGAACGGAGGTATCTGAAATGACCATTGAAAAACTGAAAGAACTGATGCAGACCCGCATGGACTACTTCGAGCAGCACCTTTCCGACGAAACTGCAACGGCCCAGCTGAAAGCCTACACGGCCAATCTGGGCACTGTGCCGGACGAGATTGCGGAATCCGCGTTTTATGTAGCACTGGGCAAGTGCCGTTATCAGAAGCAGTTTCTCGCCGACTGGCAGGACGTTATCCGGGATATTCTGCGCAAGCGCCTTCCCTCTGATGCAGCCATGTGGAGCGAAGCTCTGAGCGCTGCTCACCGGATTTCCGACTGCTATGCAGTTCATGCAAACGGCGGCTATGCCGGAGAAGACAAGAGCGAGCGTTTGGAAGCCGCACAGCAGATTTTCGAGAGTCTGCCCGCTGTGGTTCAGCGCTGGGCAGGTTCGCCCCGTGAGCTGTGCAATCTGGTAAACCACAACACCAAAAGCGAACTGAACAAGTTCATTCGTCCCGGATTCAACAAGATGCTGGCAAATGCTTCATTGCAGGAGTTTCGGCAGCCTGAAGCGGTTCCTCAGCTGAAGCAGAACATCGCACCCGCCGCCCAGATCGGACCGGGAAGCAAGACCGCCTGACCCCTACATGACCGCATAAAGAAAGCCGCTCTCACTGTTCCAGCAGCGAGGGCGGCAAATAGGCGGTATTTCGATTATCAGAGCCGATATACCGCCTCTAGTTTATCAAAAACGGAGGATTTTCGCAATGACTTTGTATCATTTTCAGTGTATCGCCCCGCTTCTGCTGTGGTGCCTGATCGGCGCTGTGGCCTGTTGGAAAAATGGCCTGATGTAAGGAGGATTCTATCATGTTGACTACTCTGAAATTCGCAAATCGCCCCATTCACCTGTTCTGCATCGCTGGCCGCAAGTATTATGTGACCCGCAGCAATGCGTTTTCCCAGTGTGGTGGTTTTGGGTTCGTAGACTCTCAAAAAGTGGCCGTCTTCGCGCCCACCGGAATGAGCTACCAACAAGCGGCGCAGAAAGCCGCGCAGGAGATCGGCAAATGAAAATCAAGATCACTTTCACGACGGAATAAAACGCCACAGCAGCGGCCACGCTGGACGCTCTGAGGCGGATGCACCCCACCGCTAGAGCACACGAAAACATTAACAACACCGGTGTTTCTGCCGCGTTTTTGACCGTTACAAATCCGAAAAAGCCGCATCACACCAAAGAAAACCGTTGACAATTCCCCCTCAGACGTTCTATAATGGAGCATAAGGCATAGAGTACCGCCGGAGAAAGTCCGGAGGCCATAAGGCACAGGGAAAACGCTTCGAGCGGTTCTCTGTGCTTTTTTATTTCACTGTACGGCTCAGGTATAGCCGGGAAAGGACGCAACCATGACCGAAACCACCACTGTGAACACCAACCAGCAGGAAACCACCACTCAGCCGGAGGGAAACGGCAGCACTGGCAAGGTGTTCACCCAAGAAGAAGTAAACAACATCGTCCGCGAACGATTGAATAGAGTAAAAGCAGGCGCAGCCGAACAGGACGAACGTGCAACCGCTCTGGATGAGCGGGAAGCCGCCGTGCAGCAGCGTGAACAGGCCATGCAGCAGAAAGAGAGCCGTGCAGCCTGTGAAGATCATTGCAAGGCCAAAGGCTATGACACAGCTTTCCTTGACCTGCTGGACACGTCCGACCCGGAGAGGTTCACCGCGCTGTTGGACAAGCTGCACGAGACGGCAGCGGCAGATCTGAAAGCCCAGCAGGAAGCCGAACAGGCCACACAGGCAGAGCAGAGCGCCGCCCAGCGCCTTGAGCACATGGAGCTTGATAATGCCCTTGCACAGCAGGCCGCAGGACTGAAGTTTTCCAGCGAGAGCGCCCGGCAGTATTTCCTTGCCCAGTGCAAAGAGCAGGATTTTGCATTGCAGGGCGGTCAGATCGTGGGGTTTGACGAGTACGTCAAGCAGTATTCCGCATCTGATCCAGGCGCGATCCTGCCCGCTGGCGGCATTGCCCGCTTCTCTGCATCGGCTCTCGGTGCCACGCTTTCCTCTGGCTTTCATGACGCGATCGCGGACGCATTCAAACCGAAAGGATGATTTGAATTATGGCAACCGTAGATTTGACTACTAAATTTCTGCCCAAGGTAGACGAACAGTTTACCACTGAGAGCAAACGCAGCCTTGTGACCAATCAGGATTTCACATGGGACGGCGCAGCGACCGTCCGCGTGTACAAGGTCAGCACCGGCAAGATGAACGACTATGCCCGCAATGGCGACCCCGCTACCGGCAGCCGCTTTGGTGAGGTGGAACAGCTCAATGCCACCACCTACCCGCTGACCATCGAGAAAGACCGCTCTTTCACCTTTGTCATTGATAAGCTGGACGAGGACGAAACGCAGCAGCAGCTTTCCGGTGCAACCGCTCTGGCCCGCCAGAACCGCGAGGTGGTTATCCCCGAAGTGGACGCGTACACCTACGGTGTTATGTGCACCAACGCAGGCGCAAAGCCCGCAGCCGTGGAGCTGACTACCGATAACATCTATGATGAGATCTGCAAGGCCGGTGCCCTGATGGATGAAGCAGGCGTGCCCGAAACTGGCCGCGTGCTGGTCGTCACCCCGGAGATTTACCGTATCATGAAGAAGTGCAAGGAAATCGTCCTTGATACCGAGGTGGGCGAGGATATGCGCTTGCGTGGTGTGGTATCCAATCTGGACGGCGCAGCGGTGCAGAAGGTGCCCGCCAGCCGCCTGCCCTCTAAGTTTGGATTTATGCTGTGCCACCCCTGCGCGACCGTGGCCCCGCTGAAGCTGAAGGATTACCGCATCCACTCCGACCCGCCGGGCATTTCTGGCAGTCTGGTGGAGGGCCGCGTGGTGTATGACGCTTTCGTGCTTCAGAACAAGGCAAAGGCAATTTACTATCAGGCTACCACCTGATAAGGCATCATCCGGGCGCATGGGGCAACCTGTGCGCCCTCTTTTTCTCAGGAGGTGAACCAATTCACCATGACCACAAAGAAACACCTCAAAATGACTAATCCGGGCGAGGTGCGCAGAGCTATGACCAGAATTTCCAACATGGTCTTGAATGGCGAGATTGCCCCACAACAGGCAAACACCATCATATACGCCGGAAATGCCGTGTTAAGCTCCATCCGCGCCGATGAACAGGAACGGCGCTTGACGGAACTGGAAGCCAAATTGAACGAGCTGGAAGGTACAGGAAATGAAACGAATTGACGCTATCCAAAAACGTATCCTAGCGCTGATAGCCCAACGGGAAGCTGTCAAGGGTGCTCCGTTTTCCCGCTTCCTTCTTCATCTGGACGATGGCAGCACTGTGAAAACAGTCCCGCGATTCATCGAGGCGTTGAGCGGGCTTGTTGAGCTTCTGGTTCATGAAAAGCACAGGGTTCTTTCGGTTGAACTGTCTAAAGGTTTTTGCAGCCCGAAAGAATCCGCCCTCTTTGAAAGTATCGCTCTGGGAGGTGTGCCGGTTTCTCCCGAACGGGCCGCACTGCTCCGGGAAGGTGATTCTTTCCCTTCTCCGCCGCAAAAGCTCTCAGAGAAGGCCGAAGAACCAGTGATGAACCACAATCTCATCTGAACCACAAAAAGGGGAGTAGCACAATGGATGAACCACGCACAAATCACACTGATCAGCAATCCACAAACGCAGCTCTTGCCGCTCTCGCTGCATCTGGTAACAGCTTCGCACTAGGCCAACTCTGGGAGATCAACAAAAGTCTACTCCATAGTCTGTTTTGGCAATGGTACAACAAAAACAAATCCGTTGCCGATTCAGCCGGACTAACAATGGAAGATTTCGATCAAGAAGCGTTCTTCGCTGTTCAGGCTGCCGCCAAAGCCTACGACTCGGAAAAAGGTTCCTTTACAACTCTTCTAAGCTACTATGTGCAGTCTCAGATAAACCGCGCTGTGCTGGGAGAGCATAGCTGCATCGAGATCACAGAAGAGGGCAAATGGGTAAGAAAATCTGCAAATCTTCTGAACAGCTGCACAAGTCTTGATGTACATCTGGACATCGACGATGAAAATACCACAGTTAGAAGCGATCTCATCGAAGACCCCGCAGCCTCTCAGGCATTCCAAAACGTCGAAGACAATAACTATACCGAGAAGCTACACAACGACTTAGAAAAAGCAATCGACACGCTCCCCCGTAGACAAGCTGATATTATCCGTCGTCACTATTTCGCCGAAACACCGCTTGCTGACATCGCTCGCGAAGATGGAATCAGCAGCAGTGCCGTACACACCAGCGAACGCGCGGCACTTTACACGTTATCAAAAAACAGAACCCTTCTCCGCTGGCATGACGAGATCATTTCAGAACGCGCATGGAATGGAACCGGCTTTTGTGCATGGAAAAGTCATGGCAGCGTTCAGGAACGCACCGTGGAATATCTGGAAGAGCAAATGCCGAAAATGGAACGCGAGTTGGAAGAACGAAGAGCCTTTCTTGAACGCATGATACAGCTCGCCCCTGAACACCGTGAAGCAATCGAAAGCACCTCTTTATACAAAGATGCATTCAAAAGCGTGGTAAATAGTGTGGTATAAGCAAAGAAAAGCACCTAGATTTTAGCGAATCTAGGTGCTTTTTACTGGTGGAGGCGATGGGAGTCGAACCCATGTCCGAAAAGAGTTCAGTGTAGGTATCTCCGGGTGCAGGCGATCTACAACATTCCCGCCGCGCCACGCCGATCGTCAGGCTAGCGCATTGGTAGCTTCATGAGTTCCTGCCGGTCCGCAAAGCTTAAGTCCGTTCAGGTGCTGTGTCTAAAGGACGCCCCGGCCCCACACGACACAAGAGTGGGCGAGACGCGCAGCACTCAGGCTGCGAGCAACTGATAATTGTTGTTGTCAGTTAATTGTTTGGAGGAGTTATAGAGCAGTTCCCCCGCTGCTACCCGCTGCCCAGACCTCGCTCCCCCCGTCGAAACCTTTACGCCCCCATAAAAGTGCACCTTGCGATGCACGAAAAACAGGAGAAGTTCCGCTTCAGGGAAACCGTCTGAAACGATCAATAGTATTTGCCGTTGGATTTCATGGCGCGGTCGATGGAACGCTTGGCGTCGCGCTGGGCGGCGTCGGCACGCTTGTCGTAGAGCTTTTTGCCCTTGCAAAGGCCCAGTTCCATTTTTACGCGGCCATGTTTGAAATAGAGCGAAAGCGGCACCAGCGTGTATCCCTGCAGCTTGCACTGCTGGTGCAGCCGCCGGATCTCGTTTTTGTGTGCCAGAAGCCGCCGGACACGCAGAGGGTCCTGGTTGAAGATGTTGCCGTGGTCGTAGGGCGTGATGTGCATGCCCTTGACCAGCAGTTCACCGTCCTCAATGTCCACCCAGCTGTCCTTCAGGTTGACCCCGCCGGCCCGCAGGCTTTTGACCTCGGTGCCCTTGAGCTCAACGCCGGTCTCCAGCGCTTCCAGAACGAAATACTCGTGGCGCGCTTCGCGGTTGGTGGCGATGGTTTTAGTCGCCGGGCGCTCCTTGGTGGGTGCCATGCTGCGCGCCTCCTTTCTCCGTTCAGTTCGTTGTATTAGTATACCATTTTTTTGTACTTTTGCAAGGGGCATCTTTGAAGAAACTGTAAATTATTGCACTCTGACCGGCCGCGGACCGGTCACCCTTGACCTTCCCCCTTGTGGAAGGTATATTCTAAGGGCAGAGGGGCGCACTGCCCCGGACAAAGGAGGGCACTTTATGCTCAACATCGAACACCTGACCAAGACCTACGGCGGCAAGGCGGCCGTGCAGGACCTCAGCCTGCACATCCGCCCCGGCGAGATCTGCGCATTCATCGGCCACAACGGCGCGGGCAAGACCACCACACTCAAGTGCTGCTGCGGCATCCAGCAGTTCGACAGCGGCCGCATTACGGTGGACGGCATCTCGGTGCAGGATGACCCGCTGGAATGCAAGCGGCGGCTGGCCTATCTGCCGGACAACCCGGACCTGTACGAATACATGACCGGCATCCAGTACCTGAACTTCATCGCGGATATCTTTGCTGTGGGGGCACGGGAACGTGCCGAGCGCATCCGGTCCTACGGCGACCAGTTCGACCTCACGCGGGACCTGGCCCAGCCCATCAGCGCATACTCCCACGGCATGAAGCAGAAGCTGGCCATCATCTCGGCCCTGCTCCACGAGCCGAAGCTCATCCTCATGGACGAGCCCTTCGTGGGGCTGGACCCGTTGGCGGCACACCAGCTCAAGACCCTGATGCGCCGCTTCTGCGACGGCGGCGGGGCCATCTTCTTCTCGACTCATGTGCTGGAGGTGGCCGAAAAGCTCTGCGACCGGGTGGCCATCATCCGGGCCGGACGGCTGGTGCGGGCCGGTTCCATGGACGAGGTGCGCGGCGATGACAGTCTGGAAGAGGTCTTTCTGGAACTGGAAGGCACGGAGGCGCAGGCATGATGATCCGTGCATTGCTCCGCAAGCAGCTGCGGGAGCTGGGCGCGGCCTTTCTCCGCAGCAGCAAGACCGGCAAAGCGCGGTCCCGGGCATCGGCCGTGGGGTATGCGCTGCTGTTTGCCGTGCTGGTGGTGATGCTCATGCTCTGCTTTGCGGGCATGGCCCTGCCGCTGGCTTCGGTGCTGCTCCCGGCCGGGCTGGACTGGCTGTATTTTGCCTCTATGGGGCTCACGGCGCTGCTGGTGAGCGTGCTGGCCAGCGCCTTTACCAGCTATTCCGGCCTGTTCCAGAGCCGGGACAACGAACTGCTGCTCTCGCTGCCCATTCCGCCGGCGGTCATTTTCGGGGTGCGGGTGAGCACCGTTTATCTGGCCTGCCTGATCTACCTGTTCATGGCGTGGGTCCCGGCGGTGGTGTGTTACGGCCTGCTGGCAGCCCGTCCGCTGGCCGGGGTGCTGTGCAGCATCCCCATGGCGTTGGTGCTGGCCGGAGCGGCCTGCATTCTGGCGGTATTGCTGGGCTGGGCCGTGGCGCTGGCCAATGACCGCGCCCGGCACAAAAGTCTGGTCACCGTGGTGTGCTCGCTGGTGTTTTTTGCGCTGTATTATGCGGGTTTTCTGCGGGTGCAGGAGATGCTGGACGATCTGCTGGCCGATGCCGCACAGTCGGGTGCGGCGCTTGCCCGTGCAGCCTGGCCGCTGCGGCTGCTGGGCGGCGCGGCGGCAGGGAAGCTCCCGGCGCTGGTCGGCCTCGTGCTGGGCACAGCGCTGTGCTTTGCAGTCTTTTGCAAGCTGCTGGAAAAGCCCTACCTGCGCCGCATGACGGCCCGGAAGGGTACGGCCCGCACGGCATACCATGCGCGAAAAGCACGCCCCGTCAGCCTGCGGCAGGCTCTGCTGCGCCGGGAACTGCTGCATCTGGGGTCCAGCCCGGCCTATATGCTCAACAGCGCCATGGGCACGCTGGGCCTGCTGGTGCTGGGCGGCGTGTCCCTGTGGAAGGCAGACCTCTTTGCCCGGTTTGCGCAGGCCGTGCCGGAAGGGGTCCCGGTGCTGGTGTGCTGTGCCGTGTGTGCGGTGTCGGCAGTCAACTTCCTGACCACGCCCTCCGTCTCGCTGGAGGGCCGGACGGTCTGGCTCCTGCAAAGCCTGCCCATCCCGTCCTGGCAGGCCCTGTGTGCTAAGCTGGAACTGCATCTACTGCTGACCGGCGTCCCGGCGGCATTGTGCCTTGTGTGTATGCAGGCGGCGGTGCAGATGCCGACGGTGTATTTCTGCCTGACCCTGCTGGAAGCAGAGCTGTTCGTGCTGCTCAGTGCGGAAATGGGCCTTGCACTGGGGCTTGTGCTGCCCAACCTGCATTGGACGAGCGAGGCTGCGGTGATCAAAATGAGTGGCTGTACCTTGCTGTCCATGGCGGCCAATCTCGTTGCTGTGCTGGTGCTGACCCTTGCGCAGACCAATCTGCTGACGATTCTTCCGCTTCCGGCGGTCATGGCGGCGGCCCTTGTGCTGCTGGCGGGTGCGGACGGGCTGCTGGGGCACTGGCTGAAAACCAGAGGAGCCAGACGCCTTGCAGAACTTTCCTGAAAAACCATAAAACAAAGCAGCGGCCTGCTCTCCCAAAAGGGGGGGAACAGGCCGCTGCTGTTTGTGCGGGAGGGGCTTACTGGATGCCGGTGACCTTGTAGTCCTGATCCTCGACGGTCTTCTTCAGCACATCGTCGGAAACTTCGGCGCTCAGGGTGACAACGGCGGTGCCGGCCTCGTGGCTCACCACAGCCTCGGTCACTTCGGGCAGGGCCTCCAGTGCCTTCTTCACACGGGCCTCACAGTGGCCGCACATCATGCCTTCTACATGCAGAGTCTTTTTCATGGTCGTATCCTCCTTGATGGTACTCTCTTTATCCTCAACCGCTGCGGGCTGCGTGAGGGCAGCGGGCAGGGCAGAAGCGTTTTTCAGCGGGTGGTCGTATTTGGTGCTGTGCAGATCGAACAGATTCAGCCGCAGGGCGTTGCTCACCACGCAGAAGCTGGACAGGCTCATGGCCGCTGCGCCGAACATGGGGTTCAGCGTCAGGCCGAAGGGAATGAACGCACCGGCTGCCAGCGGAATGCCGATGGTGTTGTAGAGGAAGGCCCAGAACAGGTTCTCGTGGATGTTGCGCAGGGTGGCGCGGCTCAAGCGGATGGCGGCGGGCACATCCGAGAGCCTGGAATTCATCAACACCACATCGGCGGCGTCGATGGCCACATCGGTACCGGCGCCAATGGCGATGCCGGTGTCGGCGCGGGTCAGGGCGGGGGCGTCGTTGATGCCGTCACCCACCATGGCTACCTTACCGGCGGCCTGCAGCTGGCGGATCACGGCTTCCTTGCCGTCCGGCAGCACCCCGGCGATCACGGCGTCCACACCGGCCTGCTTGCCGATGGCGTCAGCCGTGCGCTGGTTGTCGCCGGTGAGCATGACCACTTTGATGCCCATGGCCTGCAGCTCCCGGATGGCCCGGGGGCTGTCCTCCTTGATGGTGTCGGCCACCGCGATGACACCCAGCAGACGGCCTGCGCCGCCAAAGAACAACGGGGTCTTACCCTGCGCCGAGAGCTCGGCTGCTGCCTGTGCCAGCTCGGCCGGGACGGTGACCTTGGTGCCGGTAAAGGCTGCATTGCCGCCAAAGATCTCCTTGCCGTCCAGCTTGGCGCTCAGGCCGTTGCCGGGCAGGGCCACAAAGTCAGTCACCTCCGGGGCGTCCAGCTGCTGTGCCTCGGCATAGGCCAGCACAGCGCGGGCCAGCGGGTGCTCGCTCTTGCATTCCAGCGCGGCGGCCAGGGTCAGCAGTTCGGTCTCGGTCACGCCATCGGCGGGCAGGATGTCGGTGACCTTCGGCTCACCGCTGGTGATGGTGCCGGTCTTGTCCAGCGCCACGATCTGGGTGCGGCCGGCAGCTTCCAGCGAAGCGGCAGTCTTGAACAGGATGCCGTTTTTGGCGCCCATGCCGTTGCCCACCATGATGGCCACCGGCGTGGCAAGGCCCAGGGCACAGGGGCAGCTGATGACCAGCACCGAGATGCCGCGGGCCAGCGCATAGCCCAGCTCCCGGCCCAGCAGCAGCCAGACCACGGTGGTGACCACTGCAATGCTGATGACCGCCGGCACAAAGAAGCCGGACACAGTGTCGGCTACCTTGGCGATGGGAGCCTTGGTGGCGGCGGCATCGCTCACCATCCGGATGATCTGGGCCAGGGTGGTGTCCTCACCCACGCGGGTGGCTTCGCACCGCAGGAAGCCGGACTGGTTGGCCGTGGCGGCGCTCACCTTGTCCCCGGCGGCCTTGTCCACGGGGATGCTCTCGCCGGTCAGGGCGCTTTCGTTCACGGCGCTGCTACCCTCCAGCACGACGCCGTCCACCGGGATGTTCTCACCGGGGCGCACCACAAAGATGTCGCCCTTCTGCACCTGCTCGATGGGTACGGTCACCTCGGCACCGTCCCGCAGCAGGGTGGCCGTTTTGGGGGCCAGCTTCATCAGGCTCTTCAGTGCATCGGTGGTCTTGCCCTTGGAGCGGGCCTCCAGCATCTTGCCCACCGTGATCAGGGTCAGGATCATGGCCGCCGACTCAAAGTAGAACTCCATCATATAGTGCATGACCAGCTCGTCGTTGCCGTCCACCTGTGCGCGGGTCATGGCAAACAGGGCGTAGGTGCTCCACACAAAGCTGGCCATGGAGCCCATGGCCACCAGTGTGTCCATGTTCGGGGAGCCGTGGATCAGCCCCTTGAAGCCGTTGATGAAGAACTTCTGGTTGATCACCATCACGATGCCGGCCAGCAGCAGCTGGACAAGGCCCATGGCAACATGGTTGCCGTCAAACCAGTGGGGCAGAGGCCAGCCCCACATCATGTGGCCCATGGAAAAGTACATCAGTACCAGCAGAAAGCCCAGCGAAGCAATCAGCCGCCGCTTGAGCTTGGGCGTCTCGTGGTCGGCCAGCGCATCCAGGTCGGCGCTGGGGGAGCTGGCGGCGGCAGCACCGGCCGCCTTGGGGCTGGCACCGTAACCGGCTTCCTGCACGGCCTGAATGATTGCCGCGCTGGATGCGGTGCCCTCTACGCCCATGGAGTTGGTCAGCAGGCTTACCGAACAGCTGGTCACGCCCGGTACCTTTTTTACGGCCTTTTCCACCCGGGCAGAGCAGGCCGCGCAGCTCATACCCGTTACATTGTATTGTTCCATCGTATTCACTCCTGATAAGTCCAGTATGTCCGCCGCAGGGTCACTTCATGAGCCGGGGCAGCAGCCTGATCAGCTCGTTCAGCTTTTCGTCGCTGCCGGCACGCAGGTCATCGGCCACACAGGTGCTCATGTGTTGGGCCAGCAGCTCCTTGGCAAAGCTGTTCAGCGCCGAGTTCACGGCGGCCACCTGTACCAGAATGTCCACACAGTAGGCATCCTTTTCCAGCATGCCGCGCACGCCGCGCACCTGCCCTTCGATGCGGCTCAGCCGGTTGACCAGTGCTTTGTATTCCTCCGGGCTGCGGTCCTTGTGGCGGCAGCAGGAGGGAACAGCGTCCGGCACATCGGCGGGGGAAACCGTGTCCGCCGCAGGCTCTTCGGTGCTGCAGCAACAGCAGCAGGGCTTCTTTTCGGTGGATTCCATGATGCAGGCTCCTTTCACAAACCCCTTGGGGGTATCTTTTGCTTCCAGCAGGAGTATACCACACCATATCCGACAAATCAAGTAGGAATTTGAAGTAAAAGAAAAAAGAGGGAAAACCCGCAGGCTTTCCCTCACACAGAACCGTGATAAAGTTACTTTTCCAGAATGCGCGGAGCAAACAGGCTCCACATCTTGCCCCACCAGTACCAGTCGTGGGACACGTCGCCGCCCCACACTTCCAGATGAGCGGGCAGGCTCTGGGCCTGCAGCACATCAGCCAGTGCCTGAGTGTCGGCCTTGGCGTCATCCTCGTAGGCACCCTGACCGGCGCAGAGGATGAGACTGTTTTCCTCGGCCTTGACCAGTGCCAGCTTGTTGGCGATGCCGTTCTCCTGCAGGTACAGCAGGGGAGAGCAGCGCAGCACCAGATCGTCGTTCTCGGCACCCCAGAAGCGGCTCAGGTCGTAGATGCCGCCCATGCCCACGGCACCGGCAAACAGGTTGGGGCGGCGCAGACGGCAGTTCACGGCCTGATAAGCGCCCAGATCCACACCGGCGCACCAGATCTTGGTGCCCTTCTCGGCCTTGTTCAGGGCCAGGATGCGGGGAGCCAGCTCGGCAGTCAGGTAAACAAAATACTTCTCCTGTGCCTCGGCCCGGCGGCGCAGCGGCAGATCCCCGTTCAGCACGCCTTCACCGTCCACGCTGTCAGCGCAGAACAGCTGGATCTTGCCCTCGTTCAGCAGCTGGGCAATGGCGTCCGGCATGCCGTTGTTCTCCCAGTCGAAAAAGCGGCCGCCGCGGGCGGGCAGAGCCAGCACCGGCACACCGGCGCTGCCATATACCTTAAACTCCATCTCGCGGTTCAGCACACTGCTCCACTCTTTGTAATAGGTACCCTGCATCATAATCAATCAAGCACTCCTTTTTTATCATGATCCGGCCCCGGCGCACAGTCGCTGCACGTCCAGCCGGCAGTAGCGTTTCAGGATAAATCAGACAAACTGGTTGCGCTGTGCGTCGTACTCGTAACCGACGGCACGCAGCTTTGCACACAGATCGGCCTTGTCGGCGTCCAGATCTTCGCACAAAGCATCGAGGTTTTTGAAATAATCCCGGAGTTTGAGGTTCACCACGCTCAGCAGCATGATGGGATCGGTGGGAAGAGCCATGCGTTCATCTCCTTTAAGGCAACAAAAAAAAGCCGGCCACTCGACAAAGTGACCGGCCACATACACCAAATTAGACAGCGCGGGTAACTTTGCCAGCGCGCAGGCAACGGGAGCATGCGTAGACATACTTGGGGGAGCCATCCACGACCGCCTTGACACGACGGACATTCGGCTTCCAGGTACGGTTGGAACGGCGATGGGAGTGAGAGACCTTAATACCAAAGGTAACGCCCTTGCCGCAGCATTCACACTTAGCCATGGTACTTGCACCTCCTAGAGTGAAGTAAGGAATCAAAATAATCAGCTTGGCTATTTTACCAGAGATGCGGGCAAAATGCAAGTCTTTTTTCAAAATTTCCGTCATCTTTTTCCAATCTTTTGCAGCAAGGGTTGCTCAACCGGCCAAAAGATAGTATTATAATAGAAAATGTTGTTTTTCAGGAGATGCTTATGACACGGGCAACCTATTATCTCGTCCGCGCACTGGTGGCACTGGTGGCCATCCCGTTCCATGAAGCCGGCCATGCGCTGGCTGCCTGGCTGCTGGGGGACCCCACCGCCAAGCGCGAAGGCCGCCTTTCGCTGAACCCCTTTGCCCACTTTGACCTGCTGGGCACGTTGTGCATGGTATTTGCGGGCGTGGGCTGGGCAAAGCCGGTCTCCACCAACCCCCGCAACTTCAAAAACCCCAAGTGGGGCATGGCCCTCACCGCATTGGCGGGCCCGGTGGCCAACATTGTGCTGGCCTATCTTGCCATGGTGCTGTGGAAGGTGATGTACTACTGGGCTCCGGTAAACCAGGCCACCTACTACCTGGCCTACTTCCTCCAGTATATGGTGCTGATGAACGTGAGCCTGGCGGTGTTCAACTTTATCCCGGTGCCGCCGCTGGATGGCAGCCGCATCCTGCTGGTGGCGCTGCCCCAGCGGGCGTACTTCGGCCTGATGAAGTACGAGCGCTATATCATGATCGCGCTGCTGGCGGCGGTGTGGATGGGCCTGCTGGATACCCCGCTGTATTACCTGAACAATGCTGTGTGGGATCTGCTGAGCCTGGGCACCGGATACATCGACAAGATCGCATACTCGGCCTACTTTGTCATGACAGGGACGGTGGTGTAAGCCATGGCTGTCACCGAGGAATTGACCTTCCACCTGGAAGATTTTGACGGCCCCCTGGAATTATTGCTGGCTCTTGTGGCCAAACATAAGATGGACCTGCACAACATCCCCATTCTGGAACTGATCGACCAGTACACCCGCACGGTGGAGCAGGCCGACCCGGACCCGGAGACCGCCAGCGCCTTTATCGAGATGGCGGCCCATCTGGTGGAGATGAAGAGCTATCTGCTGCTGCCCCGCAGCGAAGAGGGTGAGCGGATGAAGCAGGAATTCACCGGCCAGCTCATCGAGTACGACCAGTGCCGCCGTATGGCCGCGCTGCTGCGGGCAAAAGGGGAGCAGGCACCGGTGTTCGTGCGGCAGCCGATGGAGATGGAGTGGGACAACACCTATACCCTGCACCATGCACCCCAAATTTTGGCCGACTACTGGAACGCCCTTGCCGGGCGCACCCGCCTGCGCCGGGAACCCACCCAGCAGCAGTTTGAGCCGCTGGTCACGGCCCCCATGGTGTCGGTGACCAGCCGGGTGGTGTATATCCTGCGCAGCCTCATCAGCGGGGCCGCGGCCCGCATGGGCCAGCTGTTCTCGCCCCGGCAGAGCCGCAGCACCAACGTGGCCACCTTTCTGGCCCTGCTGGAGCTGGTGCGCGGCGGCCGCGTCACCCTGGGGGAGAACGGGGAGCTGACCATGCAGCGCACCCGGATAAAGGAGAAAAAATGAACCAGAAACAGATTCGTGCCGCAGTGGAGGCCATGCTGTTTGCCTGCGGGGAGCCCATCGGCTCCGATAAGCTGGCGCAGGCCGTGCAGCTGCCCCAGACCAGCGTGGAAAACGCGCTGGAAGAGCTGCGCACCCGCTACACCCGGGAGGACAGCGGCCTGTGCCTGCTGCACCTGAACACCCGCTGGCAGCTGGCCACCAAGACTGAGTGGGCCGATTGCGTGCGCCGTGTGCTGGACAGCCGCCGCGCCGTGCCGCTGGGCCCTGCCGCCATGGAGACCCTGACCGTGATCGCCTACAATCAGCCGGTGTCCCGCGCTTTCATCGAGCAGGTGCGCGGGGTGGACTCCTCGTCCAGCGTGTCCGGCCTGCTGGAAAAGGGCCTGATTGAGGAAGCGGGCCGTCTGGACCTGCCGGGCCGCCCGGTGAGCTTCCGCACCACCGACACCTTTTTAAGAGTATTCGGCTTGTCCAGTCTGGCGGACCTGCCGCCGGTGCATCAGCCGGAAGCCCCGGCAGAAAGCGAGGGATGACCCATGACCACCGTTCTTGCCGCTGTGGGCGGGGTGCTGCTGTTCCTGCTGAAGGTCCTTGGCATCCTGCTGCTGGTGGTGCTGGCTCTAATGGTGCTGTTGCTGCTCATCCCGTTCTGTGCGGATGTCAGCTGGGAGCAGGACACCCTGACCGTAAAGGCCGGGGCACTGGGCATCACCTTCCCGGTGTTCCAGTACCCGAAGCCGGTGCCGACGGAGGAGAGCAAGCGCAAAAAGAAGCCGAAAAAGGCAAAAGCGGCAAAGAAGCCTGCCAAGGAGAAAAAGCCCGCAGAGCCGCGCAAAAAGGCAAAGCTGACTCTGAACATCCTGTGCACCATCCTGCGCGGAGCCGGGACGCTGATCCGGGCTGTATTCGGCGCGCTGCGCATCACCCACATCCGGGTGTGCCTTGGCGTGCGCGGGGAGGACCCTGCTGCAGCGGCCCGCAATTACGGCAAGCTGCAGGCATGGCTATATCCGGTGCTGGGTGTGCTTGACCGCTTCATTTACCTGCAGTTTGACGAACTGCGCATCGTGCCGGACTTTGGCAGCGCTGAACCCACCGTAGAGGACCGTGTGTCCTTGCGCATTTCGGCAAGGGCGCTGTTTATCGTCGTCGCAGCGGTGCGTGTGCTGGCGGAGTTCTGGCGCGAAAAGGTGCTGGACGTTTTCCTGTAACTGTGGTACACTGAACAAAATAGTGTGACGAGTGTGACGGAGCCTGACAGTCTGCGATCTCCCGGTAAAACTCCGGGGACACAGGCCTGACAAAAACGATCAAAGGAGATTTGCATTATGGCTGAGCATCCGATTCAGGGCATTATGAACGTTACCATGGACAAGATCCACGAGATGGTGGACGCCAATACCATCATCGGCAAGCCTATCACCACCGAGGACGGCACCACCATCCTGCCAGTGTCCAAGGTGAGCTTTGGTTTTGCCTCCGGCGGCACCGACTTTGACGGCAAGAATGCCGCCAACAAGGACCTGTTCGGCGGCGGCTCCGGCGCGGGCGTCAACATCCAGCCGGTGGCATTTCTGGTGATCAAGGACGGCTGCGTGCGCACCATCCAGCTGACGGACGGCTCCAATAGTGTTGACCGTGCTCTGGCCATGCTGCCGGAGCTGGTGGAAAAAGTGTCTGCACTGGTCAGCAAAAAGGGCGAAAAGCCCGCAGACGAGGCACCCAAGGCAGAGTGAGCCTTGACAGGAACCCTCTGACTAGGTGGTATGCCGGTAGCTTTCTCCTCGGACACGAATCGGGCCATTCCATCGCCCGCCCTACTGCCTGCGGCAGCAGGGTCCCACCCCAGCGGACGGTCCTCGGAGAAACTCCCGGCACACCGCCCCATCAACCTAAGCCGTAACCGCAGACTTCCAACCTGCGGTTTGAAATACAGCACGTTATGGCGTGCGTTTTGAGCGCCGGGAGGCGCACAAGGAGTTTTTATTATGGCAGAAGAACGTATTCAGAAGATCATGGCCGAGCAGGGCCTGTGCTCCCGCCGTGCGGCCGAACAGATCATTGCCGAGGGCCGCGTCAAGGTCAATGGCCACCCCGTGAAGGTGGGCGACAAGATGGACCCCCACCGTGATGTGCTGCATGTGGACGATCAGCGCATCTACATCCAGAAGGATCAGCAGCTGTATTATCTGGCCCTGTACAAGCCCCGCGGCTATGTTACCACCGCCAACGATGAGCTGGGCCGCAAGACGGTCATGGAGCTGGTGAGCGATATCCCCGCCCGCCTGTACCCGGTGGGCCGCCTGGACAAGGACAGCGAGGGTCTGCTGCTTATGACCAACGACGGTGACTTTGCACAGGCAGTTACCCATCCGTCGGGCGGCATCTCCAAGCTGTACCGCGTGACCGTGCAGCCCCGTGCCGACGAAGCGCAGATCATCAAGATGAGCAGCGGCGTGGTGCTGGACGACGGCACCAAGACCCTGCCCTGTGCCATCAATGTGGTCACCGATGAGCCGGGCCGCACCGTGATGGAAATGACCCTGAAAGAGGGCAAGAACCGCGAGATCCGCCGCATGTGCGAGGCCGTCGGTCTGGAAGTGGTGCGCCTGAAGCGCAACGCCGAAGGTGTGGTCAAGCTGGGCATGCTCAAGCCGGGCACCTACCGGGAGCTGACCAAGGCAGAGATCAACGGCCTGCGTTCGGCCGCCGCCAAGGGCCGCGCCCAGACCCGCAGCGCAGCACTGCAGTCCAAGGCAGAAGAACGCCGTCCCCGTGGTCCGGTGGGCAAGAGTGCCCCGAAAAAGCGGAAGTAAGCACGTTTGTAGGAGAAGGGACCCCTGTGCATGATTTTGCGCGGGGGTTTCTTTTTGCGGTTGAACGTACTGCAGCGCCTACAAGTGAAGAATCGTCATATCTTCATTTGAAAAATGAGCAAAATTGATTCAAGAAGATGCAGCGATGAAAATACGCGCATCACCGTCGAAAGATGAACCCGGGGTTTTGCGGGAGGGGAACTGTGTGCCTGCCGGAAACAGGAGATGCTTTCGACAACAAAAGTTCATCCTCCTGAAGCAACCCTGTTCTTCGACGGAAATTGTGCTATAATACAAAAGCAACGCTTTGCCCGGCCCGGTGGGCCCGACCTGCAGAGCAGATTGGAAACAAGGAGTTTATGGAATCATGGAAAGAGAAACCCTGAAGTCCCGCCTGGGCTTCATCCTGCTTTCCGCGGGCTGTGCCATCGGCATCGGCAACGTGTGGAAGTTCCCCTATATTGCCGGTCAGGGCGGCGGCGGCGCATTCGTGCTGTTTTATCTGGTGTTCCTGGTCATCCTGGGCCTGCCCATCATGACCATGGAGTTTGCGGTGGGTCGCGCCTCCCGCAAGAGCCCGGTGCGGGCCTATCAGGCACTGGAAAAGCCGGGCCAGAAGTGGCACATCCACGGCTATCTCACCCTGATCGGTTGCTATCTGCTGATGATGTTCTACACCACGGTGGCCGGCTGGATGCTGCACTATTTCTACATGACCGCCATCGGTCAGCTGTCCGGCCTGAACGCCGAGCAGGTAGCCGGTAAGTTCACCGAGATGCTGGCCAGCCCCGGCGTGATGACCTTCTGGATGGTGTTCGTGGTGGTGCTGGGCATTCTGGTGTGCGCCAAGGGCCTGCAGAACGGTCTGGAGCGGGTGACCAAGGTCATGATGATCGCTCTGCTGGCCATCATGGTGGTGCTGGCGGTCAACAGCCTGTTCATGCCCGGCGCAAAAGAGGGCCTCAAGTTCTATCTGGTGCCCGATTTTGCCCGTATGCAGGAGGTGGGCGTGGTCAACACACTGGTGTCGGCCATGAACCAGGCCTTCTTCACCCTGAGCCTTGGCATCGGTGCCATGGCCATCTTCGGCAGTTACATCGGCAAGGAGCATTCCCTGCTGGGCGAGTCGGTCCGCATCGTGGTGCTGGACACCTTTGTGGCCATCACCGCCGGTCTGATCATCTTCCCGGCCTGCTTCACCTATGGTGTGGACCAGACCAGCGGCCCCAGCCTGATCTTCATCACTCTGCCCAACATCTTTGCCAATATGGCGCTGGGTCGTCTGTGGGGCACCCTGTTCTTCCTGTTCATGGCTTTTGCGGCCCTGTCCACGGTGCTGGCCGTGTTCGAGAACATCATCTGCTGCGGCATGGAGCTCACCGGCTGCAGCCGCAGAAAGTCCAGTCTGGTGAATCTGGTGCTCATCATTGCGCTGTCCATGCCCTGTGTGCTGGGCTATAACCTCTGGGCTTGGGACGGCTTTGCCGTGTTCGGCGGTGCCGTGCTGGACTTTGAAGACTTCCTGGTCAGCAACCTGTTCCTGCCGCTGGGCAGTCTGGTGTACCTGCTGTTCTGCGTCACCAAGTACGGCTGGGGCTGGGACAACTACAAAAAGGAAGTCAACATCGGCAAGGGCCTCAAGATGCACGACTGGATGCGCGGCTACCTGACCTACGTTCTGCCGGTCATCGTGCTGTTCATCTTTGCCTTTGGCATCTACGACAAATTCTTCGCATAAAACTGCGGCTCCTCTTATCTGGTTAAGAGGAGCCTTTTCTGACAGAAAGGAGTTCCGGATGCACATTCTTGTCTGCGACGACGATGCCGCCTTCAGCGCGAAGGTGGCGGAGTATGCGGCGACTTACTTTGAAGCGCACGAGATCCCGGTGCAGGCTACGGTCTGTTCCGACCCGGAGCAGGTGCTGGCGATCCCGGACCTGGAGCTGTACCGCATTGCATTTCTGGATGTGGACATGCCGCAGGTCAACGGCATTGCGCTGGGCGGCCAGCTCCGGCGCCGCAATCCGGACATCTGCCTGGTCTATGTATCGGCCTATCTGGCCTTTGCGCTGGATGGCTACAAGGTCAACGCCTACCGCTACATCCTCAAACGGGATGTCGCCAAACAGCTGCCCAGCTGTCTGGAGGACATCTATGCGTCCATGATGCAGGCCGGTACCAAGACCCTCACCGTGCACCACAACCGCGAGAACATTCGCATCCCGCTGGACCAGATCTATTATCTGGAGAGCGAGGGCCGGGTCATCAATGTGTATGGGGACATTGCGCGGGAACATTTCTGCACCTTTTACGGCAAGCTGAAGGAGCTGCCGCCCATTCTGGCCCGGAATGGTTTTTTGCAGGTGGGCCGCAGCGATGTGGTCAACCTGCAGCATGTGTGCGCCATCCGGAATTACCGGGTGCTGATGAAAAACGGCGTGGAGCTCAGCGTCAGCCGCAGCAAGTATGCGGCTGTCCGCGCGGCCTATCTGGAATGGAAGGGGCAGTTCGGTGATGAGTGACAGCCTTATCTGGACGCTGTTGGGGCATCTGGTGTGCATTGCGCAGTGGGCGGCGTTCATTCTGGTGGATTATGCCTATCTGGGCCGGGGCAGGCGGTTCCGTCACCCCTGTGTGTGGGCCGCGCTGCTGGCGCTGGCTGTGCTTGCGCTCTCGGTGCTGTGCGGTTTTGGCTTTTTCAATATCAAATCAGTGGTCAGCAATATCATCTACCTGCTGGTCATCGCGCTGCTGTTCGGCGGCACGGCAGTGGACCGGATGTCTGCCTGCATCATCAACGGCATTCTGTGCCTGCTTACCGAAAATACGGTCAGCTTTGTCTTTGCACGGCTCCACGGCATCTGCCCCGGTGAAGTCTGGCACTACAGGACCTGTCTGGCGGCACTGGTGATCTCAATTTTGCTGGTGGGCATTCTGGCAGCACGCTTTCTGTGCCGGTGGAACCACTGCAGTGCGCTGGACCCGCTGCAGGCATTGCTGATGAGCTTTTTCCCGGGCGTCGTGGTGCTGCTGAACATCTTCATCATGATCTCCTCCAACCGCCGCGTGCCCACTCTGCTGGACCTGATGCTGACGGTGGGCCTGACCATTGCGGTGCTGGTGCACCTGGCCATCGTGCAGATGTTCAACGATCAGGTGGTGCAGGGGCAGGCGTCGCACTTTCAGGCCGCGCTGGAACAGCAGCGCGCAGAAGCCCTCATGGAGTCCTACACGGCACAGCGCCGCCTGACCCATGAGTTCACCAACCACATTGCCGCACTGGATGCGCTGCTCCGGCAGGGCGACCTGACCGGCGCACAGGAATACCTTTCCAGCGTGAGCAAGGTGGTGGCCGCCGGAACCACCATTCTGGACACCCACAACCCACTGCTGGACTCCCTGCTCAGCCGCAAGTATGAGGAAGCTGCGCAGCAGGGAGTGGAGCTGTACTTCGACCTGTGTGACCTCAAGGACCTGCCCTTTTGCGGCACGGACCTGGTCATCGTCATCTCCAACCTGCTGGACAATGCCATCCGGGCGGCGGCGCAGGCCAAACCGCCGGAGGTGTACCTGCGGGCGCGCAGGAACGAGGAAGAATACCTCATCTCGGTGCGCAACCGCGTGCAGAAGGACCTGGAGCTGGTGGATGGGGAACTGCCGCGTTCCACCAAGGCAGAGCCGGGCCATGGCATGGGCCTTGTCAACGTGCGGGAGGTGCTGGACCGCTGCCGCTGCGAGTACACGCTCAGCTGCCGGGACCGCTGGTTCCGCTTTACCTGTGCGGTGCCTACCCGCAAGTTGTGACAGTTACCGATGCAGAATATGACATTTTCTCTGCAACAATAGCGTAACTCTGCTATACTGGACCCAGTAAAGGAACGCAAGGCAGTGCAGGCAGAGGTTGCGGCCGGGAGCTTTTCCGGGTTCTGCAGCATTGTGGCGTCAGGCTGCGGTGCGTGTGCAGCTGTGAAACCTTTGCTTTTGCGGGCTGTCCCGGTGGCGTGTGCCGGGCAGCAGAGCGTCTGACGGGGCTTGTCCGGCAGTTCATTTGGGGAATTGCATGATATAAGCTCATGGCAACTGCCGTACTTTGTGCGGTATCAGGGCCGGAAAGTTTCGTCAGACCATTCGGAACAAAACAGGCGGCTTCCCTCCGGGTAACCGGACAGGAAGCCGCCTGTTCTTTTTGTTTGTTTTTGCTGTTCCGGAGCGGGGAAAAGGGGCAGCGGAGGTTATTCCGGCTTGACCTGCAGCTCCTGCTCGCAGTAGAGACAGCGGTACTTGCCGTTGGAGCTCAGCTCAAAGATCTGGTCGCACTCTTCCTCAATGGAGGAGATGCAGCGGGGGTTGCGGCAGCGCACGATGTTCACCAGACGCTTGGGAGGCTTCGGCCGTTCCTTGCGCACAGGCTTGCCGTTCTCGATCACGGTCACGCTGATGTCCGGGTCAAGGTAGGCCAGCACATCCAGGTTCAGCCAGGAAGCATCGCCCTCCACCTTGATGATGTCCTTGCGGCCGGAAGCGGACTTGCGGCTGCGTGCGTTCTGGATCAGAGCCACGCTGGCGGTGCGGTTGTCCTTGATGCCCAGCAGGTCCATCAGACCAATGGCGGTGCCGGCCTTGATGTGGTCGATCACAAGGCCGTTCTGGATCTCGTCGATGTTCAGCATATCAGTTTTCCTCCTTTGCCTTGGGGTCGTGCAGGCCCAGCAGGGTCATGATCAGTGCCATGCGGACGTAAACGCCGTTCTGCACCTGCTCAAAGTAAGCAGCACGGGGGTCATCGTCCACATCCAGTGCAATCTCGTTCACGCGGGGCAGGGGATGCAGCACGGCCATGTCCGGCTTTGCCAGCCCCATCTTTTCCTTGGTCAGCACATAGCTGTTCTTCAGGCGGATGTAATCCTCTTCGTTGAAGAAGCGCTCCTTCTGCACACGGGTCATGTACAGGATGTCCAGTTCCGGCATGACCTCTTCCAGGCTGCGGGTCTCCTTGTATTCGATGCCGTTGGCCTCCAGCACATCGTTGATGATGTAATCCGGCACCCGCAGCTCTTCCGGGCTGATGAGCACAAAGCGGATGTTCTGGCAGCGGGCCATGGTCTTGATCAGGGAATGCACCGTGCGACCGAATTTCAGGTCACCGCACAGGCCGATGGTCAGATCGTCCAGCCGGCCCTTGCGGCGGCGGATGGTCATCAGGTCGGTCAGGGTCTGGGTGGGGTGCTGGTGGCCGCCGTCACCGGCGTTGATCACCGGGATGCGGGAGTAGCGGGAAGCACGCAGCGGTGCGCCCTCCTTGGGGTGGCGCATAGCCACGATGTCGGCATAGCAGGACACCACACGGATGGTGTCGGCCACGCTCTCGCCTTTGCTGGCGCTGGACACGTTCTCACTGGGAAAGCCCAGCACATGGCCGCCCAGGTTCAGCATGGCGGCCTCAAACGAAAGGCGGGTGCGGGTGGACGGCTCATAGAACAGGGTGGCCAGTTTTTTGTGGGTGGCCACATCCTGATAGGCGGCCGGATCGTCGTGGATGCGGTCGGCAAGGTCGAGCAGGGTGGTGATTTCCTGCTGGGTGAAATCCAACGGGTCGATCAGATGACGCATGGTTACGTTACCTCCGTTACATCAAAGCGGTTTAAAGCAGTTTGCGTAAAATGGAAAAATCAAAGAAGTTTGTGTAGTAGCTCAGTGAGCGCATCACCGGGCGGCACAAACGATTGAAACACACTTCGTCCAGCAGCAACATGGCCTCGCCGGGGGCAAGCCGCATGGCTGCACGGATGGACTCATCGCCGCAGCTGGCCTTCAGGTGGGCCACGTTCGAGGAGATCTGCTGGTGGCACTCCCGCTCCAGAATATCGAACACACCGCCGGTCAGGTCGATGCGGGTGTAGTCCCGGTTGCCGAACAGGCTGCGCGGCAGATAGTCGATGGAGTAGATCACCGGGGTGGTGTCGGCAAGGATGCGCTTTTTGATGCAGATCACCTCGTCGCCGGGTTCGATGTCCAGATTATGGGCCAGCTCATCCCCCGCCCGGATGGGAAACACCTGAATGCCGTCGGCATGGGGGTAGCTGCCAAAGCTGCGGATCAGCGGGTAATATTCCAGCTTCTGGTCCAGACGGCTGCGCAGGCCCAACACCGAACGGTTCACCACCGTGCCGATGCCGCGCACCCGCTCTACATAGCCTGCACGCTCCATTTCGCTCAGAGCGTCCCGGATCACGGTGCGGCTTACCCCCAGTTCGGCGGCAAGATCCACCTCCGCAGGCAGGCGGTCCGCATGGGCATAGCGCCCGGTGCGCAGTTCGTCCAGCAGGCTGGCGACCACCCGGTCGCTGATCACGACACCGCCCAGTCGGCTGGAGGCGGCAAGAGTAGATTCCTTCATTTCGGTTCCTCCGTTCACAGGCGGGCAGGCCGCCGGGACTTCAAAAGACCCTGCAGGCCGCATGATGCACTGCCCAAAAGCTCTTTGCTTCTATTATAACATAAATTGACATTTAGAAAAGCGGCATTTATACTGGAAACAAAGAAAAAGTACGATTTTATTTTGGAGGGCATTGCAATCATGGAACTCATTCTGCACAAAGTCTGCGGCCATCCGGCACAGCAGGCGGTCACCCTGCGGCGCTGCACACCGGACGAAGCCCCGGCGGTGTATGCGCTGCAAAACGAGGTGCACGCCGCCATGCCGCACCCGGAGTGGTTTGTTACCGACACGCTGGAACATATCACCGGTTATATCACCGACAGCCTGTGCATCGGGGTGTGGCAGGGCAGTCGGCTGGGCGCGTACCTGACTTTCTATTACTGCGGCCAGAGCCCGCACAACTATGCGGCTTTTCTGGGTGTGCCGCAGGCCGAGTGGCCCCATTGGGCCAATGCCGACAGCGCTGTGGTGCACCCGGACTGGCGGGGCAACGGCCTGCAGCGCCACATGCTGGAAGCTGCCCTGCCGCTTCTGCCGGAGAGCATCACGCACCTGGGAGCCACGGTCAGTCCGGCCAACCCCTACAGTCTGAGCAACGCCCTGGCCTGCGGGTTCACCATCCGTGCCCGCCGCGAAATGTACGGTGGGTTCGACCGCTACCTGCTGGCAAGGGAGCTGTAAAAAGAAAAGAGCTGCTGCACGATGAAATGCAGCAGCTCTTTGTGGTATACAATGCGGTCGGTGCGGGCTGGAAGCTGACCGCCGCGAGATAAGGCTCCCTCTCTGAGGGAGATGGCATCGCACAGCGATGACGGAGGGGGTATTATGCAGCCTGCAGGTTCTGCCCCTTTTTCTGCAGCTTGCGCCGTACCACCAGCAGGCAGATCAGATGCACCGAGGCGGTCAGAACCCAACTGATGGGGTAGCTGATGTACAGCATGAACGGGGTGCGGTTCAGCTGGAAGATGGTGGCGATCCACACCAGACGCAGCAGACAGCTGCCGATCAGGCTCACCACCATGGGCAGCACGCTGTAACCCAGGCCGCGCAGGCTGCTGGCCAGTGTATCCATGATGCCGCACAGCAGGTAGGTGCCGCAGATGATCCACAGCCGCTCGTATCCGGCGGCGATCACGGCTTCGTCCGAGGAATAGAAGTGCAGCAGCTGCCGACCAGCCAGTGCCGCACCACCGCCCAAAAGAATGCCGGTGACCACGGCGCACAGCAGGCAGTTGCGCATCACGCGGTCCAGATTGTGATACTTGCGTGCACCCATGTTCTGGCTGGTAAAGGTCACGGCGGCCTGTGCAAAGGCGTTCATGGCCGTGTAGACGAAGCCTTCCAGATTGGACGATGCCGAGCTTCCGGCCACGACCGTGGAGCCGAAGGAATTGATGGCGGACTGGATCACCACATTGGACAGGCTGAACACGGTGCTCTGCAGGCCCGCCGGCAGGCCGATGAGCAGGATCTGCTTCAGGGCACCGGCGTGGAAGCCCAGTTTGTGCAGGTCCAGATGCAGCGCGCCCTTTTCCCGCACCAGCATGGCGGTGACCAGGCAGGCCGACACCGTCTCACTGATGATGGTGGCCAGCGCAACGCCCGCAACGCTCATGGAAAAGCCGATGACGAACACAAGGTTCAGCACCACATTGATGATACCGGCCGCCGCCAGACAGTACAGCGGGCGCTTGGTGTCGCCCACGGCCCGCAGCAGAGCGCTGCTGAAGTTGTACAGCATGTTCATGGGCATGCCGATGAAATAAATTTTGAGGTACAGCGCGGAAAGGCCGATCACGTCCTCCGGGCAGCTCATGAGCTCCAGCAGGCTGCGGGCGGCAAAAAAGCCCACCACGGCCAGCAGTACGCCGCTGGTAAGGCCCAGCGTCACGGCGGTGTGCACGGTGTCCTGTATGCCGTGCTCATCCTTTGCGCCAAAGCAGCGGGCAGCTACGACGTTCGCGCCCAACGAGAGCCCAACGAACAGGTTCACCAGCAGGTTGATCAGGGAACCGTTGGAGCCGACTGCGGCCAGCGCGGTGCTGCCGGCAAAGCGGCCCACCACCACAACGTCTGCCGCGTTGAACAGCAGCTGCAAAATGCTGGATGCAGCCAGCGGAATGGAAAACAGAATGATCTTTTGCAGCATCGGGCCGCTGGTCAGGTCAGCGGAACGGTCTGCCCGGGTTTGCGTCATGGGGTCACACGCCTCCTTGAAATGTTTTTGATATCTGAATCGGTTGATTTTAGATCGTACCCGGAAAGCCGGGCGCAAGTACCTATTATACGTCAGTATACGTCAGACGGCCGCAAAACGCAAGAGCCCCGGAACCGCAAACGTTCCGGGGCTGCTGTGAAAACTGGGTCAGTGAGAGGCATCCAGCACGGTCCAGTGCCCGTCGTGTTCAGGATCCATCGTCTCGCCGTCATCGGTGTACATGCGGTACGCGGCATGGCCGTCGGCGTCCGGGCAGGCCAGCAGGGCAATGGGCTGCTCATCCAGCGCGGCGGTGCAGGCAGCGGGCTTTGCCAGCGGCACGGCATGACCCGGCCGCACGAACAGCAGCACTTCGTTCAGGGCACAGTGCACATAGTGGTGGCCTGCAGGCAGAGCCTCGGTGTCGTAGTCCTCGGCGCTGCGCAGACGGTACAGCTGCATGGGCTCCGGCAGGTAGACATGCCGCCCGGCGGCGTTCTGGGTGTACACCGGAGCCAGCATGACGCCGTCGCCCAGCAGCAGCTGGTCCTGCACCTCCCGTGCTTCGGGGTCTGCAGGCCAGTCAAAGCCCAGCGGGCGGAAGTAACCGGTGTTCTCCAGGGCGCTCTTCATGAACTCGCTGTACAGGTAGGGCAGCAAGGCATAGCGCAGGCGCAGCATCTCCCGCAGGGCGGGCAGCTGGTCGGCAAAGCGGAAATATTCCTGCTCGCGGGTCCCGGCACCGGCATGGTTGCGCATCAGCGGGGTGAACAGGCCAAACTCCAGCCAGCGCAGGGCCAGGTCCGGGGTGGTGTCGCCCGCGAAACCGCACAGGTCGGCACCGGTGTACAAAAAGCCGCACATCTGCACACTGGGCATCATCTGAATGTTGGCCAGCAGCTGTTCCCAGCTGGAATGGTTGTCGCCCAGCCAGATGCCGCCGTACCGGTGGCTGCCAATGATGCTGGAACGGCTGTACAGCAGGGTGCGTCTGCCGGGGCGCAGGTCGGCAAAGGCCTCCCCGGCAGCGCGGGTCATGCTGCCGCCGTACAGATTGTGCACCCGGTCGTGCCGCACCTGCTGCCCGGCCAGGTCGTGGTAGAAGCTGGCGTAGTCGGCAGGGCTGTTCATCAGGCCCATGGCACCGCCCACCACCTTGGCAAAGAACTCTTCCTGTTCGATGTTGTCCTGCCCGCGCAGCTGAGCCATACTGTCCAGGAATTCCCGCAGCCGCTCCGGCGAATAGAACAGCGCGGGTTCGTTCATATCGTTCCAGAAGCCCTCAATACCGCAGTCGGTCAGCACCTTGTAGCGGTGGCCGAACCAGTCCCGCACTTCCGGGCGTAAAAAATCGGCAAAATAGGCCTTGCCGGGCCACACGGCAGCCACAAAGGGGGTGCCGTCAGCTTTGGTGCAGAAATACCCCTTCTCCAGCCCCTCGGTGCAGGTGGGGTCCTCCGGGTCGATGCGCACGCCCGCGTCGATGATGGGCACCAGCCGGATGCCCTGCTGCTTCAGCTCGGCACTCAGCGCAGCCAGATCCGGGAAGCGCTCCTTGTTCACTGTAAAATCCGCGTACCCCTGCATATAGTCGATGTCCAGGCAGATCATGTCCAGAGGCAGCTCGTTCTCGCGGTACTGGCGGGCGATGGCGCGCACGTCCTCGGCAGTCTTGTAGCCCCAGCGGCTCTGGGCAAAACCAAAGGCCCATTTGGGCGGGATGTAGCTGTGGCCGATCAGCTTCCGGAATTCGGTGCAGACGGCGTTCGGGCTGTCGCCGGTCAGGATGTACAGGTCGTAGTCCGGCTCTTCGGTGCGGAAGGTCAGCCGGTCGTGCCGGGTGTAGCCGATATCGTAGAACACCTTTCCCGGGAAATCCACGAACACGCCAAAGACGCTGCGGCCCGCACCGCCGTCGATGAGCAGAAAATTGTGCGCCCCATAGTACGAAAGCCGGTTTTCTCCGTGGTGCGACTCGTCGGTGTTGTCGGTCACATAATGCCAGCCGCGCTTGTTGATGCCGCGGGGCATCTCGCCCAGGCCGTACACCACGGCATCCTCTGCCAAAGAGAAGCTCCAGCTCCCGTCTGGTTCTGCGGTGAGGTGCGGCACTGCGGCGGCGGCAGGCTCCACCGGCAGCACGACGCTCTCGGTGGGCAGCGGGCAGCCAAACGTAAAACGTTGGATCATGGTAAAAACTCCTTGTCCCCAAAAAAATCAAAAGCCCTTTTGTACCTTTATCTTACGGCAGGCCCTGCCGGAAAACAAGAGACAAAACCGGCACGTTTTTGCTACAAAACCGTCATGACGGCATAAAAATGAAAAAATTCCGTCCTTCCGGGCGGAATCGAATTGAAAAAGGCAGCCCATGCTGGTATACTGAAGCGGTATTCAGGAAGCAAACAAGAACGGAGGGAACGTTTGTGTATCGCAACGGGATCAAACGCCTGCTGGCTGTGGTGCTGTCGCTGTGCGGCATGCTGTGCCTGTCCTGGCTGTTTCTGATTTTGGCCATTGCCATCAAGCTCGACTCACCCGGCCCCGTGTTTTTCAAACAGAAGCGGGTGGGCCGCGGCAAGCGGCATTTCTACATTTTGAAGTTCCGCACCATGCGCATCGACACGCCCCACGACATGCCCACGCACCTGCTCCATGACCCGGACCAGTATATCACCCGCATGGGGCATTTCCTGCGCAAGACCAGCCTGGACGAGCTGCCCCAGCTGTGGAACATCTTTGTGGGGGATATGGCGGTCATCGGTCCGCGTCCCGCGCTGTGGAACCAGTACGATCTGCTGGCGGAGCGCGACAAATACGGGGCCAACGATGTGCGCCCCGGCCTGACCGGCTGGGCCCAGATCCACGGCCGCGATGAGCTGGAGATCGCCGAAAAGGCAAAGCTGGACGGCTGGTATGTGGAGCACTTGAGCTTCGGGCTGGACGTGAGGTGCTTCTTTGGCACCATTGCCGCCGTGCTGAAACACGACGGTGTGGTGGAGGGCGGCACCGGCACCCTGCATGAGAACAAGAAAAAATCTTGATTTATCCCCGGAAAAGCGTATAATAAAACAGTACAAGACTTTAAAGGAGGATTCCTATGGAACGCACCTATATCAATGAGGTCCAGAAGGAAATCGGCAGCACGGTCAAGGTGCAGGGCTTTATCGAGAACCTGCGCAACAGCAAATACATGGCCTTCATCGTGCTGAAGGATATTACCGGCAAACTGCAGATCACGGTCGAAAAGGCCGATCACCCCGATCTGGTGGATACCATCGACAAGCTCACCCCGGACTCCGTCATCACCGTCACCGGCAAGGTGATGGAAAACGACTACGTCAAGATGGGCGGCATCGAGATGATCCCCGAGTCCATTGAGATCGAGAGCATTGCCGACCCGCTGCCCATCGTGCGCAAGGAGATCGCAGCCACCAAGAAGAAGAAGGCTGTGGAGCGCTCCAGCATCGACCAGCGCATCGACTACCGCTGGATCGACCTGCGCACCGACGAGAACCAGCTGATGTTCAAGGCACAGAGCTGCTTTGTCAACGCCATGCGTCAGTTCCTGCTGGAACGCAACTTCATCGAGATCCACACCCCCAAGCTGATCGCTGCAGCCAGCGAGAGCGGCTCTGAGGTGTTCAAGGTGGATTACTTCGACCGCAACGCGTATCTGGCCCAGAGCCCGCAGTTCTACAAGCAGATGGCCATGGCTGCCGGTTTTGAGCGTATCTTCGAGACCGGCCCTGTGTTCCGTGCCGAGAAGAGCTATACCAACAAGCACTCCACTGAGTTCTCCGGCTTTGATCTGGAGTTCAGCTACATCACTTCCTTCAAGGATGTCATGAAGATGGAGGAGGAGTTGCTGACCGCCGGCCTGAAGGCCGTCAAGGAGAATTACGGCGACCAGATCAAGGAGCTGTTCGGTCAGGAAGTCATCGTGCCCACCACTCCGTTCCCGGTGGTCAAGCTGGCCGACCTGTACAAGGGTCTGGAAGAAGAGTTCGGCTACAAGGTCGATGAGTCCGAGAAGGGCGACCTGACTACCGAGGCCGAGCGTCTGAGCTATGAGTGGGTCAAGAAGCACTACGGCCACGAGTTCCTGTTCATCACCGACTACTCCGCCGAGAAGCGTGCGTTCTATCACATGCGCGACGAGAACGGTGTGCCCCAGGGCTACGACCTGATCTGGCGCGGTGTCGAGATCACCACCGGTGCCCAGCGTGAGCACCGCTATGAGGTGCTGAAGAAGCAGGCTGAGGAGAAGGGTCTGGCCGAGGATGTCAAGTTCTATCTGGAGTTCTTCCAGTATGGCTGCCCGCCCCACGGCGGCTTCGGTCTGGGCATCGATCGCCTGACCATGCTGCTGTGCGGCCTGAGCATCAAGGACGCAGAGTTCCTGTTCCGCGGCCCCAACCGTCTGACCCCGTGATGTCATAACAGCGTATATTTTTCTAAGAGGAGAGACTTTCGGGTCTCTCCTCTTTTTGTTGGTTGCCCCGCCCTCTCCGTCCACTCGCACTGCTCTTGTCCAGCTCTCCCTTTGGGAGAGCTGGCAGACCTGAAAGGTCTGTCTGAGAGGGCGAGCTGGGTTGCCTTGTGCAGTTCTCTTTTGTCATATCAGCTCCTTTCCGTTCATACGATACAACGAGCGGACCGGCACAACGTCCGGTGCACGGCGCAAACGGGAAGGGGAGAGCAGGTTTGGACAAACAGGAGCAACAGGGCATCTGCCGCGAGATCGGCGCACGCACCGGCGGAGACATCTACATCGGGGTGGTGGGTCCGGTGCGCAGCGGCAAGTCCACCTTTATCAAGCGCTTTATGGAGCAGCTGGTGCTGCCCGCCATGGGCACCGAGGCGGCCCGTCTGCGGGCACGGGATGAGCTGCCGCAGTCGGCGGCAGGGCGCACCATCATGACTACGGAACCAAAGTTCATTCCGGAAACGGCGGTGCCACTGCAATTAGAAGGCGGTGGTGTCTGTCGGGTACGGCTCATCGACTGTGTGGGCTATATGGTGGAGGGGGCCATGGGCCACGAGGAAAACGAAAAGCCTCGCATGGTCAAAAGTCCGTGGTTCGACGAGGAAGTACCCTTTGACCTTGCCGCTGAGACCGGCACCCGCCGGGTGATCCGGGAGCACTCCACCATCGGCATCGTCATCACCACCGACGGCACCGTCAGCGACATCCCGCGTGCGGGGTACGCCAAAACCGAAAAGCGGGTCATTGAAGAGCTGGATGCACTGGGCAAACCCTACGTCATCCTGCTCAACAGCACCCGCCCGGACGCCCCGGAAACAAAGCAGCTGGCCGAGGGCATGGCACGGGACTACCACCATGCCGTTTTGCCGGTGAGCTGCGTGGATCTGGACGCCGCCGCACTGGGGGATATCCTGCGGCAGGTGCTGTACGAATTCCCGGTGCGGGAGCTGGATCTGGCCCTGCCCCGGTGGGTCAACCGGCTGGAGAACGGCCACTGGCTGCAGGCACAGGTATATACTGCCGCGATGCAGCTGGCAGAGAACATCGCCCGCATGAAGGACGTCCCGTCCGGCACAGATGGGCCGCTGCTGGACTGCGATGCCGTGCAGCGCTCCGCCGTGAGCGGCATGGATCTGGCACAGGGCAGCGTGCGGGTGGTTGTGGAGCTGAAGCCGGAGATCTTCTATCAGGTGCTCAGCGAACAGACCGGGTTGGAGATCGGCGACGAAGCGGGCCTGATGCCCTGCATTCTGGAACTGGCTCATGCCAAACGGGAGTACGAAAAGGTGCGCAGTGCGCTGGAACAGGTGGAAGCCACCGGCTACGGCATCGTGATGCCCTCCATCGGGGAGCTGCAGCTGGAGCAGCCGGAGATCGTGCAGCAGGGCGGGCGCTACGGCGTCCGGCTGGAAGCCTGTGCGCCGTCCATCCACATGATGAAGGCCACCATCCACACCGAGATCAGCCCCATTGTGGGCACCGAGAAGCAGAGCGAAGATCTGGTGCGCAGCCTGCTGGCAGATTTTGCGGATGACCCGGTCAAGCTGTGGCAGTCCAACATCTTTGGCAAAAGCCTGCATGAGTTGGTGAACGACGGGCTGCAGAACAAGCTGCTGCACATTCCGCAGGAGGCCCGCACCCAGCTGCAGGGCACGCTGGAACGGGTCATCAATGAAGGCTGTACCGGGCTCATCTGCATTCTGATCTGAACACAAAAAAGGCCGCCTGCCGGACAAAATTTCCGGCAGGCGGCTTCTGTATGCTTATGCGTTTTCTTCGGTCAGTTTGTTGACCAGAAGCTGATAGATCTCGTTGCCTTTCAGGATGAACTGCTTTTTCACCAGTTCAGCCGACAGCCGGTCCGGGGTGCCCAGATCCAGGCAGAACAGCGCCTCATCCAGGCCCTTTACGGTGCAGCGGACGCTGCAATGGCCGTCCGGCTTTTCGGTGATGCTGGCGCTGTACTTGGCCTCTTTGCGGGCCCAGGTCTGGCAGCGCAGCACAGCGGCCACAGCACGTTCCCGCACACTGCGGGGCAGGTCGTAGGCCAGCTCCTGCGCCACTTTGCGGCCCTTGTCGGTAATGGAATACACATTGTCCTGCACGGTCACGAGCTGCTGCCGCGTGATGTCATCCAGGCAGGAACCGATCTCAAAGTAGTTGACCAGTGCCTCTTCCATCAGGGCGTTCTCGATCTCCTGCCGGGCAATGGGTCCGGCATTTTTTACCAGATAGCACAGCAGCAGCCGGATCTCGGTGCTGCTGGTCAGTCCGCCGGGGCGTACACCGGCAGTAAAAGCATCGTTGGCGGGCATCGTTCATCCATCCCCTTTGCATTTTCACATTCTCAAACGACAGGTTCCCTTATAGTATAAAGGGTTTCACGCCGGATTGCAAGCCGCTGCGGCAAAATCCGTCTCAATGCGCTTGCTGCTGCCGGGCGTGGAGTAGACCCACCGGTCCAGATGTCCCTCCGTGATGAAGTACCGCAGCTCGAACCGGTGGCGCTGGTTCAGGCTGTGGTTCACGATCACCAGCTTGATCTTCATCTTTTCCGGCAGGATGTTCTTGATGTAGACGCTCACGGCCTGCCCGGGGGCAAGGTCGGTGCAGCTTTCGGCAAGACCGGCCAGGTTGGGCGCGATCTCAATGAAGGTACCGTACTCCTCCACGCTGCGCACGATGCCAACCACTGTTTCACCCACCGAAAAATGGGCGGCGTTCTCGGCCCAGGTGCCCAGCAGTTCCCGGATGGTGAGCACAAAGCGGCCCTGCACGTCCCGGTTCTTGACCGCGCACAAAATCTGCTGCCCCACGCTCACCCGGTCGGCGGGGGAGGAAATGCGGCTCACCGACATGCAGTCGATGGGCAGCAGAGCACTGATGCCGCACCCCACATCACAGAATGCACCAAATGGCTCAATGTGAGTTACGGTGCAGGGCAGGATATCGCCGGGAGAAAGGGCGTCGAGATAATCGGCCTTGCACATCCGCTGCGCTTCTGCGCGGGAAAGCCGGTAGAAGGGCTGCCCGTCCTCGTCGGTGTCCAGAGCCTGCACCACAAAGCAGGTGGGGCGGCCCACCCGCGTCAGCACGGCAATGTCCCGCACGGTGCCGTTTTCGGCTCCGTCGGCGCACTGCACAAAGGGCATCACGGCCCGGACGCCGCCCAGGTCGAACCGCAGCTGCCGCTGGGTGTCAAAGGCCAGGGCGGTGGCCTGCAAAATCTCGTGGCTGGCCATGGCGGCCCGCAGTTCTGCAGCGGACAGCCGGGCGGCGGAACGGTAATTGCCTTCGGTACGGTATGCTTGCATCATCTTTCATTCCTCTTTCTCTGTTGATTTTTGGGTTCTGCGCTGCGCGGGGCAAAGCACGCTCCCATTTTCAACGATATGCATCCGGTGCGGCAGATATTTGCATTTTGCAGGCGTTTGCATTATACTATATCTGTATGTGCGGCAGGGCCTGCGGTCCGGGTGCCGCACAGTTGCCGCCGACCATTCTGAGGGGCGGCAGAAGGGAGCGACCAACGCTATGGATATCGCTGTGGGAGATACCATCCTCACCCGCAAGAAGCACCCCTGCGGGGCTTCCAGCTTTGAAGTGCTACGTGTCGGTATGGATTTCAAGATCCGCTGCACGGGCTGCGGGCGCGAGGTGATGCTGCCGCGTGCAAAAATTGAAAAGAACATCAAAAAGGTGGTCAAACCTGCACGGCAGGCGGAGTGACCGCCCTTGTGCCCATTTCCATCTGAGAACGTTTGTAAGGAGAACTGCCTGTTATGCCCGATTTTTCTGCCCAAATGGATGCCGTGTGCCACCGGTTTGAGGAGCTTTCCGTCCGCCTGAACCAGCCGGATGCCGCTGCCGACCCGGCACTGTTCCGCAAACTGATGCGGGACTACCACGAGACGCAGCCGGTGGTGCAGGCCTACCGCGACTGGCAGACCGCCCGGGACCATCTGGCGCAGGCCAAAGCCCTGCTCGAAGAACCCATCTCCGATCCGGACTTCAAGCAGATGATACAGCAGGAAATCAGCGAAAAAAGTCAGGATGTGGCAAAGCTGGAAAATAATCTCAAAATTCTGCTGCTGCCCAGGGACCCACGGGACGAAAAGAACGTCATCATGGAGATCCGGGGCGGGGCAGGGGGAGAGGAAGCCGCCCTGTTTGCCCACAGTCTGCTGCGCATGTACACCATGTATGTGCAGAGCCGCGGCTGGACGCTGGAACTGCTCAACCTCAACGAGACCGAGCTGGGCGGCGTGAAGGAAGCCGTCTTTTCGGTGGAGGGGGCCGGGGCCTACAACCGCCTCAAGTACGAGAGCGGGGTGCACCGGGTGCAGCGTGTGCCCGAGACCGAGACCCAGGGCCGCATCCACACCTCCACCGCCACGGTGGCCGTGATGCCCCAGGCAGAGGAAGTGGACTTTGCACTGGACATGAAGGACCTGCGCATCGACACTTTCCGTTCCTCCGGTGCGGGCGGCCAGCACATCAACAAGACGTCCAGCGCCATCCGGGTGACGCACATCCCCACCGGCATGGTGGTGGAGTGCCAGAACGAGCGCAGCCAGTTCCAGAACAAGGACAAGGCACTGGAGATCCTGCGCAGCCGCTTGCTGGCCCAAAAGCAGAAGGAACAGCAGGACGCCATCAACTCCGAGCGGCAGGGGCAGGTGGGCACCGGGGACCGCAGCGAGAAGATCCGCACCTACAATTTCCCGCAGGATCGCTGCACAGACCACCGCATCGGCCTGACGGTGCATAACCTTGCAAAGATCCTGGACGGCAACCTCGATGAGGTCATCGACGCCCTTGCTACCCGCGAACAGGCGGAAAAGCTGCAAAAACTCAATTTGTAAAACAAAACGAATCAACGAAAGAACTTGCTGAAAAGTAAAAATACTTTACACATAGAAAGAACGATAAGACGTATGAAAATTAAAACCGAAGTTCTGCCTGCCGACAAGGCAGAAAGCATTGCAAAGGCCGCCGAGCTGCTGCGCAGCGGGGAGTTGGTGGCCCTGCCCACCGAGACGGTGTACGGCATTGCCGCCGACGCCCGCAACGGCGAGGCAGTGAAGAAAATCTTCGTGGCCAAGGGCCGCCCGCAGGACAATCCCCTGATCGTTCATGTCACCGGCCCGGAGATGCTGCCGGGTCTGGTCAGCGAGGTACCGGAGCGTGCCCAGCTGCTGATGGCGGCCTTCTGCCCCGGCCCCCTCACCATCATCATGCCCCGCGGCCCGGAGGTGGCAGCCGAGTGCTGCGCCGGCTTGGACACGGTGGGCATCCGCATGCCCAGCCACCCGGTGGCCCGTGCGGTCATCGAGCAGAGCGGCTGCGCCTTTGCAGCCCCCAGTGCCAACCTCTCCGGCAAGCCCAGCCCCACCAATGCGCAGGATGTTTTTACCGATATGGACGGTCGCCTGCCCCTCATTCTGGACGGCGGCGAGTGTGACGTGGGCGTGGAGAGCACGGTAGTGTCGGTGGTGGGCGACAAGCCCACCCTGTTCCGCCCCGGCCACATCACGCTGGAGGATCTGGAGCGTGCCCTCGGCGAAGAGGTAGAAGTGTCCAAGGCCATTCTGGAAAAGCTGCCGGAAGGCGCTGTGGTGCGCAGCCCCGGCATGAAGTACAAGCACTATGCCCCGAAAGCAGACGTGACCCTGCTCAATGGCACCTTTGAACAGTTCAAGGCCTATGTGGACGCCCACATGGACCAGAACCCCAGCTGCCTGTGCTTCACCGGCGAAGCTGAAAAGCTGGGCGTGCCCTGTGTGGAGTATGGCCGCGAGGGCGACGGTGCCGACCAGGCAAAGCACATCTTCCGCTCCCTGCGGGCACTGGATGAGCAAGGCGACGGCATCGTTTATGCCCGCTGCCCCCAGAAGGACGGCCTGTCCATGGCGGTGTACAACCGCCTGATCCGCGCGGCGGCCTTCCGGGTGATCGACCTATGATCACGCTGGGCATCACCGGCCGCAGCGGCTGCGGCAAGTCCACGGTCACGGCAGTGTTTGCGGGCCACGGCGTGCCGCTGGCCGACGCTGACCAGATCAGCCGCGAGATCCTGCTGCCCGGCTCGCCGCTGCTGCCCGCGCTGGCAGAGCGGTTCGGGGCAGACATCTTAAAAGCAGACGGCACACTGGATCGCCGCCTGCTGGCAGACCGCGCCTTTGCCACGCCGGAAGGCAAGGCCGCTCTGGACGGTCTGACCCACCCGGAGATCGTGCGCCGCATCCGGGCGGCAAAGCAGGCGGCACAGGAGGCCGGGGCACCGCTCTTCGTGCTGGACGGTGCCGTCATTGTGGGCACGGCGGCACAGGCGGAGTGTGACCGGCTATGCGTGGTCACAGCACCCTTTGAAACCAGTGTGGCCCGCATCGTAGCACGGGACGGCATCGCGCCTGAAATGGCCTGCCGCCGTCTCAACGCCCAGACGCCGGAAGCAGAGCTGACCGCACAGGCGGATTACGTTCTGCACAACGACGCAGACCTTGCCGCCCTGCAGGCTGCTGCAGAGCAGCTGTGCAGCGCACTTCGGACAGAAGGAGGTGCGTCCCACCGGCTTTGAACGAACAATTTGAAAAAGACTCCAACGGCATGCCGCAGTATGACCCGGCTGCCGCCCATGAACGCCGCATGGCCCGCGCAGCAGCCCGCCGCCGTGCGCAGCAGCGACGCCGCAAGCGTCGGCTGCGCCTGCTGATTTTGTGCCTGCTGGCGCTGGTGCTGCTTGTGGCAGTCCCGCACCTGTGGTACCGGGCCGAACAGCTGCTGTACCCCCGCAAGTATGAACAGCTGGTGGACCAGTGGGCGCAGACTTACAACCTGGACCCGCTTCTGGTGGATGCCTTTATCCGTACCGAAAGCGGTTTTGACCCGGTGGCCACTTCCAGTGTGGACGCCCGCGGCCTGATGCAGATGACCGAAGAGACCTTCCTCTGGCTGCGCAGCAAGATCGCGGCGGACGAGGATCTGGCTTTTGCAGACCTGTACGACCCGGACACGAGCATCCGCTTCGGGTGCTACTACCTGCATCTGTGTCTGGAACGCTACAACGGTGATGTGGCCACCGCTGCAGCCGCCTACCACAGCGGCTGGGGCACTGTGGACAATCTGCTGCGGATGGAAGAGCACTCGGCCGACGGCCAGACGCTGCAGGGCTTTCCCTACAGTCAGATGAACCACTATGTAAACAAGATCACCTCCTGCTATGGTGCGTATCAGCGCATCTACGCGGGAAATTGATAAAAGTAAGGAGAATGTCAACCATGAGTGAAAAACTTTCTGCCAAGCAGTATGCAGAGCAGCTGCTCTATAAGCCGGAATACGCTGCCGACAAGCAGCCCGACGTGAAGGAAAAGGCCGCCGCTTTTGCAGAGGGCTACAAGAACTTCCTGGACCATGCCAAGACCGAACGCGAGGCTGCCGCCACCAGCGAGCAGATGCTGCTGGCTGCCGGTTACAAGCCCTTTGAGCCGAAAAAGACCTATGCACCCGGTGAGAAGATCTACTTCATCCAGGAGCACAAGGCCGTCGTGGCGGCTACCATCGGTCAGAAGCCCTTTGAGGAGGGCTTCCGTCTGGTGATCGCCCACATCGACAGCCCCCGTCTGGACCTGCGCCCGAACCCCCTGTATGAGTCCGACCACCTGAGCTACTTCAAGACCCACTACTACGGCGGCATCCGCAAGTATCAGTGGGGCACCATGCCGCTGGCCATCCACGGCGTGTTTACCCGTGCCGACGGCTCCAGCATGTCCTTCAGCGTGGGCGAGGACGAGAACGATCCTGTGTTCTGCATCACCGACCTGCTGCCGCATCTGGGTGCCGAGCAGAACGACCGCAAGCTGAGCGACGGCATCAAGGCCGAGGAGCTGAACGTGCTCATCGGTTCCGACGCCGTGGAGGAAGAGGACGTCAAGGAGGCTGTCAAGCTGAACACCCTGATCCTTCTGCACGAGAAGTACGGCATCACCGAGCGCGATTTCACCCGCGCTGAGATCGAGGTCGTGCCTGCTCACAAGGCCCGCGACGTGGGCTTTGACCGCTCTATGGTGGGCGGCTACGGCCATGACGATCGTGTGGACGCTTATCCCGCCCTGGTGGCCGAGATCGAGACCAAGGACCCCATGCACACCACCGTCTGCGTGCTGACCGATAAGGAAGAGATCGGCTCCGACGGCGTGACCGGCATGCAGAGCATGTATGTGTTCCACTTCCTGCAGCTGCTGTGCCGTGCCGCCGGTCAGGATGACATCATTGCCTTCCAGAACAGTGTCTGCCTGTCCGCCGATGTTACCGCCGCCTACGACCCGTCCTGGGCCGGTGCCTTTGAGCCGAAGAACGGCACCTATGCAGGCCGCGGCGTGGCTTTCTTCAAGTACACCGGCAGCCGCGGCAAGAGCTCTGCCAGCGACGCCAACGCCGAGCTGGTAGGCGACATCACCCGTCTGCTGGACGCCAACAATGTGGCATGGCAGATCGGTGAGCTGGGTCGTCTGGATCTGGGCGGCGGCGGCACCATCGCCAAGTATGTGGCCAACCGCGGCATCCCGGTGCTGGATATCGGCGTGCCGGTGCTGTCCATGCACTCTCCCTTCGAGGTCATCCACAAGACCGACCTGTACATGGCTTACCGCACCTTCTCGCTGTTCTGCCAGGCTGAGCAGTAAGTTCTGTGCTTGAAAAAATATCCGCAGCGTTTCCCGGTTTGCAAAAACCAGCGGAAATACTGCGGATATTTTATTTTTGGCGCAAAAAGCTTGACCTTCAACCGGCTTTAAGGTGTAATGTAAGGGCGGAGGTGAAGCAAATGAACATCAAACAGGCTTCAGAGCAAAGCGGTGTGTCCGCCCCGAACATCCGCTTTTACGAAAAAGAAGGGCTTCTTACACCGGCACGCAGACAGGGCAATGACTACCGCGATTACACCGCCGGGGATGTCCGCACCCTCAAGCTCATCCGGATGCTGCGCATGCTGGATGTGCCGTTGCCCACCATCAAGGCGGTGCTGCGCGGGGAACAGCCCCTGCAGCAGGCGCTGCAAGCCCAGCAGACCGTGCTGGAGCAGCAGGTGGCGTATCTGGCAGCAGCCATGCAGTTTTGTGCCGACCTTGCCCGGCAGCAGCCGCAGGCAGAAACGCTGGACGTGGATGCCTGCCTGACCCGCATGGAACACCCCGCCACGCAGCAGGGCTTCTTTACGGGCTGGCTGCAGGATTACTGCACGCTGGCACAGGTGCAGCACCAGAGGCATTTTTCCTTTATCCCGGAGGGCAGCATCAACACCCCGCAGGAGTTCACAGCGGCCCTGCAGACCTATGCAAAGGCCAACGGGATGCAGTTCAGCCTTGAAAAAGAGGGAATGTACCCGGAGTTTTCGCTGGATGGCATTCCGTATAAAGCTTACCGCAATCCGGGCAAGTACCGGGACGAGATCTGCTGTGACGCCGTGCATCCCGAGCAGCTTGACACCGGGCTTCCACCCCGGCGGGAGAAGCTGCTGCGCATCGCGCGTATCGTGCTGCCACCGGTGTGCACCTTTGCCGCCATCATGGCGGCAGGGTGGGTAGTCACCGGCGGTGCCGGCTGGTTTTGGCTGGCGGTGCTGGCATCCGGCGGGATGCTGCTGGGGCGCTGCATGGAAAAGTGGCTGTAAGGCGCATCACCCCAGCGGCAGCGCCTCGGCCACAGTCAGGAACGTGTAGCCGTTGTCGGCATACCACCGGATAATGTCCGGCAGGGCCTCTGCCGTGGTGCGTGTAGTGGAGGAATCGTGCATCAGAACAATGCAATGTGTCTGCTCACCGGTCTCCCGCACGACGTTGCGGTAAATGGTGTCCGCACTGGGGTGGCCGCCCACGGCGTCCTCGGCGCAGACGTTCCAGTCCACCCATTGCCAGCCTTTTTGTTCCACTTCGGCTTTCAGCTGCTTCATCAGCCCCTTGCCACCATAGCGGCGGCTTACCGTGTTGGTGCTGCCGCCTGGGAAGCGCAGATAACGGATGCTCTCTGCGTCCACATAGGGCGCGATGCGCTCCTTCAGCAGGGCGATGTCCGCCCAGTAGGCTTCGCTGCTGCGGTA
>ENA-UEQB01000074-UEQB01000074.1-human-gut-metagenome-genome-assembly--contig:-NODE-74-length-83181-cov-41.658163_pt1 | contig 83181 bp, 66 predicted proteins | sample MGYA00242901_ERZ507918 | MGnify/ENA primary metagenome ERZ507918 (study PRJEB26167, sample SAMN06115405) | human gut metagenome | host: Homo sapiens | place: China:Sichuan | collected 2016-04-06... | reverse complement strand
CAAAGCGTAACGAACGCTGTATCAGCTAATTCGCTACGTTTTACCCAAATTTACTTTTTCGCTATGTGTTTATTTTATACTTTTCCCATCACGATGAAGCATAAGTAAGAATTGATCTGCCTTGCGCGTCCATCGCTTGTTAGCGTTCGGGTGTTTGGCATAACTCTCTTCAGTAACTTTTTCGGGACGCAGGAACTCGTTCACGAAAACAGATGGGAATCGGGCATCGTAGAGTATCCATGTTTTGACTTTGGCTCGCGTAATCGCCACATAGAACAATCGACGCTCTTCGCCATAAGGGAATCGGTCACTTGCCGTCAGAACATATTGTAATGCCGGATCGTCGCTCACACGCGACGGAAAACCGTAGGTATCTTTATTACATTGGAGCAGGATTACATAATCTGCTTCCAATCCTTTGGATTTGTGTACGGTCAGGAATTCAATCTTCCGACCGCCTATAATGTAATAAAACCGATTCCCCTCCTTTACGCTCTTGTACATGAACGAAAGATAATAATCATCGAACGAGTATCGCCCCAACAGGAACACCGATTTGTCGGCAGGAATTAATGCGACCAGTCGTCCGATAGCGTTGCAATAGTCGTTTCGGTCATAGGCTTGGAAAGACAGCTCGGTTTTCGTTTGCTTGCTGAACGGGCGAATATCTTTCCGTATTTGAGCGGTATTGCGCTGAATGAATTGAGCGGACAAGCCAACCAACGGTTCACCGAACCGATAGGTCGTTTCTATCTTGTTGATTTCAGTCGGGCCGAAAAAGGAGGCGAAATTATTGAACAGAGCCATATCGCTCCCCGAAAAGCGATAGATGGATTGCCAGTCGTCGCCTACGCAATAGAGCTTCGCCGGAGGATCGCTCTCGCGCAAGGCTTTGAGAAAGTTGTAGCGATCGACGGAAATATCCTGAAATTCATCGACAATGATGTAATCATACGTTACAGGATGCGAAGCGCGGCAAAGTTCGGTCGCCTGCAAAATGGCATCCGTAAAGTCGATTTGTCCGCTATTGCGCAAAGCCTCCGTATAACGTTCGTAAACGGGACGGAAAATGTTTTTGATTACGAACTCGCTACGCTGATCGTCGGCTTCGTCGGTTTGCTTCAGCACTTCTTTCAATGATCGGCAACTCGATTTCAGCAAAGTGACGAACGTGGCGATCAATCGGATAAACGCCTTTTCCTGCTTGCTGCCCTCCGGTAATACCATGTCGTATAACTCCGTATCCGTCCTCTCTTGCAGAGGAACACCTGCATCGGATAATAGTGTTTTCAATTTCTCCTTTATGTCCGAATGGTAGAAATCCATACTCGATGTGGTAATTAACTCCGTTCCGAATTTCTCGTGGGCGGCTTTCTTCCATGTGATGCCGTCGTTGTACTTTTGATTGGCCTCCTCGTAGGAGATATTCCGGTCTTTGGCGAACCATGCAGGTACAAGCCCATGTTCATCCACGCCGAAATGCTCCAGATAGAGGCGTTGCGGTTTGCCGTCACGCTCGAAGTGGATCGAAAAATCCGGCTTGTATTGTGAGTGCATCGCATCGGCAACCGGATGTTCGTAAGGCTCCTCGTATCTAAATTTCACGCTGAGCGACGACAGCACAAAGCAGATTTTCTGCTCTTGCTCGCTCCGCACATAAATCGGCTTTCCGTCCATATCCGGAAGCAGAGCTTTTAAACGCACATCCTTTTGTTCAGACAATTGTTGACGTCTATCATTTTTCCGTTTCTCCCAATCCGCCTCGTTGGATTGATAATCAGCGAAATACTCGATTGTGTGTTTGCGGAATTGCGGATCTGCCAACAGCTCGCGGTAAATTTTTATGAACAGCGCATCCGTATTGTCGTAGATTGAGGGTTTTTGCCCGGTTTGCTGCCCAATCAGATCGAGAGCGAGTTTATGAAAGGTATATCCCCGCAATCCGTCGATTCCCATACGCTCGGTCAGTTCGGCGGCGGCCTTGTTCGTATAACTGATAAGGAGAATGCGCGTCGGATCTACTTTCTTTATCTTTATCAAATATTTGACCTTTCCGACGATGGATGATGTCTTGCCACTTCCTGCACTGCTAACCACCAAACAATTGTCCTCTTCCGACACGATGGAACGCCGTTGCTGTTCGTCCAACGGATATTTTAAGCAATGGTCGAAGAACTCTCTGTGCGAGTCGAGCAGATTATGAATAACGTGCCCGTTATGTATTCTGACCAATTTACCGATGGATTTGAAATCCCGGAGCAACTTCAATACAGCTTCCGATGGCTCGATACCGAAAGTTTTGAGTTGCGGAACAAGTCGCTTCGCTTCGTTATAATAATCCGTATAATAGCTGGCAAACTCATTTTCCTGCGAAAAGGTTATGTAGCGGTTTGCAAAGCTGGTTTCTAAATCCGTAGCGATATTGGTGAGAAAGTACTCATTACGAGCGGAAATAACTGCCATTCTTTCTTCATATCTTTGCGACTTTTCATAGGAGGTAATACGACTGATTTTTACAGATAATTGTTCTGATCTCTTTTTAAGATGTATGCGTTTCATTGCTATAGCTATTATGGCTATAGCAATTACACATCCTCCAATGGCAAAAAACGAGAACATACTAATAGCTAAAGGGATTATTAGGAAATCAAGCCTCGCACATATTATGAATTTTATGATAAATGTCGAGGAATTCATCATGCTCTCCATCCGGGCAAAATGTTTTTCTTAAATCTTCATATATTAAGTTATGGAAATGTTTTGCACAAACTTTTGATCCTCCCAGTTTAATACATGATTCATGATTTTTGCAGATTGTTTTTACATCATCCCAATCTCCATATTCAATTTCTATTGGAGGTGTTAAATTGCGAAAATAATCCGGATGAATATAACTTTCAATCTCTCGCTTTTTTGTGACGCCACAATTAGAATCGTTATAATTCAATTTCCTCAGTTTTATTAAATTAGGTGAGTCCATTACTTCCTTTGTCTTATCTGAATCCAGCATTATATAGAAAGGTTTATCCAGTTTATTGATAATCTGCAAATTTGTCCAATGTTTGATAGCGTCACAACCTCCAATGGGCATGACATGAACACCTAACTCTTCGAATGTGGAGTCGATTAGTCCATTGGCCTTGTATTGTACGGCACAGTGCGTAAAAGCTATTACATCATCTGGCCCTTCAACTAAAAAGAAACCTCTTATTCTCTCAAATGCTTGGAGTAAGCGGCTATCGTGCTTAATTCCTAATTCTTCTACAATCTCACTAATTTCAATTCTATCATGCTGTCGGACGTAGTACTTACCATCTACTCGTTGGATGAAAATAATTTCATCCATATTACTTTCAGCTACAATATTGGGGGAATGTGTCGTTACCAATATTTGGTAGCCATTATCTTTCATCCCGATCAATTTGGAATATAGCTGCTGCTGTGTTTCGGGATGTAAAAAAGTTTCAGGCTCTTCAAATCCAAATATCATATCCCGCCCAAAGTGCTTTTCTTCGGCTAACATCTCAAAATAAGACATCATTGTAATCCGTCTGAAACCATCCCCTCTGGATGTTAAAGGAATATTAGCTTCATCTTTTTTACAGCGGAAGGATGTAGATATTAATTTCGACCAATCAAACTCCACTTGAGCTTCAACTTGTTCATCTTCCGGAACCACTTGATTGATTTTTTCTGTAATTTTGCCTAATGCCGTTTCAATATGATGCCTAATCGAATCTTCAACTTCATCTGTCGGAATTTCTGATTTCAATAATTTATAAGCCTGATCCTTAAAATATTTTTGGACAGAAGTATCACTATCTGAAAGCGATCTGTCAGCTCTAAAATATTCAAAGGTCGGTAAAATACCTTTTAATGCTTCTATTATTTTTTTAGGACGAGTTGTACCCGTAGCGGGCATTTCTTCAAAATCGAAATGGAAAGACGTACCTGCTTCATGATGATATGCACGCAATTTCTCCCGCTTTTCTTTATTGTTATATTCTTCTCCGTTTGCTTTTGCCGTTTCTATATGAAACTTTGCACAAAGAGTACGTAACTCTTTTTCACTCAACATGACAAAGTCATCTGCATCATATATCCTGCGACATAAAAAGATTTTAGGTTTGATCGTTTTTTGGGATACATCCCAGACCTTTTTAACTGAGATTAATCCATTTTCATCAACTAATTCTTCATCAAAAAGTGATACCGGAATAGTATCATCCAAAATAATTGGACTTGACGCAGAATCAAAAATTAAGTTTATTTCGATAAAATTGGAATCACTATATACATTTTTATCCTCTATATTAGGATTATTTTCATTAAGAAATGTGTCTATTGCTTTTAATATAGTGGATTTACCCACATCATTTTTACCTACAATACAACTAAAATCCTTAAATGAAATGGAGGTTTCATCTTTAATTCCCCTATAATTTTTTATACGAGCATATTTAAGTTTCATATTCTAAAGTTTTAGGTTACTTCAAATATACATATTTTATATTGCAAACACGAATGATTAAAGGGAAAGAATGCTACTTTAGAAATTATTACTATCTTTGCTCCTGCGAATTACATATTAATTTTTACAACCCTTTTATTATGTTTGGTGTTCAACAAGTCAACCACACATTGGAAAATTGTGCGCAGAGCCCTTGGGGAGCAATCCCGCGAGGGGCACTTGTTGAACCTGTAAAAGGGGGATATGTAGTTCGCAGCTGCGCACTTTTTTCCTTTTTATGCGAACTACATATCCCGTCTGCGTTCCGACGCAGACACGCCGCAAGGCCAGCCACAGGCGGTTCCCGCCGTGCAACCTCTCGATTCGTTTTCATTTTCTTCCGCCGGATTAGCAAGTAATTGCTAATCAACTCGCTATTCTCTTTGTTGTGCCCTTGCGTACGATAAGGATAGCCCTCACTATGTCAAATTTCAAACAATCAACCAAATGGAAACGAATCAAAATCTCGTGCAGGAACAGCCTGCGCAAACCATAGTTCACGAAACTACCGTAACCACACAGCCCGAACCGCAACCCGTTCCCAATTCAGAACCCACCGAATCGGCGTCGCAGCAACAACCCGATCAGCCTGCCAAACTCCTTTACGACCCTGCCGAAGCCGCGCAGATCGTCCACCACCTGACCGACGGTTATTTCGACCCGGAATACATCCTGCTGTTCGGCACGTTGGCCGGCGGGACACGCCACAGCGACGCCACGGCCTATGACTTATTGATGGTCGTGCGCAAAACGCCCGAATACGACTGGATTCAGGCAAAACGCATCCTGCGGTGCAAAATGCCGCCCCGCCTAAGGAAAATCGCCTACATCAACCTCTACATCCTGCCGTTGAACTATGTCGAATCGAATTGGACGCCGTTCCTTTATTTTGCCCGCGCCGAGGGCAAACTACTCTACTGCAACGATCACTACCATTTCCGTCGTCCGAAACATCCGGCCAATTTCGCCAAAGCCTATGCCGACGCCAAATTTCATTTCGACACGTTCCGCATGCTCGGTTATGACCTTTTGGAACAGGCGCAGGATGCCTTTGTCGAAGGCCGCAACATGCGTCTGGCGGCGCAGTTCACAGCGCAGGTCGTGGTCTATTTCTACCACACGCTCTACTATGTCTACCACGGTATGGAGTTCGACATCCACGATCCAGTGGTGATGCACGACCGGATGCGGACACTTTCCACGAAATTGATGCTGGTATTCGACGACAATCACATCGAAAACATATTCACCCTGCCTCGGCTGAAGGAGGTATTGATGAAAACACCTTATTGCGCCGAGTTCTACATGTCACCGCAGGAGTTGGAGCTGCACATGGATCGCGTTCAGAAAGCGACCGGAATTATCGAAAACAATGCCGGATTAAGGCTCGAACTCTATAAGGAGTTGAGCGAACAGCAATAATCCGCCTACCGAAAGAAAGAGGGCTTCGGGAACGTCACAATTCCTGATGCCCTCTTTTTCCCGTTTAACGTTTTATCCCTCTGCGGATAGGTTGTCGCAGTGGTTCTTTGACCTGCGGACGGGGGTATTGTTCCTCGTATTTTCGTTTGAGCCAACCGAACACGTCAATCCCGTCCACTGTCAGGCGCATACGCGCTTTATCCTGCGGGTCGTTTTCGGTCTTTGCCGTCGAATGATCGGTATGCAGCCACTTTTTATGTTCCGGCGAATAAAGCGAGCCTTTGAACCCAACGGATTCCCCGCGCACAATCCGCGTTGTCATTTCCGCGCCGAATCCCACCGCTTGGCATATCTTCTCTACCTGTATCAATCCTTTTAACTCCGGCATCAGTTCGTGCAAGTGGGCGATCTCGCTGCGCAAGCCTTGCATAACTTTCTCTGATTCATCCTTTATCCGTTCAAGCGTGGATTTTTGGGTTTCGATCTCTTTTTGTAGAGCAATGTTTTCTCGTTTCAGTTCTCCGATCTGCCCGTGAAATTCGGCAATTTGTTGCTCTTGCCGCTTGACTTTCGACGTGCCTATCATTGCTCCGATACCGTCGATAATGGTCGTGCCGACCTCGGCGGCGGAATTCTTCAGTCGTTCGGTTTTTAACTCACCTTTTACCGTTTTTAACTCGGCTTCGGTTTTGACCAGTTCATCGCGTGCCGTCTGTTCCTGTTCTGTAGCACGTTCGATGGCTTTCCGTTTCTCCTCCTCGATATGGAGCAATTCTCCGATATTATCCTGCAATCCCTGCTGCTGGGCAATGGCTTTACGGTAAAACTCCTGCGTGGTTACGTGCCGGGCTTCCGAGCCGTCGATGCCGCGTTGCAATCCGTATTTCGCCATCGCTACGGCATAGCTGTCTTGATAGGCTTTTAGATTCACCCGCGTCATTACATCGTCAGCACATAACCGAGGTCGCGCAGTCGATTTCTTGCGGTAATTTCGTTTGCCCGGCTCATCGGTTTTCTTCTCACGGACTTTGCGTCGCTCACCCGTCACGATCGGCACGACTGCCGCATGAATATGCGGGGTCGATTCGTCCAGATGCAATACGGCTGACACGACATTATCTTCGCCGTAGGTTTTTCGGAGCCAATCGAGATTATCTGCGCACCACTCCTTGATCCGTCCTTCGGCGGCGATACGTTTCATATCGTCATGCGATCCGGTCAGCATGATGCGAATGGCGCGAACTTGGTTCGTTCCGATCTTGCGAGTCAAACCCGCATGGTCGAGGCGATAATTGATCGCGTCCGTGCGGTCGGCCACGCCCTCCGGAAATTCGACCAGTTCTTCATTCAGGTAAGTTAGCTCCGGCACGGCGTTCGGCGGCATGTGCGTTCGGGCAATGTGGGCGGTCATCGCAGCCTCATTACCCGGAGCTTTATCTATATGCAATACGACATATCCCATATTCAGCGGTAGTTTTAGCGGTTGATAATGTGGCCGTCGGATCTTCGACCGCACAAGCGGTCGGCGGCCGGAACGGTCGCAAGGGGTTTCCAAAGGGGCGTCCCCTTTGGCCTATTGGGACTTTTTTAGCAGCACGAAGTGATGCGGCTCGGAAAAAGCCCTAATAGGCTATGGCTTTTTCGTGAGGAAAAGCCGCGGGCGCGGAGCGGCCGATCGGTGGGCGACTGTGCCGGCAACAATCCGGGCGACGTTATAACTTGCGACCACGCGACCGTTTGTATTGGGCCAGCGACTTCGCAGGTAATCGTTCAGATCGTTATGCGGACGATAGTGAACGGATTGGTCGGATAGATTCCGGCAAACCGGTTTCAGTCCGGCGGTCGCCTTACGCCCAGCATCGTCGTTGTCGAGGTAGGCATAGACCTGCTCGTGCGAGGCGATGAACGGCGCGGCTTTCGAGAGGTTCGTCACGGAATTCAGCACGATAATATTGTGCGAAGGATTCGGGGCGTGTTTGAGCGTCAGGTACGACAAGAAGTCTATAAACCCCTCGAAGACGAGGCATGTCGGATAACCGCCGTTTCGGGTCGACGGAGCCTTCGACGTACAGCCCTTGAAATAGCGGTTGCGCAGTTCCCATCCTCCAGTATCGTTGCGGAATCCGACGGCGAAATAGGGCTTATCCGCCACACGATAATGCACCTCCGAGCAATGTGCCCGCGCCGTATCGAGGTCGATGCCTCGCTCCATGAGATAAAAGAGCAACGCTGGAATTTCCAGCGGCAGCACGTCTTCGACAATAATTGAGGGTGTACGTTCCGGTAATGCCGGACAATCCTCTTGAAAAGAGAAAGTAGTTGCGCCTCCGATCTGTTGCTCCAACAGCCGCATGACCGTCCCTGCATCGCACCATTCCATGCGCATCACGAGGTCGATCAGCGTCCCACCCTCGCCTGCACCATAGTCGATCCACAGATTTTTGTCATAATCCACTTTCATACTCGGATTGCGATCCTCCCGCAACGGAGAGTGATACAACCCGTAATAACCTCTGTCTTTTGCCGGATGGATGCCCCGTCCGGCAAGATATTTTCTTATCGAAAATTTATTGATTGTTTTCGCGTCCATAATCTTTTTCTTTTCACTCGGTTTAATCGGTACGGTTCGGGGTTTAACCCGCCGTACCGGTTTAGAATGGTTTAATAATATATACACCCGTCTTGGACTAAACCGCCCGAAAGGGTCAATAGTGGAAATCGGGATTATAGCGGTAGAATTTCTCCTCTTTGAGGATCATCCGCTTGTTCTCCAGAAAGACTTTCAGTTGCTTCGCCTTGTTGATACCGAACGAATGGCCGATGGCGGCATAGCTGTTTTGGAGCTTCCCAATAAGCGATGAATAAGAAACCCGGTCAGCTTCGGAAAACAGAAGTTGCAACGCCTCGCGGTGTTTGGCCTCGCAGACCTCGGCATAGTCGAAACTTTTGGCCGCGCCCGACTGCCGAGGTTGGTAGTTCTCGACCAACTCCGGCAACGCATCGCCGTTGATGCGAAAAGCAAACGGCTCGAAATCCAAATCCCGAATGTGCATCGCCGTGACGAAACTTATACCGCGGTCGAAATCGTCTTTGGTGATTTGCAACACCGTTTCAGCCTTGTTGTTCAACTCCGTTCCCAAATGCCCGCGCGTATTGTCGTCGCCTTTGTTCAAGTGCAGGACGGTATGGATATGGATTTTGCGTTCGTCCGTCCATTGCATCAGCTTCGTAATAAGGTCGGTCGATTCACCGGGACTATTGATGTCGTGCGCCAGGTCTCGGATGCCGTCGATCACGACCAGCCCGAGGCCGTCGATTTCATAGATAGCCTCCTCGATCTTCTTCAGCCGGTCTTTGGTCGCAAAACCCCGCAGGCATAGAAACTCCAAGCCCGCCGGATGCACGTCGGCAGAAAGCCCCGCAAGGCGCAAAATTCGGCTTAATACCCGCTTGCAATGAAACTTGCTCTGTTCGGTATCTACATAGAGGATTCCGCATTTCTCCGGCGGCAAAGAGGCCGAATAGTTCAACACCGTGCCGCCCGTCATAGCTGCCGCCACGATCGCGCAGACGTTGAACGTCTTTTTGCTCTTTGCCTTGCCGGTCGATGCGCTGAAATTACCCCGCATCCCCACAATCGAATCGCCCACACGCAGGATCACGGCGGAGCCTCGAACACGTCCGTCACAAGCAACCGGGCATCGCGCCATGAAGCGGTCGTTTCCACTGGAACTTTGTGCTGCGCTTCCATCGTTACTTCCTCGCGGGACGTGCGAGAACATATTTCTGCGCTTCCGCTTCCGTCTGCGCCCGTGTCTTGACAGGATTTTGGCGCAACCATGCCTCCAATTCCGTTTTCTCGAAATAGAGCATCTTCCCCTGCGGCTTATAGTGAGGGATCAGGTTGCCCGATGTCAATTTGTAAAGGTAGCTTTTGGATAAATTCAGAAAACGGCTCGCCTCCTCGAAGCTCAGCACGTTTTTCGTATGCAACACCAAATTTTCGAGTTCTGAAACTCGCAACTCAATACTTTTCTCCATAAATCGGAAGATTTGAAATTAAACAAATGGAGTGTCGACCCTCCGTGTGTTTGTAACAGTTACGGGGGCAAATGTAGGGTTGCGAAACTTGACAGCGGATTAACCTATCTTTGAGGTATCAACCTATTCTCAAAGTTTTTTCACTTGTTTGAGATACCTTTCGATAGTTGCGTATTTTCCCTCTGCACCTATATCGCGGATATAGTTGGTTGCAGTTGATAAATCACTTTGATTGATGTATTTATCACGGCTTCGGTCTTTGGAGAGAAAGAGTTTGTAGTTGGCGATCACGGATTGCCAGTTCGGGGTTATCAAACCCCGGTCGCTCAATCCGGCAAAAAAGAAAGCGACAAGGCGGTTGTTATTCGACCGCACGATTGCATGGGGCTTGCCCGCAAAGATCGCTAGCGGCACGTTGAACATCTTAACATCGTTGATACCTTCGGCCAAAAACGCGATCTGCTCATCGGTTAAAGTCGAATCAAACGGATTATCCGTTTCGGCGATGGGCGGCACGGCTTTCGGGGGATGCGCAATTATAATAGGCTGATCTGACATGGCCTCTTCCGATTTCCGGTCTTGCAGGTAAGCGGCATAACGCTCCAAAACGACGGCTTTCACAACCGCAGAGAAATAGGGCAACTCTGCATCGTAAACCGTATTAGCCTGCTCATAGCGGGAGTAGTCGAATGACACGACCGAAAACGTATGGTATTTTTTCTTTTCACCGGGATTCAAAGCCTCGAAGAAACTGCTTTCCCAAAGAAACGCAGGATCGGAGTAGAAATTCCGGATGTTGGACAGTACGGAATAACGCAGATACAACTGCGCCAACTCGTCGGCGGTTCGGATGTATTCCTGCCTTTCCAACTCCCGCATCTGCTCGCAGTCGAGATAGGCGGATTTGGCCGTTATACGATCCGTCAGCACCCGAAAAGCATGATTGATACAACGATTGAAAAGTTCCTGCAATCCGTCGAATTTCGGTTTAAGCTCCATGCCGTCCATAGTCTTTATGATTTAATCCGTCTATAAAGATACTAAAACGGATGAAAAAAGAAAAACGTGCGAATACATATCCGCACGTTGCATATACAAGTTTAATCTGTCAGATTTGGAATCAGCCCGATCGCCTCCTCTTTCTTCTTATCGACGATCTTGGCATAAATTTGAGTGGTCGCAATATTCTTATGTCCAAGTAATTTACTGACCGTATATAAATCTGCGCCTAAAGTCAACATCATCGTCGCGTGAGTGTGTCGCGCCACATGGAACGAGATATGTTTGGTGATTCCGGCGACCTTTGCCCAATGTTGCAACGTGTCGTTTACCGTCCCTTCGTGCGTCAACGGAAAGATTATATCGCCGTCTTTCGCTTCGCCGCGTTCCGGCAGCCACTTCAATGCTTCGTCGGAGATAGGCAGGTAAAGCGGCTCTTTCGTTTTCTGCATTTTGATCTCGATGCGCACACGCCCGCCGCTCTGCTGCAAGTCGCTCCATGTCAGTTTCCGGATGTCGCTCACACGCAACCCGCACAGACAACTAAATAGAAAGGCTTGCTTCACAATCTCATGCCGACACGGGGTGTTTATCAACAGCTTTAATTCTTCGATAGTCAGGTATTCCCGGCGGCTCGGCTCTTGTCGCACTTTATCTGCAAAATCGAACTCCTTTGTAGGGTTGACCGTAATGATACCCTCTTTATAAGCTCGGTTGATCGCCGTGCGCAAAGTGCCGTAATAGGAAACGACCGAATTATTCCCCAGCACGCCTCCGGTTTTCCGTACCCCGTATTTGCTGGCCTTGGGCATCTGCCGCAGGAAGTCGGTAAATTCCGAAAGGAACTGCTTATCGACATCGCGAAAAGCGATATAGTCGCCACGAAACAGCTTCAATGCCCGGACAGTATTCAGCACCGTTCGCGCGTAGTTCCCACTCCCCCGCTCGGCAGACTGCTTGCCGATGCCCTCCAGATAGTCGAGCAGGTTAACTTTGGATTTGTTCGTGTTCTGGAATCCGTGCGCATCGTTCTGTATCTCCACGATGCGCTTACTCTGGATCGCTTTGGCAAGGGCAAGTGTCGCTTCGTTCTTCGCCTTATCCTCGCGTGTCCGCTCCGGAATCAGGTAGAGTTTCAGAAACTCGTACTGCCGCTTGCCGCCTACATAATTCTCCTTACGGATGACATCACCCGTATAATAATCCAAGTAGATAGATTGGTTGCCGTTGGCAAGCTGCTTGAACCGGATTTGCACCGGGGCTTTTAACTTGACCGTTTGCTTCGTCTTCGCCATACCCTAATTCCGTTTTCGTTACAACGGCAAATATAGCAATTTGTTTTGTTACTTCGCGCCTTTCGAGTAACAAAATAAAGGAATTTATCGGCTAAAACAGGAAAACCGCGAAAACAAGAGAAAAAAGAGCAAATAAATATAAAATATTGCTTATTAGTTGTTTACAATCAGTTTATTCGACTTTCTTTGTCCTTTTTCCACAACTGATACGAGTTCACAAAATTCTGCCAGACGATATATGCCGTCGGGGCGATCGAGGAGATCGGGTCGAGGAACGACTGCGCCATCCAGACGGCCAGCACCGTGTTTTTCTGCCCGAGCGACTGCCCGCCCGCCGGAGCGTCGCCGTAACGGCGGCCGAGCGAGCGGCCGACCTTGAACTGCACCAGGCAGATTACCAGCGCCGCGAATGCCAGCCACAGCCCGGTCGCGGGCGAAGCATCGTGCAAATCGAGGATAAAGGCCGTCGTACGGCCGATGATCACCACCAGCGATACGAGCCACATGTAAAATGAAATCTGACTGTGATCCCCGATCCATTTCGCCGCTCCGGGCAGTACGAAACGGCAGAACTGCGCAGCCGCGAAGGGCATGATGAGCAGCGGCGCGATACGCGCCAGTATCTGTGTGAAGGAGCATGCCCCCGTCCCGGCCAGCGACAGAACGACGGGCGCCACGAGCGCGATCACCATGTTGCACACGAGGCTGTATGTAGCCATCGTCGGGACATTGGCCCCGAGCATCCCGGCGATCACCACCGCGGCCATCGCCACGGGCGCCAGCACACAGATCATCGCCCCCTGTGCCACGATGGGATTGAGCGGCAGCAGCAGGAAATAGACCGCCACGCTCACCACAACCTGAAACAGCAGCAGCCACAGGTGCAGCATCGAAGGCTTCATCTGCCGGGGCTTGACGCGGCAGAACGTAAAGAAGAGCATCAGGAAAATCAGCGAGGGTGTAATCATCTGGTGCGTCCACCCCTCGAGGGCGGTCACGGGGCGGCAAAGCAACGCCCCGACCACCATGGCCGTCGGCATGGCGACGGTCTTGACATTGCGGTGCAGGTATTCCAGTACGTGCATTATTTCAGGATTTCAATCGTTAGGACAACATGCTGCCCGGCGGCCGTCCCGATCCCGCACACCGTACCGTCCAGCGGGTCGGGGTCGAGCAGAAACCCGCAGACGTCGCCGTCCCAGGGGTGCCCGTCGAGCGAGAGGATGCGGTCGCCGGGGGCGATGACGTCCGCGAGCGCCTCGTCCCACACCTGCCCGACGACGAGCTGCCCGGCGGAAAGGGCCAGCGTAAAATTACAGGCGGGCTGCGGCGGGGCTTTCGCCTCGCCCCCGCGGGGTATGAACAGGAAGCGCTTGCGGCGGAAATCGAGCACGACCTGCCCCCAGTCGAACAACTTGCAGCCGAGGATCCGGTTATGGCCGAAGGTGCGCTTGACCGGCATGTCGGCAATAGCCGTCCCCTGAATTTCGAACCGGGGGATCGTACCCCGGAAATGGCTGTTCACCCTGTTGCGGTTCGTCCAGCCGATAGCCGTCGCAAATCCGTCGGCCCAGCGCAGGCTGTCGATGAACCACAGGGGCGGGGGCGCATCGCCGGAATCGGCATAGGAGAAATGGAAATAGCCCGCCGAGCCGGTGTCGAATTTGACGTACATCCGGGCCTGCCTGTCGCCGTTGCGGCATGTCACCGGCAGGAACGGGCATCCGCCGCCCAGTTCCATGCGCGACATGCGTCGGCCGCGGGGCAGCCCCAGCCTGCGGACATCGTCCGTGACGGTGATCGTCGAGTCGGCATTGGGCATGCGGACGGCGCACCAGCGCAGCAGGTCGCACCCCGCGATGCCGTCGACCCGCAGGCAGGCGAAGACCAGCGAAGTGTCGGGCATGACCAGCACCGGATGGTCGCGGAAAAGCGCGTCGCCCATCCGCAGGCTGTCGAGCCGAACCAGGTCGATGGGGACGACATGTCCCTCGAAATCGCGGACTTTCTCGGTTTTCACGGTCTCGGCACCCAGTTCGCAGCGCAGCGATTCGCTGATGCAGGTGCCCGTCGCCCCGGTGTCGAAGATAAACCGGCGGGGGCCCGCAGGCGTGCCGAGCACCACGACATATTTGCCGTGCTCGACCGTATAGGGCAGGTCGAACCGCACGGCAGGACGCCGTGCGCAGACCTCCTGCACCGCGACCAGACTGCACAGGACAAACAGCAGGCGCTTCATCGGCACACCGGCCTTACGAAAGCAGTTCCCTGACCTTGGCCGAAATATCCTTGCCGTCGGCACGTCCGGCGAGCTTCTTCGTGACCACGCCCATCACCTTGCCCATCTCCTTCACCGACGTGGCGCCGACCTGGGCGATCACGGCCCTGACCTCGGCCTCCAGCTCTTCGGGCGTAAGCTGCCGGGGCAGGAACTCCTGGAAGACGACGACCTGCGCCAACTCCTCGGCCGCGAGGTCGGGGCGGTTCTGCTCTGTGAAGATCGCGGCGGAATCGGCACCCTGCTTGGCCAGTTTGGAGATGATTTTCAGTACGTCGGCATCGGGCAGCTCGGCGATTTCCGGGCCCGCGGTCTTGGCCTCGATGATATACTTCTTGGCATTGCGCAATGCGCCCAGGCGCACGGTATCCTTGGCCTTCATGGCCTCCATGATACCTTTCGAAATCTGTTGTTCGAGTGACATAATTTATCTATTTTACAAAAAACAATCGTTTGTCCGTCCTCTTTCGGGGCGCCCCGCCGGGCGGCACACGGCGCTTGGGGCGCCACAGCCGGAGCGTAACCGCCGCAAAACCGGCGCCGGAGACCGACCGCACGGCCGGCTAATCGTCCCCTCCGCTCTTCCCGCCGAGCAGGAAACCCAGTATGTCGGCCATCAGCCGGTCGCGCTGCACATCGCTCTCGAGGGCTTCGAACGGAAAGCCCATGACGAACGTGCGGCTGTCCGCGCAGGCCACGCCCGCGCAGCGGTTGTTGTCCACATAGCGCATCACGGGGAAAGCCCCGCCACCCGCGGGTCTCAGGGCATCGACCCGTTCGACCCGGTATCGGTCGGGGCGGAAATCGTTGACATAGCGGTACTCGTCGCGCGAAAAACCCGCATGCGAAGTCACGACCCGCACCCGGTTGCGGTCGGCGGCCTGGTCGCCGTCGTAGGTGTAGTGCAACACCTCCTCGGCAAAAGCGCGGTCTTCGCCGGTGGCCTCCCCGCCCGTCCAAAGGTCGGTCGCCACGTAGCTGCCCGACACGAAAAGGGCTCCGTCACCGGCCATATAGCGTCTCAGGACATCCTGCAATTCAGGCGAAAACGTTTTGAACGCATACCCCGCCACACCGCGCCCGATAGTCACGGAGCGCTGTTTGCCCAGAATCAGGTCGACTGCGGAATACTCCTCCGGTAACACGCCGCGATCCTCCACCGCCCGCACCGAGGCCGAGCAGAACGAATAGCCCGCCCGGGCTATGGAACGGCCGTGCACATAGGGATAATCGAACGTATTGCCGCCGATTACCTCCGTCTCGTAGTCACAGTTGCAGGCGCCGAGGGCGATGCTGTCGACCTCGCACCTGGCCATCGCCAGGTCGAACACCTGCTGCCCGCCGATGAACGAAATGTCCTGTTTGTCGGGCACCCCGCCGTCGAGCTCGGTATAGAACCCGGCCAGCGAATCGCGGCGCATGCTCAGCGGAGCGCTGATGCGCTCGAATCCGTTTACGACCAACACGTTCCCTTTCCCGCCGGGGATACGGCAGGCGGCGACGACCTCGCTGGGAAAACTCTCCCCGCCTTCGTTCACGGCGGTCACCTTATAGCTGTAAATGCGCCCCGGTTCTTGCTCGGAGAGCAAATAGGGCTTGTCGGTATAGCGGCCGTTGTCGAAGCCGCCGTCGTCGATGCGCGTATAGACCACATAACCCGTCGGGGCGGCCGTCATTTCGAGCGAATCCATCACGGGCGACCACGAAACGGCCACATTGCCGTTGTCGGCGAACTGCACCGAGAGGGCCTCCACAGGAAGCGGCTGCACCACATAAGGTAATCCGTACTGCGAACTGATATACTGCAAGATACCCTTATAGATGGCGCGGCTCACGAGGAACTTGAAGCGCGGGTCGCTGCCATAGCGCATGTCGGCGAAATTCTGGTGCGAGAGCAGTTCGAGAAGCATGGTCGGGGCACCCGGCACGCGCGCTTCGTAATAGGCGCGGTTCCAGAGCCCGCGGCGGTTCCATTCGGGTTCGCAGGTACGGCGGATGTCGGAGACGATCTGCGTCATGACGATGTCCGTCAGGTCGCGCGAGCGGTAGCGGTCGGCACCGCCCTCGAAACGCCCCTTGTTCTCGCGGGTATAGAAGATGCCCAGCGTGCCGATGGTCTCGTCGTTGAGCCGCACGCCCGCATCGGAATGGAAGGCCAGCGCCATGTCGACCGGAATCCGCAGCCCCGTGCTGTCGGGCATCCGCTCCGAACCGCCCATCAGGGCATTGACCCAGTGGGCGCGCGACATGTAGTCGTCCTTATAATCGTCGGCGTTCTCCTTCGGGGTGTATACCTTCGGGTCGAACCCCGCCCACTGGAGCCAGTAGCGGGCGCCCTCGCAGAAACGGGGATAGCCGCTCGTCTCCTCGGCATATTCGACGCCGGGACGGCGCAGCGAATCGCTGACCGAGCGGGCGACATTACCGTAGCCGCCGCCGACCTTCACGGCGTCGGCCGTGACGATACGTCCTGCCTGCCGCGAGCGGTTGGTGAGCGTCACGACCGGCTGCTCACCCGGCCCGAAGAGGAAATGCCCGAGGTAAATCCATGTCCCGCCGCCCATCGTCTGGTTCACGGCGAACGTACTCTCGCCGCCGAGGTGATGCACCGTATACTGCGCGTCGTCGGCACTTCCGTGTACCGTTTCATAGCTTACATAGACGGCGTATTCACCCCGCTCGGGGATGGAGGCACGCCACGCGGCACGGCTCTCGGCACCCCCGGCGACCGTCCGTACGCGGCGCGTCGTACCGTCCCGGAAAGGGTTTTCGCCGGTGCGGTATACCTGTCGCGTATGCGCGAACCCGACGCCGCCCGCCTGCCATTTCTCGGGGCCGTCCGTCTCGGCGTATTGCCCGGCGGCATCGTTGTCGGCCAACACCTCGTATTTCTGCACGTCGCGTTCGCGGGGCAGCATCACGCAGGCACCCGCATTTTCGAGCATAGGCACCAGGTAAGGCAGCACATAGCTCTGGGTATAGAGGTCTTCGCAGGTCATCCACAGCCGCGAACGCTGCCATTTCCAACGGTTCGCAGGCTGGTCGAAATAGCGTCCGTGGCTCTGCCACAGCGCGATATGGCGTCCGGCAAGCCCCTGCGCGGGAGCTGCGGGCGAGGACTGGCGGACGACGAGCGGCCGCTGCGAACGGTTGACGAAGGGCACGACCGTCTTCTTGCGCAGCAGTTTCCTGAACTCGGCATCGGTGCGGTAGGCCATCGGGATCAACCCCCGAACTTCGCGCTTGTCGGAATAAAGCTCGATGGAGGCCTTGCGGTACTCCGGCGGCAGGACGGCACGCACCGAGTCGTACATGGCCCGCAGGTTCTGCTCGCGGAACGGGTAATAGGAAAGCCCCACCGAGGTGTAGATGCGCACCCGCTTGCGCGAGGCGTCCACGCCCTCGATCCGGACAAAGCCGCCCGAAACCTCACGGGCAACGATACGCGACAACGTACGGCCGATCTCGCGGCGGGTCGCGGCGTCGACCCCGGCGGCCGGGGCTTGCTGCCAGCCGAAGCAGAGCAGCAGAAAAAACGACAGGAATTTAGTTTTCATTCTTCTTGGCAAGCAACAACATGCCGGCCATGGTAAAGACGGCATTGTAAATCAAAAGTTCGAACCCGATCCGGTAGTCCCACGCCTCGCGCGCCCAGTATTGCACGAGGGCGCTCAGCACGGGGGCGGCGACGGCGACCACGGGCATCCAGCCGTCGCGGATCCTCAGGCGCGTGAACATCCCGAAGGCGAACATCCCCAGGATCGGCCCGTAGGTATAGCTGGCGACCTTGTAGACGAGGTTGATGACGCTGTCGTCGGCCAGGTATTCGAAGCCGAGGATCACCAGCGCCATGCCGACGGCCATGCCGACGTGCACGCCCCTGCGGATACGGGTCAGGCGTTCGTCGCCGTAGCGCCTGGTGCCTTGCAGGATGTCGACCGTGAACGAGGTCGTAAGGGCCGTAAGGGCCGAACCGGCAGCTGAATAAGTACTCGAAATAAGCCCCACAACAAACAGTATGCCAACAAATACCGGCAATCCGCCCTCGACAGCCACCAGCGAGAATACCTGGTCGCCCTTCGCGGGCACGGCAAGGCCGGTGCGGCCGATGTAAATGTAGAGCAGCACACCCAGCACGAGGAACAGGAAGATGACGAATATCTGGCTGACGGCCGTCAGGACGATGTTTTTCTGCGAATCGCGCGGCGTGGCGCAGCTCAGGTTCCGCTGCATCATGTCCTGGTCGAGCCCCGTCATGGAGATCAGCAGCACGACGCCCGCAAGGAACATCTTCCAGAAATAGCGGTCGGAGGAGGGGTCGTCGAAGAAAAACACCCGCGAATAGGGCGACGCGGCGACCTCGCGGGTCATTTCGCCGAACGACATGCCGAGCGCCTGCATGATGAAGACGATCGACAGCACGAGGCTGCCCACCAGGCAAAAAGTCTTGAGCGTATCCGTCCAGATGAGCGACTTGACACCCCCCTGCTGCGTATAGAGCCAGACGAAGAGCATCGTCACCAGCGCATTGAGCCAGAACGGCAGCCCGTAGTGGCTGAAAACCAGCAGTTGCAGGACGGCGCAGACCACGTAGACACGCAGCGCGGCACCCAGCATCTTCGACACGAAGAAAAACCACGCCCCGGTATGGTGCGAGAGGATGCCGAAGCGCCCGTCGAGGTATTCGTAGAGCGACACCACCCGGAGGCGGTAGAAGGTCGGGATGAGCAGGAACGCAACGACCAGCTGCCCCACGGTGAAACCGGCGACCATCTGCATGTAGGAGAAGGAATCGACGGCGACCGAACCCGGCACCGAGATGAAAGTCACGCCCGAGATTGCAGCCCCGATCATGGCGAAGGCTGCCATATACCACGGCGTGCTCCGGTTGCCGGTGAAGAACCCGGCATTGTCGGCACGCCGGCCCGAGAGCCAGGCGACGACAAAAAGTACGGCTATATAGCCCAATACGGTGGTGATAACGGCGAAAGGTGTCATAAGCGGAGTCAGCGTTCGGATTTAAGTTACAAATATAGCAAAAAAGGCTGTACGGCGGCAACCGCAGGGCATTTTTCCGTAAAAAACGACATCGGGGAACGGCTTGCGCCCGCCCGGGGGCCGTGCCGGAAAAAACGGCCAGGGTAAACGGGAGAACGAACGGCAAAGCGACCGGAAAGGCCGCCCGGGCAAAGGCAAGGCAGCAACAATCCGATGGCGCGACGGCTGGCGGGCGGCAACGTTGTCAGGATCCGGAAGCAGGGCGCCCGGCAGAGACGCCGCGCAGCGCCCGCACACCCGGGAAACCGACACGCAGCGCAGGAATAAGTATTTTTACTGAAGGTTTGCACGGGGCGGCCAGCTATCTTTGCACCAAACGGACAACACCATGAAACAGGAACGACATGCGACGACACTCGCGGAGGATTTGCAGGAGGCTTCGGCCTGCACAGCCGTGTACGGGGAGTTTTTTACCGGACTGCTGGGGATCATCGGCAGGAACCCCGTCGACGACGCATTGGGCGAGCGGATACAGGGCTACGTGCTCGGCTGGCTCGAGGGGCACCCGCTGACGGAATTCGACGACTATTCCGCGACGGCCTACCGCCGCACCTACCTGGGCCGATCGCCGGAAACGGGATGGGAGGCGATCGTGATGAGCTGGCAGGAGGGCAACCGCACGAGCATCCACGCCCACCCGCAATTCGCAGGCTACCACTTCGCCGACGGCAGGTTCCGGCTCGAAATCTTCGAGCCCGCAGGCGGCGGCACGGCACGTCCGGTGCAGAGCGCCGAGGTCGAAGCCCCGTGCGCGTTCTTCGCAATCGGGAAACCGGGGTGTTTCGACAACCACATACACCGCATCACCTGTCTGAGCCCCACGGGGCACAGCCTGCACGTCTATTCGGACGACGCACTGCGCGGCAAGGTATACGGCGAAGCGGATGAATAAGCCCCGGACTTTCCTCCCGCCGCCCGCCCCGCCCCCGGAGCGGCCGCAACCACCCCACGGGAATCACGGCAGCAGGGGCAATAGGTAAAACCGAAGCGCCGAACTGCCCCACTGAAACCGTCTGCCGGCAGACAAAAATAGCAAAAAAAACGGACACGGTGAAGACGACCGGCAGCAGGGCACAAATACCGGCATTGCAAACACCCGGACGCCGGACGTGCAATTTCTGCAAACTCCATGCACCGGCCGCACGCTACCGGAAACAGGCCGCACGGGACAGACGAAGATCGCGCCGAGGGTGTCCAGGGCTGATTTTGAAAATATATTAAAAAATTTTACTTGGAATTTTGTTTTTTCGGACAAAATAGATACATTTGTCCCAACGACAGCATATATGACAATATTTCACCATATCCATCACCACCATCACCACTTTCCGAAGGGGTAAGACGGATATGTACATGTAAACGGAACCATAAGTTTAACAAAAGTATATACGAAGCTCACCCCCTGCGGGTGGGCTTTTTTCGTGCTTATGCCGCGGGCGGTGTGCCAAAATCGACAAAAAAAATGCTGAGAATCGCAATCCAGGCCAAGGGCCGACTCAACGAACAGAGCATCGAACTGCTCTCCGAGGCGGGCATCCGCGTCGCCGAAAGCAAACGCAAACTCATCTCGCGCGCCGGGGGCTTCCCGCTGGAAGTGCTCTACCTGCGCGACGACGACATCCCGCAGGCCGTGGCGATGGGCGTCGCCGACCTGGGCATCGTGGGGCTGAACGAAGTGGCGGAGAAAGGATTCCGCGTAGAGCAGGCGATGGATCTCGGGTTCGGAAACTGCCGCATCTCGCTGGCCGTGGAACGCACGGTGGCATACGAAGGGCTGGATTATTTCCGCGGCAAGCGCGTCGCCACCTCCTACCCCAACATCCTCACGCGGTTCTTCGCCGAAAAGGGCATCGACGCCGAAATACACACCATCGAGGGCTCGGTGGAGATCGCCCCGGCGGTCGGGATGTCCGACGCGATCTTCGACATCGTATCGTCGGGCGGCACGCTCATCTCGAACGGGCTGGTCGAAGTCGAGAAGGTCTTTTATTCCGAAGCGGTGCTGATCGCCAACCCGGAAATGGACGAGGCGAAGCGCCGTGAAACGGCACAGCTCACCTTCCGCTTCAACTCCATCCTCGAAAGCCGGGGCATGAAATACGTGCTGATGAACCTCCCGGCGGAGAAACTCCAGGAAGCAATCGTCATCCTGCCCGGCATGCGCAGCCCCACGATCCTGCCGCTGGCGCAGGAGGGATGGTGTTCGATACACGCCGTGATCAGCGAATCCCAGCTCTGGGAACGCATCGAACGGCTCAAGGAGATCGGCGCGGAGGACATCCTGGTGCTGACGCTCGAAAACATGATCCGCTGACCCCGAAAAACACCCGGATATGGAAATGCTGAAAATCCACAACAACCCGCCGCGCCGTGAATGGCCGGCCCTCACGGCCCGCTGCACGCAGCAGGAGGGCGAAATCACGGAACGGGTCGCCGCCATCCTCTCACAGGTGCGCACGGGCGGCGACAAGGCGCTGCGCGACCTCGTGGCCCGCATCGAAGGTTACGTCCCCGAGAGGTTCGAGGTTTCCCGCAGGCAGCGCACCGAAGCGGCCAAAGCCGTGCCGCAACGGCTCAAGACGGCGCTTGCGATCGCCAAGTCCAATATCGAAGCCTTCCACAGGGCACAGCTCCCGCCGCAGGTCGACATCGAAGTGATGCCCGGCGTGCGGTGCGTGCAGCGTGCCGTGGCCATCGGCCGCGTGGGGCTCTACGTCCCGGGCGGCAATGCCCCGCTCTTCTCGACGGTGCTGATGCTCGCCCTGCCCGCCCGGATCGCCGGGTGCGGCGAGGTCATACTCTGCACCCCGGCCGGGCGCGGCGGGAAGATCGCCCCCGAGGTGCTTTTCGCCGCCGACCTGTGCGGCGTCGACCGCATCTTCGCCGTCGGCGGGGCGCAGGCCGTGGCCGCCATGGCCTACGGCACGGAAAGCATCCCGCACGTCGAAAAAATCTTCGGCCCGGGAAACCGGTACGTCACCCGCGCCAAGCAGCTGGTAAGCACCGAGGCCATGGCCGTAGACCTGCCGGCAGGCCCTTCGGAGGTGATGGTGCTGGCCGACAACAGCGCCCGGGCGGAATTCGTCGCCGCCGATCTGCTGTCGCAGGCCGAGCACGGGGACGACAGCCAGGCCATCCTGGTCTGCCGTACGGAGCGTTTCGCACGGCAGGTAACCCGGGCCGTCGAGGAGCAGATCCGGTACCTCAGCCGCGGCGAGGCGATCCGCAATTCGCTGTCCAACAGCCGGATCGTATTGTTCGACGAGGAGTACAAGCAGATTGCGTTCGCCAACGCCTATGCCCCGGAGCACCTGATCGTCTCGATGCGCGACGCATGGGGCATCGCCGCCAAGATCACGGCCGCGGGCAGCGTCTTCATCGGCAACTACTCGCCCGAAAGCGCCGGGGACTATGCCTCGGGCACCAACCACACGCTGCCCACGGGCGGCTGGGCCCGTGCCTGCAGCGGGGTGAACATCGACAGTTTCATGCGCAAGATCACATTCCAGGAGCTGACGCGCGACGGGCTCGACGCGCTGGCGCCCGCAATCACGGCCATGGCCGAGGCCGAAGGGCTCGACGCACATGCCAACGCCGTGCGCGTCCGGATGAAAGGAGGGATACTATGAAACCGCTGTCGCAGTTGGTGCGCCCCAACATTCAGGCGCTGCAACCCTACTCCACGGCCCGCGACGAATATGCGGGCGGCGGGATCGACGTATGGCTCGACGCCAACGAAAGCCCCTACGACAACGGCGTGAACCGTTACCCCGACCCGCACCAGCGGGCGCTGAAAGCCCTGATCGCAGAACTGAAGGACGTGGACGCCGGGCGGATCTTCCTCGGCAACGGCAGCGACGAGGCCATCGACCTCGCATTCCGAATCTTCTGCCGGCCGGGGCTGGACAACGCCGTGTCGATCGCCCCGACCTACGGGATGTACCGCGTGGCGGCTGCGACGAACGACGTGCAGATGCGCGAAGTGCCGCTGGGAGCCGGCTACTCGCTCCCGGTCGGGGCGCTGCTGGCGGCAGCCGACGAGCGCACGAAGCTGATATGGCTCTGCTCGCCCAACAACCCCACGGGCAATGCGTTCCCGGCACAGGAGATCGAAAGCCTGCTCCGCCGCTTCGGCGGCATCGTCGTGCTGGACGAAGCCTACATCGACTTCGCCGACGGCGGCGGGTTCCTGCCGCGGCTCGGCGAGTTCCCGAACCTGATCGTCCTCCAGACGCTCTCCAAGGCGTGGGGCATGGCCGGGCTGCGGCTCGGGCTGGCCTTCGCCTCGGAGGAGATCGCCGGCCTATTCGGCCGGGTGAAATACCCTTACAACATCAACACGCTCACGCAGCGGGCCGTCGCGGAATCGCTCCGCAGGGACATCTCGGCCGAGGTGGCGGCGATCCGCGCCGAACGCTCGCGCCTGGCGTCGGCACTCGCGGCATGCTCCTGCATCGGACAGGTCTACCCGTCGGAAGCCAACTTCCTGCTGGTAAAGACCGCGGCACCCGACCCGTTGTACCGGGAGCTGGTCGCAGCGGGGGTCATCGTCCGCAACCGTTCGCGGATCGCAGGTTGCGAAGGCTGCCTGCGCATCACCGTCGGGCGCCCGGAGGAGAACGACCGCATGTTGGAAACCGTCAAAAATTTCCGCCCATGAAAAAAGCGCTCTTCATAGACCGCGACGGCACCGTGATCGCGGAGCCGCCCGCAGATTACCAGGTCGACAGCCTCGAAAAGCTGGAATTCATACCCGGTGCGATCTCGGCGCTCCGGACGCTCCGGGGGCTGGATTTCGAACTGGTGATGGCGACGAACCAGGACGGGCTGGGCACGGAGGCCTTTCCGGAGGAGGATTTCCGGCCGCCGCACGAAAAAATGCTGCGCACGCTCGCAGGCGAAGGCGTCGCGTTCGACGACATACTCATCGACCGCACGTTCGAAAGCGACGACGCCCCGACGCGCAAACCCCGTACGGGCATGTTCGGCCGCTACACGGACGGGTCGTACGACCTCGGGGCGAGCTACGTCGTCGGCGACCGGGCGACCGACATCCTGCTGGCACGCAACCTCGGGGCGAAGGGCATCCTCCTGGCGCCTGCCGCCGAAGGACGCAGGATGCTGCGGGAAGCGGGCGCGGAAGAGGCATGCGTGCTCATCACGGACTCGTGGGCCGAGATCGCGGAATACATCCGCCGCGGGGAACGGCGGGTCGTTGTGACGCGCGAAACGCGCGAAACGCAGATCACCGTACGCATAGACCTCGACGGCCGGGGCTTCGGCACCTGCGGGGCCGCCCCCGGCGACGGGATTTCCACCGGGCTGCGGTTCCTGGATCACATGCTGGCCCAGATCGCCCACCACGGCGGGGTGTCGCTCACGGTGGAGGCGCACGGCGACCTGGACATCGACGAGCACCACACGATGGAAGACGTGGCGATCGTGCTGGGCGAGGCCATCGACCGCGCCCTGGGGTCGAAGGCGGGCATCGGCCGCTACGGCTTCGCACTGCCGATGGACGACTGCCGGGCGCTGGTACTGCTCGACTTCGGGGGGCGCATCGACTTCGAATGGGACGCCGAATTCCGCCGCGAGCGGGTCGGGGACGTCCCGACGGAGATGTTCCGCCACTTTTTCCACTCGCTCTGCTGCGCGGCACGCTGCAACCTGCAGATTTCGGCGCGCGGCGGGAACGACCACCACAAGGCCGAGGCGATCTTCAAGGCTTTCGCCCGTGCGCTGCGCATGGCCGTGGCACGCACCGGCTTCGGATACGACATACCCAGCAGCAAAGGCATACTATGATAGCGATCACGGATTACGATACGGGCAACCTGCGTTCGGTGGCCAATGCCCTGCGGCGCATCGGCGCCGAATTTACGGTCACGTCCGACGCCGCGGTGCTGCGGCAGGCCGACAGGGTGCTCCTCCCGGGTGTGGGCGAAGCCTCGTCGGCAATGGCCAAGCTCCGCGAACGGGGACTGGATGCGCTCATCCCCACCCTGACGCAGCCCGTACTGGGCATCTGCATCGGCATGCAGCTGATGTGCCTGGACAGCGAGGAGGGAGACACCCGCTGCCTGGGGATTTTCCCGGCGCATGTCGTGCGGCTGGGAGGCGGGGAATGCCCCCTGAAAATCCCCCACGTAGGCTGGGACACCGTCGGCAGGCTCCGCAGCCCGCTTTTCGACGGCCTCGGCGAAGACACCTACCTCTACTATGTCCACTCCTACGCGGCACAGGCGTGCGACGCCACGATCGCCCAAACCGACTACGGAGGGATCTTCAGCGCCGCCCTGGGGCGCGGCAATTTCTTCGGCACGCAGTTCCACCCCGAAAAGAGCGGGCGGGCGGGCGAGCGGATACTGCGCAATTTCCTAAAACTCTGATGACATGAAAATCGAAATCATACCCGCAACGGACATCATCGGCGGCGCCTGCGTGCGCCTGACGCAGGGCGACTACGGCCGCCGGACGACCTACTACCGCGACCCGCTGGAAGCGGCGCAACACTTCGAAGAGGCGGGCATCCGCCGGCTGCACATGGTCGACCTCGACGGCGCCAAGGCGTCGGAGCCCCGCAACCTCGCCGTGCTGGAACGCGTGGCGACGAAAACCACGCTCGAAGTACAGTACGGCGGCGGAATCAAAAGCCGCGCGGCGCTGCGCAGCGTATTCGACGCAGGCGCCAGCCGCGCCATCTGCGGCAGCATCGCCGTGCGCGAACCGGAATCGTTCGCCGAATGGCTCGCCGAATTCGGCGGCGGGAAGCTGATCCTGGGCGCCGACATCCGCGACGGCGCGGTGGCCGTACAGGGATGGACGGAGCGATCCGAGATGACGGCGCAGGAGCTTATCGCCCGCTTCGCACCGCAGGGGCTCGCGCAGGTCATCTGCACCGACATCGCCCGCGACGGAATGCTGTGCGGCACCTCGGCGGAATTCTACGCTGGGTTGCAGGGACAGTTCCCCGGGGTGGAAATCACCGTGAGCGGCGGCATCGCCTCGATGACCGACATCGAGGCGCTCGACGGCGCGGGGCTGCGCAGCGTAATCGTCGGCAAAGCCCTCTACGAAGGACATATCACCCTCGAAGAACTGAAAAGATGCTTGCCAAACGCATAATCCCCTGCCTCGACATCCGCGAGGGACAGACCGTCAAGGGCATCAACTTCGTCGGGCTGCGCAACGTCGGCGACCCGGTGGAGCTGGGGGCGAAATACGCCGCCGAAGGGGCCGACGAACTGGTATACCTCGACATCAGCGCCACGGAAGAGGGGCGGCAGACCTTCACGGAGCTGGTCGCCCGAATCGCCGAACGCATCGACATCCCGTTCACCGTGGGCGGAGGCATCGCATCGGTCGCCGACGCCGGGCGGCTGCTCGACGCCGGGGCGGACAAGGTCACCGTCAACAGCGCCGCCGTACGCGACCCTGCGCTGATCGACGCCATCGCGTCGAAATACGGGTCGCAGTTCGTCGTCGCGGCCATCGACGCGCGGATGACCGACGGCGTATGGCGCGTCACGACCCACGGCGGCAAACGCATGACCGACCGCGAGCTTTTCGCATGGGCGCACGAAGTCTGCCAGCGGGGTGCGGGCGAGCTGCTCTTCACCTCGATGGACCACGACGGCACGCGCGACGGCTACCCGTGCGAGACCTTCGCACGGCTGGCCGAGCTGCCCATCCCCATCATCGCCTCGGGCGGCGCAGGGTCGGTGCGGCACATCGCCGACGTGCTGACACACGGCCGTGCCGACGCGGCGCTCGCGGCCAGCATCTTCCACTACAACGAAATCCCGATCCCCGTGCTCAAACGGGAATTGCACCGGCTGAATATCAACGTAAGACAATAGACACCATGGAAATCACAGCAAAACCCTTCGAAGCGCTCCACGCCGCGAAGCAGGCCGACGGACTGATCCCCGCCATCATACAGGACGCGCGCACCCTGCGGGTGCTGATGCTCGGCTACATGAACCGGGAGGCTTACGAAAAGAGCCTTTCAGAAGGCCGCGTCACCTTTTACAGCCGCACGCGCCGCCGCCTCTGGACAAAAGGCGAAACGAGCGGCAACTACCTCGAAATCGTATCAGTCACCGCCGACTGCGACAACGACACGCTCCTCATACGTGCCATCCCCCACGGCCCGACCTGCCACACCGGGGCGGCGAGCTGCTTCGACGGGGCCGCGGCCGGGACGGAAGGTTTCATCCGCTATCTGCAGGGCGTCATCCAAAGGCGACACGCCGAGATGCCCGAGGGCTCCTACACGAGCAAACTCTTCGAGCGCGGGGTGAACAAGATCGCACAGAAAGTGGGTGAAGAGGCTGTGGAAACCGTGATCGAAGCCGTGGCAGGCAACCGCGAAGCGATGGTCTACGAAGCCTCCGACCTGATATACCACCTGCTGGTGCTGCTCGAAGCCGCCGGATGCTCCATCGCCGACCTCGAAGCGGAGCTGGCGCGTCGCCACAGCTAAAAAAAGCTGCACCCCGCCCGGAAGCAAAATGGGCATGATCCCCACGGCGCAGCGCATGGAAAAAGCCGGCATATCATGAGACATGCCGGCCCGTTTATTCACCATGCCACCGTCCAACCGGCGGCGGCACGCCGTTACTTGAAGACCAATGCACACTGCATGCCCTTCTCGGCGCTGCCCGAAGCGGCCTTGGAGTTGAGTACGGTTTCATGCTTGTTGACACGCATGTTGGGCGAACTGGAGCCTTCGAACGACATGGCGGAGACGCAGCCCAGCTCCTTCATGACCTTGGCCAGGTCGAGCATCGAAACGCCGACGCTGCCCTCGACCTGCTGGCCGCAGAATGCGAAGACCTTACCCTGGGCCGTGACACCGACCGCAGCACGTGCATACGCGGGATTGTTGGCATACCAACCGCTGTTACTACCGTCGTTGCAGATCGTCTGCGCTTCGGTCAGGACATTCCCGTTCCACAAAACCATCGGGATTCCGGAAACGGCCGTCTTTGCATCCCACACGGTACCGTCGCTCTGAACCCGAGCCGTGAAACTGCTGCCGTCCCTGAACGGGAATGCATAGAGTTTACCATCGAACTTCTGCGACCAGGCCATCTTGTAAGCACCGTTGTTATCCTGTCCGATCGTAGCGAACGAATTGATGGCATGAGGATCCTGAACGAACTGTCCGTCACGGATGATGGTCTGAACTGCGGTACCGGCAGAAGATACACCGACCAGGTATACGTTCCAGCTGCCGTCCAAACTTTCGAGCTCCTGAATCGTCTTAAGATCGGAGCCGTTGCCGATAACGCCCATCGTCGACTGCGGGCCCATGATGGCGATGTAAGCGATATTATTGTCGACGCCGTTCAGCTTCGTGGTCTTATAGACCTTGATATATTTGGGCAGCGTGCCGAAACTTCCCGTCTCGTCCGTCCAGCCCTGGCTCAACAGGGGGTCGGTATAGCCGGTCTGTTTGACGACATAGGTGTAGTCCGTCCCGCCGTAGGTGACCACCAGCGTCCCGTCGGCGAATTCGAGGTCGAACGTCCGGTCGGCGGGGGACTTCAGGGAAGCGCCCGGAACCAGCTCGATGTCGAATACCATGGCATTGACATTCATGCCCGTCTTATAAGCGATCGTGATGGTGTTGCCGGCGATGACAGCCTCTTCGTCCCCGACCTTCGCCGAAAGGATCGGGTTGGGAATATCCTTGGGCTTGGCCGACATCAGGTAGGTTTCTTCGTGGAGGTAGCCCACGTTCACAACAACGCTGTAAGGGGACGTGAGGTTAACCTCGGCGGTCGCCGTGCCGGGCGTTTTGAGGATAGCACCCCAGGTCATATCGAACGTAACCGTCACCTTGGATAGGTCGGTCATGTTCTGGAACTCCCCGAACGTGATGGTCTTGTCCGCATCCGAAATGACGGCGGTGATCGTCGCATCGCCGTCGGCAGCCGTCACGGAAACGAAAGGTTGGGAGACTTCCGAGGGCCATTTTTCATCGTCGTCCGAACACGAGGCAATAAGAAATGCACCCATGCAGCACAACAACGCGGTCAACAGGGGGGGGGTAAAAAGTTTTTTCATAATCAGGTATTTTAGATTGAATAATTATGGGTTAGTTCTCCTTCGGGTATTTTAAGAAATTTATTCGGGGATAATCTCGATACAAGTAATTAATTTTACAATAGGAATGTGATACCACAAGTATCACACTTATATAATATAACAATCCATTTTAAAAATATAAATACGGCATTATTTCCACACGAATGTAGTAATAATATTTATTATTACAATGTTTTTTGAGTAAAAAAAGTTAATAAAAGAACCACCCAAAGTAATATTTTTTGGGTAATAAAATATAACTAACTGATTTCATGCGAAATAAGAAATTAATAAAATGCTCCCTCCGGGACAAAGCAAGATGCCCTCCCGGATTCGCCGGCCGCGGCAAAATAAAACAGGGCGGACGGACACAGCCGAACGGGGCGGGACAAAGGGTTGTGCGAAGATCGGTAGACGAGGAGAGGCGGGGAACAAAAAAGGGACACCTGGCGTACAAGTGTCCCTTTGTATTTCGTAGCGGGTCCGAGACTTGAACTCGGGACCTCATGATTATGAATCATGCGCTCTAACCAGCTGAGCTAACCCGCCATTGCATCAAAGCGAGTGCAAAGGTAATAGAATTTTTTATTCATGCAAAATCTTTCGGCAAAAAATCACCGGAAAATTCAGACTCCGGGGCTTTGGCACCGATTTTGCCCGCCTGTGGGCAAACAGAATGACATGCCGCTGACAGACACATCACGCAACGAAATCGCCAATTCCCTGAGCATACTCAAAGTAATTGCCGGCGTAGTCCTGCTCGCCGCGGTCTCGTGGGAAATCATCGGCGGAGACCACACCCGTTTTTCGCAGAGCTACCTGACCGTGCAGCTGGTGGTCTGCATCCTTTTCCTGTGCGATTTTTTCGTACGCTGGGCGGCGGCCGAACGTAAAGGGCGCTTCTTCGGGCGGAACATTCTGTTCTTCCTGATCTCGATCCCCTACCTGAACATCCTGGCCTGGAGCGGTGCAGACCTCCCCCGCTACTGGGCCATGCTGATCGGGGTGATGCCGCTGATGCGGGCGTTCCTGGCACTCTACGTAGTCGTGCAATGGCTCGTGGACAACAAGATCCGCCGGCTATTCACGGCCTACATCTTCACGGTCGTGGTTTTCACCTATATCTCGGCACTGGTCTTCTACGACTACGAAATATTCGTCAATGACAAACTCCATGGTTTCGGAAACGCCCTGTGGTGGGCCTGGATGAACGTCACGACCGTCGGCGCCGAGATATTCGCCGTCACGGCCATCGGCAAGGTCATCACCATCCTGCTGCCTACGCTGGGAATGATGATGTTCCCGATCTTCACCACTTATATATTACAGGAGTATACGCACAAAAAGGAGTCCGACCAATAAGACCGCCGGGCCGGGCAGCGGGTTCCCCTCCCTTGCCGCAACCCCATGAGCACGGCCGGCACGCGCAAATACAAGCGGGCTGCCTGCCAAATGCAGACAGCCCGCTGTACGTATCGGGTAATTATTTCTTCTGCTCCCTGAGCAGGTCGCGGATTTCCGTCAGCAGCAACTCCTCCTTCGTGGGTGCGGGTTCAGGAGCGGGTGCCGGAGCGGCGGCCTCCTCCTTTTTCCGCATCAGGCGGTTCATCAGCTTGACCATCAGGAAGACGCAGAACGCCAGGATCGTAAAGTCGATGCACTGCTGGATGAAGGCGCCGTAATTCCAGTAAACGGGCTCGGCAGCCGCCTTTGCAGCGGCTTCGCCGCCGCCCGTCACGACGTCGCCGACGGCATGCACGGCACTCGAAGTCATGTCCCGGAACTTCGAAATATCGAGCCGCAGCTGCGAAAAATCGGTATTGCCGATCAGCGCCCCGATCGGCGGCATCAGGATGTCGTTCACCAACGACGAGACGATTTTGCCGAATGCACCGCCGATGATTACACCGACGGCCATGTCCATCACGTTCCCCTTGAGGGCGAACTCCTTGAATTCTTTTAGAAATGCCATAAGTCTGAGGTTTAATTATTTGATGGTACAAATATACTGTTTTTCCGGAAAACCGCACGAAAAAGGGCAACCGACATACAGCCGGCTGCCCATTCTTCGGACGAATGTGCCGGAGGGGATCATCCGATCTCGGCCAGTACGGCGTCGGTCGCCACGTTCTCGCCGGGCTGCACCAGCACCTGCTTCACCGTGCCGGCGTAATCGGTCGTCACGGCATTCTCCATCTTCATGGCTTCCAGGATTGCGATCTCGTCGCCGGCCTTGACCGTATCGCCCACCTTGACCTTCAGCTCGATGATACGCCCGGGCAGCGGCGCCGTCACGGCATTGCCCGTGATGACGACCTTCTTCACCTCTTCGGCCTTCTTCTCCTCGGCCTTGGGCTCGGCGGGTTTGGCCGCGGCGTAAGCCTTGACCTTCATGTCCGTGAGGAATGTCTTGGCGACCATCGGGAACAGCTCGAGCAGCAGCACTTCCTTCTCGTTGGCGGCGAGCTTCACGCCCCCGGCCTCGGGAAGTTCGGGGTTGGGCTGCATCTGGTATTTCGACGTATCGTAGGGCGTCTCCTCACGCACGCCGCAAATCTTGAAGCGGAATTCGGGGTCGATCTTCACGGGCGTGTGTCCGTACTCGCCCTTGACCAGGCCGACGAACTGCGAGCTCTTGTTGGTGTACATCGGACGCCCGGCCTTCTCGTCGAGGGCGCAGTTGACGGCCTGCGCACCGACGATCTGCGAGGTCGGGGTCACCAGCGGCGGCAGGCCTGCGGCCAGGCGCACAGAGGGGATCAGCTCCATGGCGCGCGGCAGGATATCCTCGGCCTTGAGCTGCTTGAGCTGGGCGACCATGTTCGAGTACATGCCGCCGGGGATCTCGGCCTTTTGCACCAGTTCGTTGGGAGCCGGAAACCCGAAATAGGCCTCGATCTTGCGGCAGGCGTCGATCGTAGCGTCCTCATCGTCGGCCTTGGCGGCCGCGATAGCCTTGTCGAACAGGGCGTCGATCTCGGCGGGCAGCTTGTCGGTCAGCGGGTTGAACGCCTTGGGCTCGGGTTTGTCCGCGCCGAATACCGACTGGTTGAGCTCCTTGCGGATCTCGCGCAGCTGGGTGTTGATCTTGGCCACGGCCTCCATGTTCACACCGGTATCAACGCCGAGCTTCTTGCAGAAGACGTGTACCAACTCGATGGCCGGGGCACCCGTGCCTTCGGCGAAATACCAGCAGTTGGTATCGACGATGTCGACGCCGGCCACGATGGCCGCGAGCACCGAAGCCAGGCCGTAGCCGGGGGTACAGTGGGTATGGAAATCGACCGGAATCGAGATGTTCTTCTTGAACAGCTTGACCAGCGTGGCGACACGGCGCGGCGGGATCAGGCCCGACATGTCCTTGATGGTGATCATGTCGGCGCCCAGTGCGGCCATCTGTTTGGCCTTGTCGAGGAAATAGGCATCCGTGAAGACGGGCTGCGGCCGCTTCTTGCCCATCAGGCGCTGCATGAAGGAGGGTTCGGGATATTTCGGGTCGACCGTATAACATACGGCGCAGTCGGCGATGCCGCCGTACTGCTTGACGTATTTGATCGTCGATTTCACGTTGTCCACGTCGTTCAGGGCATCGAAGATACGCATGATGCCCAGCCCGCTTTCGATCGCGTTGCGGCAGAAGCCGTCGATCACGTCGTCGGGATAGGGCGCATAGCCGAACAGGTTGCGGCCGCGCGAAAGCGCCGTGAGCTTCGACACCTTGCCCACTGCCTTGTAAATCGTCTCCAGGCGCGTCCACGGGTTCTCGTTGAGATAACGCATCACCGAGTCGGGCACGGCACCGCCCCAGACCTCCATCGCATAGAAATTTGCATCCTTGTAGAAGGGCAGGCAACGGTCTACCTGTGCCTGCGACATGCGTGTTGCGAACGAGGACTGCTGTCCGTCGCGCAACGTAAGGTCTCTGATTTTGAGATTTCTCGCCATTGTGATATTTTTATTAAGGGTTCTTGTTACCGTTTCCACTGTTATTTCAATAACAAAGATAATAAACAATTTGAAATTCCAACCATTTTACAGGAATTTTTCACAAAAATCACCGGAAACGGTTACTTTTCGTAAAAGCACTCCGCCCGAAAGCACCCACGGAGGCTACGCCTGGATATCGTGCTCGGGCACGAACAACTGCTTGTACGACGCCCCGTCGAGGTATTTCTTCTTGAAGATATTGACGCAGAAGACGAACATCTCGAGCATCAGCGGCCCGAAGATCACCCCCATGAACCCGAAGAGCGACAACCCGATGAAAACGCCGAAGATCGTCACCAGCGGATGCGTATCGGCCATCTTCTTCTGCATGATGAACCGCACGACGTTGTCCACGTGCGTCACGACCAGCCCGCCGTAGAGGAGCAGCCCGATGGCCGGCCCCCAGTCGCCCGTAAGTGCCATGTAACCCGCGAGCGGGAGCCACACGAGCGCCGTTCCGAAGATGGGAATGATCGTTGCGAAACAGGTCAGCACGCCCCAGAACAGCGGGCTCGGGGCTTTGAAGATCAGGTAGCCCACGAACGCCACGATGCCCTGTACGACGGCCAGCAGGGGGATGCCGATGGCGTTCGAGCGGACGATCATGTGCACCTCGCGCATGACGCTGCTGCCCACGTCGCGGTTGAAAGGCAGTATCTCGCGGCAGTACTCCTCCATGCGCAAGCCGCCGATGAGCATGAAATAGAGCACGAACAGCAGCACGACGATGTTGATGCCGAAATCCATGATGCTGCCCAGCACCCACTGCCCCAGATGGGGGATCACCCCCACGAGCGACGCAATGTTCCTCTCCTGCCAAAGGTTGTATCCCGTCTTTTCGTGGATCAGCGCTGCGATGTGTTTGAGCGGCTCGACGATCGACTCGGGCTTGAGGGCGATGTCCTGCACCTGGTTGACGACCATCCAGACGATCAGACTGATCGGCACCAGGAAACAGAGCACCGCCTCACCCAGCAGCAGCGACGCGGCCAGGCTGCGCCGCCATTTGCGGCAAGCCGTGAGGTAATGCATCTGCCGCCGGAGCAGCACGTAGATCGTCATGGCACCCAGCACCCCGCCCAGGAACGGGGTCAGCTCGATGAAGATCGTGACCCCCAGTCCGAGGATCAGCACGAAAAGCGAATAACGCCAGTATAGTTCCTTGAAAGACTGCATACGCGTCCGCTGAGCAAGGAACGTGCCGCAACGTGCAAGGCCGTGCCCGTCAACAGGTTGAAAAATATTTGAACAAAATTTACGGTGTTCTGTTGCGGCTATGAAATATTTGGTTTAAATTTGTATAAGCAAATTATGGACGGCTTTATGGAAATAACGGTTTCCACCGGCACCCTGCATCACCGATACGGTGCGGGAGAAGGTATGCAAACCGAATATCGGCTATCGCCGGGCACGGTCGGCGATACGCAACGACGAGGGGTATCTCACACGCGGAGTATCCCTCGCAACTTTATACAAACCCCAGTATTTTATGTATCACAAAGCCTTCCCGAAAGGTTGCCGGGGGTTAAAATCCTGTGAAATTCCAACCATCCCGCCGGCGGAAGCGGAGAAATCCCCGATCTTAGTGCCGCGGATCGCGACACCCAGAAATGAAGAAACCGAAATATCCATTACACTCTTTTATTTACTAATCCATTAAAAAGTATGAGAAAACATTTACAACATTTCCTCATGACGGCCGCCCTGATCCTGTTCGGAGTGTCCGCCGCTGTCGCGCAATCGGCAGTTACGGGTAAAATCGTAGATGAGACCGGCGCACCGCTGATCGGCGCCTCTGTGACCGTACCCGGCACATCGCAGGGTGTCAGCACCGACGTCGACGGCAACTTCACGCTGAAGACCGATGCCAAGGAGATCGAGATCAGCTACGTGGGCTACGTCCCGACCAAAAAACCCGTCACGGGCCCGAACGCACGCCTGGGCATCATCCAGATGGAGCCCGACGCCGTGGCATTGCAGGATGTCATCGTCATGCAGTCGGTGGCCGTGCAGCGCAAGACCCCGGTTGCCGTATCGACGGTCAACGCCGAGGAAATCAGCTACAAACTCGGCGGACAGGAGTTCCCCGAAATCCTGAAATCGACGCCGGGCGTCTACGTGACCAAGGACGGCGGCGGCTTCGGCGACTCGAAGATCAACATGCGCGGTTTCCAGGCGGCCAACGTGGCCGTGATGGTCAACGGCGTCCCCGTGAACGACATGGAGTGGGGCGGCGTATACTGGTCGAACTGGGCCGGACTCTCGGACGTGACGCGCAGCATGCAGACCCAGCGCGGCCTGGGCGCCTCGAAAATCTCGTCGCCCTCGGTCGGCGGTTCGGTCAACATCGTGACCAACGGCATCGAGGCCAAGCAGGGCGGCACGTTCTCGTTCGGCGTAGGTAACGACGGCCTTTACAGCCTTTCGTTCAGCCTCTCGACGGGCCTCACGAAGAGCGGCTGGGCACTGTCGGTACTCGGCGCGAAGCGCTGGGGCGACGGTTACATCCAGGGAACCAACTTCGAAGGCTACAACTGGTTCGTCAACATCTCGAAGCGCATCAACGACCGCCACCAGTTGTCGCTGACGGCCTTCGGCGCCCCGCAGAAGCACGCGCAGCGCCATGCCCTCGACGACGGACTGAAGATCGAGGAGTGGCAGAAGGCCAAGAACTTCATGGGCGAAAAGGATATGTACCGCTACAACGCCGAGTACGGTTTCGACAAGAACGGCAGGCAGCGCTACTCGCACTTCAACGAATACCACAAGCCCCAGATCTCGCTGAACCACCAGTGGCAGATCGACTACAAGTCGTCGCTCTCGACGGCGCTCTACATGTCGATCGGACGCGGCAGCGGCTACTCGGGCCAGGGCCGCACCTCGGCCGACCGCAACATGTGGAAAGGTACCAACTACGGCGTGCTGAACACCACCTTCCGCAACCCCGACGGCACGTTCGCCTACGACAAGATCCAGGAGATGAACGCCGCCAGCCCCGACGGTTCGCGCATGATCATGTCGAAGAGCAACAACAACCACATGTGGTACGGACTGCTCTCGACCTACACCAACCAGATCTCCAAGTCGCTCGAACTGTCGGCCGGTATCGACGTGCGCTACTACATCGGCGAGCACAACAACGAGATCATCGACCTCTACGACGGTAAGTACTACATCGACGACGACAGCCGCAAGAACGTCAAGCCCGAGCAGAACGCCGCCGCAGCCGATCCCAACTGGAAATACCAGAAATTACAGGTCGGCGACAAGGTTTACCGCGACTACGACGGCCACGTACACCAGGAAGGCGTATTCGCCCAGCTGGAGTGGACGAAGAAAAACCTCAACGCCTTCGTATCGGGTTCGGTTTCCAACACCGGCTACTGGCGCTACGACCGCTTCTACTACGACGCCGCACACGCCGAGTCCGAGCACGTGAACTTCATCGGTTACACGGTCAAGGGAGGCGCCAACTACAACATCAACGAGAAACACAACGTGTTCGCCAACCTGGGCTACATCAGCCGCGCCCCGTTCTTCTCGGGCGGCGCGTTCCTGCAGAGCACCACGAGTAACGCCAAGAACCCCGACCCGCTGAACGAAAAGGTCTTCTCGGCCGAGGTAGGCTACGGGTTCCGCTCGGGCATCCTTTCGGTCAACCTGAACGGTTACTACACGCTCTGGATGGACAAGTCGGTCGTACGTTCCAGCTCGATGGCCAACGGCGACTACGCCCGCGTGAACCTCTCGGGTGTGGACGCACGCCACATGGGCCTCGAACTGGACTTCGTACTGCGCCCCAACCGCTGGCTGGACGTGACTGGTATGCTTTCGCTGGGCGACTGGCAGTGGGACAGCGACTCGAAGGGCTACATCTACGACACGCAGGGGCAGCCCCTGACCAAGGCTTTGGACGGCACGGTCGCCTCGGGCATCATGGCTGAAGACCACGCATGGCTGAACCTGAAGCAGAAAGGCATCAAGGTCGGCGGTTCGGCACAGACCACCGGAGCCCTCGGCGTCACGGTACGCCCGATGAAGGGCCTGCGCGTCAGCGCCGACTGGAACGCCTACGGCAACAACTACGCCGACTTCTACATCGGTTCGCAGACCAGCCTGAGCGGTAACTCGACCGTCGACGTGAAAGACCCGTGGAAAATTCCGTGGGGACACCAGCTCGACCTCTCGGCCAGCTACGCCTTCAAGATCGGCAACGTACGCGCCACGATCTACGGCAACGTGAACAACGTCTACGACTACAACTACATCATGGACGCGCAGTGCGCCGCAGCCGACGAAGGTATCTGGCAGAACGTATATGCCGTCATGTACTCGTTCGGTCGCACCTATACCGTAAGACTGAAAATTAACTTCTAATTACAGCGAACCATATGAACAAGCATATTGTAAAATACCTTCTGGCCCTTGCGACGATAGCATTCGTGGGGGGGGGTTGTAATGTCGACGATTACAACGAGGAGTATCTGGACGGGTTCAACCCCGACAAGGAGATCACCGACGTCCAGGTGCTGAAATACACGATGACCGACGCCGACTACGCCAGCGTCGCGTCGAACGCCGCCAACAAGGCGATCGCCGAAGCCGCAGGGCCCGATGCAGTGGCAGCCCTGGCCGCCGTAGGCACTGCAAAATGTTTCTCCGAAGCCGCTTCCGCCACGACGTACCTGCCCGCATTTCTGGCTGCAGGTTACGACAGCTACCTCTCGAACGGCTCGACTGTCACCGTTACCTATAAGAATGCGACCGACCTCGCCGAAGAGGTTGTCAAACTCGCTGCGGCAGAGACCTACACCGTCTCGGGTGCCGATTACCAGTCGGTCTGGGGCGAGACTCCGGCTAACTATTTCACCCCCGAGAAACCGCTGGCCGGCTATGCCAACAAGATCCTGACGGGTGCTTATCCCGATGCGGAAGCCGGTGCGATCAAGGTCGTAGCCTATAACTACTCCGCTTCCGAACCCAATACGGGCGGCGGTGAAACTCCCGCGGCAACGAGTATCGACGAAACATTCGACGGAGGGCTCAATGCATGGCAGATCGTCAAAGGCTCGAGCACCTCGACCTGGACGCTGGACGACTACAACGGTGTAAAATCGGCAAAATGCTCTGCATTCAACACCACAGGCCCGCAGGATCTCTGGCTTATTTCCGAGAAAGTGAACCTTACGCTCGCCGACAATCCGCAACTTGCATTCGACGTAAAAATCTCCTACTGGACGCATGACGGTCTGAGCGTACTCGTATCCACCGATTACAATGGCGTCACCCCCGAGGAGGCGACCTGGATCGACCTGACGAACAATTTCACGTTCGACGGCGCGGTAGACAAGATGTGGTATTCCGCAGGCATATGCGACATGAGCGCATATAAGGCCGAATCGGTCTACGTGGCATTCCGCTACCAGGGCAATGCGGCCGACAACAAGACCACGACCTATTATATCGACAATATTCAGTTGGGACAGGATGTGGTCACTGTCACGGACAACGACCTGTTCGAAGAGACGTTCGATGCCGACAACTTCGACAAATGGCAACTGGTAAAAGCTGCAGGCGAGGATAACAAACAGTGGGCAATAAAGAAATACTCTGAGAACCTCTATGCCCAGGTTTCGGCGAACGGGGCCGCCGGCGCTGTCGAATCATGGCTTGTAAGCAAAGATCCGATCACCGTTCCGGCGTTCGATGACGGCATGACGACATTCGGTTTCGACATCAAGATCGGATACTGGAACGCCAACTGTCTCTCGATACTTATCTCGGAAGACTATACGGATGACGTGACCACAGCCACCTGGACCGACATCACCGGGAATTTCACGATCCCCGAAGAGCCGGCAAGCGGCTATGGCAACGACTTCGAACCGGCCGGTCGCTTCTCGCTGTATAAATATGCGGGCAAAACGCTCCATTTTGCGTTCAAATATGTGGGTGACGGTGCCAACCGGAAAACAACCACCTACCAGCTCGACAACATCAAGGTTTCGAGCATGAAGCGCGGTGTGGCGGTTTCAGCTGCCGCAGCCCTCGGCCAGACCCGGGCGGTAACACAGGAACAGTATGCGGTCTATACCTTCAACGGCACGTCGTGGACGACAGCCGAGGCTACGACGATCGTCAATCCCGAGGACTACGCACAGATGGGCGCCACAAACCCCAACTTCAGCTCGTCGTTCTCGCAGGACACTTACCTGCCCCTCTACCTGAAATACAAATTCCCGTATGCAATGCCCGAGGATGTCATGGATGTGGCTTACCATTTCTATGCTTCGGGATCGACCGTGCTCCAGGCCGACCGCTACACGTTCGACGGCTCGAACTGGAGCAAGAACCTCACCTACGAGACGCTCGACGGCCCGTTCAAGAAGGTCAGCGGCAAATGGAACTTCGACCCCAGCATGACGCTCGTCGTGGCCCCCGACCGCAGCGCTTACAGCAAGAGCTTCTACCAGGCTTGCGTGGACTGGGTACTCCAGAACAAGGACGCCGCCTATACGACGGATAACCGCAGCGGGAGCCGCCTCACGGATTCGGAATATTACAGCGGTTGCGCGGCAAGCTACACCAACCTGAACTGGCGTATCAACACGCTTCCGAAATACTACTGGAGCGAAGCCGGCGACGACGTATCGGCCTACGACAACTGGGGGTCGGACGACAAGGAAGCAGCACGCGCTTCGTACCAGGCGTTCTACGACGAAGTCGAAAAGCGTTTCGGCGAGGTAATGTCGGCCGCCCTGGGTACGCTCTACCCCGATGTCAAGATGATCTCCGGCATCGACGTGATCTACACCGTACAGATGATGCTCTACACGCAGCACATCGGCTCGGGCACGGGCAAGGTGACGCACGCATTCGAATTCAAACTCGTCGACACCGGCAAGTTCGAATACGTACGCATGTACGCACTCTCGCCGGAGTATGAACTGATGAAGGACGCCAACTTCGAATAACGGAATCCGATCCAAAGTAAAGGGCTGCTCTGACGAGCGGCCCTTTTTTATTTTTCAATCGTCGGACGGATCGCGAGACAGGGAAAACCGCCGCAAAAGGGGAAGCCGACGATTCGTGCCGGCGGAGCGAACGGCCTCGGATACGGCCATACGGACGGAGTACCCAGATATGGTCTTGACGCGCTACCCTACTTTCGGGGCAGCAGCCGACGGCGCAGCAGGTCGCAGGTTGCGGCCGGCGCCGAATGGTCGAACAGCTGCCCGCGGATACCCAGCGCCGCTGCGGCGGCGATATTGGCCGGGCGGTCGTCGATAAAGAGCGTCTGCGCAGGATCGAGTCCGTAGCGGCCGAGCAGTCGCCGGTAGATTTCCGGCTCGGGTTTCACCACGCCCTCCTCGCAGGAGACCACCTCGCCGTCGAAAAGCCCGTAGACGGGGAACCGGCGCAGGAAGTCGATGAACTCGCGCGACATGTTCGAAAGCACATACAATTTGTAGCCGGCGGCCTTCAGGTCGCGGACAAGCTGCTCGGTGGGCTTCACGGGTTCCTGCATGTCGATCGACAGGCGCAGGTACTCCTCGCATTTCGCGCGCGGGCAGGCATTGATCCCGGAAAGGATGCCGGTCACCTCGTCGAGCGTCGACACCCCGCGGTCGTAGTCCTCCCAGAAAGCCGGCATGGGCTCCGAACGGATGAAACTGAAAAAGTCGTGGAATTCCTGCGTACACTTACTTCTGTCGCGGGCAAAAAGTACTCCGCCCAGGTCGAAAACGATATTTTCCATGGGGCAAAGATAGCCATTTTTTCGTTTGGTTCATGATTTGCAGGCTGGCGCATAACAAAAACTCCGATTATGAACTATGGCATAAGCATCCTCTTCCGCGCCATTCCCCTTGCGATGGCAGCCTTCTGTTTCGCCTACGGCGCCTACGTTTTCGCCGCCGGCGACGACCCCTCGCGGCTCACGGCAGGCCCCGTGCTCTTTTTCCTGGGCTCGATCTGCATCGCGCTCTATTGCACCGCCGCCACCATCATCCGCCAGATCATCGGCACCTATACCGCCGCCGCGAAATACCTTTTCCCGGCCATCGGCTATGCGGTCGCCGCCATGACGGTCATCTGCGGGCTTTTCATCATCCAGTCGCACATGACCGGGGCGTTCGTCACGGGGCATGTAATCTGCGGGCTGGGGTTCATCACGGCGTGCGTCTCGACGGCGGCCACCTCCTCGACGCGGTTCAGCCTGATCCCCAAGAACTCGGGCGACAGCACCTTCTCGGTCAACCCCGCAGGCTTCACCCGCGGGCAGAGTTCGCTGCTGATATTCATCGTGTCGGCCATAGCCGCCGGGGCATGGGTGTGGTGCATCCTGCTCTTCGCGTTGGGAACGCTCCCGGCGCATATCGTGGCGGGAAGCGTCATGTTCGGCATCGCCTGTGTCTGCACGTCGCTCATCGCGCTGGTAGCCAGTATCGCACGCCAGGCACGGGGCAGCTATACGATGGAAGAACGCCGCCGGTGGATGGGGCTGGTGCTCGCGATGGGCGGCCTGGCCTTCGTGCTGGGGCTGATCCTCCTCTTCACGCTCCGGGGCGAGGCGATCAGCTTCGTGGGCTTCGTGCTCATAGGGCTGGCACTGATCTGCTGGAGCATATCGAGCAAGGTCATCCTGCTGGCAAAGATCTGGCACGCCGATTTCCCGCTGGCCAACCGCATCCCGATCATCCCGGTGCTTACGGCCCTGGCCTGCCTGTTCCTCGCAGCATTCCTCTACGAGGCGGCACTCTCCGAGCCCAAGTATTTCGTCCCCGCACGCGTGCTGGCGGGCTTCGGCGCCATCTGCTTCACGCTCTACTCCATCGTCTCGATCCTCGAAAGCGGCGCGAGCAAGAAATAGCCCCGCTGCAAGGCAATAAAAAAAGCCACCTTCCCCGGGTGGCTTTTCTTATTGCCTTTATCGTCACATGGGTCAGAACAGGTGGCAAGCCACCGTCAGCCCGGCCATGACGATGGAAACCATCGACATCAGCTTGATAAGGATGTTAAGCGACGGGCCCGAAGTGTCCTTGAACGGGTCGCCGACGGTATCGCCCACCACGGTGGCCTTGTGGCATTCGGAGCCTTTGCCGCCGAAATGCCCCTCCTCGACCATCTTCTTGGCATTGTCCCACGCGCCGCCCGCATTGGCCATGAACACGGCCAGCACGAAACCCGAGCTGAGGCCGCCGACCAGCAGGCCCATCACGCCGGCCACGCCGAACACGAGACCGACGGCTACCGGCACGACGATGGCCAGCAGGCTGGGGAACATCATCTCGCGCTGTGCACCGCGGGTCGAAATCTCCACGCAGCGGGCATAGTCCGGCGTGCCTTCGCCCGTGAGGATGCCCTTGATCTCGCGGAACTGGCGGCGCACCTCGTTCACCATGCTCTCGGCGGCACGTCCCACGGCGTTCATCGTCAGGCCGCAGAACAGGAACGACATCATGGCGCCGATGAAGATGCCGATCAGCACCGTCGGGTTCATCAGCGAGACCTGGTAATACTCCATGAAATCGAGAATCGAGGCCTTCTCGACCAGCTGCGAGGTGCCGTTAGGCAGGTCGAGCATCGTGATGCCGTTGTGCAGCAACCCGATGCGGATCTCCTCGATGTAGGACGCCAGCAGCGCCAGTGCGGTCAGCGCCGCGGATCCGATGGCGAAGCCCTTGCCCGTGGCGGCGGTCGTATTGCCCAGCGCGTCCAGCGCGTCGGTGCGCTTGCGCACCTCGGGGCCGAGGCCGCTCATTTCGGCATTGCCGCCCGCATTGTCGGCGATCGGGCCGTAGGCGTCCGTGGCGAGCGTGATGCCCAGCGTCGAGAGCATACCGACGGCGGCGATGCCGATGCCGTAGAGCCCCAGCGACATGTTCATCGGAGCCATCATATTCTCCATGTCGAAGCCGATGGCGCACAGATAGGCGAGGATAATCGCGGCACCGATCGTCAGGACGGGGATGGCCGTCGAGATCATGCCCGACCCGACCCCGGCGATGATGACCGTGGCCGGCCCGGTCTGGGCGCTTCCGGCGATCTTCTGCGTCGGTTTATAGGAGTGCGAAGTGTAATATTCGGTAGCCTGTCCGATGATGATACCGGCGACGAGCCCCGTGATGACCGAGCACGACAGCCCGAGCCAGTTCTGGATTCCCAGCAGGTAGAGGATACCGAACGTCGCGCCGGCAATCAGCAGCGAACTGAAATTGACACCCACGCCCAGCGAGCGGAGCAGCTCGCGCATCGAGGCGCCCTCACGGGTTCGCACGAGGAAGATGCCGATGATCGAGAGCACGATCCCCACGGCCGCGATCAGCATCGGCGCCAGCACGGCCTTGAGCTGCATCGCCATGCCGTCGGCCGTGGCGAACGCCGCCGCGCCCAGCGCCGCCGTGGCGAGCACCGAACCGCAATAGCTCTCATAGAGGTCGGCGCCCATGCCGGCCACGTCGCCCACGTTGTCGCCCACGTTGTCGGCGATGGTCGCGGGGTTGCGCGGGTCGTCCTCCGGAATCCCCGCCTCGACCTTACCCACCAGGTCGGCACCCACGTCGGCCGCCTTGGTATAGATACCGCCGCCGACGCGGGCGAAGAGCGCCTGCGTCGAGGCGCCCATGCCGAAGGTCAGCATCGTCGTGGTGATGACCACGAGTTTCTGCGGCCCCGACACCTCCACGAAGCGTTCGAGGATAACATACCAGAACGAGATGTCCAGCAGCCCGAGCCCCACGACCACGAGCCCCATCACGGCGCCGCTGCGGAAGGCGACCTTCAGGCCGCGGTCGAGCGACTGGCGTGCGGCGTTGGCCGTACGCGCCGAAGCATAGGTTGCGGTCTTCATGCCGAAATAACCGGCAAGCCCCGAGAAGAAACCGCCCGTCAGGAAGGCGAAGGGCACCCAGGGGTTCTGCACCCCGGCGCCGTAGGCCAGGTAGGCGAAGAACAGCGCCAGGATGATGAATACGATCAGCACGACCTTGTACTGCTGGCGCAGGTAGGCCATGGCGCCCTTGCGCACGTGCTCGGCGATCTCGCGCATGCGCGGGGTACCTTCGTCCTCGCGCTTCATGCTGCGGTAAAATGCCCAGGCTACGGCCAGGGCAATGACAGCGGCGGCAGGGACGATCCAGAAAATCAAAGGAATGTTCATTTCGATAGAATTAAGGTTTTTAGAGTTTGTCGAATCGGTTATTAATACAAATATAATAATTTATCCCGATACTGTACTTTTCCGGACGGGCCGATATACAGCACAAAAAATCCCGGCAGCTCCGCACTCCCCCCCGCCCTGAGGCAACGAAAAACGGGAAGGAGCGAAGCCTTCGAAACACTTCGAATCTTCGCCCCTTCCCGTTTATGCGCCTGCGGCGTTCAGCGGATCACCGCACCGCTACGAGCCGAAGTTGTCGTAGAGGATATTCTCCGACGGCACTCCGAGGTCGTCCAGCATCTTGACCACCGACGCGATCATCATCGGGGGGCCGCACATGAGATAGATGCAGTCCTCGGGCGCCTGGTGGTTCTTGAGGTAATTCTCATAGAGCACGTTATGCACGAAGCCCGGGGTGTATTTCACGCCCGCGGCATCCGCCTCGGGATCGGGACGGTCGAGCGCCAGGTTGAACTTGAAATTGGGGAACTCCTTTTCGATGGCATGGAACTCGTCCACATAGGGAGCCTCCTTCAGCGCACGGGCACCGTACCAGAACGACACGGGGCGCTTGGTCTTTTCGGTCTTGAACAGATGCATCAGGTGGCTGCGCATCGGGGCCATACCGGCACCGCCGCCGATGAAGATCAGCTCCTGCGTGTCGGGCAGGTTGTCCGGCAGGAAGAACTCGCCGTAGGGGCCCGAGATCGTCACCTTGTCGCCCGGCTTGCGGGAGAAGATGTACGACGAGCAGATACCCGGGTTCACCTTCATGAACCCGCCCGTAGCCTTGTCGAACGGCGGCGTGGCGATACGGATGTTGAGCATGATGATATTGCCCTCGGCCGGGTGGTTGGCCATCGAGTAGGCACGGAACGTAGCTTCGGGGTTGGTCGTGACCAGATCCCACATCTTGAACTTGTCCCAGTCGGCACGGTACGCCTCGTCGATGTCCATGTCCGAGAACTTGATGGCGTCGTATTTCGGGATGTCGATCTGGATGTAGCCGCCGCTGCGGAACTTGAGGTTCTCGCCTTCGGGCAGCTTGACGACGAACTCCTTGAGGAAGGTCGAGATATTGCGGTTCGAGACCACGGTGCACTCCCACTTCTTGACGCCGAGCACGGCTTCGGGAACCTGTATCTTGAGGTTCTCCTTCACCTTGACCTGGCATCCCAGGCGCCAGTGCTCCTTGGCCATCTTGCGCGTGATGAAACCGGTCTCGGTGGGCAGGATGTCGCCGCCACCCTCGATCACCTGGCATTTGCACATGCCGCACGAACCGCCGCCGCCGCAGGCCGAAGGCAGGAAGACCTTGTTGTTGGCCAGCGTTGCGAGCAGCGTCGAGCCGCTTTCGGTCGTGATGACCTTCTCGCCGCCGTTGATGTCGATCGTAACTTCGCCCGACGAGGTCAGTTTGGCCTTTGCAAAGAGAAGCAGCCCCACCAACAGAAGGGTCACCACCAGAAAGGCAATGATTGCAACTATAATAGTCAATTCCATTTTTTCCGAATCTCTTTTAAGGTTAGAACTGAATACCCGAGAAGATCATGAAGGCGATACCCATCAGGCCGGTGATGATAAACGCGATACCGGGGCCCTTGAGCGCCGCGGGAATCTGCGAGTAGGTCGTCTTCTCGCGGATGGCGGCCATCATGACGATGGCGAGCCACCAGCCCAGGCCGGAACCCAGGCCGTAGACGATCGACTGCCAGAGCGACGTCAGCTCCAGCGCATCGACCTTCTGCTGCATGAAAAGCGAGCCGCCCATGATGGCGCAGTTCACGGCGATCAGCGGCAGGAAGATACCCAGCTGGCTGTAAAGCGTCGGCGAGAACTTCTCGACGGCCATCTCCACCAGCTGCACGAAAGCGGCGATGGTGGCGATAAAGACGATAAACGTCAGGAAGTCCAGGTTCACATCGGGCAGCCCGGCCCACGAAAGGGCACCTGCCTTGAGTACGAATTCATACAGGAGGTAGTTCAGCGGCACGGTCATCACCATCACGAACGTAACGGCGGCGCCGAGGCCGAGGGCCGTTTTTACGCTCTTCGAAACGGCGATGTAGGAACACATGCCGAAGAAGAACGCGAAGACCATGTTGTCGATAAAGATCGACCGGATAAAGATATTCAATGATTCCATACGTTACCCTCCTATTTTTCCTGTAAATCCTTATTGCGCGAACGGTGCACCCAGATGATGCAGCCCACGATGATCAGCGCCATCGGCGGGAAGAGCATCAGCCCGTTGTTGTAGTACCAGCCGCCCTCGGCCGCATACCAGCTCTCGGGAACGATACGGAAACCCATCAGGGTGCCCGAGCCGAAAAGCTCGCGGAAGAAAGCCACGATCACCAGGATCAGGCCGTACCCCAGGCCGTTGCCGATACCGTCGAGCAGCGACGCCCACGGTTTGTTGGCCAGTGCAAAAGCCTCGATACGTCCCATGACGATACAGTTGGTGATGATAAGGCCGACATAGACCGACAACTGCTTCGACACCTCGTAGACATAGGCTTTGAGCACCTGGTCGACCAGGATTACCAGCGCGGCGATGACCACCAGCTGCACGATGATGCGGATGCGCGAAGGCACGCCGTTGCGCAGCAGCGACATCACCAGATTCGAGAAACCCGTGACGACGGTCACCGAAAGCGCCATGACGATAGCGGGCTTGAGCTGCACGGTGACGGCCAGCGCCGAACAGATACCCAGGATCTGCACGATGACCGGGTTGTTCGCGGAGAACGGCCCCGTCAGGAACTTCCTGTTCTTAGCCGAAAACAAAGGCTCTTTTTCTTGCTTACTCATTGTTTTCTACGTTTTCTTGGTTAGACTCTTCCCGCACGGGGGCAAATACGATCGCCTCGATTGCGGCCTTGCGCTTGGCTTCGAGCAACGGCAGGTAGTGGTGCAGGCTGTTGTAAAGCATCGCCGTCACGCCGTCCGAAGTCTTCGTACCGCCCGAAATGGCGTCCACTTCGTGCTCGGGATCCTGTGCGCCGCCCTTACGCAGCTTCACGGAAACGAACTCGTCGCCCTTGAAGATTTTCTTGCCGACGAACAGCGCCTGGTATTTCGGCGTGGCGATCTCGGCACCCAGGCCCGGGGTCTCGCCCTTGTGGGCCATGATGATACCGGCCATCGTGTCCATATCCTTTTCGAGCGCCACATAGCCCCAGACTGGGCCCCAGAGACCGGTACCCGTAACCGGGATCACCACACGGCCGTCCTTGGCCTCGAACACGGGGAATTTGCCGTCGTCGAAAGCGCCCTGCAAGTCCTTAAGTAGTTCGAATACGTCCTGTCCCTCGACCTTCTCGCCCCGGGCGTCGACGACGTAGGCGTCGATGAAGGTATCGTAATCCTGATCCTGCGCCGAGAGCGACGAGAGGATCGAGGATTTCTTTTCGTTCAGCTCGTTGGCATACTGGCGCTTCTGGAGCGAGAGTGCCGCCACGGCGAGCAGCGTCGCCACGATCACGACCATCACGGTCGAATACATTATAATATATGCGTTGCCGTTCTTGTCGCTCAGCATCCCCTTCTTCTTCGCGTCCTCGATCTCGACGAACGCCGAAGCGGGAGCCGCGCAAACGGGGCACGTTTCGGGAGCGGCCTTCCCTTCGTGGATATAGCCGCAGACTGTGCATTTGAATTTTTTCGTTGCCATATATCTCCCCTATTTCGCCAGTTTAACACGTTTCTTTCTGCGCGAGATGTTCGCCTCGACCACGTAGTAGTCCACCAGCGGAGCCAGCGCATTCATAAAGAGGATCGACAGCATCATGCCCTCGGGATAGGCCGGGTTGACCACGCGGATCAGCACTGCCAGCGCACCGGTCAGCAGCCCCACGATATACTTGCCCGTATTGGTCTGGGCCGAGGTCACGGGGTCGGTGGCCATGAAGACGGCACCGAATGCGAAACCGCCGATGATCAGGTGGTACCATGCCGGATAGGTCGTCACACCGATCGCCTGGAAGAAATAGCCCATCGCCAGCCCGCCGACGAATACCGAAACCATCGTGCGCCACGAAGCGACGCCCGTGAACAGGAGGATCGCGGCGCCCAGGAGGATCGCCAGCGTCGAGGTCTCGCCGATACACCCCGGAATGAAACCGAGGAAGGCATCCATGGCCGAGTAGCCCATCTGGCCCGTGGTGCTCAGGTTTTCGAGTGCCGTAGCGCCCGAGAAGCCGTCCACCACCTGCGGCACATAGCCCGGGATATTGGCTGCGACGTTCTTCATATCTTCCGTCATGCCTGCAATCCACACCGTAGCGCCCGACATCGAGGGCGTATAGGCGAAGAACGCGAAGGCGCGGGCCAGCAGCGCGGGGTTGAAGACGTTCATACCCGTACCGCCAAACACCTCCTTGCCGAAGATGACCGAGAAGGCCGTGGCCAGCGCCACCATCCACAGCGGGATGTCCACCGGCATGATCATCGGGATCAGCAGACCCGTCACGAGGAAACCTTCGTTGACCTCGTGGCCGCGGGCCTGTGCGAAGGCGAACTCGATGCCCAGGCCGACGACGTACGAAACGACGATGATGGGCAGCACCTTCAGGAACCCGAACCAGAGAGAAGCCCAGAATTCGGGCTGTACGCCCTGCGAGAGGAAATGCAGGTAACCCGTGTTATAGAACCCGAACAGGAGCGCCGGCATCAGGGCGACGACCACCATGATCATCGTACGCTTCATATCGTTGCAGTCGCGTATGTGCGCGCCCTTCTGCGTCGTGGTGTTCGGTACGAACAGGAATGTCTCGAACGCATCGAACGTCGACTCCAGGAAGCCCAGCTTGCCACCCTTGGTGAACGTGGGCTTGATCTTATCTACCAAATTGCGTAATGCGCTCATCGTTATGCCTCCTTAATCATTAAGTTAATACCGTCGCGGATGATCTGCTGTATCTCGATCTTCGAGGGGTCTACGAATTCGCACAGGGCGAAATCCTCCTCCACGACCTCGTAGATGCCGAGGTTCTCCATCTTGTCGATGTCGCCGGCAAGGCAGGCCTTCAGCAGGTACATCGGGTAAATGTCCATCGGCAGGTACTGCTCGTAGAGCCCCGTCACGACGAACGGGCGCTCGCCGCCGTTCATGTTGGTGTCGAGGTCGTAGGCCTTCTTCGGGCAGAGCCACGAGAAATAGGAGCGCGATACGGAGAACTTGTTGAAACGGGGCATCGCCCAGCCCAGCAGCTCGTACTTGTCGCCCTCGGGGATCACCGTAAGCTGATTGGCATAGAAACCGAGGAAGCCGTCGGCCGGAGTCTTCGTGCCGGTGAGCACGTTGCCCGAGATGATGCGTACATGGTCGCCCTCCTTTTGGGGTTTCACGTTGCCCCGGAGGATCGAATCGACCCTGGCGCCCGCGACGACGCGGCAGTACTGCGGTTTTTCGATCTCAGAGCCGGCTACGGCGATGATCTTCGTCATGTCGACGCGGCCTTCGTTGAACAGGCGGCCGATGATGGCCAGATCCTGGATATTGACCGTCCACACGACGTCGCCCTTGTTCACGGGGTCGATGTGGTGGATCTGGATGCCGACGTTGCCCGCGGGATGCTTGCCCGCGAAGGTGTGCAGCTCGGCACCCTTGAGCATGGGCATCTGCCCCTCGGCCTTGGCACGCACCGAAAGGTGCACTTTGCCCGGCGTGAGGCGGCGCATCACCTCGATGCCGGCCTGGAGGTTCTTCTGCTCGTTGCGGAGCACGAAGTTGTAATCCGGGGCCAGCGGCGCGGAGTCGAAGGCGGAAACGAAAACGGCCTTCGGCGTGTCGTTCGGGTCGGCGATGATGCCATAGGGCCGCTGCACGATCATCGGCCAAAGGCCCGAACGGAGCAGCAGTTCGACAATCTCCTCGCGGGACGCTTTCTGGAGGTCGGGCTTGGCGAACTCCTCGTAGCTCTGCGTGGCATCCGGCGTTACGGTTACAGAGAGCACCTTGCGCTTCTCCCCGCGGTTGACGGCAGCAACCGTCCCGCTGACAGGCGACGTGAAGAGGACACGCTCGCTGTACTTGTTGAAGAACAGCGGCGTACCGGCTTTCACCTCATCGCCTACCTTAACCAGCAACTTGGGAGTCACGCCTTCGAAATCGAGCGGCGAGAGGGCATACTCCGAAGCCTGCGGCGCGTCGGCCAGAGACTCCTGGGCCTTTCCCCGGAGATTGATGTCGAGACCCTTGCGTAGTGTAATGATTTTCGACATGGTTAAAGATTTTGATTGTTATGTTTGGATATTTTTGGGTTAAATTTCGGGCCGGTTTTTGTTGTTAGCCTGCTAACAGCATAATTCGCGTGCGAAAGTACGAATTTTTTCCGAAAAATCCGTATGCATTATCTATTATTTTTTAATTTACTTAAAATTTGTACTTTTGTCGCAATGACTGCCCAATTCGTCAACATACACACCCACCGCCCGACAGGCCGGGGCATCGAGCTCCGCACCGCCGGCATCCACCCGTGGGACGCAGACAAAGAGGACATTGCCGCACTCAGCACGCTCCCGGCGGACGTACAGGCCATCGGCGAGACGGGTCTCGACTACGCCCGCGGCGCCGGGCGCCAGCGCCAGCTGGCCGCCTTCCGCGCCCAGCTGGCGCTGGCGCGCGAACGGCGGCTGCCCGTAGTGCTGCACTGTGTCAGGGCCTTCGAGCCCGTCATGCTGGAACTGGCCGCCCGCGAGCCCCGTGCCGTCATCTTCCACGGGTTCATCGGCTCGCCCGAGCAGGCACGCCGCGCACTGGAGAAAGGCTACTACCTCTCGTTCGGCGTGCGGACGTTCTCATCGCCCAAGACCATGGAGGCGCTGCGCGAAACGCCCCCCGGGCAGCTCTTCCTCGAAACCGACGACAGCGACACCGGCATCGAGGAGGTCTACGCGCACGCGGCAGCGGTGAGAGGCACCACCGTCGAAGCCCTGAAACGGGCGACGACCGAAAATTACGAACGGATATTCGCCCCGCAAAATGGATAACTGGCTTGAACGCACCGAGCTGCTGCTCGGCAAGGAAAAACTCGACCTGCTCCGGCAGGCGCACGTGCTCGTCGTGGGACTGGGCGGCGTAGGCGCCTATGCCGCCGAAATGGTTGCCCGGGCGGGCGTGGGACGCATGACCATCGCCGACGCCGACGCCGTGGCGCCGAGCAACATCAACCGCCAGCTGGTGGCCCTGCATTCGACCGTAGGCCGGCAGAAGGCCGAGGTGCTCGCCGACCGGCTGCGGGACATCAACCCCGCGATCGGGCTGACCATCGTCAACCGCTACATCCGGGACGAGGAGACCTACACGCTGCTCGACGCCGCCGCATACGATTTCGTGGTGGACGCCATCGACACCCTCTCGCCCAAGCTGGCGCTGATAAAGGGCGCCCTCGACCGTTCGCTGCCGCTGGTCAGCTCGATGGGCGCCGGTGCCAAGACCGACCCCACGAAGATGGAGATCGCCGACATCTCGAAGACCCACCACTGCCCCCTGGCGCACATGCTCCGCAAGCGGCTGCACAAACTGGGCGTCCGCAGCGGCTTCAAGGCGGTATTCTCGCCCGAGGCCACGCGCGAGGGGGCGATGATCCTCTGCGACGAACAGAACAAGAAGTCGAACGTCGGCACGATCTCCTACATCCCGGCACTGTTCGGCATCGGCTGCGCCTCGGTGGCGATCCGCACGCTGATCGGGGAAATGGACTGACAACGAAACCATAAACACATACGCCAATGAAACCGAACATCGTATTTCTGGACGAGTACACCCTCGGGGGTGCCGACCTGACCCGCCTGCACGAGCTGGGCCAATACACGGGTTACAGCACGACCGCGCCGGACGAGGTCGCGGATCGCTGCCGCGATGCCGAAATCGTCATCACCAACAAGGTCGTGATGCGCCGCGAGACGCTCGCCGCACTCCCCGGGCTGCGCCTGATCTGCATAGCCGCCACGGGCATGAACAACATCGACCTCGACGCCGCGGCCGAGCTGGGCATCGCCGTCAGGAACGCCGCAGGCTACTCGACGCACTCCGTAGCCGAAACCACCCTCGGGGCGGCCATCGCCCTGCGGCGGCACATCGTCTACTACGACCGCTATGTCAAGAGCGGCGCTTACTCGGCCGCCGGGCAGCAGTTCCACTTCGCCAAACCCACGCACCAGCTCTACGGCTCGAAGTGGGGCATCGTGGGGCTCGGCGCCATCGGGCACGAAGTGGCGCGGCTCGCCGCGGCCTTCGGCTGCGAGGTACGCTACACCTCGACCTCGGGCGCCGTGCGCGAAGAGCCCTACCCCGCCGTGTCGCTTCCCGAACTGCTGGGCTGGGCGGACACGGTCTCGGTGCACGCGCCGCTGAACGACCACACGCGGGGGCTGATCGGCGCCCCGGAGCTGGCCGTGATGAAGCAATCGGCCATCCTCGTGAACGTCGCCCGCGGCGGAATCGTCGACGAGGCGGCACTGGCCGAAGCCCTCGACCGGGGATCGGTCGCAGGCGCCGCGCTCGACGTATTCTCGCGCGAGCCGCTGGCCGCGGATAACCCGCTGCTGGGCATCCGCGAACCCGACCGGCTGCTGCTCTCGCCCCACAACGCATGGTCGCCGCGCGAAGCCATCGACGTGCTGGTAGGCTGCATCGCGGAGAATATCGAAGAATTCTGCAAGGCCCGATAGCCATGGAAGGAATGGAAACGGCAAGCCCCGGCGCCGCAACGGCCGCCCCGACGCCGGACGAACGCCGGCAGCGGGTTTTCGGCTGGCTCGACGCCCGCGGCATCGCCTACACGTGGTACGAACACCCCGAGGCACCGACCATCGAGGCCGCACGCCGCTACTGGCGCGACGACGGGTCGAAGCACTGCAAGAACCTCTTTTTCCGCAACCACAAAGGCAACCGCCACTACCTCGTATGTTTCGACTGCGAACGGAACCTGGCCATCCACGACCTGGAACACCGCCTGAGGCAGGGCAAACTGTCGTTCGCTTCGGAGCAGCGCATGGAGCACTGGCTGGGACTGCGTCCCGGTTCGGTGTCGCCCTTCGGGCTGATCAACGACCCGGCCAGGCACGTGCACCTGTTCCTCGACGCCAGCCTGCAACGGCTGCCGGCCTACTCGTTCCACCCTAACGACAACCGGGCGACGGTGGTGATCTCCCGTGAGGAATTCCTGCGTTACCTGGCGGCCGTAGGCAACACCTACGAATTCATCGAGCTCTACTGACCCGCCCATGCGGTATATCGAAACCAAAACGATCCTCTCGAAGCTGCGGACGGCCGATCGGTGGTTCGGCATCGCCTACAACATGAACCTCTACCGGGGATGCCAGCACGGGTGCATCTACTGCGACACGCGCAGCGACTGCTACGGGATCGGGGACATTGCGCAGATAGCCGTGAAGCGCAACGCACTGGAATTGCTACCCGCCGAGCTGCGTGCCCGGCGGAAAAAACGCGCCACGATCGGCACGGGGTCGATGAACGACCCTTACATGCCCGTCGAACGTGAGCTGCGGCTGACCCGCCGGGCACTGGGCATGATCGCCGACGAGCGCTTCCCGGTGCATGTCATCACCAAGAGCTCCCTGGCCGAGCGCGACGCCGACATCCTGCAGGAAATTTCCGCCACCTACGCGGCGGTGAGTTTCACCGTGACCTGTGCCGACGACGCGCTCAGCGTCCGCACGGAACCCGGCGCCCCGGCCTCTTCGGAGCGGTTCCGCGCAATGGCGGCACTGGCTGCCAAGGGCATCTATACGGGTGTCACGATGATGCCGCTGCTGCCGCTGATCAACGACACGCGGGAAAATGTCGAAGCCATCGTCCGCCAGGCCAAGGACGCGGGGGCGTCGTATATCCTCCCGATGTTCGGCGTGACGCTCCGCAGCGGGTCGAGGGAGCATTTCCATGCCGCCCTGGAGCGCGGGTTCCCCGGGCTGAAAGCACGTTACGAAGCCTGTTTCGGCAACCGCTACGAATGCTTCAGCCCCAGTTACCGGAAGTTGAACGACACGTTCCGGAACCTGTGCGCGAAACTGGGGCTCGAAACCCGGATGCGGTTCTACGCCCCCACCCTGCCCGAACAGGGGTCGCTGTTCTGAACAGCCGTTCCGTTCCCGCAGGGCCGTACTTTGGGAAAATTATCCGGGGCAGGACATCCCATCTCCATATGGGAGACGCCGGGATGCGGTCACACAGTACGCTCCTGCATCCGGGTATTGAGCGGAGCGGGTTTCCGCACTACCGGAACTTCCCTTTCAGCCGGTATACGCCGACATGCGTCGTCTTCTTATCGTGGCGCCAGACGGAGATGACCGAATCGAACGAAAGATACTGACAGGGGCCGATTTTCGCCCAAAATTTACCGTCGCTGCAGAAAAAGGCGACCGGCATCTTCCGCTCCCCGTTTCCCTCCAGCAGGTAGATATACTCGTCCGAAAATTCAGCCTTGCGGGCAAAACGCTCGATATCCCCGCCGATACGCATCTTCCGGACAGGTTCGCAGCAATAGCCGAGCAGCTCGGCAGCCTTGTCGCTCGACAGGTAGGTTTGCCAAGACAGCAGCGGTTCCGCGTCGATTCCCGCCCTGCCGAAAAGGTACTGCAGGGCATAGGACATCCCGCACTGTTTGGCCGGGAGAATGTCCATGCCGTCGGTAATCGTGCGGATGTCCTTCAGCGAATCCACCGCATGCCGAACCAGCTCGTCCGATGCGTCGAGGGGCAGGTGTGCAAGAGCGACGACTTGCAGCCACGCATTGTCCGCAGCGACGAAAGTGACCGTATCCGCTTCTTTGCGCACGACCTGCGGGTCACTCTGGAAGCGCAGTTGCGAGACCGGGCCCCCGGCGTCGCAGACAGTGACGTCGAAAAGGAACGTCCGGTACTGCACGGTATCGCCCGGGTGGAGAAATTCCGAGATGCTGCGATGCATGGGCAGACGGCGGAAGTCGAATTTTTCGTTGGTGTAGTTCATTACGCCGCTCTGCCGCTCAACGGCCTCGGAGAGTTCCCAGGCCGGCATCGGAATCTGGGCTGCGGCGAAAGTTGCGGCGAAACCGGCCGCAAGTGCGATAAACAGATGTTTCATGTGTTTCATGGCTGCTCGTTTAAAAGTTTTTCGATAATTTCAGCCGCTTCATCCAGCCGTTCGGGCGTATACCCCACTTCGTGATAACGCACCCTGGTGTCGGGCCCGATTATTACCAGTTGCGGAATACGCTCGTCGCCAAGCAGCTGCGAAATCTTTTCATAGGGGTCGAGCCCGACGGGGAAGACCACGCCCTGCTTGCGCAGCTGGGCAACCTTCTCCGCAACCCGCTCGCGGGGTTCGCCCTTTGCGATGGCAATCATCGTGAATTTGCGGCCCTCGAAACGCCGGAGTATCTTCTCCGGCATCTCGTTGAGCTCGCGCAGGCAGGGTTTGCACCAGGTAGCCCAAAAGGACAAAAGCACTACGTCGCCCCGGCATTTCGAGATTTTGACCTCCCGGCCGTCGAGCATCTCGACCGTAATGGCAGGAACTTTGGCGCCCGTCCGGAAGCCGGACTGCGCAAAGAGCGGAAACACAAGGAAAACGAAGGCAGACAAAAGGACGGAGAGTCGTTTCATGGGAACGTGTTTTTGGTTGTCAGAAGCAAAGATAACGATTTTCCCAAAACTACTAATTTTTTAGTAGAAAAAGAATCCGATCTCCGCAAACACTGTCCCGAAAATCCCTTCACAACATCCGGAGCTCCTGTTATTTCCCCCGACGCGGGGGATAATTTTTCAAACCGTGATGCCGGCAAAGAGCCGGAATTATCATTATCTTTGTTCGAGACAACCCTTAACAACCCGATATGAAAAAATTCACACTCACCCTGCTCCTGCTGCTCGCCGGCATCCCGACGCTCTTTGCCCAGCAGACCGTCCGGAACGACATTTTCGCCTACCTCAAACACGAAGGCTATGCCCCGGCCCTGGACAAGGACTCGGACATCGAGTTCAAAATCCAGGGAATCCTCTACAACATTATCGTAAAACAGATCGAAAACGAGGATTATGCCTATGTGGAAGTGCTGGCGAACTTCGGCACCGTCACCCCCTACGACAAGCTGATGGAGATCGCCAACGACATAAACCAGAACAAGTTCGTCTGCAAATGTTCGGTCTCCCGAAACGAGAACAGGAACGTCTTTACGCTGGCCATGGAATTCGTCACCAACAGCCGGGCAAATACCGAATACCAGATATCGCACGCCCTGCGCCTCCTTCCGGCATGGGTTAAGGAATTCAACGACAGGGTCGACGAATAATAGTGCCCGCCGGACAGGCACGCGAGCCATTCCCGGAGGAAATAAAAAATCCCGCTCCAATGAAGCGGGATTTTTCAGTTACCGGGATTCCGGTTATTTCATCTCCACGAGCGCCTTGCCGGTCATTTCGGCGGGCTGCTCCAGCCCCATCAACCTGAGCACCGTCGGGGCCACGTCGGCCAGGATACCGTCGTGCACCGACTTCACGCGGTCGGAAACGACCACGATGGGCACGGGGTTGAGCGAATGCGCCGTATTGGGCGTACCGTCGGCATTGACGGCGTTGTCGGCATTGCCGTGGTCGGCGATCATGACGACCTCGTAACCGTTCTCCTTAGCAGCCTCGACAACTTTGGCGACGCACCCGTCGACGGCCTTCACGGCCTTCACGATGGCATCGTAGACGCCCGTATGGCCGACCATGTCGCCGTTGGCGAAATTCAGGCAGATAAAGTCGAACTTCCGCTCGCCGAGCGCAGCAACCAGTTTATCAGCGACTTCCGGGGCGCTCATCTCGGGTTGCAGGTCGTAGGTAGCCACCTTGGGCGACGCGACGAGGATGCGGTCTTCGCCCGCGAACTCCGCCTCGCGGCCACCGTTCAGGAAGAACGTCACGTGGGCATATTTCTCGGTCTCGGCGATGCGCAGCTGCCGCAAGCCCTGCTTCGAAACGAACTCGCCGATGGTGTTGGGCACGTTCTCCTTGTCGAAGAGGATGTGCAGCCCCGTGAACTTGGCATCGTAGGGGGTCATGCAGCAATAGTAGAGGGGCATGGTGTGCATCCCCTCGGCGGGCATGTCCTCCTGCGTCAGCACGATGGTCAGCTCCTTGGCGCGGTCGTTGCGGTAGTTGAAAAAGACCACCACGTCGTTGGGGCGGATCATGCCGACGGGCTGCCCGTTCTCGTCGATGCGCACGAAAGGCTTGATGAACTCGTCCGTAACGCCCTCGTCATAGGATTTCTGGACGGCTTCGACCATGTCCGACGAACGCTCGCCGATGCCGCTGACCAGCGCGTCGTAGGCTACCTTGACACGTTCCCAGCGCTTGTCGCGATCCATCGCATAGTAACGTCCGATCACCGTGGCGATCTTGCCCGTCGTGGCCGCGAGGTGCTTCTCGAGGTCAGCGACGAACCCCTTGCCGCTGTGCGGGTCGGTGTCGCGGCCGTCCATGAAGCAGTGCACGAAGGTATTTTCGAGGCCGTAGGCCGCCGAGATGTCGCACAGCTTGAAAAGGTGCTCGAGCGACGAGTGCACGCCGCCGTCCGACACGAGGCCCATGAAATGCATGTTCACGCCGTTCTTTTTGGCATGTTCGAACGCTGCCTTGACCTCGGGGTTCTCCAGGATCGAATTGTCGCGGCAGGCGCGGTTGATCTTCACCAGATCCTGGTAGACCACGCGGCCGGCGCCGATATTGAGGTGCCCGACCTCCGAATTGCCCATCTGGCCGTCGGGCAGTCCGACGTTCTCGCCGTCGGTGCGCAGCTCGGCATGGGGATATTTCGCCGTCATGGCCGAGATATATTCGGGATGGACGGTCGAAATGACATCGGCCTTGTCGTGGCGGCCGTTGCCCCAGCCGTCGAGGATCATCAGTAATACCTTGTTATTCATAATTATCCAGTTTTTAACTATTCTTTTACTTTACCTGGGCCATAATCAGCTCCACGGCCTTGTCGATGGCGGCCTGCAGCCCGTCGGGGTTCTTGCCGCCCGCCGTGGCGAAGAACGCCTGTCCGCCGCCGCCGCCCTGCATCAGCTTCGCAGCCTCGCGCACCACGGCACCGGCGTTCACGCCCTGGGCCGTGATCTCGTCGCCGAGCATCACCGTCAGCATGGGTTTGCCGTCGTTGACCGCCCCCTGCACGAACACCAGCTTCGGGGAGCGGGCACGCAGGTTATAGGCCAGGTCTTTGACGAACTCGGGCGTACGGTCGGTCTGCGTGGCGATGAGCTGCACCCCGTGGCGCTCGGGCGTCGAGGAGATGATCTTCTCGGCCCACTGGGCGACCTGCTCGCGGCGCATGGCCTCGACCTCCTTCGAAAGCGTCTCGTTGCTCTCGAACATTTTCTTTACGGCCTGCAGCACCTGCGGGTTGTGGAGGTATTCGCTGATGTCGCGCATCGTATCCTCGGCGGCGTAGATGATCTTCTCGGCCTGTTCGCCCGTGACGGCTTCGATGCGGCGCACGCCGGCCGAGATGGCGCTCTCGGTCAATATCTTGAAGAACCCGATGTTACCCGTGGCGCTGGTGTGCGTGCCGCCGCAGAGCTCGACCGACGTACCGAAGCGCACCATGCGCACCTTGTCGCCGTACTTCTCGCCGAAGAGCATCATGGCACCGCATTTCTCGGCCTCCTCCTTGGTGGCCTCGCGGTTCTCCTCCAACGGATAGTTGGCGCGGACGGCGCGGTTGACGAGCATCTCGACCTGGCGCAGCTCGGCGGGAGTCATCTTCTGGAAATGCGAAAAGTCGAAGCGCAGGATCTCGGGCGTCACCATCGAACCCTTTTGCTCGACGTGCGATCCCAGCACCTTGCGCAGCGCCTCGTGCATGAGGTGCGTCGCGGTGTGGTTGTTGGCCGCGGCCTGGCGTTTGGCAGCGTCCACGACGGCCGTGAACTCGGCCGCAGGGTTTTCGGGAAGCTCCTTGACGATATGGATAATCAGGCCGTTCTCCTTTTCGGTAGCCACGACGGCGATGCGCTCGTTGGCATTCTCGATATAGCCGATGTCGCCGATCTGGCCGCCCGAGTTGCCGTAGAACGGCGTGCGGTCGAAGACCAGCTGGTAGGAGGTCTTGCCTTTGGAGGTCACGCGGCGGTAACGGGCGATCTTCACCCGCTCGGTCAGCGTGTCGTAGCCCGTGAAGACGCTCTCCCGAATGGGGAACAGCTCCACCCAGTCGTCGGTATCGACGGCCGCGGCGTTGCGCGAACGCTCCTTCTGTGCCTGCAACTCGGTTTCAAAGGCTGCGAGGTCAACGCCGACGCCCTGTTCGCGGGCGATGAGCTCCGTCAGGTCGATCGGGAACCCGAACGTATCGTAAAGCTCGAAGGCGTCCTTGCCCGAGATCAGTTTGCGGCCCTCTTTCTTGGTCTTTTCGACCACGCCGTCCAGCAGGCTGATGCCCGTGGCCAGCGTACGCAGGAACGAGGCTTCCTCCTCCTCGATGACCTTTTCGATCAGCGCCTGCTGGGCCTTCAGCTCGGGGAACTGGCCACCCATCTGCTCCACCAGTCCGGGAACCAGCCGGCAGATCGTAGGCTCCGTAAAGCCGAGGTAGGTATAGCCGTAGCGCACGGCGCGGCGCAGGATGCGGCGGATGACGTAGCCGGCCTTGACGTTCGACGGTAACTGCCCGTCGGCGATCGAGAAGGCGATGGCACGCAGGTGGTCGGCGATGACGCGCATCGCCACGTCACACTTCGCGTCGGCGCCGTAGGTCTTGCCCGAAAGCTGCGAAATACGCTGGATCGTAGGCTGGAACACGTCGGTGTCGTAGTTCGATTTCTTGCCCTGGAGGATCATGCAGAGGCGCTCGAAGCCCATGCCGGTATCGACGTTGCGCGCCGGAAGCTCCTCCAGCGAGCCGTTGGCCTTGCGGTTGAACTGCATGAAGACCAGGTTCCAGATCTCGATCACCTGCGGATGGCCCGCATTGACCATCCCGCGTCCCGGTTTGGCGACGATCTCCGCCTCGTCGCGCAGGTCGAAATGAATCTCCGAGCAGGGGCCGCAGGGGCCGGTCTCGCCCATCTCCCAGAAATTGTCGTGCTTGTTGCCGCGGATGATATGGTCTTCGGGCAGAAACTGCTTCCAGTAGTCGTAGGCCTCCTGGTCGAAGGGCACGCCGTCCTCCTCGGAGCCTTCGAAAACCGTGGCGTACATGCGGTCGGCGGGAAGTTTGTAGACGCCGTGGAGCAACTCCCACGCCCATTCGATCGCCTCTTTCTTGAAGTAATCGCCATAAGACCAGTTGCCCAGCATCTCGAACATCGTATGGTGGTAGGTGTCATGCCCCACCTCCTCCAGGTCGTTGTGCTTGCCCGAAACGCGCAGGCACTTCTGGGTGTCGGCCGCACGCGGATATTTGCGGGGCGCATTGCCCAGGAAGATATCCTTGAACTGGTTCATGCCCGCGTTGGTAAACATCAGCGTGGGATCCCCCTTGACGACCATCGGTGCCGAGGGCACGATCACATGGCCCTTGCTCTCGAAGAAGTCCAGAAAGGCCCGGCGAATTTTATTCGATTCCATATATAAGATTTTATCCGATTTCCACGTTTGTGATTTCGGGTTGCAAAATTACACAATTAAAGTTAAATTTGCATCCTATTAACCGGAGTTTTTTCCGCAATGAAGCAAAAAGGGCAGAGATTCGACACGCAGGCGCTGACACAGGAAGCGCAGGCGCTGACGCGCGACGTGGTCTCGGCGCCTTTCCGCCTGCGCACCTACCGCCTGATCCGGAAAATACTCATCGGCTTCATCCTCGTCTCGATCGCCAACGTGCTCTTCTCGTACTTCTTCTACACCCCCAAGATGTACCGCATCATCCGCGACAACCGCGATCTGGTCATCAAGTACCGCATCCTGCAAGACCGCATCCGCACCTCGCAGCGGCGCGTGGACGAAATCCGCCACCGCGACAACTACGTCTACCGCTCGCTCTTCTCGACCGACACGGTGTCGATCGACGGCGTGTGGCAGCCCTACCCCGACACCAAATACGCCGCGATGGCCGGGGACGACTTCGCCCCGCTGATGGTCGGCACCTGGAAGCAGCTCGACGCGCTGGCCCGCATACTCTACCTCGAATCGGTGTCCTTCGACGAATTGCAGGCATTCGCCCGCGACAAGGAGAAGATGTCGGCGGCGATCCCGGCCATCTGGCCCATCGACCGCTCGGCGCTGCACAACGACCATATCGGCGCCTTCAACCTACGCCGGATGCACCCCGTGCTGGGGTATATCCGCCCCCACAAGGGCATCGACCTGGGCTGCGACCGCGGCACGCCGGTCTACGCCACGGGCGACGCCGTGGTGGAGGTCGCCTCCTCGGGGGGCAACGGCGGCTACGGACACATGGTGCTGCTGAACCACAAATTCGGCTACAAGACCCGCTACGCACACCTGAGCAAAGTCCTCGTGCAGCCGGGCGAACGGGTCGCCCGCGGGCAGGTCATCGCCGAAACGGGCAACACGGGCATCTCCTCGGGCCCCCACCTCCACTACGAGGTGATCCACAAGGGCATGCCGGTGAATCCGATCAACTATTTCAACCGCAACATGACCGCCGCGGAATACGACGCACTCATGGAGAAGATGCGCGATACGAACTTCGAAAAGCTCTGACATGGCAGGAAAGAAAGACCTGGAGCGGCTCCGCAGGCGTAAGCGCCGCAAACAGAACATCATACGCGCGACGGTGCACTTTTTCGTGTGGGCCGGAGTCGCCGTGCTCTACTACGTCGGGTTCTCGCTCTTCTTCGACACCCCCGTGGAGTACGAGCTCAAACACTCGACCGACCGCCTGCGCCGCGAATACGCCGCACTCACCCAGCGGTACGACTCGCTCACGACCGTCATGCACAACCTCTCCGCGCGCGACCGCAACGTCTTCCGCATCCTCTTCGAATCGGATCCCTACGACTTCGATTCGGAATACGAACGCCGGCAGGCCGTCACCTACGAAAACATCTTCAACCGTTCGTCGCGGCGGCTCAAGCTCGAACTGCGCGAACGGGTCGCCGACATGGAGAAGCGGCTCGACGAGCTGAACGCCTCGTACCTCGACCTGCAGGCGCTCATCGACTCGGCGGGCAACGGCTGCAACAACATCCCGGCCATCCAGCCCGTGATAAACAAGCAGTTGACGCTGCTCACGGCCTCGTACGGCATGCGCATACACCCCTTCTACAAGACCCTGCAATCGCACCAGGGCGTGGACTACACCATCCCCGAGGGGTCGCGCGTCTTCGCCACGGCCGACGGCGTGGTGCGCGACGTGGCGCTGCGCAACTCCACGTCGGGGCAGACGGTCGTGATCGACCACGGCAACGGCTACGAGACTTCGTACAGCCACCTCTCGAAGATCAACGTCCGCAAGGGCCAGCGCGTGAGCCGCGGCGAGATCATCGCCCTTTCGGGCGACACGGGCCTTTCGCTCTCGCCCCACCTCCACTACGAAGTGCGGCTGAACGGCATGCGCGTCGACCCGATCCACTACTTCTTCATGGAACTCACCCCCACCGAATACCAGCGCCTGATGCGCATCGCACAGTCGGGCATGCAGTCGTTCGACTAAAAACAAAGGAGATGGGAAACGACTGGACAAAGGATTTCGGCTTTGCGCGCGAAGAAATTTTCCGCAGCGAAGAAACGCTCCGCACAATCCGCCATATCCGTGCCTCATGGGGCTGCGAACCGGAGTTCCTCTGGGAGAAATTCCCGGACTACGCCGTTTTCCGGCGGCAGGACAACGCCAAATGGTATGCCGTGATATTGACGGTGCAGGCCGGCAAACTCGGCCTCGCGGACGAGGGGCGGACAGAGATTCTCGACATCCGGGCCGATGCGGAGACCATGGCACGGGCGCTGGACTTCGAACATTATTTCCCTGGTTACCATATGAACAAACGCACGTGGCTCACCGTACGACTGGACGGCAACGTACCCTTCGGGGAAATCGCCCCGCTGATCGCCCGCAGTTACGAACTGGCCGGGAAAAAGTAACCCGTCATGCAAATCCGACTTATCCTGCTCGACTTCGACGGCACGCTGGCCGACACGCGGCGCGCCAATACGCTGGCCTATGTCGCCACGCTGCGCGAGGCAGGCTATACGCTCACCGAGGAGGAGTATGCGGCAAAGTATTTCGGTATGCGGTGCAACGAGTTCCTGACCCGTTACGGCATCGCCGACCCCGGGGAGCGCGAGCGGCTGCGGCTGCGCAAGATCGCGCTCTACCCCGCGTTCTTCGACACCGTGCGGCTCAACCGCCCGCTGTGGGAGTTTTGCAGGCAGTTCCGGGCGCAGGGCGGCCGCGTATGGATCGTATCAACAGGCAGCCGCGCCAATATCGACAATGCCATGCGCCATTTGGGGATCACGGTCGCGGGACAGCTGACGGGGAGCACGGCTCCGGCAGGCTGCGCCGGCATGGACGAAGCGGGAATGGTCGGAGCTGGCAAGGGTACGACCGCAACGGGCATGGACGGAGCCGGTGTGGAAGGAACGGGCAAAGGTACGGCCGGAGCGGACGTGGATACGACCGGAGCGGGAAATACGGCGCCGGGCGCGGCCGGATCATATACCGCCACGGCCGGAACAGGTGCGGCAACCCCGGGTGCGGCATGGGATCCCGCGCCGGGCGAGGGGCCGAACGGCGCCGTGGACGGCATCCTCTCGGGCGCTGACGTCGAGCACAGCAAACCCGCCCCGGACTGCTTCCTGGAGGCCATGCGCCGCGAGGGCTGCACGCCGCAGGAAACGCTGATCTTCGAAGACTCCGAAATCGGGCTCGAAGCGGCCCGCCGCAGCGGAGCGTCGTACTTTGTCGTGAAGTTGGACACATAAACTTCCGGAAACAAACCGTTTTTTCGGGAAAATTGTTATATTTGTCTCTAAAATTGTTCATTTTTGACAAATACTTTACTAATCCCATGAAACGATTCCTCCCCATCACAGTTTTGGCGGTTTTCGCATATCCCGCCGCAACCATTTCCTGCCAAAGCGGAAAAAAGGCCGCAGATCCCCAAATCTTCTGGGACGGAGGCGCGATTCCCGACCCTGTTTTCAGAACTTACGTACTCGAAAATTTCGACACCGACCGCGACGGGAAAATCAGCCGTAAAGAGGCGGACGCCGTACTTGCCATCGACCTCGGCAGGCTCTGCGCAGAACTCGGTCCCGCAACCGAATCCCTCGCAGGCATCGAATATTTCAAAAACCTCAAACAGCTCATATGCAACGGAAATACACTGGCTGAACTCGATTTATCCCAAAATACGAGGTTGACCGAATTGAACTGCTGGGACAATCCGTTACCCGCACTTAATCTTTCAAAAAATACGGAGCTGGTAAAATTGAATTGCAACTACACTGCATTGGCCGAACTCGATTTGACCCAAAATACAGCGTTGACCGAATTGGCGTGCGAGGGCAATCCATTGACATCGCTCGATCTTTCCAAAAACACGAAATTGACGGTATTGTTTTGTCCTGCCAATCAATTGACGGCACTCGATCTCTCCAAGAATACGGCGTTAAAGGAATTACTCTGCTACAGCAACCGATTGACCGGACTCGATCTGACCCAAAATAAGGAGTTGGTTCATTTGCACTGTTACTACAACCAATTAACTTCGCTCGATTTGTCCCAAAATACGGCATTGGAGGAATTGCTCTGCTACGAAAATCAATTGACTGCGCTCGACCTTTCCAAAAATGCGGCCTTGATACAATTGAATTGCTACAACAATCGATTGACGGCGCTCGATCTCTCCGAAAATACGGCATTGACAAAATTATTCTGCGGTTACAATCCATTGACCGAACTCGATGTGTCCCGGAACACGAAATTGACGGAATTGCTCTGCCACGAAAACCAATTGACAGCACTCGACCTGACCCACAACACAGCATTGGCGACAGTGTACTGCCCTAACAACCGGCTGACGGCGCTCGATCTCTCCAAAAACACGGCGTTGGCGACATTGGCATGCTCCAGGAATCAATTGACAGCGCTCGACCTGTCCCAAAACACAGCGATAACGGAACTGTACTGCAACAACAACCAATTGGCTGCGCTCGATCTCTCCAGAAATACAGCGTTGACGGAACTGTACTGCAACGGCAATCGATTGACAACGCTCGACCTGTCCCGGAACACGGAATTGACGAAAATCTACTGCGACGACAATCCATTGACAGAACTCAACATATCCAATCTTTCGAAAATAGAGGAGATCGTATTCGGCGATAATCCTGAAATAAACGTAATTGCCAACAGTCAAACCGTTGTCTCAGACGAAGTGCGACATTACATGGACGGAAAGCGGAAAACACCATGAACCGACTATTGCCGGTCATAGCATTGGCGGTTCTTGCATATCCTGCCGCGCCCGTCTCCGGCCAAAGCGGGGAGGAGAACGCGAAGCCCCCGATCTTTTGGGACGGCGGCATGATTCCCGACCCTGGTTTTCGCGCTTATGTACTCGAAAATTTCGACACCGACCGCGACGGGAAAATCAGCAGTGAGGAAGCGGACGCCGTACTCGTCATCGACTTGGGCAGGGAAGAACCGACCGACACTCCCGGAATCAAATCCCTTGAGGGCGTCGAATATTTCAAAAACCTCAGAGAACTCATAGGTGCCTTCCATCCGCTGACATCGCTCCGCCTCTCCGAAAATACGGCATTGACAAAATTGAACTGCCGCGACAGTCAATTGACCGCCCTCGACCTGAGCAAAAACAAAGCGCTGACCCTTTTGGACTGCGCATACAATCAATTGACAGCGCTCGATCTGGCCGACAATACAGCGTTGATCGGACTGAACTGCAGCGGAAATCAATTAAGCGTTCTCGACCTGACCCAAAATCCGGAATTGACCGGATTGAACTGCTCGCACAACCGATTGACCGCCCTCGATCTGACCGGAAATCCGGCGTTGACCCAATTGGACTGCCGCGACAACCGATTGACCTCCCTCGACCTGGCCCAAAATACGGCATTAATCAGATTGGACTGCCACAACAATCGATTGACCGCCCTCAATCTGACCGGAAATCCGATGCTGACCGAATTGGTTTGCTCATACAATCTATTGTCCACCCTCGATCTCTCCGAAAATACGATGCTGACCGACTTGTGGTGCGAAAGCAATCGATTGACCTCAATCGATCTGTCCCAGAATAAGGCGCTGAGCAGGTTGTACTGCGACAACAATCGACTGACTACGCTCGACCTCTCCGCAAACACCGCATTGACTGGTTTGAGCTGCCACGACAATCGACTGACTGCACTCGCTCTCTCGAAGAATACGAAGCTGGTCGCTTTGGGCTGCTGCGACAATCCATTGATCCGGCTCAATTTATCCGATCTCTCCAAATTAGGAGCAATATCCCTCGATTACGACAACTATAAAATACAGGTAATCACCAACAGCCGGACGGCCATCGTGAGCAGCCTGACACGTTACATGCAATCCATCGAGGCCGAAAAGCAGAAAAAACACCTACAGCAAGAGGAATAACCTGCAATATGAAACTGCATATCTTAGTAATCCCATGAAACGATTCCTACCCATCACAGCTTTGGCGGTTTTCGCATATCCCGCCGCAACCATTTCCTGCCAAAACGGACAAGGGGCCGCGAATCCCCAAATCTTTTGGGACGGAGGCGCGATTCCAGACCCTGTTTTCAGAACTTATGTCCTCGAAAATTTCGACACCGACCGCGACGGAAAAATCAGCCGCAAAGAAGCGGACGCCGTACTTGCCATCGACCTCGGCAGGCTCTGCGGAGAATCGAGCGACACTCCCGCAATCGAATCACTTGCAGGCGTCGAACATTTCAGAAATCTCAAACAGCTCATATGCAACGGACATGCGCTGACCGAACTCGATTTGTCCAAAAATACGGAGTTGAATATACTGAAATGCAAAGATAACCAGCTAACGACACTCGATCTGTCCGAAAATACCGCATTGCTTACATTAAACTGCGGTCGGAATCCGATAAAGACGCTTGACCTGACGGAAAATAGAGCATTGAGCATGCTGGTCTGCGACTACAATCAATTGACCGCATTCGATCTCTCCCAAAATACAGCCCTGACGCAATTGTTCTGCGGGCACAATCAATTGACTGCGCTCGATCTATCCGAAAATACGATGCTTACCGACTTGTGGTGCGATTACAATCGATTGACGGAACTCGATCTTTCCAAAAATACGGAGTTGACCGATTTGTCCTGCGGTTGGAATCCGATAACAGCACTCGATCTCTCCGAAAATACAAAGTTAACTTATTTGAATTGCCTCAACAATCAATTGACCGCGCTCGATCTCTCCGAAAATGCAGCGCTGACCGAATTATACTGCGGCTACAATCGATTGACTGCGCTCGATCTCTCCGAAAATACGGAGTTGATTCGCTTGGGCTGCTCCGACAATCCATTGATCCGGCTCAATTTATCCGATCTCGCCAAATTAGAGGCAGTATCTTTCGATTACGAGAACCATGAAATACAGGTAATTACTAACAGCCAGACGGCCTTCGTGAGCGACCTGACACGTTACATGCAATCCATCGAGGCCGAAAAGCAGAAAAAATACCGACAGCAAGAGGAATAAACTGCAATATGAAGCTGCATATCTTAGTAATCCCATGAAACGGCTATCCCCCATTACAGCATTGATGGTTCTTGCGTATTCCATCACGACCGTTTCCTGCCAAAACGGGCAGGGATCCGCGAATCCCCCGGTTTTTTGGGACGGAGGCACAATTCCGGATCCGGTTTTTCGCGCTTATGTGCTCGGCAGATTCGACACGGATCGGAACGGGAAAATCAGCCGCGAAGAGGCAGATGCCGTATTCGCTATCGACGTCGACGCAGAAACAGCCGACACGCCCCTGATCGAATCGCTCACGGGCGTCGAATACTTCAAAAACCTCGGAAAACTCACATGCAACTGGAATAATCTGGCTGCGCTCGACCTCTCCGAAAATACAGCTTTGGACACATTGGACTGTAGTTGGAACAGGATAAAGGCGCTCGACCTTGCCGGAAACAAGGCATTGGCAAAATTGGACTGTAGCCAAAATCAATTGACAAAACTCGACCTGACCCAAAATACGGAGTTGAACGTATTGTATTGCACATGTAACCGATTGGCAGCACTCGATCTCTCCAAAAACAAAGCATTGACGGAATTGTACTGCAACATAAACGAATTAGCGACACTCGACCTCTTCGAAAATACGGAGCTGAAGGTATTGGATTGCAGCAAAAACAAGTTAATAAGGCTCGACCTCTCCGAAAATAGGGCATTGGCCAAATTGGACTGTAGCCGAAATAGCCTGGCGAAGCTCGACCTCTCCGAAAATACGGCATTGCATTTTTTGTCAGCATGGCAAAACCCATTGCTCCTGCTTGACATATCCGGCCTCTCGAAAATACGGCACATGGATTTCGATTTCGAGGACAATGACATACAGGTAATTACAGACCACCGAACCGCCATCGACGACGACCTGCTCCGCTATTATGCAATCCGCCGGAGCCGAAAAGCAGAAAAGGAATAACCGGCAGCGATACCGGCAGTTAAAAGTGACGGGCAGGCCAAAGAGCATTTCTGCCTGGACGGCTCCCCGAAGGAAGCCCCCCCCTTGCTCATCCTCACCGCTTGCAGATCACGTTGAAGTCGCAGTACTTGCAGGTATCGGCATCCTCGCACTGGCGGAACGGAACCGAGGTGTCGTAGAGTTCGGCGAGCTGCGCGCGCAGCAGTTCCTCGAAACGCTCGCGGTAAAGCGTATAGCGCGCCCCCTTCACCCCCGTTTGCTTGTCGTCCAGCTGCGGCGAATAGCCGGGGCGGTTCATGTTGCGGACGTAATAGAGTGCCGGTTCGACGTCGCAGCCGCGCGACCGGTGCAGCATCATCGCGTAGAGCAGCGTTTGCAGGATGTTCGAAAGGCGTTGTTTGCCCGTGCCCGTGAACAGGCTCTCCACGCCGTCGAATTCGAGGTGCGGCGCCCCGGTCTTGTAGTCCACCACCCTCAGCGCCCCGTCGTCGAGCGTGTCGATACGGTCGGCGATGCCGGCGAATTTCATCTCCAGGTCGCGCCCGCCCGCGCGGAAGCGGAACGGATAGGCCACGGGCTCCTCCAGCCCCGACACGGCGAAAGCATCGTGCGCGGCGTCGTAGGGCATCACCCCGCCCCGCAGGTAACGGATCACGATGTCCTTCACCAGCAGCAGGTTGCCCGAATAATCCTCGGCCGTGGCATGTTTATCTTGCAAATAGTTCTCGTTGATGGCCGCCTCGACCGCCTGCGCCACTTCGCCCGTACGGATCATCGCACGCAGGGTTTCACCGGGATGCGCCTCCCCCGCGATGCGGGCGTAAAGCGTCTGCACGGCGACATGGAGGATCGTACCGAACATCGGGGCATCGACCTCCTCGGAAATTTCGTCATCGGCCTCCAAGCGGGCTATGGAATGGAAATAGAAGCGCAAGGGGCAGGCCACGTAGCGGAAAAACGCCGTCGGCGAGAGCGTCGCAGGGCTTTGGGCGTCGACGAAACGCTCCAGCCGAGCCATCACCCCCTCGTCCTTGGGCACCTCGATCGGCGCCGTTTCGGCCAGGTTGACGTCCACCCCCACTTCGACCTTGCGCACGTCGAAGCCGCTCTCGTAGTCCAACTGGTAGATATAGCGGCTCGGCTCGCCCGTCGACTTGTCGTCGGCGTGCGAGCAATAGAGCATGTGGACGGTCTCGGCGCGCTGGATCAGGCGGTAGAAATAGTAGGCATAGACGCCCTCGTGGTGCTCGGGCGTGGGCAGCTCGTAGGCCGCACGCAGGTTGTAGGGGATGAACGACGCCTGCGCCATATGATTGCCGGGGAAATTGTCGTCGTTCATCGAAAGGATGATGACGTTTTCGAAATCGAGGTTGCGGGTCTCGAGGATCCCCATGATCTGGATGCCCTCCAGCGGCTCGCCCTCGAAGGGGATGCGCAGCGTCTGCAAGTGCCGGCGCAGCAGCGAGGTGTAGACCTCGGCCGTAAGGTCGATATCGCACTCGTCGAGCGAGTTGCGCAACTTGGTGACCTGCTCGGCGATGACCGCCAGGAATTCGACCCGCTGCCGTGCATCGTCGCCCTCGTAGGGCTGGCGCGCCACGGCGGCGACCACGTCCAGCATGTAGTCGGACAACTCGCGCCACGTCGCGGCGGGCGTAAAGATCCGTTTCAGCAGTTCGTTGCGGCCCAGCCACGCGGCATCGACCGAAATGCGGCGGTCGCGGACGATCTCCTCGTGCATCGTGCGCGTGAGTGCGGCGTCGCACTCGGCCACATAGGGGTGTGCGAGGATGCCGGCGACGTCGGCATGGTAGAACGTGCAGCCGTCGCCCTTGCGGCGGCGGTGGTTCTGCAACTCCACCAGACGCTCGACGAACGTGTAGGCCAGGCTCTGCCGCAGGGGGAAGCCCATCGTCACGTTCACCCGTCCGATGTCGGCGGGCAGGGCGTACAGCAGCGGCAGCAGCAGGTTCTCGTCGGTAAGCACCACGGCGGTCTCCTTGCCCAGCGCGGGCCTGGCGCCCGCGGCGATGCCGGAGTCTTCCTCCCTGCGGCGGCGGGCCAGGTCGGCGAGGATCGCCGCGGCATACTTGCACTGCACGGCGTTCGAGACGGCGGCGACCGACACGATCTGCTTCTCCCCCCGCATGTTGTCGTGCCGAAGTTCCGTGCGGGGCGGGAACTGCGCCACGTTCGAACGCACGAACATACCCGCCTCCTGTTCGGGGTCGTCCTTATAATAGGAGTCGTAGTCCCAGTAAAAATCGGTTTCGGCCGCCGTGGCGAGGAACCCGAAAAGGCGCTTCTCGCACTCGGAAAGGGCGTTGAACCCCGCCACGACATAACGCCGGGGCTCGGGGAAGGCGAACCCGCCCCCGCGGATGCGGTCGGCGGCGGCGCGCTGCACCATGCCGTTGTAGGCGATGCCGAGCGACGAGAGACGCTCCCGGAAGCGGCGGTAGATGGGGCCGAGGGTCTTCCAGATCGCCAGGAAACGGCGTTTCTCCTCCGAAAGGTCGGCCTGCTCGCCGAACGAGGACCAGAACGAAAGGATGCGCAGCTGCGCGGGCGTGAGGTAGGAAATATCGGCTTCGATCTCCTTGATCTCCGAGATGTTGCGGAACAGCATCTGCGCGTCGATCAGGTATTTGTCGATCGTATCGAAGTCCGTGAGGAGCATGTCGCCCCAGAAATAGAACTTGTCGAAAGGTTCGTTGTGGTAGGCCGAGTAGACTTTGTAGAGCTCGGTGATGAGCCGCACGCGGTCGCCCGTATGCAGCCCCGATATTTCGCCCGTCAGGTCGTCGATCGTCACCCATTCGGGCTGCCACATCGGACGCCCGGCGATACGCCCCAGGGCATCGACGAAAAACAGCCGCGCACGCCGCGACGGGAAGAGCACCGCCCGTTCGGACAGTCCCTCGCCATAGCGCGCATACAGGTCGGCGGCCACCTCCTCCAGAAATCCCTTCATAGCAGTTCAGACAGCCCCGGCGATTTTCCCGGCGGTATCGTCCGCCCGGGATCCGGAAGCTCCCTTCGCATTATTGTTCCATGAGACTATTCTACGTGGCTGATCTCACCGCCCATGAACTTGGCGCCGCCGCGCACGACGGCAGGCTGCCCCTTATAGGTGATACGGGCGTTAGTCGTGGTCTTGCCGATGAACCGGTCGGTGATCCACAGCGACACGTCGGCCTTGCTCTGGGCATTGACCTCGGCCGACATCACCTCCAGCCCCGAGGCCGCGACCCTGCCCGTCGAGGCGAACAGCGTCAGGTAGCTCGCCTTGCCGGTGAGCGTCGCGCTGCTGCCGCCCGTGAGCTCCATCCTGAGGTCTTTGACATCGAACGCCGCTGTGAGCGACGCCTTGCGCCCCAGCGTCAGGTCGAGCTGCACCGCATCCACCGTCCCCTCGAACACGGCTGCGGCGCCCGACAGCGAAACGGACTGCAACGTATTGTAATAGACCGTCACCTCGGTGCGGTCGGGACGGCGCGAATCGGGCCTCTCGCTGATACGCAGGGTTTTGTCCTTCACCTCGGCGCGGAATTTCGAAGTATAGGAACCTTTCGTGTCGTATACGATCTTGGGGGCCTCGGTGTCGGGGACTTTCACGAATTTGATATCCAGGTCGGCATCCACCGCGACGGCCTCGAACGTGGTCAGCCACTCGTTATGTTCCGTAGGACTTGCGGCACCCGCCTCCTGTGCACGGCCGGAGGCTGCGAAAACCAGCATCACGGCGCTCAGAATCATCTTCTTCATACATTGTAGGTTTAAATACGTCGCTAAAATACAAAATTATTGCGAACCCCGGTTTGCCGTTCGGGATTTGTTTTGTACTTTTACTACCTAAAACGACATTTCGGACAGTGAGGGCGAGAATTCTGAATGCAAGCGCGGGGTCGGGCAAGACCTACCAGTTGGCGTACAAATACGTGCGCGACGTGGTCGAACAGCCCGGCATTTACCGCCACATCCTCGCCGTGACCTTCACCAACAAGGCCACCGAGGAGATGAAATCGCGCATCCTCAAGGAGATCCACCTGCTGGCCTCGGGACAGCCGAGCTCCTACCTCGACAACCTCTGCCGCGAATTGTCGCTCGATGCCGCCACGGTGCGCCGACGCGCCCGGGAGGTGCGGTCGAAGATCCTGCACGACTATTCGCGCTTCACGGTGCTGACGATCGACACCTTCTTCCAGCGCATCCTGCGCGCCTTCATCAAGGAGCTGGGCATCGACCTCAATTACAACGTCGAGATCGAAACGGCCTCGGTGCTGACCAAGAGCGCCGACACGCTCATCGAGCAGATCACCACCGACCGCGACCTGCAGCGCTGGCTCACGGACTTCGTGCAGGAGCGCATCGACGAAGGCAAGAAATGGGACATCCGCGACGGCATCCTCACGCTGGGAGGCGAGCTGTTCAAGGAGAAAAACAAGGACGCACTCTCGGCGGCCCGCCCGCGCGAGGAACTGGCGCGTATCGTGGGCGAAGCCACGGCGCACGCCGCGGCGACCAAAAAACGGATGCAGGACGCTGCGGCCGAAGCCGTGCGGATCATCGGGGACGCAGGCGCCTCGGTCGCCGACTTTCCCTACAAAGGCTCGGGCTTCGCGGCCTATTTCTACGCCGTGGCGGGCGGCAGTTTCGAGCGCTACGGAAGCCGCGCGGAGGCGGCCTGCACCAGGGACGAGGCGTGGGGAAAACTCGGCAGCACGGCACAGGGGCTGCGTCCCCGGCTGCAACCCCTGCTACGCGAAATGTGCGGCCTCTACGATGAGAACGTCCGCGCGTGGAACACCTGCGACCTGCTGCGCGAGAACTACCGCAGCTTCGCGCTGCTCTCCGACCTCTATGCCAAGGTGCAGCAGATGTGCGACCAGGAAAACATGATGCTCCTCTCGGAGACCAAATACATCCTCTCGGAATTCATCGGCCACAACGACGCGCCGTTCATCTACGAGAAGGTCGGCAACCGCTTCGAACACTTCATGATCGACGAATTTCAGGACACCTCCGTGAAGGAGTGGGAGAATTTCCTGCCCCTGCTGCAAAACGCCATGGCGCAGAGCGAGGCGACCTCGGTGCTGATCGTGGGCGACATCAAGCAGTCAATCTACCGCTGGCGGGGCGGCGACTGGAAAATACTCCACTCGCAGGCGCAGCGGGCGCTGGGCGCGGACAGCACCGAACTGGTCAACCTCACGGAAAACTACCGCAGCCTGCCCGCCGTGGTGGATTTCAATAACAAGGCCATCGGCCGCGTGGTCGAAGCCGACAACCGGGCGCTCAACGCGACGCTGGACGAAGCCGCGGCGCGGGGCGACATGGACGCCCGCACCGCCGCCGGGCTGCGCGACACCCTGCAAAAGGCTTACCGCGAACATGCGCAGACACCCCGCCGCCTGGGCGGGGTGCCGGGCTATGTTTCGGTGGAGACCTTCGCCGAACGGCCGCCCGTCGTGGAGCGCATCTGCGAGGTGCTGGACAAGGGTTTCCGTCCGTGCGACATCATGATCCTGGTGCGCGGGGCGACCGACGGCGCCAAGGTGGCCGCCGAGCTGCTGGATTTCAAACGCCGCAACGACGACCCGCGCTACCGGTTCGATGTGATGACACAGGAAGCGCTGATCGTGGGCAACGCCCCCGTCAGTTCGTTCATCGCCGCGGCGCTGCGCCTGTCGCTCAACCCCGACGACTCGCTCAGCCGCGCCGTCTACAACCACTACCTGGGGCGCGGGTTCGACCGCCCGCTACCCGGGAACGAACGCACCTTTTTCCGTTCGATCCGGCTGCTGTCGCCCGAGGAGGCGTTCGAGCGGATCGTCATGCGCCACGCGCTGCACGACGACAGGCAGCAGACGGCCTACCTGCAAGCCATACACGAACAGATCATCGGCTTCTGCGCCAGCAAGATCGCCGACATCCCGCTGTTCCTCGACTGGTGGGAGCAGCAGGGGCAGAACCGATCGCTGAGCGTCGACGAGAGCGCAACGACCGTCGAGATCACGACCATACACAAGGCCAAGGGGCTCGAAAAGCGCGTGGTGCTGATCCCCTGGTGCTCGTGGCAGCTCGATCCCAAGTCGGGCGGCAACGTGACGAACATCGTCTGGGCCGAGGCACAGGGCGATGCGGGCGCCGTCGGGCGCTTCCCGGTGAAATACAAGAAGGCGATGGCCGAATCGGGCTTCTCGGCGGAGTACTACCGCGAGCTGGTCTATTCGCACGTCGACAACATCAATCTGCTGTACGTGGCCCTGACACGCGCCGCCGAGTCGCTGCACGTCTTCATCCCCCGCAAGGGCGGCAAGAGCGTCGGCGGGCTGCTGCTGCAAAGCATCGGAGCCGACGGCGACAAAGCGCTGCTCGACGGCACCGAAGGGCGCCGCACCGCGACCGAGGAGGGCGAAAGGTTCGAATTCGGACTCTTCACGGGCCCCGTGCCCGGCGGCGGCAAAGCATCCGACGGCGTGCACGTCGTACTGGAGAACTACCCCACGGCACGCGCCGACCTGCGGCTGAGGCTCCCCTCGCAACGTTATTTCGAGGAGGAGGACGAGGTGGAACTCTCGCCTCGCAACTTCGGCATCCTGATGCACAAAGCGTTCGAGCAGGCCGACGACCGGCAACAGATCTACGAGGCCGTGCAGCGGATGCGGGACGACGGCACGCTGTCGCCCGGCGAAGCCGAAGCGCTGCGGGGGATGATCGCCCGGGCGCTGGCGCACCCCGTCGCGGGCGAATGGTTCGGAGGCGGCTGGCAGCGCGTGCGCAACGAGAACGAGATCATCGTCCCCGGCGCCGGGTCGACCCGGCGCCCCGACCGCGTGATGATCCGCGGCACGCGGGCCGTGGTCGTCGACTACAAGTTCGGAAGCCGCGAACCCGGACGCTACCGCCGCCAGGTGGGCGAATACCTCGGCCTGCTGCGGCAAATGGGCTACACCGAATGCGAAGGGTACCTGTGGTACGTGAAACTGGGGGAGATCGAAAAAGTGGAAGGATAAGATGAACGAAACCATCGGCATCATACCGCGTGCGTTCCGCCGCCGGGGAGTGTGGGTCGCCTGCACGCTCCTGCTGCGTGCCGGGCTGAATTTCCTCGGGCTGGCCATGCTGCTACCCGTGCTGGCGCTGGTGCTCGACACCAGCAGCCTCGAGGGCGGCGGGATGCTGGCACGCGCCTACGACGGGCTGGGCTTCGCCTCACAGCGCAGTTTCGCGCTGGCGGTCTGCGCGGCCGTGGTGGGCGTGATCGTCCTGAAGTGCCTGCTCGGGCTGTGGCTCGCCCGCGTCGAACGCAACTATATCTATGACCTCTACCGCACGCTCTCGCGGCGGCTTCTCGTCACCTACCACGACCGGGGGCTGCCGTTCGTCAAGGCGTCGAACTCGGCCGTACTGGCCCGCAACGTCAACGTCGTCTGCCTGGCCTTCGCGGCGGGCGTGCTCAAACCCGCCGCCGCCATCGCCGCCGAGGCGATGCTGCTCGTGCTGCTGTTCGGGGCGCTGATGTGGTACACGCCCCTCGCGGCACTGCTCGCCCTGGCGGTCTTCCTGCCCTCGATCTGGCTCTATTACGGGCTGGTGCGCAACCGCATCAACCGCTACGGGGAACTGGAAAACAAGGCGCAGCGCGAAAAGGCGCGGCTCGTGGCCGAGACCTTCCGCGGCTATGCCGACATCGAGATCAACAATGCCTTCCCGATGATGCTCCGCCAGTTCGACCAGGCGATGGATCAGGTGATCCGCACGCGCCTGCGCGAAGCGGCGATCGGGTTGCTGCCCCAGACCTTCACCGAGGTCGGGCTGGCCGTGGGTATGGCCCTGCTCGTGGCACTGAGCCTCGGCGACGGCGACGGGCGGGCGCAAATGCTGTTCGGCGTATTCGCCGTGGCCGCACTGCGCCTGATGCCCTCGGTGCGCAACATCATGACCGGCTGGACGGCCATCAAATACAACCGCTACACGATCGGCATCCTGCGCGACGCCGCAGCGGACTGCCCCCCGGCGCCGGCAAACCCGGACTGCCGGGATACCCCCGGCCCGCGCAGCACCCCCGCCGCAACCGTCGCCGCCGGCAGCTCCGGCAATCCCGGCAAACCCGGCACTCCCGGGAACCCCGCCGCCGATACCGCCAGCTCCCCCGAAAAGCTGCCGTTCCGGCACGAGATTGCCGTGCGCGACCTTAGGTTCCGCTTCGCGGACGGCGGGCGCGAGCTTTTCCACGGCCTTTCGCTGACGATCCGCAAGGGCGAGCGCATCGGTATCCGCGGAGCCTCGGGCGCCGGGAAAACGACGCTCTTCAACCTGCTGCTGGGGCTGTACGAGCCGACCGGGGGTGAAATCGCCATCGACGGCACGCCACTTACGGCGGCCAACCGCCGGGCATGGCAGAACCGCATCGGGTACGTCTCGCAAAACCTTTTCATCGCCGACGGCAGCTTCGCGGCCAACGTCGCGCTGGGCATCCCCGCCGGGGAGGTCGACCGGGAGCGGGTCATGCAGGCGCTCCGCGCGGCACAGCTCGGGGAGCTGGTCACCGGGCTGGCGAAAGGGATCGACACCCACGTCGGGGAGTGCGGCTGCCGCCTCTCGGGCGGACAGCGCCAGCGCATCGGCATCGCCCGTGCGCTCTACCGGCAGGCCGACGTGCTTTTCTTCGACGAGGCGACCTCGGCGCTCGACAGCCGCACCGAAGAGGAGATCAACCGCTCGATCGCCGGGCTCGCTGCACGGGATGCCGGGCTGACACTGGTCGTCATCGCCCACCGCGAAAGCTCGCTCGAATACTGTAACAGGATCATAACGATAGGAGAATAAAACATGGAATACCTCATAGCCGGCATACGCATCGACATCCCGCACCGGTTCACGACGGGAGCCTTCGGCATGGCGCTGGCACCGTTCGCGGCCGGAAGCAAAACGCAAACGGCCGCCGGCAGCAACCGTATGGCGGGCCCCGTGCCCGGAACGGCGACAACCGCCGCGCCCTCCCCGTCGGAAACACCGGGGACGGAAAGAAGTGCACCCCACCCTGCGACATCCCCGGCGGGCACGGCACAACCAGACCTCATCCTGCGCACGGGACTGCTCGCCGGCGACACGGCCGGCTACCGCGAACTCGACGCATTCGACTTCACCGACGCCGATGCCGACTGCCGTTTCGGCCGCGACACGGAGGGCTACCTGCTCACCATGACACCCCGCGACGGCAGCGCCCCGGCACGGTTCCACAAAGCCTTCGGCAGCCCCGATGCCACGAGCGACATCACCCCGGAGCACAATCCGGCGCTGTTCCGCTTCGGGCTGTGGACGATGTTCAACATCGCCGCGCTGGAACGCCGGGCGGTAGCCGTACACTCGTCGGTGATCAGCCTGGACGGGCGCGCCGTACTCTTCCTCGGCGAATCGGGCACGGGAAAGAGCACCCACACGCGCCTGTGGCGCGAGCATATCCCCGGGGCACGCCTGCTCAACGACGACAGCCCGATCATCCGGATCGCCCCGGAAAGGGCTGCCGAAGCGGCAAGCGCTCCCGCGGCAGACACGATTCCCGCCCTGCAAGGTGTTCTCGCCTGCGGGTCGCCGTGGAGCGGCAAAACCCCGTGTTACCGCAACGTAAGCCATCCGATAGCGGGCATCGTGCGGCTTTCGCAGGCACCGCAGAACCGCATCCGCCGCCTGCGTCCCATCGAAGCCATCGGGGCGCTGCTGCCTTCGTGCCCGCCGTCGTTCGCACACGACGAGCGGCTGGAAGACGCCATCTGCCGCCTCGTATCCCAAATCGTGGCGCAAGTCCCCGTCTACCACCTCGAATGCCTGCCCGATGCCGCGGCAGCCCGTCTCTCCTGCCGCACGGTATTCGGTGACGACGCCCCAAACACCCTCCGCTGATGCTGCTGACCAACCGCCTCTTCTTCGAACAGGTCGAAGCGATGCTCGCCGAAGGACACGAAGTCCAAATCCGCATGAAAGGACACAGTATGCGGCCGCTGCTGCGCAACGAACGGGACATCGCCGTACTGACCCCGATTGCGAAATATGCCCCGGCACCTGTCCCGGCAGCCGGGGCACCTGCGAATCCCGTCCCCGAAACCCGCACCGCCGACGGCAATGCCAGCACCGCCCGCCAGACCCGACTTTCCGGCGACACCCCCGGCACAGCCCCCGACCTGCACACACCCGCCTGCGGCACCCGCCATCCGGCTCCGCCGCCGAGCGGCATCAGCGCCCTGCGGCCGGGCGACGTCGTCCTGTTTCGCTGCGAAGGGCGCCATATCCTGCACCGCATCGTCGGGATCGAAACAGGCGTCCGCTGCGAAGGAAACCGTCCCGTATGCGCACCAGCCGCAGGGAATGCCCCGTCCCCTGCGGCATCCGCGGAAAACCCCGCAGAGAGGGATTCCGCCGCGGGGACACTCCGTTTCACCCTGTCCGGGGACGGTAATTACCGCACGACGGAGCATTGCACCGGGGAGGATATCGTCGCCGTGATGACGGCTGTCATCCTGCCGTCGGGACGCATCGTCCGCACCAGCTCCCGCCGCTGGAAACGGCGGTCGCGCAGTTGGCTGACACTCCCCCGGGGCGTGCGGCGCTTCGTCCTCCGGGTCATGTGGCGGTTCGGAATCCGGTAACCGGAGACCGGACGGCCGATAAATGCGGTTCCCGGGAAACGGCAGTCTGCAAAAAAGCACTCCAGACCGGCCAACGAAACAGCCGCACCGGAGTGCGTCTGTTTCCAGCACAAAGCGTTACGCTTCATCGAATTCCCGCAGCTCGCGGATACGCCGCTGCAGGTCACGGATACGCCCCCACTCATGATGTGTTATCACGATGCAGGCAACCGCCGTCAGCGAGAGCAGGGCGGCGACCGTCCACCACATGCCATGCGCCGTATAGTAGCCCGCCGCATACAGCAGCATGCCTGCAACGAACAGGATTACGACGACATACTGGAAAATATAATACGCTCCGGCAAAGGCCGCATAGCGGGTCATGCGGTGTTCACACTCGACGATATCGGCATCGCAGCGCGACACCCGCAGCAGCAACCACAGGGAAAAGAACGAAGGGAGCAGACATAAAAGGTAGCCCGCCACGACCCACCAGATGAAAATATCGGATACCCCGCGGAATTTGCCGATTGCGACACATAGCGGGACAACCGCCACACCCAACAGCAACATGAGCTGTACATAGTGCAAGTACGAACCGACACGTCCCCGCAGCATACGTTCCATATCCTGCCGCCGGATCACCTGCTCCCGGTCGAGCCGTTCCGAGAGTACTTTCCATTTGAGTTTCAACTCTTCGAGTTCCATAATTCCTGAATTTTACCGGTTATACATTTTACGCAGTTTGCAGCGGATACGGGTCAGTTTCACGGCCACATTGCCGGGAGACAGGCCCGTGATGGCGGCGATCTCCCCGGCGGGACGTTCTTCGAGCCACAGCAGGATCAGCGCCCGGTCGAGCCGGCCCAAGCGTGAGATCACCGCATACAGCTCGTCGAGCTGCTCGCGGGCCTGCATATCGTCGTCGCACACCAGGTCGACCGAAAGGCGCACGCTTTGCGGACGCCGCATCCGGCGGCGGACAAACGAAATGCAGGTATACAACGCGATGCGGTATACCCACGTGGCAGTTTTGCTCTCTCCCCGGAAATCGGGGAATCCCCGCCACAGAGCCAGCACGACCTCCTGAAAATAGTCGTCGATCTGCCCGCGCCCGGGTGCATAGACATAGCACACTTTGTAGATTATGCGTTTGTGATGCTCGATAAGTTCGATGAACCGCTGTTCCGTATCCATGTTTCAGCCTTTTACCCCAATAGTCGCCAGGGAGTGCAAAAAATTACGGCTGCCGATAAAAAAGGCCGAAACCTTCGCAGGGTTTCGGCCTTTTCGAATATATGGCGGGGCACATCGCACCCCTTGGTGACAGATTACTCGCCCAGCGCGAAACGCTTGTAAGCGACAACCGTAGCCTCCTTGTCCGCCTTGTGGATGAACTCGGCGATCGTCTCCTTTTCGCCTACCACCGGCTGGTTCAGCAGCGTGTTCTCCTCGAAGAACTTGCGCATCTTACCCTCGGCGATCTTCTCGAGGATAGCCTCGGGCTTGTTGGCGTTCTTGGGATCCTGCTTCATGGCCTCGACGGCGATCTTACGCTCGTGCTCCACGATCTCCGCGGGGCAGTCGGCCTCCGAAATCGAAACCGGAGCCATCGCCGTAGCCTGCATGGCAACGGTGTGGGCGACCTCGGCGGGAACCTCCTTGTTGAAACCGAGGATCGTACCGAGCTTCTTGTTGAAGTGCACGTAAGCAGCGCAGTAGGGAGCCTCGATGCGGGCATAGTATGCCAGTTCGATCTTCTCGCCCGTCTGTCCCGATTTCTCGGTCACCATCTCTTCGACGGTGTGGCCTTCGGCGTTCTTCGAAGCCATCAGGGCGTCGCGGTCGGCGGCGTCGCTGTTCACGGCAACCTCCAGCATCGCGTTGGCCGATGCGGTATATTCTGCATTCTGAGCCACGAAATCGGTCTCGCAGGCCAGGCAGAGAAGGTAAGCCTTCTGGCCTACAATCTTCGTAACGACGACACCCTCGGTAGCGGTGCGGTCGGCGCGCTTGGCAACGACGAGCTTGCCTTTCTCGCGGATAATGTCCTGAGCACGTGCAAAGTCACCTTCGGCCTCGATCAGGGCATTCTTGCAGTCCATCATACCGGCACCGGTCATCTTGCGGAGCTTCATTACATCAGCAGCTTTGATTTCCATAATAATTTTCCTTTCTTTTTATTGTTAATTGATTTCCCCAAAAGGCGATTACTCGGCCTTGGCCTCGGCTACCGCTTCCGCAGCTGCCTCTTCGGCTACTGCTTCAACGGCTGCTGCTTCGGCTGCGGGCTCCTCGAACGGAGTCTCCACAGCTGCGACAACCTCGGCTACGGCGGCCTGCTCGGCATCGATGGCTGCCTTCACGGCCTTCTTGATGCGGGGCTTGCCCTCCTTCTTCACGGGAGCGTCGGCACCTGCCTCAGCCTCCTGGGCTTCCTTCTCCTTTTCGAGCTTACGCTCCTCGGTACCCTCGGCGATTGCGGCGCACATGGCTTCGAGCACCACGGCAATCGACTTGGTTGCATCGTCATTTGCAGGTATAACGTAATCAATGTCGGTCGGATCACAACAAGTATCTACCATTGCAAATACGGGGATGCTCAGGCGTTTTGCCTCCCTTACGGCGTTGGCCTCCTTCTGCACGTCGACGACGAACAGGGCGGCCGGCAGGCGCGTCAGGTCGGCGATCGAGCCGAGGTTCTTCTCGAGCTTCGCGCGCTGGCGGGAAATCTGGAGCTTCTCACGCTTGGAGAAGTTATCGAACGTGCCGTCGCTATTCATCTTGTCGATGGTAGCCATTTTCTTGACGGCTTTACGTATGGTGGGGAAGTTTGTCAGCATACCGCCTGCCCAACGCTCTGTGACGTAAGGCATACCGACGGCTGCCACCTTTTCGGCAACAATATCCTTGGCTTGTTTCTTCGTGGCTACGAACAGCACGCGGCGGCCGCTCTTGGCGATCTGCTTGATGGCTGCGGCAGCCTCATCGATCTTGAGCACGGTCTTGTGCAGGTCGATGATGTGGATGCCGTTCTTCTCCATGAAGATGTAAGGAGCCATTTTGGGGTTCCATTTGCGCTT
>ENA-UEQB01000073-UEQB01000073.1-human-gut-metagenome-genome-assembly--contig:-NODE-73-length-84152-cov-18.879215_pt1 | contig 84152 bp, 88 predicted proteins | sample MGYA00242901_ERZ507918 | MGnify/ENA primary metagenome ERZ507918 (study PRJEB26167, sample SAMN06115405) | human gut metagenome | host: Homo sapiens | place: China:Sichuan | collected 2016-04-06... | reverse complement strand
CCCCGTGACAAAGTCGCTTTGTTGGACGTGACAAAATCGCTGTGGACAGACGGTGACATAATCGCTGTGGCGTAACACAGTATTTACCGCATTTTCCTGAGTATTTTTCAGTACTTGCGTTATCGCCAGAAAATAAATTGAGCTTCAAAGGGGACTCGATTGATTTGCCCCTGACGAGCCGGTGTGCATTTGGCTTGGGGAATGCCGCCCTGAGCGTTAAGTCGCTGAATGTATTTCACCCCCAAAAAAGTTCCGTGGCTGGCAGGTGCAGTGACAGTGAATAACGCATCGGGTAAATTTTTACCGTCTCCGGCTGCGATGCTCGTGATTCTGGAGGAGGCAATTTTGGAGCCGTCATTGTGTACAAAGGAGAAGCGATAACCGTGTTTGGCAACGGCCTGACCGGTGGAGGGCAGGAAAAGGTAAGCGTTGGGTGCCTCAAAGCGCCAAAACCATCCCTTCATATCGTGAACACAACGAAAGACTTGTTCACCGGAAGCATCAAGCTTGAGCACTGCATGAGTGGTTTCGGGAGGATTGATGTCAGGTTGCTCAAAAGTGGCACAGGCACTTAAAAGTAAGGGTAAGAGCCCTATCAGTAATCGTTTAGCAGTTCTCATGACAGACCGAAATTCAATGAAATGAACTGAGTCAATAGTGTACAAAGAAAATTTTAAGTCGGGGTTAAAAGCGGTTAATCTCTGTCGGCATTTTCTATTTTGCAGAGAGCTAAGTACATAAGCAAAAAGCCTGAGGCTGTAACGAAATTTCTCATAAAGAAGTCTTCAGGCCACAGAAAAAATGTTATGGTAGGCAAAGTTTTCTTTGTAAGGGTGATTAGGGTATGGCTCGGCATTCATTAAAACGGTTTGCTATGCCGTTTTTACAGGCATCGTTAGTCAAGCAAATTCTGATTGGATTGATTTTGGGTGTAGTGCTGGCTCTGTTTTCTCCCGGTACTGCACAGACCTGTGCTTTTTTGGGTTCATTATTTATTTCGGCTTTAAAAGCCGTTGCCCCTCTTTTGGTGTTTGTTTTGGTGATGTCAGCCATTGCCAATCAAGACATTGAAACCCGTGCGCATATCAAACCGGTCTTGCTTCTTTATGTGTTGGGAACGTTCGGAGCTGCATTGGTGGCAGTAACGGCCAGTTTTTTATTCCCTACTTCAATTTTTATGACAGGCACTCAGGCGCAGGCTTCTACTCCGAGTGACTTGGTTGAGGTATTGCACAATCTCTTGTTGGGTGTTGTGGATAATCCGGTGCATTCTCTGAGCAACGGAAACTATATGGCTATTTTGGCCTGGGCAGCCGGGTTGGGCGTTGCTATGCGGCATGCCTCTGATTCCTCGCGTGAATTTATGGCGGATTTATCCCGCGGCGTTGAGTTTGTGGTGCGTGTCGTTATCCGTTTCGCGCCGATCGGCATTTTTGGCTTGGTGGCCAATACTGTTGCAACGACCGGTATAGAAACGTTGGCCGGTTACGTTCAGGTTCTTCTTGTTTTGATCGGCAGTATGCTTTTTGTGGCTCTGGTTCTAAATCCGTTTTTAGTGTGGCTCTATATTCGCCGCAATCCTTATCCTTTAACCTTTGCCACACTAAGAGAAAGCGGTGTGACGGCTTTCTTTACGCGATCTTCCGCCGCCAACATTCCCGTTAACATGGGGATGTGTCGCCGTTTGAACCTCGATAGCGGTACTTACTCGATTACCATTCCTTTGGGAGCGACTATTAATATGGCCGGTGCTGCCATCACGATTACGGTTCTCACCCTGGCCGCTGCCCATAGTCTTCAGATTGAAACAAGTTTCGGCATGGCTATTTTGCTGAGCATTGTTGCCTCGGTTTGTGCCTGCGGCGCATCGGGTGTGCCGGGCGGCTCATTAATGTTGATTCCTTTGGCTTGCGGCCTGTTCGGTATTGATAATGCCATGGCGATGCAGGTTGTCGCGGTGGGTTTCATTATCGGGGTGCTGCAGGATTCCGCTGAAACGGCTTTAAATTCCTCTTCCGATGTGCTTTTTACTGCAGCGGCCTGCTTAAGAGCAGAGAGAATCGATCTGGATCGCGATCGCAGAGAAAGGGAAATAAACGATCAGCTTCAGAAGAAAAATTAAAGCTGATGCACAATAAAAAAAGGATGGCCTACTGACAGACCATCCTTTTTATCAGTGCTCTGAGCATTAAGCTTCGAAATTAGCAAACTTCACGCTCTTGCCGCCCTTGACCCACGTCGTACCGCGGGCAATCACGGTATCAATGTCAAGCGTTTCAGTCAGTACACAAAGGTTGGCTTTCATGCCGACAGCCAGACGAGCTTCTTTCACCCCCAGTGAATCGGCAACGTTAGACGTTGTCATCATCAAAGCCGTTTCAAAATCAATGCCTGCCTGTACCATTTCTTTGAGCATCTGATGGTTGGCATTGACCGGGGCGGCAACAATCGCCACCATGATGCCGTTTTCAAATTTCGGCATCGAGCCGTTACCGTCAGAACTCATTGTGATACGTGAGCGGTCAACGCCGGCCTTTAAGGCACGTTCCACGCATTCGACAAACGGATAGTAATTGCCGCCTCCTGAAGTGATGTCAATGACGCCACCCTTCTTGGCAAATTCAATGGCTTGTTCAAAAAGCTTCGGTTCGCGGCCCGTGTGCGTCGGGGAGAAATGATGACGCGGCAGACCGCGGGCGATGATGCGTTCAAATTGTTCGTAAGCACCGCCGAAATCGCCTAAGTGAACATGAAGAACACCCTTTTTACCCGAAAGCATACCGCCCATGCGAACGTCAGCCACCAATTTGAGCATCTCATCGTCATTGGGGAATGAGCAGCGATGGTCTGCCAGAGCCAGTTTCACACCAAGGACCGGTTCAATGCAGATGATGTCTTTTCTGGGATTGCCGGTAATGGTCGGAGAGGGGAACTGGTAAGAGCCGGTATGCATATAGGCTGTCAGGCCTTCTTGGCGCAATCCCATAACTTTAGCGTAGAGTTCTTCAGGGAATTTCGTCGTGCCTTCGGTTCCCATAACGCCGCAAACCGTCGTAATGCCGCCCAAAAGCAGTTGAGAGGGCATCACAGGCGGGACACGGGTAGCAAAGCCGCCTTCGCCGCCGCCCCCTGTCAGGTGGACGTGTTGATCAAAAAAGCCCGGTGTAACAGTGGCCCCTTCTACGTCAATGACTTTGACATCGCCCGGCAGGCGGACATTTTCCAGACTGTCTTCGATAGCGGCGATCGTTTCGCCGCAAATTAAGATGTCTTTCTTACCGACTGGAGCCGGAGTGTAGACATTGGCGTTTTTGATAATCGTGAACATAATCCGATCCTTTCGAAAAATCTGCACGCAACCGCACCCGTTGTGCCGGAAGTTACGCGCCACTGAGATGAGTATAACAATTCAACCGTCTCCTTCGCCTGTATACTTCTGCGTGTTTGTGCTTAGATATTCAAATGACAGCAGAAGAAATACTCCAGCGCTATTTTGGCTACAAAGCGTTTCGCGGCTTCCAAAAAGCGGTGATTGACACCGTTTTGCAGGGTCGGGACGCTTTGGTGCTTATGCCTACGGGCGGCGGCAAGAGTATTTGCTATCAGGTGCCTGCTTTGATGAAAGAGGGAGTCGCAGTGGTTATTTCACCGCTCATTGCCCTGATGAAAGACCAGGTCGATATGCTCAAAGATGTCGGCATTGCGGCTGCAGCACTCAATTCCACCCTAAGCAGTGAAGAGGCAAAAGAGGTCTACAGACAGCTGCAGTCCGGACAATTGAAGCTACTTTATATCGCGCCTGAGCGTTTAATCAAACCCTACACCTTGGAGCTCTTAAAAAGTTTGCCTATCAGTCTTTTTGCTGTAGATGAGGCTCACTGCATCTCAATTTGGGGACACGATTTCAGGCCTGAGTATCAGGCACTTGACTGCCTGAAAGAGTTATTTCCGAATGTTCCCCGTATGGCTTTGACAGCCACGGCTGACGAACAGACCCGAAATGAAATTGTGACAAGACTTCTCGATCAGCCGAGTTATTTTATCGCAAGTTTCGATCGTCCCAATATCCGCTACAGAATGTATGAAAAGGGTAAGGGTTATTTAGACAGCGTTGTCCAATTTATTTTGGGAGAACATCTGAACGAAAGCGGGATTGTTTATTGTGCAACCCGCAACAAAGCAGAAGCTGTTGCGGCTTACCTGAGAAAAAACGGTATTGATGCGCTTTTTTATCATGCGGGGATGGAAAATGAAGATCGAGAGGCTGCTCAAATGGCTTTTTTTGATCGTCCCTGTGTCATGGTTGCCACTGTTGCTTTCGGGATGGGCATTGATAAGCCGGATGTCCGATTTATTATTCACGTCGATATGCCCAAATCGATTGAGAATTTTTTCCAGGAAACCGGTCGGGCAGGTCGAGACGGCAAACCCGCGGAGTCCGTTTTGTACTACGGACTGGAAGACTTGGTTCAGCAGAGATTCTTTATCGATAAAAGTGATGCCGATGAAGTCTATAAGCAAGTGTCTTTGCACAAGCTCGACAGCATGTTGGGGCTGGCGGAGTCTGTGGGATGTCGCCGCATTCAGCTTTTAGCTTATTTCGGAGAAAAGCTGGATCATCCCTGCGGCAATTGCGATAACTGTGAAAATCCTCCCCGAACACGAGATGCGACTGAGGATGCCAGAAAACTTTTGTCTTGCATTTATCGCTGCGCTAAAACCAATGGTTTGGGTTTCGGGGCTTCGCATGTGATCAAAGTTCTTCGCGGTGAGGTAAGTGACAAAATCTTTGAAAAGCGTCACGATGAGTTAAGCACATTCGGTATCGGGCGTGATCACACCATGAAGTACTGGAGACGGATCTTGCGGCAGCTCATCGCCAAGCATTATGTCAATGTCAATTATCGTGCCTATAACGTTTTAAGTGTCAATGCCCGTGCTCGTACGTTACTGTTAGGAGAGGAAAAGTTTCTGGTTCGTGTTGAGGGTGATAAACGCTTATCTTCCAGAAAAGTCATCGACCATGATGACTTGGATGATGCTGAACAGCGTTTGTTCGGAAAACTGCGTCAGTGGCGCAAGTTGTATGCCAGCCAGAATGCTGTGGCAGCCTATAACGTTTTTCCGGATACGACACTCATTCAGATAGCTCGGCGTAAACCCAGGAAACCCTCACAGCTTGAAGGAATTTGCGGGATCGGTGAAAAACGTATTGAGCGATACGGCAGTGCGGTCTGTGAAATCGTCACGCAATGGTACAGCGAAGAACAAAAAAGAGAAGGTGAGGAGCACTAAAAATTTTTGCCCGAATGACTTCGGGCAAAAATATTTTAAGCGCGATGGATTTCAGAATTTCTCGGCTTTTGTTTCCGATTCCCGAATATCTTATCAAAGAGGGGATTGGGCAAAATTCGCAGAATTTTGGCAACAACCCCCATTTGCCACGGAATCGTTGCATAGCTTCGGCCGGCCATAATTGCATTGGCTGCACGCTTGGCAAATTCGTCGGGTGTCAGAATAAAAGGCATGGGATAAGGATTCACATCGGTGAGCGGTGTTTTCACAAAACCGGGACTGATGGTTGTCACTTGAATACCGTGCTTTTTCATTTCCACCCGCAGGCTTTCACAGTAGGTGATCACTGCGGATTTACTGGAGCAATAGGCTTCGGTTCCCGGCATACCGCGAATGCCTCCTACACTTCCGATGCCAACAAGTGTGCCGCGCTTTCTTTGCATCATCGGCTCGATGAAAGCGTGAAATGTACTGGCCATACCGAAAACATTGGTCGCGTAGACTTTCTCCATCACTTCCAAGTCTTCAAAGTATTGCGTTTTCACGCCAACACTGATGCCGGCATTGGCAATAACAATATCGGCGCCGCCCACCGTCTCATCAAATTGGCGGGCCAATTCAATGAGGCGCAGGCGATCCGTGACATCACAGGCATAACTGTGATGACGATCGCTATTGGGCAGTGTTTTAATTAAATCATCTAATGCTTCCTGGCGGCGTGCCATTAAGCCCAAAGTGGCTCCACGACCGGCAAACTCTCTGGCAAGCGCAGCACCGATACCGCTGGAAGCTCCTGTGATGAAAACGTTCATAGACATTTTTCAAGCCTTAAAAGGGCAAAACGACCGAGGGATCCACTTGCTTTAAAGCGTTACCGAAGCGAGTTTTGATGCGCTCCAGTGCTTCAGGCGTATCACCTTCAAGACGCAGGACAACAACAGGAGTCGTGTTAGAGGGGCGGGCTAAAGCAAAGCCGTCTTCCCATTCAACACGGATACCGTCGATTGTGATTGTATCGGTTGCATCATCAAAATGAAGCTGCTGCTGAAGTTTCTGCACGAAACGTTTATTTTCACCTTCGGCCATCTCAATGTGCAGTTCGGGTGTATTAACTGCTGTCGGCAAGGCTTCGAGTACGGCAGAGGGATCATCGTAGCGCGACAGAATTTCCAGAATTCTGGCTCCGGCGTATAAGCCGTCATCAAATCCCGGCCAACGCTTATCGTTAAAGAATAAGTGACCGCTCATTTCACCGGCAAAGGGAGCCTGAGTTTCTTTGAGCTTCGCCTTAACGAGTGAATGGCCGGTGCGGCAGATGGTCGGTACGCCGCCGTGCTCTTTGATCCAAGGAACCAATCGACGGGTGCATTTGACGTCATAGATAATCGGAGCGCCGGGATTGTGCTCAAGAATGTCTGCAGCAAAAAGCATGATCTGTCGATCGGGATAGATAATTTGTCCGGATTTGGTGACAACACCCAAACGGTCTCCGTCACCGTCAAAAGCCAAACCTAATTCCACATCGCTGTTTTTTACCGTTTCAATTAGGTCGGCTAAGTTTGCGGGCTTTGATGGATCCGGATGATGGTGAGGGAAGTGTCCGTCAATTTCGGTATAAAGTGGAGTGACTTCACAGCCCAAACGTTTGAAGAGTTCCATGGCTAAAGGACCGGTGACACCGTTACCGCAGTCAATAGCCACCTTCATTGTGCGTTTGAGTTTAACGTCACCGAGGACCTTGGAAAGGTAGGGCGTAATAACGTCGATTTCTTCAATCTGTCCCTTGTGCGCTGCAGTCGTAATGCCTTTTTCAATACGAGTACGCAAAGCCTGGATGCCTTCGCCGTAAAGCGTGTCTTTTGCCATCATCATCTTCAGGCCGTTGTACTCAGGAGGATTATGGCTGCCCGTTACGGCAACGCCGGAGCCCGTTTCAGTCAAAAAGGTTGCAAAGTACAAAACGGGAGTCGGTGTCATGCCGATGGACTTCACATTAACGCCCATGTCGGTAATACCTTCCATTAAGGCAGCGGATAATTTAGGACCTGAAAGTCGTCCGTCGCGGCCGACACATAAAGTATCGATATGGTTTTCAAGGGCAAGGGCGCCTAAAGCCTGACCGACTGCACGAGCAGCTTCTACGGTTAAGGTTTTATCGACGACGCCTCGGATATCGTAGGCTTTGAAAATGGAAGGATCTATTTGCATGATATTGTGCCTAGTTATTGCTTTTGACGTTGTTGACGCTCATGCTCAATGAGCCAATCGAGAACTTTTATTGTATTTTGTCTCGAGCCTGCCATGTGCGGCGCCGTCAAATATTTGCCGGCCACTGCAATGTAGGGCGTAGCGTCTAATTGGTAATTTTGCCAGGCTTGCAGAGCCTGTTGTGTATGCATGGTCACGGCAAATGAGCCATATGCCGCATTCCATTGCTTAAGATCAACGTTGTGATCCAGAAGCCAATTTTGCAGATCTGCTTCACTGGTAATCTTGCCGCCAAGGATGTCTTGCCAAAAAACGGGATGCAAATCTGATACACGATTGAGTGCTTCAAACGTGTAATAAATGCGTGACAGAAACTGTGTTGCCGGCTCCCAAGCAACAGGAACCCGTCTGACAATGACATCAGCAGGCTGTTTTTTCATCCATTCTTCCAAGAGCGGCGAAAGTCTTTGGCAATGTCCGCAGGTGTAAGCAAAAAAATCCACCACTTCGATGGACTCTTCAGGGGTGGCTACTGCGGGCGAGACCACTCGGTAATCTTTGCCTTCAACCGCTTGGAAAGCTGCGACCTGCACAGCAACGAGAGTCATTGCACAGGCCGCGACGAATCTTGAAATCAACTTCATTTGTTCTTAATGACCATGGCATCAAAGCCGTTTGATGTCAGGCGTTGCTGAAGTTCGTTGGCTTCTCGGGCAGTGTCAAAAGGACCTAAAAATACCCGATAAAGAGTGACGCCGGCATCAGTTGACTTAACAACATCGGCTTCTAAGGCAATGAAAGCCAATTCTGTTCGGATTTTTTCAGCATCTTTTTCATTGCGGAAAGCCCCGGCTTGAATGCTGTAGCTTTCACCGGTCGAAATTTCAGCCGCATTGGCGGGTTCCTCAGCTCGTTCATGGGCCGTAGGAGCCTGAACAGTCTTAATCGCTGAGAGTGCGTCATCGGCCGGTGTGCCGCGTGTCCCCGCATCATAAAGAGCTGCATTGGGATCTTTACCGTCCAATGCAGCTGCATCAACAGGGGTGGACTGTTTTTGAACTTTTTCGACAAAAGGAATCGGAGCATTGGTGACAAAAAGAGCGACAGCAGCGCTACCGATGCAGCCGATCAGGATACCCACCATGGCACCAATCCAAAAAGAGCCGTTTTTCTGAGAATATGGCATCTGAAATCCTTACATTTTTTCAGGAGCACTGATTCCGAGCAGGTCCAGTCCGTTGCGAAGGACCTGACGAGCGGCCAGTAGCAAAGCCAAACGGGCATTGCGGGTTTTATCGTCATCGACCAAAACGCGTTCAGCGTTGTAGAAGGCGTGGAAATCACCCGCAAGATCCTTCAGGTAGAAGCAAAGCGTGTGCGGAGCACATTCTTTTGCTGCCACAGAAAGCGTTTCGGGAAATTCACTGATTCGGGCGATAAGAGCCTGAGCGTTTTTGTCACTCAGTGCACCGAGATCCATCTGAGCTACCTCATCGGCTGTCGGAACGGAAAAGCCCTTTTCCTTGGCTTGAGCAAGAACTGAGCAGATACGTGCATGAGCGTATTGCAGATAGTAGACAGGATTTTCATCAGACTGAGACAAGGCAAGGTCAATATCAAAGACGAATTCACTGTCAGCTTTGCGGCTCACAAGGAAAAAGCGTGCCGCATCGCGACCCACCCAGTTAACGAGATCACGCAGTGTGACATAGGTGCCGGAACGCTTGCTCATTTTGACTTCTTCGCCGTTTTTGACGACTTTGAGCATCTTGTGCAAAACGTAGACGGGGAAAACCTTGGGAACATTAAGCCCCAGTTGTTTGCCTGCGACCTGAACACCGATTCGAACACGGGCTGTTGTACCATGGTGGTCAGAGCCCTGAATGTCAACCGCCTTAATAAAACCGCGTTCGAATTTACTTAAGTGATAGGCCACATCCGGCACAAAGTAGGTGAAGGTGCCGTCTTTTTTGCGCATAACACGGTCTTTATCGTCACCGAATTCTTTGAAGTCGGTGGTACGAAGCCAAAGGGCACCGTCTTGCTCGTAAGTGTGACCCGAAGAGATTAAAGCATTGACTGCCCGCTCGACCAAACCGTCAGAATAAAGAGAGCTTTCCAAATAGAAATTATCGAAGCTCACCCCCAAAGCATTGAGGTCACTGTCTTGTTCATTTTTCAAGTAGCCGACGGAGAAAGCGCGGATGCTCGCGATATCTTCTGCGTCACCGCTGGCCGTAATGGTTTGTCCGTCGCGCGTTCGGATAGTCTTTTTATCCAGAAAGTCTTTGGCAATGTCCTTGATATAAAGACCTTGATAACCGTTTTCAGGGAATGTAATGGTTTCACCCTGCAGTTCTTTGATTCTCAGACGAACGGATTCCGTAAGAGTCTGAATCTGAACGCCGGCATCGTTGTAGTAAAACTCACGGCAGACTTTCCAACCCTGAGATTTCATCAGGTTGGAAAGAACGTCACCCAGAGCGCCTTGACGAGCGTGTCCTAAATGCAGAGGGCCTGTCGGGTTAGCCGAAACATATTCGATAAGAATACTTTCGCCCTGGTGAGCCTGGCTTTTGCCGTAATCAGAGCCCAAGCGCAAAACTTCCCGGACAGCAAAAGTTTTTGCCTGCTGACTCAAACGCATGTTGATAAAACCGGGGCCGGCAATTTCAAACTCTTCAATAAGACTTTGAGTGGCCGGCAGGGTTTTGAGTTGTTCAATTAATTCAGTAGCAATTTGGCGGGGATTTTTTTTCAATTGACGGGCAAGCTGCATGGCAACATTGCAGGCAAGGTCACCGTGAGCTGCTACTTTGGGGCGCTCGAGCAAAACAGCTGCCTCGGCCACGCCCATATTTTTCAATGCTTCATTAAAAAGCGATGCAATCGCAATTTTCTGATCGTTTAACATAATGCGTTATTTGTCAGTAACAAAAGTTTTTTCAGCAAAGCACGTTGCCCGCCAGATCAGGTCTTGGCGAGCAACGCACCAAAATTATTAACGGTTAGTCTTCAAAGCCTTGAGTAATTTGCGCATAGGCAGAGTGATTATGAATCGATTCAAAATTTTCAGCCTGCACACGATAGGCTTCGATATTTTCATCACCGTTTAAAGCCACAGCGACATCACGAACAAGATCTTCAACGAATTTTGGATTTTCGTAGGCTTTTTCCGTCACGTACTTTTCGTCGACTCTCTTTAACCGACTCCACAACTCGCAGGATGCGCTTTGTTCGGCATAACGGATTTGACGTTCAAGCGACAGCTCTCCGCTCAGTCGGGCTGAAATCGTAACGTGAGAGCGTTGATTGTGAGCGCCGTAGTCCGAGATTTCTTTGCTGCACGGACACAGACTTGTGACAGGAACCGTAACGGTCTGTGTAACGGACGTCCGCCCGTTTTTATGCTCTACGCGGTAATGAACGCGGTAGTTCATTAAACATTCGAGCTTTGAAACGGGAGCAAGTTTTTTAACAAAAAACGGGAAATCAAAGTCAATGCAGCCGGCTTCAGATTCAAGCGCAGCGAGCATTGAGTGCATTAATTCAACCAGCGTTTTTTTGCAAAGCGGCTGTTCGTGCTCTTTGAGCAGACCGAGAAAGCGCGACATGTGCGTACCCTTATGCTCGGCCGGTAACGCCACATACATTCCGATTTGAGCCACAGTAGGCTGAATGCCATTTTCGCTTGCAACAGTTATCGGCAGCTCAACCCCTCGCACTCCGACATATTCGATAGCGATATTTCGGGGGTCGGCGCTCGACTGAACATCCGGCAAGTTATTGTTTGATAAATTTTTCGTATTCATGATTGGCGTAATTGTCGCTAAAAACAGGAAAATTTGCGAACCTTTTAAGTGGAAAATTGAAAAAAAAGAAAAATGCCCTTAAAAAATTGTTTCCAAGTGTTTTTCAATGTGACTCTTCGGAAAGAATGCAAGTTGCTGCAACTGATCGTAATTGATCAGTTTTTCAAGTAGGTCAAGAAGAAGATTTTGCTTAACAGATGGGAAAATAGACACTATTTCGCTCGCAAAGTTTTCTGAATATCTTTAAATTAATGAATGAGCAGAAAATTAAATGTTTAAAGGAAAGAAATAACGGATGCCAATTTATATTTATCGGGGCGGTGGTTCCCCGAATCCTCAGCCCCAAAATCCTTTTTTGCGCCTTCTGATCAGTGTGGGAGTTTTAGCTGCAGTGATTGGGCTTGGGGTTTTGCTGTTGCCGGTCATTGGTGCGATTGCCTTGATCATTCTGGGAGTGATTGCATTTTTAGTGGTTGCCGGCCTGATTTACCGTTGGATTTATGGGAATCCGTTAGAACGTATGTATCAACGGCAAAATGGCATGAGAGTCAATCCGACATCTCGTCCGGATACCGAACCGGTCAGAGAGTCGGCTGAAGCTCATATGCGCCAGGGCAGGAGAATGCGATTTCGTTCCAGAGAACAAACTGTGGAAGATGCCGTAGTCGTTGAAGAAAAAAAGCGAGAATAAAAACCATTCATTTAGAGCAGGGGCGAGAGTAAATAGCTTGCCCCTTCTTTCATGCGTTCGAAAATCGAGCGCTTGTACCAAAGAAACAGATTGACTTCAGAAGAAAATTCCGCATAACTGGCATTTAAAGCGCAGACTTTGCGGCTGAATTCTCTGTCAAAAACCAGAAGCATCAACTCGTAATTTAAGTGCATGCTTCTCATATCCATGTTGACGGTTCCGAACAATGAAAGTTCTCCGTCAACCGTAATGCTTTTTGTATGGAGCATCCCTTTGTTATAAAGAAGGATTCTGACGCCGGATTTCAGTAAATCATCAAAGTAGCGATGCGAGGCGTAATTAACCATAGGAGCGTCACTTTTTTCAGACAGCAAAAGCGTGACATGAACGCCTTTAATCGCAGCATTTTGCAAAGCCAGAGCCAGAGCTTCGCCGGGAATAAAGTATGGAGTCACAATTTCGATCTTGTTTTTGGCTCTGTGGATGGCTTCCAGAATCAGTCTCTGGTTTGCATCGTTGGTGGTACCCGGTCCTGAAGGAACAATCATGACGGTTGCCTGATCGGGTATGTCATATTGCGGATTCGGTGACTCTTTAAATTCGGGGAAAGCCGTTTCGGATTCCGAGAGCACCTTCCAGTCGAAGTGGATTAGGTGATAGAGACTCGAGACAATTTCACCTTTGGCCCGAACCATGGCATCAACCCACTGACCGACGTTACTGCCTTGCTTGAAATAGTGCGGGTCAACCATATTAAGGCTTCCGCTGTAAGCCACTCGATAATCAATGACAGCAATTTTTCTGTGCAGTCGAATATCTGCGCGGGATAAAAGTGCACTAAAAAGAGAAACCGGAAGAGCGCTTTCTAAATGTATTCCCGGTTCATAGCGAAACATTCGGGCCCAGTCGCTTGAAAGAAATTTAGACGATCCGATAGCGTCAACTAAGATGTAGCACTGAACACCGCGCCTGGCCGCCCGGATAATAGCTGCTGAGACGTCATCGGCCTTACCTCCGGCATCCCAGATATAAAACTCCATGGCAATAAGCTCTTTTGCGTTATTAATGTCTCGGATCAATAAGGTCAGTGTCTCGTCCGAATCGTCAAGAAGACGTAAAGAGGAGTGTTTCGTTAGGGGAAATTTCCCCAGCCTTGTCGCCATTTTTGATATGTCACGGTATTCTTCCGGGGCAATGGCTTCGGTATGCATGATATGGCGAAAGATTTGCCGACGCTTGCGCATTTCTTTGCGCAATTTCCTGGCGTGCCAGCGCCCCAGAGTGCGCTCTCCGAAAAGCAGATAGAGAACAAAACCGACGTAGGGGACGATAGCTGTCAGTAAAATCCACGCAAATGAACTGCCGGGCGGATGCCGCGTGAGCATAACGCGTAAAATGACGCCGATGGTGAGACTGATTTGTAAAAGTACAGCGCACCAACCGATGATCGTAATGGGCTCGGAAAAAGAAAAAAACATAATTCAATCCAGGTCTCGCTGTAGTGTAGCGCGTGAAAGCGGAAAAAAGCTATGAAAAAAACGACTTTTGAAATGGTTTTGATTGTGATATCTGCACCCCTGGCAGGGATCGGTATGGCCATGTTGTTCAACGGCGCCGTGGGCGGCTCTTTTATTTTGTTGGGCGCATCATTGAAACTGATTGTGGCTTATTTTCGAACACCCAGAGAAATGTTTGATTGGGATAATTTTGGCGGCAGTTTCGATGATTTCAAAAAAAGAATGGAAAAAATTCAGGATGAATTGGAAAACGAAAAACCGCTATTGGGATGGTTGTCCAATTTAGGTACATACATGATGTTGGGTGGTTTATTGGCTTTGGTTTTAATGGAAATGTGAGACTTCAGAAGATTTTTTTTAAAATAACTTGACATTTATTTTAAAACACCGCATAATGCCACTCTCGCTACGGAGGGGTGCCCGAGTGGCTAAAGGGGGCAGACTGTAAATCTGTTGGCTTACGCCTACGATGGTTCGAATCCATCCCCCTCCACCAAGCGATAGCTCGCTTATACTGTAGCGAAACCAGGATTGCTAGCGGGAGCGGAAATCTCTCGACGCAGGCGGGTGTAGCTCAATGGTAGAGCAGAAGCCTTCCAAGCTTACGACGAGGGTTCGATTCCCTTCACCCGCTCCACATGTCGTGGACAGTCCCAAAATTTCAGCCCATGTGGCTCAGTGGTAGAGCACTCCCTTGGTAAGGGAGAGGTCACGCGTTCGATCCGCGTCATGGGCACCAGTTTTCTAACCGTCTCGAATTGTGCGAGACCTTAACATCTTCAATAAAAGGTTCAGGAGTTCGCCATGGCAAAAGGCAAGTTTGAACGCACCAAGCCCCACGTGAACGTGGGCACGATCGGTCACGTCGACCATGGTAAGACGACGTTGACGGCTGCAATCACGACGGTATTGGCCGCCAAGTTTGGCGGTGAAGCCCGTGCATATGACCAAATTGACGCGGCTCCGGAAGAAAAGGCCCGTGGTATTACGATTAACACGGCTCACGTGGAATACGAAACGGAACATCGTCACTATGCACACGTGGACTGCCCGGGGCACGCCGACTATGTGAAGAACATGATTACGGGTGCTGCTCAGATGGACGGTGCCATCTTGGTGGTGTCTGCTGCTGACGGTCCGATGCCGCAAACGCGTGAACACATCCTGTTGGCTCGCCAAGTGGGTGTTCCGTACATCATCGTGTACTTGAACAAGTGCGACATGGTGGACGATGCTGAATTGCTCGAACTCGTGGAAATGGAAGTTCGCGACTTGTTGAGCAACTACAACTTCCCTGGCGACGAAATCCCGATCGTGAAGGGTTCTGCCAAGTTGGCTTTGGAAGGCGATCAATCTGAAATCGGTGTTCCGTCCATTTTGAAGTTGGCCGACACGATGGATGCTTACATCCCGACGCCGGTTCGTGACGTTGACCATCCGTTCTTGATGCCGGTTGAAGACGTGTTCTCCATCTCCGGTCGTGGTACGGTGGTGACGGGCCGTGTGGAACGCGGTGTGTTGAAGGTTGGCGACGAAATTGAAATCGTCGGTATCCGTCCGACGCAAAAGACGACCTGCACGGGCGTGGAAATGTTCCGCAAGTTGCTCGACCAAGGTCAGGCCGGTGACAACATTGGTGTGTTGTTGCGTGGTACGAAGCGTGAAGAAGTGGAACGTGGTCAAGTGTTGGCAAAGCCGGGCACGATCACGCCGCACACGAAGTTCACGGCAGAAGTGTACGTTTTGAGCAAGGACGAAGGTGGTCGTCACACGCCGTTCTTCAAGGGCTATCGTCCGCAATTCTACTTCCGCACGACGGACGTGACGGGTACGATTGAATTGCCGGAAGGCGTGGAAATGGTGATGCCTGGCGATAACATCACGATGACGGTTCAATTGATCAGCCCGATCGCCATGAACGAAGGCTTGCGTTTCGCTGTTCGTGAAGGTGGTCGTACGGTTGGCGCCGGTGTGGTTGCCAAGATCATTGAGTAATCTCGGATTCAAAAGGGCTGCTGATGGCAGCCCGGTTGAATGGTTAGGGGTATAGCTCAATTGGCAGAGCGACGGTCTCCAAAACCGTAGGTTGAGGGTTCGATTCCTTCTGCCCCTGCCACCCAAGATTTAGTGTTAGCAAGCCGCGGTCAAGTGATCGCGGCTTGGTGTTGTTAGAAACGCGTTTATTTTTATTAGTCTATTGCCTGTAAAGACCGTAAGGTTTTTACTTGGTTTGAAAAAATTATGAGTACACAAAACGCAAAACCTGAAGAAAAAAAGTCCGGTTCGGACGTGGCTTTGGTGTCTTTAGCGGTGGTATTGGCTTTGGCCGGTGTTTGCGGCTTTAGCTTTTTAAGTGATCAAACCTTACTTGTTCGTTTGGGCGTGTTGATTGGCGGCTTGGTTTTAGCTGTTCTGGTCGCTTGGTTTAGCCCGTCGAGCAAGCGCTTTATTGTTTACGGCCGTGAGTCTTATGATGAATTGCGTCGCGTTGTTTGGCCGACACGCAAAGAGACGTTGAATTCGACCGGTATGGTGATTGCGTTTGTCGTTGTCGTGGCTGTGTTCTTGTTCTTGGTCGATATGATCGTTGAATGGGGCTTGTACGACGTTTTGTTAAAGCTCAGCCTTTAATAATATAGGGAGTCTCTTATGACTGAAATGCAAGAACAACAAGTCTCCGCACCGAAAATGCGTTGGTATGTTGTGCATGTTTATTCCGGTATGGAAAAGAGCGTGCAAAGAGCTCTCACTGAACGCATTGGTCGTTGCGCATTCCCTGAACAATTCGGTGAAGTGCTGGTTCCGACTGAGGAAGTGGTTGAAACCCGCAACAACCGTCGCTACGTAACTGAACGCCGTATGTATGCCGGTTATGTTCTGGTTCATATGGTGATGAATGATGACACGTGGCACTTGGTCAAAAATACGCCTCGTGTGACGGGCTTTTTGGGCGGTAATCGTCCGGCGCCGCTTGCCGACCACGAAATTGCAGCTATATTGCAAACTCAGGAAGCTACCGCTGAAAAACCGCGTCCCAAGATCAGTTTCGAAGTTGGCGAAACGGTGCGCCTCAAGGAAGGTGCCTTTGCTGACTTTAACGGTCGCATTGAAGAAGTGGATTACGACCGCAGTCGTTTGCGTGTAACGGTTGAAATTTTCGGCCGTGAAACACCTGTCGATATTTCCTTCAGCGGCGTAGAAAAGATTTAAAAAACAGTGATTTTGTCACCGAATTTGCATTTTTGAAAATTCGGTGGCATAATCGCGCTCTTTCTTAAACATAACACTAGGGAGCCCGAGCAAAACAACTGCTGGGCGCTAGAACCTAAAAGGAAACCTCAAATGGCTAAGAAGATTGTCGGCTATATTAAGCTGCAAGTTCCCGCCGGCAAGGCTAACCCCTCGCCCCCAATCGGTCCTGCTCTCGGTCAGCGCGGCCTGAACATCATGGAATTCTGCAAGGCATTCAATGCCCGTACGCAAGGTGTTGAACCGGGCTTGCCCATTCCTGTGGTGATCACCGCTTATGCTGATAAGAGCTTCACCTTCATTATGAAGACACCTCCGGCCACGATTTTGATCAAGAAGGCCGCTAAGATTCAGAAGGGTTCTTCTCGTCCGCATACGGACAAGGTGGGTAAGATTACGCGTGCTCAAGCCGAAGAAATCGCCAAGACGAAGATGCCCGATCTGACGGCTGCTGATATGGATGCTGCAGTACGTACGATCGCCGGTAGCGCTCGTTCCATGGGCATCACTGTGGAGGGTCTGTAATATGGCTAAGTTAACGAAGCGTATGAAGGCCGCTCAGTCTAAGGTTGAAGCGCAAAAGTTTTATGCCTTGACCGACGCTTTGACGTTGGTGAAGGAAACGGCAAGTGCCAAGTTCGATGAATCTGTCGACGTGGCCATCCAGTTGGGTATTGATCCCCGTAAGTCTGACCAGGCTGTTCGTGGCGCTGCTGTGTTGCCCGAAGGCACGGGTAAGACTGTCCGTGTGGCAGTGTTTGCCCAAGGCGCTAAGGCTGAAGAAGCCAAGGCTGCCGGTGCTGACGTGGTCGGCTTTGATGATTTGGCTGCTACCGTGAAGGCCGGTCAACTCGACTTTGACGTTGTGATTGCTTCTCCGGACGCAATGCGTATCGTTGGTCAGTTGGGTAAGATTTTGGGCCCGCGCGGTTTGATGCCGAACCCGAAGGTGGGTACGGTTACGCCGAATGTGGCTGAAGCCGTTAAGAACGCTAAGGCCGGTCAGGTGCAATTCCGCGCTGACAAGGCTGGTATCATTCACGCTTCCATCGGTCGCGCTTCCTTTGAAGCTGCTCGCTTGGAAACGAACTTGAAAGCGTTGATTGATGCTTTGATCAAGGCAAAACCCGCTTCCTCCAAGGGTCAGTACCTGCGTAAGGTTTCTGTGTCCTCTACGATGGGTGTGGGTGTACGTGTTGATGTTTCAACCGTTGTTGCCTAATTGATTTTACCCGCGGATTCGGTAAAATCCGGATCCGCAAAAGAGGTCGTGAGGCCTCGAGGGCTTTGGGTGGAAAGTGAAAACTTTCCGCTGTCAAAGACCGCTGGAAACAAATTAAAGTTGCTTGGACGACTTAAAAGCATCTGGTGTTTGTTTTAATTATCTTGATGTCGGTGAGTGAACGTCAAAAACAGCCGACTCAGCAAGATGTCCAGCGCAGACGGCTACCGAAGAGAGAAAATTTCGTTTGATCGTGCATATTGGCATGAAAAGCGAGACTCTCGGAGAGTTGCCGGTTATTTGTAAACCGGTGCCGATTTAAGTCGGTACCTCTGAGTGGAGCCAGACCGTGGGTCTTAATCGTCAAGATAAAGCGGCAGTTATCGAAGAAGTGAGCGGCATTGTTGCCAACGCTGGTTCGATTGTTATTGCCGAATACCGTGGGCTGAGCGTACAAGCGGTTACCGAATTGCGTGCTAATGCTCGCAAGGAAGGTGTTCAACTGCGCGTGCTGAAAAACACTCTGGTGCGTCGTGCCGTGACTGGTACTCCGTTTGAAGGTTTGGCTGACCAATTCGTCGGTCCCCTTGTTTACGGTTTTTCCACTGATCCGGTCGCTGCTGCCAAGGTGTTAGTCTCCTTTGCCAAGAAGAACGATAAGCTCGTTGTCAAGGGCGGTGCTATGCCGAACAACGTTTTGGACGTTGCCGGTGTTGAACAACTCGCCACGATGCCGAGCCGCGAAGAATTGTTGGCCAAGTTGATGGCTACGATGAACGAACCGATCGCTAAGTTCGTCCGCACGCTCAATGAAGTGCCTGCGCGCATGGTGCGCACAGTTGCCGCTGTTCGCGATGCTAAGGAAAAGGCTGCTGCCTAACCTAATTTTCATTTAACAAACGAAATTTTTTAATTGGAGTCATAAAATGGCCCTTACGAAAGAAGAAATCCTCGACGCAATTGCGTCCATGACCGTTCTCGAAGTTTCCGAACTCATCAAGATGATGGAAGACAAGTTCGGTGTTTCCGCTGCCGCTGCTGCTGTGGCTGTTGCCGCTCCGGCTGCTGGTGCTGCTGCTCCGGCTGAAGAAAAGACGGAATTTGACGTCGTTCTCGCTGAAGTTGGTTCTAACAAGATCGCCGTTATTAAGGCTGTTCGCGAATTGACCGGCTTGGGCTTGAAGGAAGCCAAGGACATGGTCGAAGGCGCTCCGAAGGCTGTTAAGGAAGGCTTGCCGAAGGCTGACGCTGAAGAAGCCAAGAAGAAGTTGGAAGCCGCTGGCGCCAAGGTCGAACTCAAGTAATTCTTGCTGTTCTGCTGAAAATCGGGCAATATTCCAAAGAATGTTGCCCGGAAGTCCTCCCCAAGAGGACTTTGAACTGAGTTACTGGAAAGAGTTCAGTTCTAAGTCTTCTGAGTGAGCAGCAAAAATACGATTGACTGAAATTTATCTAACCGAATTGCCGCACAGGTATTAACAGATACCTGGGGCGGCTTTTGGCGTCTTTCTTTTTTCTTCTTACTTAGGCTGAAATCGTTTTTTTCATCAATCTCACGTCGAACGGAGTGTCCATGTCGTACTCGTTCACTGAAAAGAAGCGCATTCGAAAGAGTTTTGCTACTCGTCCGAGCGTTCTCGCAGTGCCTTCCTTGTTGGAAATGCAACTTCGGTCTTATTCCGAATTTTTGCAAGCCGATGTTGCCACAGCTGATCGCAATCCGAATTTTGGTTTGCAGTCAGCCTTTACGTCTATTTTCCCGATCTCCAGTCATAACGGCTTAGCACGTTTGGTTTTCGAGAGTTATTCACTCGATGAGCCGGTTTTTGACGTGGCCGAATGCCAGTTGCGCGGACTGACTTATTGCAGCCGCCTGCGCGCACGCATCCGTCTGGAAATTATTGATCGCGATGATCCCGCTAAGAGCCGGATTAAGGAAATCCGTGAAAATGATGTTTACATGGGCGAAATCCCGCTCATGACGGAAAAAGCTTCCTTCATCATTAACGGATCCGAACGTGTGATTGTCAGCCAATTGCACCGCTCTCCCGGTTTGTTCTTTGAACACGATAAGGGTAAGACGCATAGCTCGGGCAAGTTGCTCTTTTCTGCCCGCATGATTCCTTACCGCGGATCTTGGCTTGACTTTGAATTTGATGCCAAGGATCTCGTTTACTTCCGTGTTGACCGTCGTCGTAAGATGCCGGTGACGATTCTGCTCAAAGCTTTGGGCATGAATGCAGAACAGATTCTTGAGACGTTCTTTGAATTCGATACCTTTAAGTTGGGTGCACGCAGTGCCTCGATGAATTTGGTTCCGGAACGCCTCAAGGGTGAAGTGGCTCGTTTTGACATCATCGGTCGCGACGGTGAAGTGATTGTGCCCAAAGACAAGCGCATCACGGCTCGCCATATTCGCCAGATGGCCGATATGAAGACTGTTTCCGTCAATGATGAATTCCTGATTGGCCGTGTTTTGGCCAAAGATATCATTGATGGTGAAACCGGTGAAGTGCTTGCCGCTGCCAATGACGAAATCACCGAGGACTTGCTCGCCAAGTTGCGTGAAGCCAAGGTGAAGGGCTTCCAAACCATCTACACCAACGAACTTGATCAAGGCAGCTTCATTTCCGATACCTTGCGTATCGATGAAACGCCGGATCAGATGTCGGCTCGTGTCGCTATTTACAGAATGATGCGTCCGGGCGAACCGCCCACAGAAGAAGCCGTCGAAATGCTGATGAATCGTCTGTTCTTCTCTGAAGAAACGTACGATTTGTCTCGCGTGGGCCGTATGAAGGTCAACGCTCGTTTGGCTCGCCCGACCGCAGAAGGTCCGGGTACGTTGACTCATGAAGATATCGTTGATACGGTCAAGGTCTTGGTTGAATTGCGCAACGGTCGCGGTGAAGTGGACGATATCGACCACTTGGGTAACCGTCGTGTGCGCTGTGTCGGTGAGCTGGCCGAAAATCAGTTCCGCTCCGGCTTAGTGCGTGTTGAACGCGCTGTTCGCGAACGCTTGGCTCAGGCCGAGTCTGATAACCTCACGCCGCAGGATCTGATCAACAGCAAGCCGATTTCTGCTGCAATCCGTGAATTCTTCGGTTCCAGCCAATTGAGCCAATTCATGGACCAGACCAACCCCTTGTCCGAAATTACCCACAAGCGTCGTATTTCCGCTTTGGGTCCGGGTGGTTTGACTCGTGAACGCGCAGGCTTCGAAGTCCGCGACGTGCATCCGACTCACTACGGTCGCTTGTGCCCGATTGAAACCCCTGAAGGTCCGAACATCGGTTTGATCAACTCGCTTGCTCTCTACGCTCGCTTAAATGAGTACGGTTTCCTTGAAACGCCGTACCGTAAGGTGATTGACTGCAAGGTAACCGATCAGATTGATTACCTCTCCGCTATCGAAGAAGGTAAGTATGTGATCTGTCAGGCTAACTCTGAGCTCGATGACGAAGGCCGTCTGACTCAGGAACTCGTGAGCGCCCGTGAAAACGGTGAAACGGTTATGGTGAGCCCGGAACGCGTCCAATACATGGACGTCTCTCCGTTGCAGGTGGTTTCTGCAGCTGCTTCCCTGATTCCGTTCTTGGAACACGATGACGCTAACCGTGCTTTGATGGGTTCAAACATGCAACGCCAGGGTGTGCCCTGCCTGCGTCCTGAAAAACCTGTTGTCGGTACCGGTGTTGAACGCACTGTGGCTGTGGACTCCAAGACTGCAGTTCAGGCCAAGCGCGGCGGTGTGGTGGACTATGTGGATGCCAACCGTGTGGTGATTCGTGTGAACGACGATGAAAATGTCGCCGGTGAAGTCGGTGTGGATATCTACAACCTGCAAAAGTTCACCCGCTCTAACCAGAGCACGAATATTAACCAGCGTCCGATCGTCTCTCGCGGTGACGTTGTGGCCCGCGGTGACGTGCTGGCTGACGGAGCCTCTACGGATATGGGCGAACTCGCTCTCGGTCAAAACCTGCTCGTAGCTTTCATGCCGTGGAACGGTTACAACTACGAAGACTCTGTGTTGATTAGCGAGAAGGTTGTTGCCGATGACCGCTATACCTCCATTCACATTGAAGAGTTGTCCGTTGTTGCCCGTGACACGAAGCTCGGTGCTGAAGAAATTACGCGCGATATTTCCAACTTGTCCGAAAATCAATTGGCTCGTTTGGATGAATGCGGCATTGTTCAAATCGGCGCTGAAGTGAAGGCCGGTGACGTGCTCGTCGGTAAAGTGACTCCGAAGGGAGAAACGCAGCTTACGCCTGAAGAAAAACTCTTGCGAGTGATCTTTGGCGAAAAAGCAAGCGACGTGAAGGATACGTCTTTGCGTGTGCCCTCCGGTATGACGGGTACTGTGATTGACGTCCAAGTGTTTACTCGCGAAGGCGTGGAACGCGATGCACGTGCCAACTCCATTATTGATGAATCCTTGAAGCGTTATCGTCAGGATTTGGATGAAAAGCTTCGCATCGTTGAAACTGACGCTTTTGCCCGTTTGGCTCGACAGCTTGAAGGCAAGAAGGCCGAAGGCGGTCCCAATGGCTTAAAGAAGAGTGTTCTGACGAAGGAATACCTCGAAGGCTTGAAGGGCTTTGCAATTTTTGACTTGCGCATGGTTGAAGAAGCCGATCAGAAGTTGCTCGAAGACATGCGTGCTCAGCTCGATGACAAACGTCACGAGTTTGACCGTGCCTTTGATATCAAGCGCAAGAAACTGACCCAAGGCGATGAACTGCCCCCGGGCGTTCTGAAGATGGTGAAGGTTTACATCGCTGAAAAACGTCGTCTGCAACCCGGCGATAAGATGGCAGGCCGTCACGGTAACAAGGGTGTGGTCTCCAAGATCTGTCCGGTCGAAGATATGCCTTACATGGCTGACGGACGTCCTGCAGACGTGGCGTTAAACCCCTTGGGTGTGCCGTCCCGTATGAATATCGGTCAGGTGCTTGAAGTGCACTTGGGTTGGGCAGCCAAGGGCTTGGGCTGGCGTATCGGTGAAATGTTAAAGAGCTGCCAAGTGGCACAAATGCGCGCCTTCTTGGACAAGATCTATAACGAAACCGGTAAGAAAGAAGACTTGGACAGCCTCACCGATGAAGAAATCATGCGTTTGGCTGAAAACCTTCAAAACGGTGTGCCTTTTGCAACGCCGGTGTTTGACGGTGCCAGCGAAGAGCAAATCGGCAAGATGCTCGATTTGGCCTTCCCTGAAGAAGTGGCTAAGCGCCTGCAATTGACGCCTTCTAAGACTCAGTGCACGCTCTATGACGGCCGCACCGGTGAAGCTTTCGATCGCCCGGTCACAGTGGGTTATATGCACTATCTGAAGTTGCACCACTTGGTTGACGATAAGATGCACGCTCGCTCAACGGGTCCGTACTCGTTGGTGACGCAGCAGCCCTTGGGCGGTAAGGCTCAGTTCGGTGGCCAACGCTTCGGTGAAATGGAAGTGTGGGCTCTTGAAGCTTACGGTGCCTCTTATGTCTTGCAAGAAATGCTGACGGTGAAGTCTGACGATGTGAATGGTCGTACGAAGGTTTACGAAAACATCGTTAAGGGCGAACACGTGCTCGAAGCCGGTATGCCGGAATCGTTTAACGTGTTGGTGAAGGAAATCCGGTCGTTGGGTATTGACATCGACCTCGAACGTAACTAAGGACTGAACAGATATGAATCCGCTTATCGATCTGTTTAAGCAATTTAATCAGGACGATCACTTTGATGCGATCAAGATTGGTCTTGCATCACCTGAAAAGATTCGTTCCTGGTCTTACGGTGAAGTGAAAAAACCGGAGACCATTAACTACCGTACCTTTAAGCCGGAGCGCGATGGTCTGTTTTGTGCCAAGATCTTCGGACCGGTGAAAGACTATGAGTGTTTGTGCGGTAAGTACAAGCGTCTGAAGCACCGCGGCGTTGTCTGCGAAAAATGCGGTGTTGAAGTGACCTTGTCCAAGGTGCGTCGTGAACGTATGGGCCACATTGAATTGGCAAGCCCCGTCGCACACATCTGGTTCTTAAAGAGCCTGCCGTCCCGCATGGGTATGGTTTTGGATATTCCGTTGCGTGACATTGAACGCGTGCTTTATTTTGAAGCTTACTGCGTGGTTGATCCCGGTATGACGGATTTAAAGCGCGGTCAATTGCTCACCGAAGATGAATACCTTGAAAAGGTTGAACAATTCGGTTCCGATTTCAAGGCCATGATGGGTGCTGAAGCCATTCGTGAAATGCTTCGCACGATTGACGTTGACCATGAAGTTGAAACGCTTCGCAAGGAATTGGAAGACACTACATCGGACGCTAAGATCAAGAAATTCTCCAAGCGTCTGAAGGTACTCGAAGGCTTCCAGCGCTCCGGCGTTAAGCCCGAATGGATGGTGATGGAAGTGTTGCCGGTGCTGCCGCCGGATCTTCGTCCGTTGGTGCCGCTGGATGGCGGTCGTTTCGCAACGTCTGACTTAAATGACTTGTACCGCCGCGTCATTAACCGTAACAATCGTTTGAAGCGCCTGCTTGAGCTCAAGGCTCCGGACATCATCATTCGCAATGAAAAGCGTATGTTGCAGGAGGCTGTGGACAGCCTGCTCGATAACGGTCGTCGCGGCAAGGCAATGACGGGACCGTCCAAGCGCCCGCTGAAGTCTTTGGCTGACATGATCAAGGGTAAGAGCGGTCGCTTCCGTCAAAACCTTTTGGGTAAGCGCGTGGACTATTCCGGTCGTTCCGTGATTACTGTGGGCCCGTACTTGCGTCTGCATCAATGCGGTTTGCCGAAGTTGATGGCTTTGGAACTCTTTAAGCCCTTCATCTTCAATAAGCTGGAACGCCGCGGCTTGGCCATGACGATCAAGGCTGCCAAGAAGATGGTGGATAACCAAGAGCCGGTCGTCTGGGACATCCTGGAAGAAGTGATTTATGAACATCCGGTGATGCTTAACCGTGCTCCTACGTTGCACCGCTTGGGTATTCAGGCCTTTGAACCGAAGCTGATTGAAGGTAAGGCCATCCAATTGCACCCGCTCGTTTGCGCAGCCTTTAACGCTGACTTCGACGGTGACCAGATGGCTGTGCACGTGCCTTTGTCTCTTGAGGCTCAATTGGAAGCTCGTACATTGATGCTGGCCTCCAACAACGTGCTCTTCCCGGCTAACGGTAATCCTTCCATTGTTCCGTCTCAGGACATGGTGTTGGGTCTTTACTACTCCACCCGTGAGCGCATTAATGCCAAGGGTGAAGGGATGTTCTTTGCCGACGTAGCTGAAGTTCGTCGCGCTTTGGACAATAAGAAGATCGAACTGCAGACACGCTGCACGGTTCGTATTAAAGAGTACGAAGTTAACAAGAAGACGGGTGAAAAGACTGAAAAGATCGTTCGTTACGAAACGACGGCCGGTCGTGCTCTGTTGTCTGAGATTTTGCCCGAAGGCATGAGTTTTGCTGAACTCAACCGTACGCTTAAGAAGAAAGAAATTGCTCGCTTGATCAACACCTGCTTCCGCAAGTGCGGCTTGCGTGCAACGGTTCTTTTTGCTGACCGATTGAAGGACCGCGGTTATGCACTTTCAACGATCGGCGGTCTGTCTATTTGCATCGGCGACATGACGGTGCCGGCTAAGAAGGCAGAGTTGATTGCTGCGGCTGAAAAAGAAGTTAAGGAAATTGAAGCGCAGTACGCTTCCGGTTTGGTAACGCAGGGCGAACGCTACAACAAGGTTGTGGATATTTGGGGTCGCACGGCCGATCAAGTCGGAAAGGTGATGATGGAAGAATTGTCCACCGAGCCTGTCGTTGACCGCCACGGCAAACTCACCAAGCAAGAGTCCTTTAACTCCATCTACATGATGGCAGACTCCGGCGCTCGTGGTTCTGCTGCCCAGATCCGTCAGTTGGCCGGTATGCGTGGTTTGATGGCTAAGCCTGACGGCTCCATTATCGAAACGCCGATTACCGCTAACTTCCGTGAAGGTTTGAACGTACTGCAGTACTTTATTTCAACCCACGGTGCCCGTAAAGGTTTGGCTGATACGGCCTTGAAGACTGCTAACTCCGGTTACCTGACCCGTCGCTTGGTCGATGTGACGCAAGACTTGGTTGTGACCGAAGAAGATTGCCACACCACTCAAGGCGTGAGCATGAAGGCTTTGGTTGAAGGCGGTGACGTTATTCAGTCGTTGCGCGATCGTGTGTTGGGTCGTGTAACAAGCGCTGACGTTGTCAATCCGGAAACCGGTGAAGTGGCTATCGCTGCCGGAACGCTTCTGACCGAAGATGAATGCGACATCATTGAAAAACTGGGTGTTGACGAAGTCATGGTTCGTACACCGCTCACCTGCCAAACCCGTTACGGTTTGTGCGCCAAGTGCTACGGTCGCGACTTAGGCCGCGGCTCCCTCGTCAATGTGGGTGAAGCCGTGGGCGTGATCGCCGCTCAGTCCATCGGTGAACCGGGTACTCAGTTGACGATGCGTACCTTCCACATCGGTGGTGCTGCAAGCCGTGCTGCAGTGGCAAGTTCCGTTGAAGCTAAGGTCAACGGTCAAGTGAGCTACTCTTCAGCCATGCGTTATGTGACGAGCGCCAAGGGTGATTTGGTGGTTATTTCCCGCTCTGGTGAAATCATCATCAGCGATAACGGTCGCGAACGCGAACGTCATAAGGTGCCCTACGGTGCAACATTGCTTGCCAAACCTGATCAACAAATTAAGGCAGGCACGCAGTTGGCCACGTGGGATCCGATGACTCGTCCGATCATTTCCGAATACGGCGGAACGGTTCAGTTTGAAGGCGTCATCGACAATGTGACGGTGATGAGTCAGACCGATGAAGTCACGGGCTTGTCGAGCCTTGTGGTGATTGACCCGAAACGTTCAACGGTCGCCGGTGCTAAGGGCAAGAAGGGCAGCACGCAAGTGATGCGTCCGGCTGTTCGCCTTTTGGATGAAAACGGCAACGAAGTGAAGATCCCGGGAACTGATCACCGTGTGACGATTCAATTGCCGGTGGGTGCTTTGATTGTGGTTCGTGACGGTCAGAAGATCGGTCGCGGTGAAGTGCTCGCTCGTATTCCGGTTGAATCGCAAAAGACGCGTGATATTACCGGCGGTTTGCCCCGTGTGGCTGAACTCTTTGAAGCCCGTTCACCGAAGGATGCCGGCGTTTTGGCTGAAGTGACGGGTACGGTCACGTTCGGAAAAGAAACCAAGGGTAAACAGCGCCTCGTTATCACCGATAACGAAGGGGTTGATCATGAATTCCTGATCAGCAAGGACAAGAGCATTCTTGTTCACGACGGTCAGGTGGTTCAAAAGGGTGAAGAAATCGTTGAAGGACCTGCTGATCCGCACGACATCCTTCGCTTGCTCGGTATCGAAGCTTTGTCCCGTTACATCGTTGACGAAGTTCAGGATGTGTACCGCTTGCAAGGTGTGGCCATTAACGACAAGCACATTGAAGTGATTGTTCGCCAAATGCTGCGCCGTGTGAAGATTACCGATCCGGGCGATACGAAGTTTATCCGTGATGAACAAGTTGAACGTTCTGAAATGCTCGATGAAAACGACAAGGCTATCGCTGCCGGTAAACGTCCTGCATTGTATGAAAACGTTCTCTTGGGTATTACGAAGGCTAGCTTGTCGACGGACTCCTTCATCTCCGCTGCTTCCTTCCAGGAAACAACGCGCGTTTTGACCGAAGCTGCCATCATGGGCAAGAAGGACGAATTGCGCGGCCTGAAGGAAAATGTGATTGTCGGTCGTTTGATTCCTGCCGGTACCGGTTTGGCTTACCACAAGGCTGTCAAGACGAATGAAGCGGCAGAGGCTGAAGAAGCCGCAGGCTTTACTTCCGGCTTTGCAGCTCAGGAACCGGTTGACGAAGCTGTGGTCACCGAGCCCAAGGCTAAGGAAGAATAATGACGAATTAGTCATGAAACGGGTGTGCCTTTTGGCGCACCCGTGCAGAGACCCGAAGGGCGATTTTTGAGATTTTCGACCCTCGGGTCTTTTGTGTATTTTCTCTTAAGGTCTTGACAATAAGAGAAAAAAATACGAAAATCCCTACCTCCCGAAGCTGATGTTACAGCGTCCTCATCATTGGTTTGAGTTTTCAACTCAATGAGGGGTGGCTATGCATTGTATTTTCGGACGTTTTAAAACCAGCAATTCTGCCTTCCATGCGAGAGCCTGGTCGGAGAATTTTTAATACGGAAATTTATGCCTACCATTAACCAATTAGTGCGCAAGCCCCGTGTGCTCACGCACGACAAAAGTAAGAGCCCCGCGCTGAAGAACTGCCCGCAAAAGCGTGGCGTCTGCACGCGTGTGTACACCACAACCCCGAAGAAGCCGAACTCCGCTTTGCGTAAGGTTGCCAAGGTGCGTTTGACCAACGGCTTTGAGGTCATTTCTTATATCGGTGGTGAAGGCCACAACTTGCAAGAACACAGCGTCGTGTTGATCCGCGGTGGCCGTGTTAAGGACTTGCCTGGTGTGCGTTACCACATCATCCGCGGTTCTTTGGACACCCAAGGTGTTAAGGATCGTAAGCAAGCTCGCTCCAAGTACGGCGCCAAGCGCCCGAAGGCAGCTTAATTCGCGGCGCATTGTAGCCGTGAACGGTTTGACTCATCCGTTTCAGTTTGATGGGTGGACCGAGTAAGTCGCGATCCTGATTGAGTGATCGCATTGTTTAAGACTGAAGACTACGAAAGAGGAAAAAAATGCCCCGTCGTCGCGAAGTACCGAAACGTGAAATTTTGCCGGATCCGAAATTCGGCAGTGTTGAAATCGCCAAGTTTGTGAACGTAATCATGCTCGATGGCAAGAAAGCCGTCGCAGAACGCATCGTTTATGGCGCTTTAAGTGAAATCGAAGCTAAGACCGGTAAGGACGCTTTGGAAGTGTTCAAGACCGCTCTTGACAATGTCCGCCCGCTCGTGGAAGTTAAGAGCCGTCGTGTTGGTGGTGCTAACTACCAAGTCCCGGTTGAAGTTCGCCCTGTCCGCCGCATGGCTTTGGCTATGCGCTGGTTGCGTGAAGCGGCTAAGAAGCGTGCTGAAAAATCGATGCCCCAACGCTTAGCTGGTGAGTTGTTGGATGCGGCCGAAGGCCGTGGCGGCGCCATGAAGAAGCGTGACGAAGTTCACCGTATGGCTGAAGCCAACAAGGCTTTCTCTCACTTCCGTTTCTAATTTGATTAACCAGATGCGCTTAACCCTCGTGAGGTGCAAGCGCATCATCTCCAACTAGGGGAAAAATAATGGCTCGTACTACTCCGATCTCGCGTTATCGCAACATCGGGATTTCTGCCCACATTGATGCGGGTAAGACCACGACCACTGAACGTATTCTGTTCTACACGGGCGTCACTCATAAGCTCGGTGAAGTGCATGATGGCGCCGCCACCATGGACTGGATGGAACAGGAACAAGAAAAGGGGATTACGATTACCTCCGCTGCTACGACGACGTTCTGGCGCGGCATGGACGGCAAGTTCCCCGAACATCGTTTGAACATCATTGACACCCCGGGGCACGTTGACTTCACGGTTGAAGTGGAACGTTCCATGCGTGTGTTGGACGGCGCTTGCATGGTGTATTGCGCTGTGGGTGGTGTTCAGCCCCAATCCGAAACTGTTTGGCGTCAGGCCAATAAGTATGGCGTGCCTCGTTTGGCTTTCGTCAATAAGATGGACCGTACCGGTGCGAACTTCTTCAAGGTCTATGACCAAATGAAGGTTCGTCTGAAGGCCAATCCTGTGCCCATCGTGATTCCTATCGGTGCTGAAGATTCCTTCGAAGGCGTTGTTGACCTTCTGAAGATGCGTTCCATCATTTGGGACGAAGCCAGCCAAGGTATGAAGTTTGAATACGGTGAAATTCCTGCCGAACTGCAAGCTGAAGCTGAAAAGTGGCGCGAAAACATGATCGAAGCTGCCGCCGAAGCCAACGAAGACTTGATGAACAAGTACTTGGAAAACGGTGAATTGAGCGAAGAAGAAATCGTTCAAGGTTTGCGTATCCGTACGATCGCTTGCGAAATTCAGCCGATGCTTTGCGGTACTGCCTTCAAGAACAAGGGTGTTCAACGTATGTTGGACGCTGTGATTCAGTTCTTGCCGTCTCCGGTGGATATTCCTCCGGTGAAGGGTGTCGACCTTGACGACAACGAAGTCACTCGTGAAGCCGATGACAAAGCTCCGTTCTCCGCTTTGGCCTTTAAGATCATGACTGACCCGTATGTCGGTCAGTTGACCTTCTTGCGTGTTTACTCCGGCGTTCTCGTTTCCGGCGAAACGGTTTTGAACTCTGTGAAGAACAAGAAGGAACGTATCGGTCGCTTGCTCCAAATGCACGCTAACGAACGTAAGGAAATTAAGGAAGCTGAAGCCGGCGATATCGCTGCTGCAGTGGGCTTGAAGGAAGTGACCTCCGGCGATACGCTCTGCGACGTTGCTCATCCGATTATCCTTGAACGCATGGAATTCCCGGAACCGGTGATTTCTCAGGCTGTTGAACCGAAGACCAAGGCTGACCAAGAAAAGATGGGTATCGCTTTGAACCGTTTGGCTCAGGAAGACCCGTCCTTCCGTGTGCGCACCGATGAAGAATCCGGTCAGACGATTATTTCCGGTATGGGCGAATTGCACTTGGAAATTTTGGTTGACCGTATGCGTCGTGAATTCAACGTGGAAGCTACTGTCGGTAAACCTCAAGTGGCTTATCGTGAAACGATTCGCTCCACGGTTGAAAATGCTGAATTCAAGTTTGTTAAGCAATCCGGCGGCCGCGGTCAGTACGGTCACGTTGTGCTCAAGCTTGAACCGCAAGAACCCGGTAAGGGCTTCGAATTCGTCGATGCCATTAAGGGTGGTGTGGTGCCGCGTGAATACATTCCGGCTGTTCAAAAGGGTGTGGAAGACACCTTGAAGGCTGGTGTGTTGGCCGGTTACCCGGTTGTGGACGTTAAGGTTACGTTGCATTTCGGTTCCTACCACGAAGTGGACTCCAACGAAAACGCCTTTAAGATGGCCGCTTCTATGGCTTTCAAGGAAGGTATGCGCCGTGCCAATCCGGTTTTGCTTGAACCGATCATGGCTGTTGAAGTCGAAACGCCTGAAGAAAAGATGGGCGACGTGATGGGTGACTTGTCTTCTCGCCGCGGTGTGATCCAAGGTATGGATGATATCGCTGGTGGCGGTAAGGCTATTCGCGCTGAAGTGCCGTTGGCTGAAATGTTTGGCTATGCCACAACGTTGCGTTCTTTGACGCAGGGCCGCGCAACCTACACGATGGAATTTAAGCACTACGCTGAAGCTCCGCGCAATGTGGCTGAGGCGGTGATCGCCGAAAAAACCAAATAAGAGTAGACTTAAAAAGTTGTATCTAATTTAACAAATTACCAATTAAAGGATCCATAGAAATGGCTAAAGGTAAGTTTGAACGCACCAAGCCCCACGTGAACGTGGGCACGATCGGTCACGTCGACCATGGTAAGACGACGTTGACGGCTGCAATCACGACGGTATTGGCCGCCAAGTTTGGCGGTGAAGCCCGTGCATATGACCAAATTGACGCGGCTCCGGAAGAAAAGGCCCGTGGTATTACGATTAACACGGCTCACGTGGAATACGAAACGGAACATCGTCACTATGCACACGTGGACTGCCCGGGGCACGCCGACTATGTGAAGAACATGATTACGGGTGCTGCTCAGATGGACGGTGCCATCTTGGTGGTGTCTGCTGCTGACGGTCCGATGCCGCAAACGCGTGAACACATCCTGTTGGCTCGCCAAGTGGGTGTTCCGTACATCATCGTGTACTTGAACAAGTGCGACATGGTGGACGATGCTGAATTGCTCGAACTCGTGGAAATGGAAGTTCGCGACTTGTTGAGCAACTACAACTTCCCTGGCGACGAAATCCCGATCGTGAAGGGTTCTGCCAAGTTGGCTTTGGAAGGCGATCAATCTGAAATCGGTGTTCCGTCCATTTTGAAGTTGGCCGACACGATGGATGCTTACATCCCGACGCCGGTTCGTGACGTTGACCATCCGTTCTTGATGCCGGTTGAAGACGTGTTCTCCATCTCCGGTCGTGGTACGGTGGTGACGGGCCGTGTGGAACGCGGTGTGTTGAAGGTTGGCGACGAAATTGAAATCGTCGGTATCCGTCCGACGCAAAAGACGACCTGCACGGGCGTGGAAATGTTCCGCAAGTTGCTCGACCAAGGTCAGGCCGGTGACAACATTGGTGTGTTGTTGCGTGGTACGAAGCGTGAAGAAGTGGAACGTGGTCAAGTGTTGGCAAAGCCGGGCACGATCACGCCGCACACGAAGTTCACGGCAGAAGTGTACGTTTTGAGCAAGGACGAAGGTGGTCGTCACACGCCGTTCTTCAAGGGCTATCGTCCGCAATTCTACTTCCGCACGACGGACGTGACGGGTACGATTGAATTGCCGGAAGGCGTGGAAATGGTGATGCCTGGCGATAACATCACGATGACGGTTCAATTGATCAGCCCGATCGCCATGAACGAAGGCTTGCGTTTCGCTGTTCGTGAAGGTGGTCGTACGGTTGGCGCCGGTGTGGTTGCCAAGATCATCGAATAATTTCAGCAACTTAGTTACTGAAAATATTTGACAAACAGAGGATGCAGAGGTAAACTCCGCATCCTCTGTTGTTCTTTAGTGTTCTTTTTAAAGGAAAAACGAAATGCAATCTCAACGCATTCGCATTCGCCTTAAGGCGTTCGATTACAAGCTGATCGATCAATCAGCTCAAGAAATCGTTGACACGGCCAAGCGCACCGGCGCTGTGGTTCGTGGTCCTGTTCCTCTTCCCACCCGCATCCAACGTTTCGATATTTTGCGTTCTCCGCACGTCAATAAGACAAGCCGTGACCAATTCGAAATCCGTACGCATCAACGCTTGATGGACATCATCGATCCGACCGATAAGACGGTTGACGCTTTGATGAAGTTGGACTTGGCTGCCGGCGTGGACGTCGAAATCAAGGTACAATAATTTTTTTGCTTTTGACTTGCAAGCTTTTTATTCGCAAGGTACAATCGCGCCTTTCTCGTGGAAATAAATTTCACGATTTTTCTTAAAAATGGTCCCGGCCAATCGTAGCCGGGGTGGAGATAACAATGAGTGAAAAACTCGGCTTAGTCGGTCGTAAGGTCGGCATGACGCGCATCTTTACCGAGGATGGTGAATCCATTCCGGTGACGGTGCTCGAAGTGGCTGGCAATCGTGTCACGCAAGTGAAGACGGAAGAAACCGACGGATACAATGCCATTCAAGTTGCATTCGGCTCTAAGAAGCCGTCTCGCGTGAGCAAGCCGCTTTCCGGTCACTATGCTAAGGCCGGTGTCGAAGCAGGCGAAATGCTCAAAGAGTTCCATATCGATGCTGATAAGCTCGCCGATTTGAAGGTGGGTACCACGTTGTCCGTGGAAATGTTCACTGTCGGCCAAAAGGTTGACGTGACCGGTATCACGATCGGTAAGGGTTTTGCCGGCGCAATCAAGCGTCACCACTTCTCTTCCAACCGCGCTTCCCACGGTAACTCCGTGACGACCCGTGCACCGGGCTCTATCGGTAACCGTCAAGATCCGGGCCGTGTGTTCCCGGGTAAGCGTATGGCTGGTCACTTGGGCGATGTGCAACGCACAACGCAAAACCTCGTGGTGGCTCGTGTTGATGTCGAACGTCAATTGTTGCTCGTTCGTGGCGCTGTCCCCGGTGCTAAGGGCGGCAAAGTTATTGTCCGTCCGGCTGTGAAGGCTTAAGGAGCGATCAATGGAACTGAATGTCCTGAACGAACAAGGTAATGAAACCGCCAAGTTGGCGGCTTCCGACGCCGTGTTTGGTCGTGAATACAATGAAGCCTTGGTGCACCAAATCGTGGTGGCTTACCAAGCCAATGCCCGTCAAGGTACTCGCGCTCAATTGACGCGCGCTGACGTGCATCATTCGACCAAGAAACCGTGGCGTCAAAAGGGTACGGGTCGTGCCCGCAGCGGTATGACGAGTTCTCCAGTGTGGCGTGGAGGCGGTCGTGCTTTCCCGAATACGCCGAATGAAAACTTCGGTCACAAGGTCAACAAGAAGATGTTCCGTGCCGCTATGGCCGTGATCTTCTCCAAGCTTGTTGCTGATGGTCGCCTCGTGGTTGTTGATTCTATCGGTGCTGATAGCCCGAAGACCAAGGCCTTTGCTCAGAAGTTGAAGGCTATGGGTCTTGAATCTGTCATGATCATCACCAAGGAAGTTGACGAAAACCTCTATTTGGCTTCTCGCAACTTGAAGAACGTTTTTGTGGTTGAACCGCGTTACGCTGATCCGCTTTCTTTGATTTTCTACAAGAAGGTTGTAGTGACCAAAGATGCGATCGCTCAGCTTGAGGAGATGTGGGGATGATGAGCCAAGATCGTTTAATGAAGGTGCTCCTTGCTCCGGTTGTCTCCGAAAAGAGCACGATGGTTGGTGAAAAGCATGGTCAAGTTGTCTTCCATGTTGTTCCCGATGCTACGAAGCAAGAAGTCAAGGCCGCAATCGAATTGCTCTTTAAGGTGCAAGTCGAAAGCGTTCAAATGGTCAACATCAAGGGAAAGACGGCTCACTTTGGCCGTTTCGCCGGCAAGCACAGCGATGTGCGTAAGGCTTATGTGACCTTGAAGTCTGGTCAAGAAATTAACTTTGCAGAGGTGAAGTAATGGCTCTCGTCAAATTGAAACCGACGTCGGCCGGTCGTCGTCACGCTGTTAAGGTTGTGAGCCCCGAGTTGCATAAGGGCAAGCCTTTTGCCGCTCTTCTTGAAAAGAAGAACCGTATCGCCGGTCGTAACAACAATGGTCACATCACCTGCCGTCATAAGGGTGGTGGCCACAAGAAGGCATATCGTATCATCGACTTCAAGCGTAACAAGGATGGTATCCCCGCCCGTGTTGAACGTCTTGAATACGATCCGAACCGTTCCGCTCATATCGCTCTCGTGCTTTACGCCGATGGCGAACGTCGCTACATCATTGCTCCGAAGGGCTTGACTGTTGGCGCCGAATTGATGAATGGTCAGGAAGCTCCGATTAAAGTGGGTAACGCGCTGCCGTTGCGCAATATCCCGATCGGTTCCACGATTCACTGTATCGAAATGAAGCCGGGTAAGGGTGCACAGTTGGTGCGTTCTGCCGGTTCCTTTGCCCAATTGATCGCTCGCGAAGGCGAATACGCTCAAGTGCGTTTGCGCTCTGGCGAAGTGCGTTACATTCACATTGAATGTCGCGCCACGATCGGTATGGTTGGCAATGAAGAAAACAGCTTGCGTGAACTCGGCAAGGCCGGTGCAAAGCGTTGGCGCGGTATTCGCCCGACGGTGCGCGGTGTTGCGATGAACCCGGTTGATCACCCGCACGGTGGTGGTGAAGGTCGTACGGGTACAGGTCGCGCTCCTGTGACACCTTGGGGTCAATTGACCAAGGGTTATCGTACACGTAACAACAAGCGCACCGATGCTATGATCGTGCAGCGCCGGAACCGTAAATAAGGGGGCCAAATGTCTCGTTCGTTAAAGAAAGGCCCGTTTGTTGATGGGCACTTGATGAAGAAAGTCGAAGCTGCACAAGCCAGCCGTGACAAGCGTCCGTTGAAGACCTGGTCTCGTCGTTCGACGATTCTTCCTGAGTTCATCGGTTTGACGATTGCCGTCCACAACGGTCGTCAACACGTCCCGGTGTACATTAATGAAAATATGGTCGGCCACAAGTTGGGCGAATTCGCTATGACCCGTACGTTCAAGGGTCACGCGTCCGACAAGAAATAACTAGTAGGAGTTAGATAATGGAAACCTCTGCTATTGTTCGTGGCGTTCGTCTTTCGGCTCAAAAGGGTCGTTTAGTCGCCGACCTCGTCCGCGGTAAGCCCGTGGATAAGGCTTTGAATATTCTCACGTTCACGCAAAAGAAAGCCGCTGTGATCATCAAGAAGGCTCTCGAAAGCGCTATTGCCAACGCTGAACACAATGACGGCGCTGACATTGACGAATTGCGTGTGACGAAGATCCATGTGGAAAAGGCCAAGACGCTGCGCCGTTTCGGTGCCCGCGCCAAGGGTCGTGGTACTCGCATCAACAAGCAAACGTGCCACATCTACGTGTCCGTTGGTGACGCTAACGCTAAGAAGTAAAGGTGAATTATGGGACAGAAAATTAATCCCACCGGCTTCCGTCTCCCCGTGACGCGTGACTGGACCTCGCGTTGGTATGCGGAAGGCCGTAACTTTGCCCGCACCTTGGGTGAAGATTTGAAGGTTCGCTCCTTCTTGCAAAAGAAGTTGCGCAACGCCTCTGTTAGCCGTATCTTGATCGAACGTCCTGCTAAGAACGCTCGCATCACGATTTACTCCGCCCGTCCGGGTGTGGTGATCGGCAAACAAGGCCAAGACATCGAAGTCTTGAAGAATGAAGTTCAAAAGATGATGGGCGTGCCTGTTCACGTCAACATCGAAGAAGTTCGTCGTCCTGAACTCGATGCTCAATTGATCGCTGACAGCATCACGCAACAGTTGGAAAAACGTGTGATGTTCCGTCGTGCCATGAAGCGCGCTATGCAAAACGCAATGCGTTTGGGCGCCCAAGGCATCAAGATCATGTCTGCCGGTCGTTTGAACGGTGCTGAAATTGCCCGTACCGAATGGTACCGTGAAGGCCGTGTGCCTCTTCATACGTTGCGCGCCAATATCGATTATGGTTTCTCTGAAGCCAATACGACCTACGGCGTGATCGGTGTGAAGGTGTGGGTCTACAAGGGTGATAACTTCGGTGAAGAAGTTCAAGCCCAAGAAAAGACTGAACGTGAAGATCGTCGTTCTCGTCGTCCTGCTGGCGAACGTGCAGCTAAGCCTGCTCGTCGTGCTCGCAAGACTGCTGAGAAGACGGAAGCCGCAGCTGCTGACGGCGAAAAGGCTGAAAAGAAGCCCGCTCGTCGTGCTAAGAAGGCTGCCGCTGCTAAAGACGGAGAATAAGCGATGTTGCAACCTAATCGACGCAAATACCGCAAGGATCAAAAGGGCCGCAACTATGGTCTCGCTACCCGCGGCGCCAATGTGTCCTTCGGTCAGTTTGGTCTGAAGACGCTCGAACGCGGTCGTCTGACGGCTCGCCAAATCGAAGCAGCTCGTCGTGCCATTACTCGCCATATTAAGCGTGGTGGCCGCGTGTGGATCCGTGTGTTCCCGGATAAGCCCATTTCTGAAAAGCCTGCCGAAGTCCGTATGGGTAACGGTAAGGGTAATCCGGAATACTGGGTAGCCTTGGTGCAACCGGGTCGTGTGCTTTATGAAATGGACGGGGTTGACGAACAATTGGCTCGCGAAGCTTTCGCTCTCGCCGCTGCCAAGTTGCCGGTCAAGACCACGTTCGTTGTCCGCCAAATCGGCATGTAAGGAGAGACGGCAATGAACGCAAAAGAATTGCTCGCCATGGATGAAGCTGCTCTCAAGAAGGAACTGGCTGACTTGATGCAAGCGCACTTCAAACTGCGCATGCAACACGGCACTCAACAACTTCAAAACCCGAATCAGTTGCGCACGACGCGTCGTGATATCGCGCGCGTTCGCACGATTCTCGCTCAAAAGGCGGCTTCGAAATGACACAAGAAACTCAAAAGACTACGTTAGCTCGTACGTTGGTCGGCAAAGTTGTCAGCAACAAGATGCAAAAGACCGTTACGGTTCTTGTTGAACGTAAGGAAATGCATCCGCTGTATGGCAAGTTTGTGTTGGTCTCCAAGAAGTATCATGCTCATTGTGAGTCCAATGACCTGAACGAAGGTGATACGGTTGAAATTTCTGAAACCCGTCCCATTTCCAAGACCAAAGCTTGGACGGTGACGAAGGTTTTGAAGAAGGCCGAAATCATCTAATAAATTAGCCTTGCAAGTTTTCTAATTCTTAGATATACTTGCGGCTTCGTGGTTGGGGTTGACTAAAAAGTCGACCTCAACCGTATTCGTCAAGAGCATTTATCTTATGCAGCAACCCATGAAATGTGGGCTTTCAGCGAAGTAAGTTGAGTGTTCTTCCTCCCAATAACGGGACCAATACTATCCGCATAGCGGAATAAGTTGGGAAATAGGTAATCATGATTCAGATGCAAAGCAAACTGGACGTGGCCGATAACACGGGCGCTCGTTCAGTGATGTGTATCAAGGTGTTGGGCGGTTCTAAGCGCCGCTACGCCAACATCGGTGATGTCATCAAGGTGACGGTTAAAGAAGCCGCTCCGCGTGGCCGCGTCAAGAAGGGCGAAGTCTACAACGCTGTTGTGGTTCGTACCGCTAAGGGTGTGCGCCGTGCTGACGGTTCTTCCATTTCTTTCGATGGCAACGCCGCTGTGTTGCTCAATTCTAAATTAGAGCCGATCGGAACTCGTATCTTCGGACCGGTTACGCGTGAATTGCGTACCGAACAATTTATGAAGATCGTTTCCTTGGCTCCGGAAGTTTTGTAAGGAGACGCGCGATGCAACGCATCCGTAAAGGTGACGAAGTTATCGTTATCACCGGCCGAGACAAGGGCAAGCGCGGTACCGTGCTCTCCCGAGTCGACGATCGTCACGTGACGGTCGAAGGCATCAATGTTGTTAAAAAGCATACTCGCCCGAACCCGATGACGGGTGCTACCGGCGGTATTGTCAACAAGGTTATGCCGATCGATCAATCGAACGTCATGCTCGTCAATCCGGCCACAGGTAAGGGCGAACGCGTTGGCTTCAAAGAAGTTGACGGTAAAAAGGTTCGCGTGTTTAAGAGCGACGGCAGCATTGTCGGCGCTAAGGCTTAATAGAGGGTAAATCGATGTCTCGTTTCCAAACTCTCTACCGTGAAGCCATTGTGCCCGAATTGATTAAGAAGTTCGGTTACAAAACCACAATGCAAGTTCCGCGTATCACGAAGATTACGTTGAACATGGGTGTCGGCGAAGCGGTTAACGATAAGAAGTTGATCGACAACGCCGTTGCCGATCTCACCAAGATTGCCGGTCAGAAGCCGGTGGTGACCAAGACCCGTAAGGCTATTGCTAACTTTAAGATCCGCGAAAATATGCCGATCGGTTGCATGGTGACCTTGCGCGGTGAACGTATGTATGATTTCTTGGACCGTTTGATCACGATCGCTTTCCCGCGTGTTCGTGACTTCCGTGGTGTTTCCGGTCGTTCTTTCGACGGTCGCGGTAACTACAACATCGGTCTGAAAGAACAAATCATTTTCCCGGAAATTGAATACGACAAGATCGACAAGATCCGTGGGATGAATATTTCTATCACGACGACTGCGAAAACTGACGAAGAAGCCAAGGCTTTGCTCGCCGCTTTCCGCTTTCCGTTCCGTAATTAATCGAGGTGGTGAATTGGCTAAACTCGCACTGATTAACCGTGACTTGAAGCGTGCCCGCACGGTCGCTAAGTTTGCGGAAAAGCGCGCCGCTTTGAAGGCGGTTATTAATGACGCCACCCGTTCTATCGAAGAACGTATGGAAGCTCGTCAACAATTGCAACTGTTGCCCCGTGACGCTAACCCGTGCCGTTTGCGCAACCGTTGCGGTCTGACGGGTCGTCCCCGTGGAACGTTCCGCAAGTTCGGCTTGGCTCGTACCAAGATTCGTGAAGCCGCTATGCGCGGCGATATTCCCGGCCTTATCAAGGCTAGCTGGTAAGCGAGGAGATTATCATGAGCATGAGTGATCCGATCGCCGATATGTTGACCCGCATCCGCAATGGTCAAACTGTCGACAAGACGGAAGTGGTGATGCCCTCCTCGAAGTTGAAGGTGGCTATCGCTCAAGTCTTGAAGGATGAAGGATACATTGATGGCTTTAGCGTTGTGAACAACAACGGTAAGGCTGAATTACACGTCGGTTTGAAGTACTACGCCGGCCGTCCTGTGATTGAACGCCTCGAACGCGTTTCTCGTCCTGGTCTGCGTGTGTATAAGAACCATCAAACGATTCCGCAAGTGATGAACGGCTTGGGTATCGCGATTATGTCTACCCCGAAGGGTGTGATGACTGATCGTAAGGCCCGTGCAGCCGGCATCGGTGGCGAAGTCATTTGCTATGTAGCTTAATGAGCGAGGAGGGATAGAGAATGTCGCGAATCGCTAAAGAAGCTGTGATCATTACCAAGGGTGTTGACTGCAAGATCGACAACGGAATGATCTCTATGAAGGGCCCGAAGGGCGAATTGAGTTTGAAGCTCAATCCTTTGGTGACCATCAAGCAAGACGGTGATCATTTGCACTTCGAAGCTGTTGACAGCAGCCGTGAAGCCAATGCTGCTTCCGGCACGATCCGTGCTTTGGTCAATGACATGAACAAAGGTGTCAGCGTTGGCTTCGAAAAGAAGTTGACGTTGGTTGGTGTGGGCTTCCGTGCTCAAGCCAGCGGTGACACGTTGAATTTATCGCTCGGCTTTAGTCACCCTGTGGTGCACAAGATGCCCGCCGGTGTGAAGGCTGAAACCCCGAGTCAAACGGAAATTGTGATCAAGGGCGCTGATAAGCAGAAGGTTGGTCAAACCGCTGCCGTTATCCGTGGCTACCGTCCGCCTGAACCCTACAAGGGCAAGGGTGTCCGTTACGCCGACGAAGTCGTTGTGATCAAGGAAACCAAGAAGAAGTAAGCGGGGCGGAGACAGAAATGATCGATAAAAAAGCAAATCGTCTGCGTCGTGCACGTGCTACTCGTGCCCGCATCAAGTTGCAAAAGATGGATCGTTTGACGGTTCATCGTACTAACTTGCACATTTACGCCAGCATCATCAGCGCTGACGGTGGTCGCGTGTTGGTTTCCGCCTCCACGCTCGAACCCGAAGTTCGCGCTCAGTTGGCTAATGAACAAGGCCGTGGCGGCAACGTCAAGGCTGCTAAGTTGATTGGTACGCGTTTGGCCGAAAAGGCAAAGGCCGCCGGCATTGAAACGTGTGCTTTTGACCGTTCTGGTTACCGTTTTCATGGCCGCATCGCTGCGTTGGCTCAGGCCGCGCGTGAAGCTGGCTTGAAGTTCTAAGAGGGACTTATGGCTAAGGCTCAAGGAAAGAATGCGGCTGTCGACGCTATCGACGACGGCATGCGTGAAAATATGATTGCGGTTAACCGCGTTACCAAGGTTGTGAAGGGCGGCCGCATTATGGCTTTCGCTGCTCTCACTGTTGTTGGTGATGGCGACGGCCGTATTGGTATGGGTACGGGTAAGAGCCGTGAAGTTCCGGCTGCCGTTCAAAAGGCTATGGAACATGCTCGCCACAACATGGTTCGTATTCCGTTGAATAACGGTACGATTTACCATGCTGTCGAAGCTCACCACGGTGCTGCTCGTGTTATGTTGCTTCCTGCCACGGAAGGTACCGGTATCATTGCCGGTGGTCCGATGCGCGCTGTGTTTGATGCTATGGGTGTTCGCAACATCGTTGCTAAGGCTCACGGCTCCACGAACCCGTACAACATGGTTCGTGCCACTTTGAAGGCGCTCGAAGCTCTTCGTTCTCCGGCTGAAATTGCTGCCAAGCGCGGTAAGACGGTCGAAGAAATCATGGCTTAATTCCGAAGGAGAGATTCGAAATGGCTAAGAAGACCATTAAAGTTACGTTGATCAAGAGCCCGATCGGCACGAAGGCCGATCACCGTGCTACGTTGCGTGGCTTGGGCTTGTCTAAGATGAACCAAACACGTGAACTCGAAGACACGCCTGCCGTGCGCGGTATGATCACGAAGGTTGCTTACTTGGTTCGTGCCGAGTAATTAGGGGTAGATGATGCAATTAAATACTTTGCAACCCGCTGTGGGTTCTAAGAGCGCTCGTCACCGCGTCGGTCGCGGTGTGGGTTCCGGTTGGGGCAAAACGGCCGGCCGTGGCCACAAAGGTCAAAAGTCCCGCGCCGGTGGCTTCCACAAGGTGGGCTTCGAAGGCGGTCAAATGCCGCTGCATCGTCGCTTGCCGAAGCGTGGTTTCACGTCTTTGACGCGTCGTTTCTGCGAAGAAGTTCGCTTGAACGAACTCCAAGGTTTGTCCGTGGAAGAAATTGATTTGGCTGTTTTGAAGGCTGCCAATATCGTTTCTGCTCGCGCTTTGTCCGCTCGCGTAATCAAGTCCGGAGAAATCTCCCGCAAGGTTGTGCTCCGCGGTTTGAGCGCCACGAAGGGTGCCAAGGCTGCTATTGAAGCTGCCGGCGGCTCCGTGGAAGAGTAACTCGCTTTTTAGGAAGAACAACGTGGCGACCAGCCCTAGTTCCAATCAAGCAAGCGGCCCGAAGTACGGCGATTTAAAGCGCCGTATCATCTTCTTGCTGCTTGCCTTAGTCGTGTACCGCATCGGCGCTCACGTGCCGGTGCCGGGCATCGATCCCGACATGCTGTCTCGTTTGTTCCAAGAACAGCAAGGCGGCATTCTCGGGCTGTTCAACATGTTCTCTGGTGGCGCTTTATCGCGCTTCTCAGTGTTTGCGTTGGGGATCATGCCTTACATTTCTGCATCCATTATTATGCAGATGCTTTCGTATGTTCTCCCTTCGCTTGAAAGTTTGCGTAAAGAGGGCGAGTCCGGACGCCGTAAGATCACCCAATACACACGTTACGGAACGTTGTTATTGGGTGTCTTCCAGGCATTCGGTATCGCTGTCGCGCTTGAAAGCCAAGCAGGCCTCGTTTTGGATCCGGGCTTAATGTTCCGTTTCACTTGCGTTGTCTCTTTGGTAACAGGCACGATGTTCTTGATGTGGCTCGGTGAACAAATCACTGAACGCGGTTTAGGTAACGGTATCTCGATCATTATTTTCGCCGGTATCGTTGCAGGATTGCCCTCGGCTATCTCCGGCTTATTCCAGCTGGTGAGCACCGGTGCTATCAGCCCCTTGTCCGCGATTTTTGTGATTGCCATCGTTGCGGTCGTGACGGCTTTCGTAGTCTTCATCGAACGCGGTCAACGTCGTATTACCGTGAACTACGCTAAACGTCAGGTTGGCAATCGTCTCTATGGAGGCCAAACGTCCTATCTGCCGTTGAAGATGAATATGTCGGGTGTGATTCCTCCGATTTTCGCTTCATCTTTGATCCTGTTCCCGGCAACGTTGGCTGGATGGTTTACCAGCGGTGATTCCACTCGTTGGATTCGCGACCTGGCAGCTGCTTTGTCTCCCGGTCAGCCGCTCTACACCCTGCTTTATGCTGCAATGATTGTTTTCTTTGCATACTTCTACACGGCGTTGGTTTTCAATCCGCGTGAAACTGCAGAGAATTTGAAAAAGAGTGGTGCGTTCGTCCCGGGTATTCGCCCCGGTGAGCAAACGTCTCGCTACATCGACAAGGTGTTGCTTCGTTTGACACTCGGCGGTGCGATTTATCTGGTGTTTGTCTGCTTAGTGCCGGAATTTTTGAATATGCGTTTCAATGTTCCGTTCTACTTCGGCGGTACATCGTTGTTGATCGTTGTGGTCGTTACGATGGACTTTATGAGCCAAGTGCAGGCATACATGATGTCGCAACAATATGAAAATTTGCTCAAGAAGACTAACTTCAAGGGCTTTGGTTCTGCCGGGATGTAAATTTCGGAAGAACAAAAACTGAATGAGTCCGCTCGGGGCCATACTTCACGCCTCGAGGACACGCAGAGTTGCGGAGGAGTTTGACTCCTCCCGATTCTGTCTCAGAGAGTTTCGTTTTGATGCACTACGTTGGAACGAAACTTGAAGAGTTCAGGAAAAGAGAGTATCCTCTCGAACTTCCTGTCGTGTGGACAGCAATGATCCGTGAATAACACGGTTGGAGATAACAATGAAGGTTAACGCTTCGGTCAAAAAAATGTGCCGCAAGTGCAAGATCATTAAGCGCAAAGGCGTTGTTCGTGTGATCTGCTCTGATCCGCGTCACAAACAGCGTCAAGGCTAAAGAGGTAAAAGATGGCTCGTATTGCCGGTATTAATATTCCGCCTAACCAACACGCAGAAATCGGTTTGACTGCCATTTATGGTATCGGCCGCTCCCGCGCTCGCGACATTTTGTCCAAGGTTGGTGTGGAATACACCAAGAAAATTAAAGATCTCGACGACGCCGAACTCGAACGCATCCGTGATGCGATCAGTCAGTACACCGTTGAAGGTGACTTGCGTCGTGAAGTTCAACTCTCGATTAAGCGCCTTATCGACTTAGGCACTTATCGTGGTATGCGTCATCGTCGCGGCTTGCCGGTTCGCGGTCAACGTACTCGTACGAACGCTCGTACGCGTAAGGGCCCGAAGAAAGTCGGCGTCGCGCTTAAGAAGTAAACATTAAAGGATAACAATGGCTGGCAAAACTCCTAGCAGTCAGCAAGTTGCTCAGCAACGTGCTCGCAAAAAGGTGAAGAAGGTCGTTACGGAAGGGATCGCGCACGTTCACGCTTCCTTCAACAACACGATCATCACGATCACCGATCGCCAAGGCAACGCTATTGCTGCGTCGTCTTCTGGCGCTCAAGGTTTCAAGGGCTCCCGTAAATCCACGCCGTTCGCCGCGCAGGTCGCCGCTGAACACGCTGGTCGTATCGCTCTTGAATATGGTTTGAAGAATGTTGAAGTTCGCATCATGGGTCCTGGCCCCGGCCGTGAATCCAGCGTGCGTGCGCTCAATGCGCTCGGCATTCGTGTGACGTCGATTCAAGACGTGACCCCCATTCCTCACAATGGTGTGCGTCCGTCCAAGCGTCGTCGCGTCTAACTACTTTTTCTAATCCCGCGTCTGTCTATGAGGATAGATAGACTGAATGTGACATTGATCACAGGATAAGAGAGGCATATTAAATGGCACGATATACCGGTCCCAAACTCAAGCTCGCGCGCCGCGAGGGTTGTGACCTTAATTTGAAGAGCGCGCGTCGTTCCTTGTCGAGCAAAGTCGGCAAGGGCACCGATACGATCACCAAACCGGGCCAGCACGGTAAGACTTCTGGTGCTCGTCAATCGGGTTATGCTGCCCAATTGCGTGAAAAGCAAAAGGTTCGCCGCATGTATGGCGTTCTCGAACGCCAATTCCGTCGTTACTTCGCTGAAGCCCAACGTGAAAAGGGCCACACCGGCGAAGTGCTTCTCGATTTGCTCGAAAGCCGTTTGGACAACGTTGTTTATCGCATGGGCTTCGGTTGCACCCGTGCGGAAGCTCGCCAATTGGTGAGCCACTGCGCCGTTCTGGTCAATGGTAACAAGGTGAACATTCCTTCTTACCGTGTCAAACCCGGTGATGTTATCTCTATTCGCGAAAAGTCCCAAAAGCAAGCCCGTATTACGGAATCTTTGGAACTTGCCGCTCAAGTCGGTTTCCCGTCTTGGGTGTCTGTTGATGCGAAGAAGTTTGAAGGTACGTTCAAGGCTTTGCCGGCTCGTGACGAAATCTGTCAGGATGTCGACGAATCCCTGGTCGTCGAATTCTATTCGCGTTAATAGCTAGTCTGGTCGGTGCACTCTGTGTAGTGCGCGAGAGTGTGCCGCACCTGCTACAATTCGTGCGATCGGTCCTTTTGGGGCGCCGATCGCATTTGCTCTAATTAAGCCCCAGACCATCCATCAGCCTTATCGGTGTAACGAGCCGAGGGTATTGAAAAGGACAGTCTATAAAATGGCCAATACTACTTTGTTGAAGCCGACCACCATTGAAGCTGTGGTTGACGAAAACAATCCCAATCTTGCAGTAATCACCCTTGAACCTTTCGAACGTGGCTACGGTCATACGCTCGGCAATGCGCTTCGTCGTATTTTGCTCGCCAGCATGGTTGGCTATGCCCCCACGGAAGCTCAAATTGCCGGTGTCGTGCATGAATATTCTCAAATCGACGGCGTGCTCGAAGACGTCGTTGACATCCTTTTGAACTTGAAGGGTGTTGTCTTCAAGCTCGAAGGTCGCGATGAAGTCACGCTTACGTTGCGTAAGAGCACCGAAGGTGTGGTGACGGCAGCAGATTTTGATCTGCCCCATGATGTCACGGTTATCAACCCGGATCATGTTATTGCTCACTTGGCTGCCAACGGCAAGTTGGACATGCAGGTTAAGGTCGAAAAGGGCCGCGGTTATCAACCTGGCGATATGCGTGCCTTCCGTGATGACTATTCCAAGACCACGATTGGTCGCATCATCATGGACGCTTCCTTTAGCCCGATTCGCCGCGTTGCTTATGAAGTCAGTGCCGCTCGTGTGGCTCAACGCACCGACCTCGATAAGCTCGTGATGACGATTGAAACCAACGGTGCTATTGAACCGGAAGAAGCTTTGCGCGAAGCTGTTTACATTCTTCAGGATCAATTGACGGTCTTTGGTTCTATCAAGAGCGAACAGGCCGGTAAGGTTGCTCAGGAAGAAGACTCTAACAATCCGCCGCCGCTTGATCCGATCCTCATGCGTCCGGTTGACGATTTGGAATTGACTGTTCGTTCCGCCAACTGCTTGAAGGGCGAACAAGTCTTCTATATCGGCGACTTGATCCAACGCACTGAAAACGAATTGCTCAAGACCCCGAACTTAGGTCGCAAGTCCTTGAATGAAATCAAGGAAGTGCTTGCCGCTCACGGTTTGACCTTGGGTATGAAGTTGGAAAACTGGCCTCCTGCCGGTCTTGACCAACACTAATTTTGGCATTGACTTGCTAAATCAGGGACGAGAGAATAAAATCTCGTCCTTCGAGTCTTTTATCAGACTCTAACTTTACCCGCCCGCCGAATATATTCGGATAGAAGAAGATGGGATAGCGCCCTGAAAAGGGCACATAAGACTAACTTTTAAAGGAAAAATTAAAAATGCGTCACCGTCATGGTTTACGTAAGCTGAATCGTACCAGCGCTCACCGTTTGGCTATGCTCCGCAACATGATGAATTCTTTGTTGCGTCATGAAGCTATCAAGACCACGTTGCCCAAGGCTAAAGAATTGCGTCGTGTTGTTGAACCGATGATCACCCTTGCTAAGGTTGATACGGTTGCCAACCGTCGTTTGGCTTTTGCCCGTTTGCGTGATCGCGAAATGGTTACGAAGCTCTTTACCGTCCTCGGCCCGCGCTTTGCTGCCCGTAACGGCGGCTACACCCGCATCCTGAAGATGGGTTTCCGCGTTGGTGATAACGCCCCGATGGCTTATATGGAATTGGTTGAAAAGACCGCTCCGGTTGTTGAAGCCACCGAAGAAGCTCCGAAAGCTGAATAATTTGAACGCATTGCGCTCAGGTTAATAAAGGGGGAGTTCGCTGCTGAACTTCCCTTTTTTCATTTGTTTGTCCGATATGAAACTGTCTCTTCCCGCCGCTTTGGGTAATGTTGGCCAACTCTTGCTCGGCATTATTTTCATGTCCTTCGGAATTTGTTTAATTTCGGCAGTTCATTTGGGGACAACACCGATCAGCAGCCTTCCCTGGGCACTGTCGAAAATCTGTGACTTAACTTTCGGAACCACTACGTTCCTGTGCAATATTGCGTTTCTGATGATTCAGATTCTTCTTTTGCGCAAAGAGTTCTCTAAACTCAATTTCCTGCAGATTCCACTGGTTTTTCTGTTCAGTCTGTTTACTGATTTTTGGATGTGGCTTTTGTCGGCGCTCTCCTTCGAGAACTATTGGGTACTTTTACTTTTATCTCTCGTCGGGAACTTCTTTTTGGCGTTAGGGGTGGTTTTTGAAGTGCGTTCAAGAAGTATCCCCTTGCCGGGTGAAGGACTGGTGATTGCAGTTTCTGTGGTGAGCCGTCAACCTTTTTACCGCATTAAAATCGGCAATGACATTACGATGGTGATTCTGGCGGCTATTCTCGGCTTTTTCTGCCTCAATGAAATCTACGGTATCCGGGAAGGAACGCTGATATCGGCATTTCTGGTGGGTATTCTTGTGAAATTTATTTCCAGGTTTCTTGATCGGATTTGGCCGCTCAAATAAAGACTTAGTTTATTTATGACGGAACTCACAAGCGAAAGAATTGATAAATGGCTCTGGGCAGCCCGTTTTTTCAAAACAAGAAGTCTTGCTCAGGAAGCCGTAGAGCTCGGGCGGGTCAAGCTCAACGGTGAACGTGTCAAACCTTCTAAAGAGGTTAAGCTTTCCGATAAATTGGAAATTCACCGCGGTGAAGATATTTTTGAAGTTCTTGTGGCAGGGTTTAATTTGCAAAGGGGACCTGCAGCGGTAGCCAGAAACCTGTACATGGAAACAGAAGAAGGACAAAGACGGCGCCTGGAGCGTGCAGAGCTTCGTAAATTGGCCGTTGAGCCCGCTTTGGACAGAAGTTCTAAAGGAAGACCTACGAAGCGAGAGGGGCGCGAATTAAGACGTTTAAGAGGCTATTAAATGAAAACGCCGTCCGTTGCGAAATTGGCAAGGGACGGCGTAAACGGAATCAGCTTTTTTAGAGATTGATCGGCGTATCTTTGAGCCAACGGGCTACATCCAATGCACAATAGGTGAGGATACCATCGGCTCCGGCGCGTTTAAAGCACATCATCGTTTCAAGAGTAAATTTCTTTTCATCGATATAACCAGCCGCCGCAGCAGCTTTTAAAAGAGCATATTCGCCGCTTACGTGATAGGCATAGGTGGGAGCCTTAAATTCGTCTTTTACGCGGCGTAAAACATCCAGATAGGGCAGGCCGGGTTTGACCATCACCATATCGGCGCCTTCCTGCAGATCCAATCCTACTTCCCAAAGGGCTTCGTCGCTGTTGGCCGGATCCATTTGATAGACCGCTTTGTTGCTCTTGCCAAGGTTGGCCGAAGAGCCGACCGCATCGCGGAAGGGGCCGTAAAAAGCGCTTGCATATTTGGCAGAGTAGGCCATGATACGAGTGTGAATGAAGCCTTCCTTATCCAAAGCCTCACGAATTACGCCGATACGACCGTCCATCATGTCACTCGGAGCAACGACATCGGCTCCGGCTCGGGCTTGGGCCAGAGCTTGTTGAACGAGCATCTCAATGGTTTCATCATTGAGGATGTAGCCCGTTTCGTCGATAAGACCGTCCTGGCCGTGGGTTGTATACGGGTCTAAAGCGACGTCACACATGACACCCAATTGGGGGAATTTTTCTTTGAGAAGACGCACAACGTTGGGGATTAAGCCATTGGGGTTGGCGGCTTCGCGGCCGTCAGGCGTCTTTAAATGATCTTCAATCGCGGGGAATAAGGCAATCATGGGGATGCCTAAGTCCACCATTTCCTGAGCGACTTTGCACAGTTCATCCGCCGTCATGCGTTCAACACCGGGCATGGTCGGAACGGCCTGACGGCGTCCCTCGCCTTCCATCACAAATACCGGAAGAATCAGATCCGAGGCGGTGAGCGTATTTTCGCGCATCAGCCGACGGGAGAATTCATCATGACGCATACGACGCATGCGTTTTTGAGGATATTGACCTAAAACATGCATTTAAATTTTGTCCTATAAAACAATTTATAGAGGAAGTTCTTCTCGATGAATCCAACGCAAAAGCGTTTCTCTTAATTCATCGATTCCTTCTCGCTTAAGTCCGGAAAAAAGTTGAACAGAGATATGCGGTCCAAGCTCTGCGGCGCGGGCTTTCACCATACGCAGCGTTTCTTTTTTGGCCTGGTTGTTGAGTTGGTCGCACTTATTGAGTAAAAAGTGCATTTTGACAGGTCGGGTATTTAAAAAATCAATCACCCATTCGTCTGTCGGCATAAAAGGCCGACGGGCGTCCATCACGACGACAATTCCGGTTAAAGTATCTCTCTGCGTCAGGTAGCCTCCGATCAGTTCTGACCAGCTTTTCCTTGTACCTTCTGCCGCTTTGGCAAAACCATATCCCGGCAGGTCAACTAGGCTAGCAACACGTTCGCGGTGGCCGAGCTCATTTTTTTGGGAAAGATCGAAAAAATTAATGAGTTGTGTTCGACCGGGGGTTTTAGAGGCAAAAGCCAAACGGCCCTGTCGGGTCAAGACATTAATTGTGGTGGACTTGCCGGCATTGGAGCGTCCTGCAAAGGCAATTTCCGGAACATCTCCCGGGGGCAGTCCTTGCAGTTGGGAGACAGAAAGACGAAACCGAGCGCTGTCAAATAAACTCAAAACGAATACCTCTCTGAAATATTGAGGCGCAATATTAGACCGAGAATCTTACGCGGAGTTTAAATCTTTTTCTAAGTGCTTAAACCTAAAGAAGAGTTTCCTTTAGGTTTAAGACACATTATGAGACGGTGACAAATGACCACATCACGAGCAGGACCAGCTGGCCGGTGAGAATTCTCAAAAACATGGCCAAGGGATACACCGTGGAATAGGCCACTGCTGAAGAATTCTTCTCGGACAATGTCGCAGCATAAGCCAGTGTCGGAGGATCGGTCGTAGCACCGGCCATTAGCCCGACAATGCTGTGGTAGTTGATATGGAAAAAGTGTCGGGCGATGCAGCCAACAATCAGTAGCGGGATGATCGTGACAAGAAGACCCAGAACAACATAAAGCGGGCCGTTACCGACTAAAAGGGCATCGACAAAGTTTTCACCGGCCGCCAGGCCGACGCTCGCTAAAAAGAGCGAAATGCCCAATTCACGCAACATTAAATTGGCTGAAGACGTTGTATAGGTAACGAGTCTGAAAAGCGATCCGAATCGACCTAAAAGAATAGCGATGATCAAGGGACCGCCTGCCAAACCGAGTTTTAATGGCACGGGCATCCCCGGGATAGCAATCGGTAAAGAACCGAACAGAATACCGATCGCAATACCGATGAAAATAGCAATTAAATTCGGATGCTCCAGGCGTTTGACTTTATTGCCCAAACGGTCCTCAAGGCGCTTGATGGAATTGATCGGACCGACGCAATAAAGTTCATCGCCCATTTGAATATGCAGATTCTGATACGGGAAAAGCTGCATGCCGGCTCGATACACACGGGTAATATTGACGCCGTCAGAGTGACTTAAGTGAAGGTCGCCAACGGTAAGCCCGTTGATTTCAGGACGTGTGACAGAAAGTCTTTTACTGGTAATCGGTGAGTGCTCGGTTGCAAGGTCCGCTTTGGTATCTTCTTCACCGAAGAACGCAACAATGGCATCTTTATTTTCTTCGCCCGAGACCACACGAACGAGATCCCCCACATGCACAATAGAGTCCGAGTTCGGACTCGTAATTTCGCCGTTATGCTGAATTCTGGAACAAATAAAGGGTCTGGCGATGAACGCACGGATGTCGCCGATTTTTCGCCCCTCTAACGCTTTATTGGTGACATGGACATGAAAGAAAATAGAGACGTGATTGCTTGCCTTTTCCTCAGCTTCCCAGTGCCGGTCTTCTTCCTTCATATCAATTTTGAAAATAAAGCGAAGGGCAATGGCCGTGCCGATAATACTCACAACACCCAGAGGGTAGGCACAGGCATAAGCCACAGCAATGTCTTCTCCCTGGTAGTTCAATTGAGTGAGTGCTTCTTGTGTGGCACCGAGCCCTGGCGTATTCGTCACAGCGCCATAATGCACGCCCAGCATCTGAGCCAGTGAAACCGTATCGGAGAATAAAAAGTAGAGCACGATTGTCACGGCAACGCTTAAAACGACCGCAAGAATCATCAGGCCGTTTAAGACAATGCCGCCGCTTTTAAAGGAAGCGAAAAATGAAGGGCCGACCTGTAGACCGATGAAAAAGACAAACAGAATCAGACCGAAATCTCGAATGAAGCCCAAAACGGTGGGGTCAATTTTCATGCCGAGATAGTTTAAGAGCAATCCGGTAAAAAGCACGAAGGTGACGCCCAGCGATACACCGAATATTTTGATCCGTCCAAGCCCCATCCCCAACGCGATAACAATGGAGTAAACAAGCAAAATGTGCGCTATTGAGTTTGGGTTGGAAAAAAGAGAAACCAGCCAGTCCATCTTGACTAAAACGCTTTAGTAAACGAAAAGGAAATGCCACGGAATTTATCACTAAACAGAAAAATCTGAAATAGTAAAAATCCCTAATTTCTCAAAGGGTTAAGCGAAATTTCTATAGGTGTTAATACTTATAGGCTGTCAGGGACAACTTCATTGGCCCAAAGTGCCTCAATCGAGTCTCTGTGCCGAATAAGATGCACGGCGGAATCGTTCACCAGAACTTCGGCCGGCAGTCGCCTGGAGTTATAGCGCGAAGCCATGCTCATGCCGTAAGCTCCTGCCATGGTGACGGCAAGCAGTTCGCTTTGCTCGGCAGGCAATGCCCGATCACGAGCCAGCCAGTCACTGGATTCGCAAACCGGTCCCACAACATCAAAAAGCACTTCTGTATGTGCATCGCCTTGTTTGACGGCTAAAACAGGCATCCAGGCCGCGTACAAAGCCGGGCGAATCAAGTCATTCATGGCGGCATCGGTGATGAGGAAATGTTTGACGGGGGTGGTCTTTACGTACTGAACGGTGGTCAAGAGCACTCCGGCTGCCGCAATAATAGATCGGCCGGGCTCCATGACAATGCGTAAATGTGAAAAGCCGCGCTTTGTCAGTTTGTGATGCAGTCCGTCAACGAGATTTTCTAAAGGCTCAATAGTTTCATCACGATACTTCACTCCGACTCCGCCGCCAAAATCAATGTCTTCGATTTCAATGCCGGCAGCTCTGAGTTTTTCCAATAAATCGATCAGTCTGTCACAGGCATCAAAATAGGGCTCAAAAGAAGTTAATTGAGAACCGATATGACAATCGATGCCAACGAGGTTAACGTTTTCGCAAAGGGCGGCTTTCTTTAAAAGAGCGAATGCACTGAAAAAATCTATGCCGAATTTATTGGTTTTTAATCCTGTGGAAATATAAGGGTGTGTATGAGCGTCAACGTCGGGATTAACACGAAAATAAACCCTGGGGCAACAATTTAATTCTTTGGCAATTGAGGCTAAGCGCTCAAATTCAGGTTCACTTTCAATGTTAAAGGCACCGATACCGGCCGATAAGGCCACACGGATTTCTTCTTCAGTTTTGCCGACACCGCTGAAAATAATTTTTTGCGGATTTCCTTCGATCTGAAGCACTCGAGCTAATTCACCCAGAGAGACAATGTCAAATCCCCACCCTCTGTTGGCCAGAAGCTTCAGAATCGCCAGGTTTGAGTTGGCTTTGACGGCATAGCACAAGTGGTGCTTGACGGAACTGAAAGCCTTTTCGTACCGGGCAGCGGCCTCTTCAATCGTTTTTTGTGAATACACATACAAAGGTGTACCGAACCGGCGGGCTAAGTCCGTCAACGCGACCTCTTCACAGTATAAAGAGCGGTCGCGGTAACAGAAATAAGGGGACGGGAGCGAATCCATTTACAATCCTATTGCGGTGTGTTCAAGGGATCTGCTTCAATGTCACTCACAGACTCCTGAGGAGCCTGTCCCGGATCCGGTAAATAAAGATCACCTTTGATACCGCAGGCACTCAAAAGAACGGCAGCAGCCAAAATCGCTAAAATTTGCTTCATATTTTTTTATAAAAGTACGGTTAAATATGACAGAGACAGAGTTTATCGAACTTGCAGAAGCAACTCTACAACGAATCCAATCGGCTGTCGAAGAAGTTGATGAAGATCTGGATGTAGATCGGCAGGGAAATGTCCTGACAATTGAATTTGAAGACGGATTTCAAATTGTGATCAATCGGCAGACTCCGACCAAACAAATTTGGCTGGCGAGCCTCAAAGGAGGGCACCATTATGAATGGTGCGGTTCGGGCTGGTTGGAGACCAATTCCAAACATAGCCTTGCAGAAGATCTGTCAATCCTTTTAACGAAAAAGCTCGGCCGAGCGGTCGAGCTTTGATTCGTCACTGGCTTGAGGTTTTAGAAAATCTGATCACGGATTGTTTCTGTGATCGGATCCACTTCACCCGGTGTGGTGGTTTCACCAAGACCCAGAGTCTGAACGGTGTCGCCCACTTGGTCAGCATAGAAGGGCTGACCGTTAATTTCCACAACATCGGCTGGCTGCGGCCGGTAGTACTCCGGTGCGTTTTGGAGTACAGCTTTCATGTAATTGACCCAAACCGGTAAAACCAGGCCGGCACCATAGGCATTGGCACCGAGCGACTTAGGCTGGTCGTATCCCATCCAGCCGACAGCGGCGATTTCACCTGCGTAGCCAGCAAACCAGGCATCCAACGCATCATTGGTGGTACCGGTCTTCACCCCCATGTCTTCACGTTTGAGCGCATTACCTGCGCGGCGCCCGGTTCCTCGAACGGCCACCCCGTGCAAAAGCGAGTTCATCACATAGGCGTTTCGTGCGTCAATCGTACGCGGTGCACCGTCGCCCACCTTGGCGTTGTGCGACTGCATAAGCACGTTGCCTTCAGCATCCGTTACTTTTTCAATCAGATAGGGCTGAACCAAGTAGCCGCCGTTTGCAAAAACGGAGTAGCCAGCCACCATTTCCCACGGTGTTACAGAACCCACACCTAAAGCCATCGTCAAAAGTGGCGGATGGTTTTTAGGAGAAAATCCGAAACGTGAAACGTATTGTTGAGCGTAATAGGGGTCAATAGCCTGCACAATACGAATGGAAACAAGGTTCTTCGATCGAGCAATGGCATCGGCTAAAGTCATCGGACCGTCATATTTACGGTCATCATTTCTCGGCTCCCAAAGCTTGCCGCCTGTTAAGCGCGGATCGATTGAGAGCGGCGCATCATTGATGACGGTGGCCGGTGTAAAGCCTTTATCCAAAGCCGCCGAATAAATAAAGGGCTTAAAGCTTGAACCCGGTTGGCGCCAGGCTTGAGTGACGTGGTTAAATTGGTTGATCTTAAAGTCAAACCCGCCTACGAGCGAATAGATAGCGCCGGTATTGAAGTTTGCGGAAATAAACGCACTTTCTACAGCAGGAATCTGTCCCAAGGACCATTTACCTTTACTGTCTTGCGTCACCCGAACCACAGCTCCGACTTTGAGTTCTTTTTCTTTATAGCGTCCTTTCAACACCTGACCTTTTTTGGCGATGAAACGCTGCGCAAAAGCAAAACCCTTATTGTCCAGGGCGACAGTCTCACCGTTATAGAGTTGAACCGTCATGCGCTTGGCCGTTAGCTCAGTGACAACACCGGGCAGCAAATTGGAGCTTGAAATGACTTTGGATAAAGCTAAACGGATATTAGCGTCCCGAGTATCGGGGTGAGAGAGGTCTGCGTAGCCTTCCACACCTCGGTAGCCGTAGCGACGGTCATACTCAATCATATTTTGCCGAACAGTGTTGCTCGCAATCAGCTGATCGCGGCTTCGAATGGTCGTGTAGACATTGATGCCCTGGTCATAAATAGTGTCTTTGAAGTAGGGGACCATCAGCATGCGGGCCATTTCAGCAATGTAGCCAGCGTGAAGCTCCTGAGTCTGAAGCTGAGTTTTTTGCTGTTCAGCCGTGCTTTGCCGCACTTCAATAGGCTGAGCAATAGCAGAGGCGTACGTGATTTCATCAATGTAGCCCAAATTAAACATGCGGCCCAACACATAGTTGCGTCTCATCGTGGCGCGTCTCATGTTCACCAACGGGTTGTAGGCGCTCGGCGCAACGGGAAGGCCAGCGAGTACCGCTGCCTCTGAAATGGATAAGTCACGTAAGTCCTTGCCGAAATACGTTTTAGCGGCGCTGCCGAAACCGTATGAGCGGTGACCTAAAAAGATCTGGTTGGCATAAACTTCAAAAATCTTGTCTTTACTCAAGTTTTGCTCAATCTTAATAGCCAAAGCTACTTCGTAGAGCTTACGGGTGTAGCTGCGCTCGGAACTTAAGAAAAAGTTGCGTGCGACCTGTTGAGTGATGGTACTGCCGCCCTGTCCTCTGCGTCCTGTGATGAGGTTAGCCAGAGCCGCGCGGGCAATTCCCATAAATTCAATACCGGAATGCTCGTAAAAACCGTCATCTTCGGCGGCGAGGATAGCCAATTTAACGTGCCGCGGAATTTCCTCAAAAGGCACATAGTCACGGCGCTCTTCACCGAATTCACCGATTAAATCGCCATCGGCCGTGTAGATGCGAAGCGGCACCTTGGGACGATACTGGGTAAGGGCATCAATGGGAGGAAGCTGGTAATAAACAACAGAAAAGACAACAAGTCCCAAGCTGACAGCGGCTCCTGCGCCGCACAGTCCGGTAATGGTTAACCATTTAAACGCTTTTTTTAACCAGGAATTTTGATTTTTTTTAGTTTTCATACCAATTAGATTTAGTTGCTGCTATTGGGCGGTCGGTCATTGACTTTTTGCAGCGGGCAATATGACGGACTGTATGCTACCTTTTTTGTTTATATTTTGCGAGAACTTAGAGCAAAAATGGTGTAAAGAAATCTCAGAAGATGTAAAAAGTCCTTCACTGAGTCGTATCTTGTGACAAAATTCTTTTTCCTGTTATTTAAAGCTGTTTGGCCGAAATGATTGAGATTTATCAGTATCAGTTTAAAGTCGGGCCCGAGTCCATCGATATTCTGAAACATGTCAACAATCGGGAATATCTTCGCTGGATGGAAAAAGCCGCGATGGAGCACGCTTCACTTTTAGGCTGCGGAGCCAAAGAGTGTTTGCAGCGAGGTGAAGTCTGGGTTGCGCGAGAACATTGGATTGAATATTTAAGGCCCTGCTACGAAGGCGATGAGCTCACCGTTTTTTCTTGGGTGGCCAATCTTTCAGGACCTCGTTCTCTGAGGCGTTATGCCATTAAGCGCGGAGCCCGTTTGGTGAGCCTCGGGGCAACTGAATGGGTCTATATCGACTACAAAACCGGACGCATTAAGGATGTTCCCGAGGAGGTTGCCGAACGTTTTGCCATTATCAGTGATGACGATGAGCGCTTGGTGGATTTGGGAATTGCTCGAGGAGTTCGTTTTGAACCTCATTACTGATCGTGAGGTAGGGGCAAAGAATTATTTAAAGAATAGGGCTGATTGTCCAATAAAACGGGCAACTCTCAGCGTATAATGTTGCAATTCCTGAACGATTGTTCAGTATTGTTGATTCCAGTTTTGATTGGGTTTATCAGTGAGCGATTTTGTAACGGTACAGGATGTAACCTTCGGTTATGGAAAAAGAGTCATTTTGGACGATGTGACACTTCACTTCGGCCAGGGGCAGGTTGTTGCCATCATGGGCGGCTCCGGCATGGGCAAAACGACTCTTTTGAAACTGATCGGCGGCATTGAAACTCCGGACAAAGGACAGATTTTGATTGACGGAGAGCCGCTTGATACGTCCGATAAAGATAAGCTTTATGCGCAGCGCCGCCGCATGGGGATGCTTTTCCAATTCGGGGCACTCTTTACGGATATGTCGGTTTTGGACAACGTAGCCTTTCCTCTTCGTGAGCAGACGAATTTAAGCGAAGATTTGATTGAGAGAATGGTCCTCATGAAACTTAATGCTGTCGGATTGCGCGGCGCAGCTGATTTGATGCCCAGTGAAATTTCTGGCGGTATGTCCCGTCGCGTGGCCTTGGCCAGAGCGACCGCTCTTGATCCGGAATTGATCATGTATGACGAACCTTTTGCTGGCTTAGATCCCATTTCAATGGGTGTGACGGCAAGGCTCATTCGCGATTTAAATGACGCATTAAATGCGACGAGCATCATCGTTACGCACGATGTGCCGGAAACATTTGCCATCGCAGACTATGTTTACATGATTTCTTCGGGTCGTATTGCAGCTGAAGGCACGCCTGCGGAGCTTTCTGCTTCTCAAGATCCGTACGTGCGGCAATTTATTGACGGAGCGCCCGACGGTCCTGTGGCATTTCATTATCCTGCCGAACCGATTGACCAAGAGTTTGGAGTACACGCACCATGAATGCATTGATGGATTTAGGAGCCTGGACTCTTGAGCAAATTCGGCACGTCGGCCGAATGGCCATTTTTGCGGTTCAGCTTTTTAAAGAATTGCCTGCAGCGCTCGGTCGCTTCTGGTTGGTCGTTCAGCAGATTCACTTTATCGGCAATTACTCTTTACTGATTATTGCTGTCTCGGGTCTGTTTGTGGGTTTCGTGTTGGCCCTGCAGGGTTACTACATTTTGGTGAGCTACGGCAGTGAGCAGGCCCTGGGTGTCATGGTGGCTCTGTCTCTTGCTCGCGAATTGGGGCCGGTTGTGGCAGCGCTGCTTTTTGCCGGACGTGCCGGAACGTCGCTTACGGCAGAAATCGGTTTGATGCGTGCAGGAGAACAGGTTGCGGCGATGGAAATGATGGGTGTGGATCCTGTCAGACGTGTGCTTGCTCCCCGCTTTTGGGGCGTACTGATTTCTTTGCCGCTATTGGCCTGTATTTTTACCGCTGTGGGTATTTTCGGTGCCTGGATTGTGGGCGTAGTCATGATTGGTGTCGACGGAGGCGCTTTCTGGTCTCAAATGCAGGCGGGCGTAGATGTTTTTTCCGACATTGGCAATAGCGTCATTAAATCTGTGGTATTTGCCATTGCCGTCGGACTCATCTCCTTATATCAGGGCTATAACGCCCGACCGACTCCGGAAGGCGTCTCTCGTGCCACAACCCGGACGGTGGTTATTTCTTCATTAATGGTTTTGGGGCTGGACTTTATCATGACGGCTCTGATGTTCTCGGTCTAGAAAGGGGTTTTTGATGGAACGCAAAACAGATCGTAAACGTGGGGTGGAGCTCATGGTAGGGCTCTTTGTGGTTGCCGGTTTTGCCGCATTGCTTTTTACGGCATTGCAGGCAGCTAATTTGGGCAGTTTTTCCTGGTCCCAGAAAACCTATACGGTAGAGGCTCTTTTCGATAACATCGGCGGTTTGAAGCCCAGAGCTCCGGTTAAAAGTGCCGGAGTGGTGATCGGCCGCGTTGAAAGCGTCACTTTTGATAATACGCTCTACCAGGCAAAAGTCACGATGACCATTGACTCACAGTATCAGTTCCCGACCGATACCGAAGCTCAGATTTTAACTTCGGGTTTGCTTGGCGAACAGTACATCGGTTTTGTAGCCGGTGCCGATGAAGAAGTGCTCGAGACCGGAGGTAAAATCCGCAGAACTCAGTCTGCTATGGTGCTTGAGCAAATGATCAGTAAATTTATGTATAGCTTTGTGGAAAACAAAGACAGTAACCAATAGGAAAATCAGGTTATGTCCGCTACCTTAAAACGCTCTCTTTTGGCGATTGCACTGACTTCAACGCTGGCTTCCTGCGCGGTGGTTCCTCCGAATTCCGGCGAAAACCCCAATGACCCCTGGGAAACTTTTAACCGTCAGACCCATGCCTTTAATATGACAATGGATGAGTATGTCCTGCATCCGATTGCCGTGGGCTACTCCGAGTATGTTCCGACGCCGGTTCAGGAGGGGGTTGATAACTTCTTCTCCAACCTCGGGGAACCGGGCAATATGCTCAACAATTTCCTGCAGGGAAAGTTTAAAGAAGGCGCAGTCAGTCTGGCACGTTTCCTGATTAACTCAACGGTGGGTATTGCCGGCCTTTTTGATGTGGCCTCGCACATGAGTTTGGATTATTCTCCTGAGGATTTCGGTGAAACGCTCGGCAGCTGGGGGGTGGGACCGGGGCCCTATGTCGTTTGGCCGTTCTTGGGACCAAGCACTGTGAGAGACACGGCAAGTATTCCAGTGGACTGGGCGACGTATCCGCCGACTTATTATTTCTGGGGTGAGGGGGATAAAACCGGTTACGCGATCGGTTTGGCAGCGCTTGATGCCGTCAACTCCCGTGCCAAGCTGCTCTCAACCGATGCGATGCTTCAAACCGCATTGGATCCATACGTAGCAGTACGCGAAGCTTATCTTCAAAATCGTGAAAATCTGGTCTGGGACGGTAACCCCCCGCTGACCCTGATGGAAGATGAGTTTGAAGACAAAGAGTACGATCAACAAAATTAAAGGAGCACCAGTCTATGTTGCGACGAGTTTTTTTGTCACTTTTAGGTTGCCTTACAATCGCTTCGGTGGCTTTGCCTGTGTCAGCGGCTCCGGCTCAAACTTCACCGGAAGAATTTGTATTGAAAGTCTCTAATGAAATTTTGGATGCGATTAAGAGTAATCCGAAGCTGCAGCAGGGTGATAAGAAGGCAGTAGAGGCATTGGTTGATGAAAAAATGATGCCGGCTGTGGATTTTCTGCGCATGACCCGTATGGCTGTAGGCCCCAAGTGGCGAGAAGCAACTGCGGCGCAGCGTGAGCAGCTCCAGCATCTTTTCCGTGAAACGCTGATTCAGGTCTATTCGGGCGGCTTAAGTATGGCCAAAGATCAAAAGGTTCGGATTCTGCCGCGCGGACAAAATGACGGAACCGAAGCGGTGGTGCGTACCGGTATGAGTTCTATCTCGGATCCCGGTAAACCTGAAATTCAGTTGGTGTATCGTCTGCGTAACCTTAAGGATCAAGGCTGGAAGGTTATTGATGTAAATGTCGAAGGCGTGTGGTTGGTGAGTAACTATCGCAATCAATATGGTCCTATCGCCGCACAGGAAGGTATTGATGGTTTGATTCGACGCATGCAGCAAAGAGTGGATCAACCGCAAGCCGCTAAGAAATAATCATTATGAAAATTGATCAGGAAACGGTGACTTTTGACGATATCGGACATTGGGAGGTTCGCGCTCAGGAAGCTCTCAATGAGTCTGATGCCGTATTTGACTGCTCGTATGTCAAAAATGCCGACAGCGCTCTTTTGGCGTTGATTCTTAAGTGGCTGAAAGAAGCTCAGGAAAAAAGGCTCACTCCCCACATTGTGAATTTGCCTGAAGGCATGTGGAGTTTGGCAAAGCTTTATGGTGTCAGGAAATTGATTCGTCCCTATTGCCATAAAACGGAATAGTTCGATAGGACCAATCGGTAACCATTGGAAAAAATCATGCTGTTTACACCTGTAGCAGCATGATTTTCCTTTATTATTAACGAGTCTTTGATAGAAAAATTGTGCCATTGTGCACCTGTGCAGGTTATGGAAAAACTGAAAGTAACAGGCGGCTGCCGTCTTAACGGAGAAGTGAAGGCCTCAGGAGCCAAAAATGCTGCCTTGCCGATTTTGGCAGCCTCTCTTTTGACAGCTGATGATCTCGTTTTAAGTAATGTCCCCCACTTGTCTGATATTCGAACAATGGGAAAACTGTTGAGCGGACTGGGCATGATGGTGGAGCGTGAAGGCGAAACGGTCACTTTGAATGCCAAGGCTCTGACGACGCTTACCGCTCCTTACGAACTGGTTAAAACAATGCGTGCCTCTATTGTGACACTGGGACCGATGCTTGCGCGCTTCGGAGAGGCCCGGGTTTCGTTGCCCGGAGGCTGCGCAATCGGAGCCCGTCCGGTGGATCAGCACATTAAGGGACTGCAGGCTCTGGGAGCTGAGGTCGTAATCGATCACGGTTACGTCGTTGCAAAAGCAAAGCGTCTTAAAGGTGCTCATATCGTAACCGATATGGTAACCGTGACCGGAACGGAAAATTTATTGATGGCTGCGACTTTGGCCGATGGAGTAACGGTGATTGAAAATGCAGCCCGAGAACCCGAAGTGGTTGATTTAGCCAATTGTTTGACGGCAATGGGTGCAAAGATCCGCGGCGCAGGAACTCCTGTTATTGAGGTCGAGGGCGTATCGGAACTTCACGGGGCTTATCACTTTGTGTTGCCCGATCGAATCGAAACAGGCAGCTTTTTGGTCGCTGCTTTGATGACCAGAGGCGATGTGACGGTCACTCACGCGGCGCCGCACACTTTGGATATCGTTTTGGATAAGCTTCGTGAGGCAGGAGCAACCGTTCAGACAGGAGACGATTGGATTCGTGTTTCGATCGATAAACGGCCCAAAGCGGTCAGTGTGAGAACCGTTCCTCATCCCGGATTCCCGACCGATATGCAGGCACAGTTTATGGCAATGGATACCATTGCGGAAGGCACGGGCCGGATAACGGAGACGATTTTCGAGAATCGGTTTATGCATGTGCCTGAACTTCAGCGCTTGGGGGCAAATATTACGGTTGACGGCCATACCGCTGTGGTCACCGGTGTGCAGGAGCTCTCCGGGGCAAATGTTATGGCAACCGATTTGCGTGCTTCGGCATCCCTAGTGATTGCCGGTCTTGTAGCCAAGGGCGAAACAATAGTCGATCGTATATACCATTTAGATCGTGGTTACGATCATATGGAAGTAAAATTAGCAGCATTGGGCGCTCAAATTGAGCGTATTGCCTGATCCGATTCTTTCTAAGAGGATGTGTTATGCAAGATTGTATTTTCTGCAAAATCATCAAGGGCGAGATTCCCTGTAAGAAAGTCTATGAAGATGAAGACGTATTGGCGTTTCATGATATTAATCCGGCTGCGCCGATTCATTTTCTGCTCATTCCGAAAAAGCACTTGGTCTCTTTGGCTGAAGCTCAGCCCGAAGACACTGCGCTTTTAGGTAAAATGCTGGCCTTGGTTCCTCAATTGGCCAAAGAGCAGGGCTGCCAGAATGGCTTCCGTGTCGTGATCAATACGGGTCGCGACGGCGGTCAGGAAGTGGGACATTTGCATATTCACGTCATGGGCGGACCGCAACCGTGGCCGCGTAGGAGTTAAAAGATGGGAAGTTTTTCCATTTGGCACTGGCTGATCGTTTTACTGATCGTGGTATTGGTTTTCGGTACAAGTAAGCTGAAGAACTTGGGGCGCGACTTGGGTGGCGGCATCAAGGGCTTTAAGGAAGGCTTGAAAGAAGGTCAGGAAGACGAACCTAAGAAGGTGACCAATGAGAGCCGTGCTGAAACGGTAGATGTTTCCGCTAAGGAAAAGTCTGAGACCAAGAACTAAGCGTTCAGAATCTGTAGGGGCGGGGAATCAGGTGAGTCTTCGCCCGTTTTTTGTTGCTTATGTTTGATCTGGGTTTTACAGAAATTCTCGTGATCGGTGTGGTTGCACTGGTCGTGCTGGGACCTGAGAAAATGCCTGAGGTGGCTCGGGCAGCGGGGCGTTTTTTTGCAAAGGCTCAAGGCTACATTTCTCAGGTAAAAGGGGAATTTGAAAGAGAGTCTCAGCTTTCTGAAATCAAAAAACTGCGCGAGGAAATTGCTTCTTCGGCTGCCGGTCTGCGTCAGTCTGTCACCGAAGTACAAACGAGCCTCACAGAGCAGAGCCGAGAGTTAAATCAGGCGCTCGATCAGGTTTCAGGCAACCAAGAGACGCCATCGGATCCGTACACCGAGTTTAATCAGGCAGAATCAACTCTGAAAACTTCTCAATCGGAGAATACTCCCAGTCCCTTCAGCTGGGAAGTCGATCCCAGCAGCTCTGATGCCTATCGTTCACAGTACATCCCCAGACGCTATAAACCCAGTCCGTCTCTTGATGATGTGATCACTGAACTTGAGGAAATGCGCAGGGAACTGGCCTTGCCGCGCAAGACTATGGGTGGCTACAACAGGCGTTATGCGCCCCGTTCCCGTGTCAATCGTCCCCGTATTTATCGATGAGAATCTTCGATGGCTGAAAACAAAAAAATCACTTATGAGAGTCCGGAAGATGCAGAGGTGGATCGCGAGCAGCCTTTGATGTCTCATTTGCTTGAGCTCAGAAGCAGACTTGTGAGAGCCGCTGTCAGTGTTTTAGTGGTTTTTGCAGTGCTTTCGCCTTTCATGAAGTATATTTTCGACTTCTTAAGCCAGCCGCTGATGGCCGCCCTGCCTCAGGGAGTCAAGATGCTCTCAACGGGAGTGGTTGCGCCCTTTTTTGTCCCGTTAAAAGTCACGCTCTTTCTGGCTTTTCTCATTGCATTGCCTTACGTGCTTTATCAGGTGTGGGCATTTGTAGCTCCGGGCCTTTATAAGCGTGAAAAAAGACTCATTTTCCCCATTTTGGCTTCAAGCATTGTGATGTTTGCCGCGGGGATGCTTTATTGCTACTTCATTGTCTTTCGGATGGTGTTCATGTTCATTGCGGGATTTAGCCCGGAGAGCGTGAATTTTGCGCCGGACATTGATGCTTACTTCAGTTTTGTCATTACCATGTTTTTCGCTTTCGGCGTTACTTTTGAAGTGCCGATTGTTGTCATGGTGTTAAACCGAATGGGAGTGGCTTCTTATCATTCCCTCACTAAAGTCAGACCATATGTTATTGTCGGCGCATTTGTTATCGCGGCCATTGTGACGCCGCCCGATGTGATGAGCCAATGCCTGCTCGCCGTACCTTTGGTCATTCTTTATCAAGTGGGATTGTGGTGCGTGAAGTTATTCGGTAAAAAAGACGAACTAAGCGACTCTCAGTCCTAGAATTTTCTTTCTTCTTCTTTAGTGGAGGAGATCTCATGCAGCGACAACGATTGATTGCTCAACTCGATGCATTTTTGCATCCGGAACTTTTTAAAGACTATGCGCCCAACGGTCTGCAGGTAGAGGGTAAAGAAGAAATTACCCGCATCGTTACCGCAGTTTCAGCCACTCAGAATGTTATTGACAAAGCCCTTGCATTAAAGGCAGATGCACTGTTGGTTCATCATGGCTGGTTTTGGAAAAATGAAAATCCGGCTGTTGTGGGTATAAAGCACAAAAGACTGCAAACACTGCTTGGGGCGGATATCAATTTAATTGCCTATCATTTGCCGCTTGACGCACATGAAACAGTCGGCAACAACGCGCAAATGGCTGCCCTTTTAGGAGCAAAAGATATTGAGCGAGGGGCTGAAGGCAATTTTGTCTGGTCAGGCTCAATTGAGCAAAAAAGCGTGGCTGATTTAGCAGCCCATTTAAGTCAGGCACTTTGCCGTTCTCCTTTGGTTTTAGGCGATGAACGAAAAACCGTTGAGCGTGTTGCCTGGTGCTCCGGAGCGGCAGAAGACTTTTTTGAAGCCGCTATCGGTATGGGAGCTCAAGCCTATATCAGCGGCGAGGCTACAGAGCGCACGACGCATCTGGCTCGGGAAAGCGGGGTACCTTTTTTGGTTTGCGGACATCACGCAACAGAGCGCTTGGGCATACGCGCCCTTGGCAACTGGGTAGAAAAAACGCTGGGTTTGGAGTGCATCTTCGTTGATGATGAAAATCCTATTTAACCCATTGAAAACAAAAAGAAAAATTAAGTTTTAATAGCGTTTTTTTTCAGGAAACTTTTAAAATTACCTGAAGGTGCATTGGTTAGGCACAAACTGCAAAGTGTAATCGATGCTTATTGCGCACCAAGGAGATAGAAAAGATGATTTTGTATTCCGGAACGACTTGTCCGTTTTCTCATCGCTGCCGTTTCCTTTTGTATGAAAAGGGAATGGATTTTGAAGTTCGTGATGTCGATGTCAACAATATTCCTGCTGACATCCTGACCATGAATCCTTATGGTGAAGTGCCGGTCCTGGTCGAACGAGAATTCTTTCTTTATGAAGCCAACATCATCTGTGAGTATCTGGATGAGCGTTTCCCGCATCCGCAACTGATGCCGGCAGAACCCGTCCTGCGTGCTCGTGTTCGCTTGTTTATGTTTAATTTTGAACGTGAGCTCTTTACACATGTGAAGACTTTAGAGTCTCGTCAAGCTGACGAAGCGGCCAAGGAAGTGGCTAGAACCAATATTCGTGATCAGTTGACGGCTATGGCTCTGATCTTCACGAAGAATAAGTACATTTTCGGTGAAGACTTCACGATGCTCGATGTGGTGATGGCTCCGTTGCTTTGGCGCCTGGGCTTATATGGTATTGAGTTGCCGAAGTCTGCAGCACCTTTGCACAAGTATGCCGAACGACTTTTCTCTCGTCAGTCATTTATTGACTCGATGACCCCTTCTGAAAAAGTCATGCGTCGCTAACTTAAGGGAAAGGCGATCTTTTTATGTCCAGACCGTCTATTAAATCGTATTTGGTTCAGGCCATATGGAATTGGTGCACGGATGTGGGTCTGACCCCGTACGTACTCGTTCGCGTGGACGAGCACTGTGTTGTCCCCAAGGAGTTTGTCGAAGACGGACAAATTATCTTCGATATCTCCTCAGAGGCAACCCATAACCTCTCTTTTGGTGATAAGGAAATCAATTTTGAGGCTCGTTTCGGAGAACTTCCCATGCGCTGCTGTGTTCCCTATCGGAATATCGCAGGGATGTTCCCGCAGGAAGAACCGAATAAGGGAATGATGTTCAGTCCCAATAGCGATGAACCGGAGGATGAAGAAATTCGTCCGACACCTCCCAAACCGGTTTTTTCTCGTGTAAAATAGCGCACTCTTGATGCCCGTTTAGCTCAGTTGGTAGAGCAACCGCCTTGTAAGCGGTAGGTCGTCTGTTCGAGTCAGTCAACGGGCACCATTAATCAGTCGCTAGCTTGGAAAAGCTGGCGATTTTTTTTTCACTTTCCCAATCAGAATTCTCTAGCCTTTCTTTCCGGCTAATCTTTTTTGCAGTGCCTGCAGTTCAGAATTTCGAAGCATTATGCGTGAGATAAATAATGATCTTTTAACTGGCAACTATTGCTAGTGGCTTTTTGATATCGCTCTGATAATAAGACTGTGTCTGTTTAGACCGACTTTAGGAGAAAATAATGGCGATTCAACGCGGAAAGATGAAAAAGGCTCCGGCCAAAGAATTAGTGGATTATCTGATTCGACCGGCTATCGCAACTGATTTGGAACGCTCTTACCAAACTTTATTGGATATCAATAAAGCACACGTTCTTATGCTTGCCAAGCAAGGCATTATCGAAAAAGATGTCGCCAAACAGATTTTGCAAGTGACGCAAGATATTGCGGGTATGCAGGCGCATCCTGAGTTTGAAATCATTCCTGATGTTGAAGACTTGTATTTCAACTTTGAACGCTATCTGATTAAACGTACTTCTTTGGAAATCGGCGGTCAGCTGCATACGGCTCGCTCCCGTAACGATATGTTTGCCACCGAAATCCGTTATGACACGCGCCGCTACTTCCTCACGCTTTGCGAACACTTCAACAATCTGCGTCGCAGCTTCCTGAAGATTGCTCGTGAAAACACCGATGCCGTGATGTCGGGCTACACCCATCTGCAGCCCTCCGAACCGATCACTTTGGCTCACTACTGCTCGGCTATTTTAAATGCCATGGCTCGTGACTACGAACGCATGACGCATGTTTGGAAGACAGTCAACCAATGTCCGCTCGGCGGCGGTTCAATGGGCTCTACGACGTTTGATATTGACCGTCATTACACAGCCAAACTTTTAGGTTTTGACAAACCTTTGGAAAACTCTTTGGACTGCGTGGCAGGGCGCGACTTCACGCTTGAATTGGCAGCCGCTATGTCCACGGCAGGCTTAACCTTCAGCCGCATTGCCATGGATCTCACGCTTTGGGCTACTCCTGAATACGGCTATATCGAGTTGGATGACTCGGTTTCGGGCTGCTCTTCGATCATGCCGCAAAAGAAAAACCCGATTGCGCTCGAACACGTCCGCGCCAAGTCCGGCCACCTGGAAGCCTTCTATGTGTCGCTTTGCACGGGCATGAAGAACGTTCCGTACATGCACTGCCGCGACATCAGCACGGAATCCGTACGCTACTTCTGGACGGCGATGACGGAATTCCTCCAAGACGCAGACCTCTTGAATGCTTCCTTGCGTGAAATGAAAGTTCACAAGGAACATATGGTTGAAAGCGCCCGCCGTAATTTCTGCACGGTCACGGAATTGGCCAACTATTTGGTGCGTATCGACAAGATTTCCTTCCGCGAAGCTCATGAAATCGTAGCTGACGTGGTCGGTTATCTGAATGAAAAGCATCTGATGGCAGACCAAATTACGTTGGATGAACTCAACATGTTCTGCCAGAAACTCTTTAACTTCACCTCTAAGCTCACCGCTGAAGATCTGAAGGCTGCTCTTGACCCGGTCAAGAACGCTCAGTCGAAGACCTGCTGGGGCGGTACGGCTGAAGCTGAAGTCACTCGTCAGCTCGATGTGATCGAAGCTCAGATTGAAAAGGATGAAGAAGAACGCAAGGCACGCTTGGCTCAAATCGATCAAGCCAAGGTTGATTTGGAAAAGGCGGTTGAAGACTTCATCGCATAAAAACGATTTTGCTCCTTAGGGGCGGAAGGGTTCAGATCCACTTTCCGCCCCTTTTTCCATCCCATTTCGACGGAGAGGTCCTGAGATGCTTGAGTTGGGCTCACTGTTCTTTTCGACCTTCATTAAATTCTTTTTTCTGCTGACGCCTTTTTTTATCATCTCGATTTTTTTATCGCTCACGAGTGACGCCAACGAAGTTGTCAAAAAGATGTTGGCCATAAAAGTCACGATTGGGGTTGAAGTTATCAGCTTAATTTTGCTGATTTTCGGTGATGCTTTATTTGATCTTTTGGGAATCTCTGTTCCGGCCTTCAAAATCGGAGCGGGAGCACTTTTATTTTTATCGGCCATCTCTTTGGTTCAGGGCAAGCCCACGGTGCCGGATGTGAAAACTTCTCTTATGGATTTGGCCATCGTACCGATGGCGATTCCGCTTACTTTAGGGCCGGGCTCTGTCGGTGCGCTCGTTGTCATGAGCAGTGATTTAAAGGGATTTTTGGCGATTGCCACGACAGCTATTGCGATATCATTAGCAGTATTAAGTGTCGGTTTGCTCCTTTATGCCTCAGCTTCCATAGAACGGATTATCGGAGAAAAAGGTATTCAGATGCTCAGCAAATTAACCGGGTTGGTACTCGCCTCTTTGTCGGCACAAATGATGTTTGAGGGGGCGGCGACCTTTTTTTAGGACCGCGCAATGGCCAATGACGATCTCTTTAATTTTCGAAAACTTTTTCCCTTAGGAACCATTAGTTTTCTTAATTTGTGCAAAACGCGCAGTTACACTAAAACGGCAAAAGAGCTTCACACGTCGCAATCCTCCGTTTCCAGAAGCATCGCAGATTTAGAAAACAGTTTAGGTTTTGAGCTCATTGAACGCGATACGCGTCCGATCAAAATTACTCAGGCGGGGCTCCTGCTGCAGCAGTCTCTGTTGAGTTGCCAAAATAATCTTGAAAGTGTTTTACTGAATATTCAGGCGAGCAATTTTACTCATTTGCCACTGCGTATCGGTTTTATCGAAAGTATGCTTGACTGTTTCACCAAGCCCCTTTTGATTAATCTCAGATCAGACTATTCCAATGCTTTGGTTTTGACAGCAGTCAGTACACAGTTAATTAAGCTGCTCGATGAAGATCGGTTAGACTTTATTGTCTCATCGAATCCTTTTAGTCAGAGAAATGATTTAAAGCGATATTTTCTTTTTCAGGAGCCTTCGGTCATTATTTTGCCGAAATCTTTGAATTTGCCCGAACCGCTTACTTGGGAGCACTTGAAGTATTGCGGTCTGCCGCAAATTTCACATGACAAAGACAGCTCCGGCGCAGCCCTTGAAGATCGTCTTTTCAGCGAAAATGGTCTTAATTTTGTTCATCAGCTTGATGTGAATTCCAACAGTTTGATCGCGGAGATGGTGGCCGAGCGTTTCGGTTGGTCTCTGACGAGAGTCACATCTCTAATACGTTTTCCTCAGTTTGCCGAGCAAATTTCAGTCAGACAGATGCCTGATCCATTGACATCCAGAGAAATTTTTTTAATCTATAAGAAGGATGTTTTTTCTCCTATGGCACAAAAAATTGCCAGAGAGATAAGGCAGATTATTGAGTTTTCGCTCGTGCCCAGAATGCTTTCATGGGCTCCGTGGATCAAGCCCTATCTCTTTGTGCAGGGCAGAGGTGCTTTGGATCGGGTGGCATTGTTTCCTGAAGAACATCCGGATCGCGTAATTTCTGTTTTGTAGGTTACTGGTTATGGTAGAAAAGGCCGGTTTGCTTAAATCTTTTTTCCCACTGGGTATTCTCTGTTTTCTCAGCCTGTGTAAAACGCACAGCTACACTCAGACTGCGAAGCAACTCAATACCTCGCAGTCCTCTGTTTCGCGTTCAATCATTGAAATGGAGAATATGCTGGGATTTCAATTGGTTGAAAGACAGACCAGACCGATCAAAATTACCCAGTCAGGACTTTTGCTTGAAAAATCTCTGCTCACTTGCCAAAGCACGCTTGAGCAAATGCTCGTGGATATTCGCCAAAATAATTTGGTCCACATGCCTTTCCGTATCGGCCTTATCGAAAGCATGGCCGACTGCCTGACCAGGCCCCTCTTTCAGAATCTAAACGGTGAGTACGCTAATGCTTTGGCTTTAACCGCAGTCAGTACGCGTCTTTTGGAGTTATTGGATGAAGATCGCGTGGACTTCATTGTCTCATCGAACCCCTTCAGTTACCGCAATGACTTAAAGCGCTATTTTGTTTTCCAGGAGCCTTCCATCATTGTGACACCGAAGTCAGTTGTGTTGCCCAGACCCTTAACCTGGCAGAGACTTCAGTATTGCGGTTTGCCACAGATCTCTTATGACAGAGCTAATTCAGGTGCCGCTATGGAAAGGCGCTTATTTAATGAAAACGGATTGAGCTTCATTCGCCGTATTGAGGTTGATCTGAATGTTCTTTTAATGGGGATGGTCGCCAATAATATGGGATGGGCCTTGACTCGAGTGACCTCATTGGTTCAGTTCCCGAATTACGGACGTGAAGTTAACGTCTACGAAATGCCTGACCCGTTGGCTTCAAAAGAAGTCTTTCTAATCTATAAAAACGACGCTTTCTCAGACATGGCAGAAAAGATTGCCCGAGAAATTAAGAAAGTGATTTGTGAAGATCTGATTCCTCAAATGCTCACTTGGGCGCCGTGGCTCAAACCCTATCTGTTCGTGCAGGGGCAGGGCCCCCTTGATCGGGTTCCGGCATTCCCCGATGAGCACCCCAGTCGTTTGACTACGGTATTTTAAGAGACAGACTGGGATTCAATTTGAATCCCGGTCAAAGTTTCCTACTTCGTTTCTCTTCTTAAGTCAGCAAAGCGCAGAAGCACTTTTTCAACTTGATCTGCATTGATTAAGTTGGCGGGATTTAAAATTTCGTCCAAAGCATCATCGGGCAAAACTTTGAGTTCTTTTGCAGCTTGCAGACAGGTCAGATTTTGTTTTTTAGCCAGATCCTGAACCTTCAAACGATCTTCTTTCGTGCAGAAATAATCCAGCGCATGCGCCAAAGCCAAAGAACTTTGAGCTTGTTTGAGAGCCCGATCGGGGAAGGCGGTGATACCCTGAATCACTTTGGTGCCGAAAATTTTCAGCGTTCTGGCCAATAAATCACTTGAGTCCATCAACGTTTTAACGGGCAAGGTTGAAGAGGGGGCTGCGCCCAACCAACCGGAGTGAACACCCAGAGTTGAAGCCCAGTGATTGGACAAAATGTTGTCAGAAACGAGCATTGCCAGCTCTGCAACCGTCGGATTGATTTTCCCGGGCATGATGGAAGAGCCGGGAGCAACGGCAGGAAACGCAATTTCACGAATGCCGCCTCTGGGACCGGAACATAAAAGTCCCAGGTCATGCGCAGTTTTCCAAAGCACTAAGGCAATCGATTGGATGTGGGCGTGAGTCAAAACAAGTTTTTGAGCGCCGTCTAATCCAACTAAAGCATTGGCAGGCGCTTGCAGTTCGAAACCGGCCAATTGAGAGAGTGCAGCGTTGGCAGCCTTTTGAAAAGCACGAGTACTGCCCAATCCCGTCCCGGCTTCACCAAGGCCAAATGCGGATTCATTCCAAGTGAGCTGGTTTTGTTTAAGGCTTTCTAACGACTCCCGAAGTGTGACGCTATAAGCTTTAAATTCATCGCCTAAGCTCACAGGCAAGCCATCACGAAGGTTGGAGCGAGAGGTTTTGACGACATCTTTAAATTCATTGGCTTTCGTATCCATCAAATCCGCAAACCAATGACCGGCTTCTAAAAGCGGTGTAATACATTCCCGAACAACAAGGGTTTTAATCGTAGCCGTAACATCCGCATCGGCCTGATTGATTAAGAGGTCATCGCGAGTCACGGTGAGCGTATCGGTACTGGCAGCGCGAGCCAAATAGTCTGAAATCGCCAAATTAAGCGGTGCCCCCATGCTTCTGTAGATGTTGATGGGGATATCGACTTTTGAAAGATCTTCCAAAGCGAGCCTGCAGGCCTTTTCAATCGCATCGGCCTTATCCGGGCAAAGGGCTCCCGTTTCCTTATTGGCTAGCGTTACGGCAAGCTTAACAAGTAAGGCGGCTTTAATTAAATACGGATAATGATTGAGAGTACGGTTCCCGGCTTTCAGCATTTTATGAAGCTTCTCAATCAGCATCAAATCATTTGTTTCTTTTTCAGTCATGACAAATTACTCCCAACCTTTGACTAAGAAATCTTGCGCAGTTTTCCATACTTATGGAACATCGCAACCATCTCACGGCAATCGGTGAGTTTTTTGACATTAAAGAGATCCTCTGCAACTTCCGGTGGCAGTAAATGTTCTTTAAGTGCGGCCTCTTTACAGGAGATATTTTCCGCGATGGCGAGTTTGGCAATTTTCACCCCTGTGGGATAGCCGTATAACGAGCTCACCATAGTTGACAGAGAAGTAGAGAGCTCGGCATTGGTCTTGCAGCGCTCGATATTGACTTCAATACCTTCAATGCATTTGGTAGCGAAAATATCTACAACATCTTCGACCATGGTTAAAGCATCAAGAACACAGATGATGCCGCCCGAATTGATGGAGCCGTGGTCAAGCTGTCCTTCGTTGGCAGCAAACATAGCCATTTGTTCGGTGGCGATCACCTGCTGCATTGTTTCAATGACTAACTCGGGAACATAGGTGCAGCTTGTCCCCAAATAGTTCTGAAGTTCATCATCCAACTCAGGCAGATGAAGCTCGCAAAGACCAGTTCTGGGGCCGGAGGAATAAAGCAGCAGGTCATTGGCAATGCGCCCCATGGCCGTTGCAACGGCAGAGAGCCGTTCCATCAAAATAAGCTGATGGTCAGTGTTTCGCATACTGTCAAAAACAGCACTGTCAGGAATGACTTCGTCGCCCGGCATCTGGGCTAAATGCATCTCAAAGCCGATGATTTTGGAGAGGTTTTCATAGATATGCTCGGCGTAACCCGGTAACTGCCCCATTCCAGTCCCCAAGACCGTGGCACCTAAAACGCCTTCTTCAAAAGTCTGACGGTAATGCTCAAGCGTGATTCTGTTGCGGCGCAGTTGGCTTTGCCAGCCGCCAAAGACCTGACCGTAGGTCATAGGAACAGCGTCTTGCAAACCGGTTCTGCCTAAACGAATGACGCTTTCAAACTCAAGAGCTTTTTTAGCCACTACTTTTTCCAAACGTTTTAATGCGTCACAAACTCGTTTAACACGACGGTGCAGGACAATGGCTTCGACGGTCGGGAAAACGTCGTTGGAAGACTGGCACATATTGACGTGAGAGTTGGGGTGGACTTGATCGTAGCCCTTGTGTCCTGTCAATATTTCATTGGCGCGGTTAGCCAAAACTTCATTGACATTCATGTTGACGCCCGTACCCTGACTGCGCCAAATGTTGACGGGGAACTGCCCGTCAAAACGTCCGGCAATCATCTCATCACAAGCCTGTTGAATGGCTTCGGATTTTTTGGGATCAAGCGCTCCGATTTGAGCGTTTGTGATAGCACAGGCTTTTTTGACTTCTGCTACCGCATGCATGACTTCCGGATAGTCGTTATAAGTGCGATCTGACACAAGATAGTTTTGAGAGACGCGGGTTGTTTGAATCCCGTAATAGGCCTCATCAGGAACTGCCATTTCGCCCAGTGAATCTTTTTCAATTCTCATGCTTTCTGCTCCTTGGTCAGTAGATAAGCTTTAAAAACTAACAATGCGTTGGTTATAAACACCTGTTTGTCATTTTCCGATCAACTGTTGTCTTGAGCAACGACTTGCCAGTTTTTGCAAGACTATGTTTCATAATTTGGAACATGACTCTGTAATGGTCAGTTCTACGGGTTAGTTAAGTATTCAAACGCGCTGAGTGCATGAATTTTGAAACATTGCTCCAATTCAGAGAATTCAACATATTCATCCGGAGCCCCCATGTTTGCGCCTTCTACGCCGCAACTGAAAGTGTCAATTCCGAAGCGCCTGGTGTGCTTGCCGTCAGTGCCTCCGACCCGAATCGTTGTAGCACAAGGGGCACCGAAGACTTTCTGAGCGTTGGATTTCAAAATGCTTAACAGTTCGTGAGAAGGGTTGGAGTAAAGAGACTCGCAACGCATGAGTTCGGTAAACGAAATGTCTTTTCTGTCTGAACACAATTCTTTCAGAGTCTTTTCAATGTCATTGGGACTGATACCGATCGGTAAGCGAGAGTCGATAATGACCTCGGCATAACCCGGGACCAGATTGGGGGCGGTCCCGGCGTGAAAGACTCCGATGTTGCTCGTGACATTGAGAAGCGTTTGAGTTTCGCCAATGCCCGCAACCGATTCAGAAATCGGACCGGCTTTTTTAATGAGATCGATGATTTCCGAGGGACATTGAGAGGGTAATTTTTTGATTCTTTCCCTGTAGTCAACGATGGCATCAATTAATAATTCAATGGCATTTTTTGTTTTATGGAAATGTGCACCGTGTCCAGGGATGCCTTTAGCACTCATTTTGAAGCGATAGCGCCCTTTTTCTCCGAAACGAATTGAGCGCGAACTGCCCACGTCAGCGATCAGACAGGCATTTACATTTCTGAGTTCCGGCATGGTTTCTAAAAGGTATTGAGTGCCGTGTTTGCCGCCGGCTTCTTCTCCTCCAACCAGCATCAAAGTCACTTCGCCGCACCATAAAGAGGGATTGCGGGCCAAAAGACAGAATGTTTCAATGAGACTTGCGCAGCCGGCTTTCATGTCGCTTACGCCGACACCGAATAGCTTCCCGTCTTCTATTTCTCCTCCGAAAGGATCATGCTTCCACAGTTCAGGCTGCACGACTTCAAATGTATCCAAATGACCGTTTAAAAGAAGGTGTTTGCCCGGGCGATGACCTTTGGCATGAGCGACGATGTTATCAATGGGGCTGATTTCTTCAAATGTTTGAAGCTTAATGCCCTCAATTTTGGATAGGAGCTCTTTTGTATAACGGACGATATCTCGGGTATCTGAGGGCGGAGTGACGGAGTTTATTTTGGCCAGGTTAATAAAAGTATTGCGCAAGTCAGGCAGAACCCGATCAATTTTTTCTTCAAGCATCTTTCCCTCCGTACGGTCAGGCATCGAAGGAAAGTGTAGAGAAGATGCAGTGAATTTCTGCTGATTTTTCATCAAGTAAGGTTTAACCCCGACCTATTATCTCAAAAATGCATAACTCTTTTATCCCAGGCGGCTAATGTTTGAGGTTGTTGCGTTAAAGGGATTCAATGGAAACAGATCGCATGATCTAATTTGCTATCTACTCTTCTTCGGAGATTACAAATGAGCGTTATCTTACAAGCCATAGTGGTCTTTGGTGTGATCGCTATCGGTGCCCGCTATGCCGGTATCGGCCTCGGTATTTGGGGCGGTATCGGTTTGTTCCTTTTGGTCACGGTATTTGGCCTGACTCCGACCTCTGCTCCTACTGACGTGCTTTTGATCATGATTGCAGTGGCTACGGCTGCATCAGTGATGGATGCTGCAGGCGGTGTTGATTACATGGTGCGTATTGCAGAAAAAATCATTCGTGCCAACCCTGACCGCATCGTGTATGTTGCCCCGTTGGTGACATGGTTCTTTGCGTTCTTAGCCGGTACGGCCAACATTGCCCAATCCCTGATGCCTGTGATTTATGAAGTGGCTCACGGTGTGGGTATTCGTCCGGAACGTGCTATGACGGCTTCCGGTGTGGCAGCTCAACAAGCTCTTGTGGCCAGCCCCGTGGCAGCCTGTACCGCAGCTTTGATCGGTTTGTATACGCAAAACGGTTATGACTTCGGTTTGCAAACCATCTTGATGGTGACGATTCCTGCCACGTTGATCGCTGTGGTCGTGGTCTCCACCGTTATGCTCCGCTACGGTAAAGACTTGAAAGACGATCCGGAATATCAAGCCCGCCTGAAGGCCGGTCTTGTGAAGGCTGTTGTAAGTTCTTCTGAACGTCCGCCGTTACCGAAGAAAGCCGGTTTGTCTGCAGCACTCTTCGTGCTTTGTGTGGCCGGCGTCGTGATCACGGGTGTCTTCCCGGAAATGCGTACGACCAATAGCGGCAAAGTGATCAATATGGGGGTGTTCCTTCAGATCGGTATGTTTGTGGCTGCCGGTTTGATCCTTGTGATCTGCCGTCCGAAATTGGCTAACGCGATGTCGAGCTCCATTATGCGTGCCGGTATCACGGCTGTGATCACCGTGTTCGGTCTGTCCTGGATGTCCGATACGTTTATTTCTGCTCACAAGGCTGTGTGGGTTCAAGACATCGGCGGTTTGCTCCAAACGATGCCGTGGCTCTTTGCCTTCGTGATTTTCTTCGGTTCAATGCTTTTGAACTCTCAAGCAGCAACGGTTCGTGCTGTGATGCCTTTGGGCTTTGCCCTCGGTATGCCGGCTCCGACCCTCTTAGGTTTGTACCCGGCCTGTAACGGTACGTCCTTCCTGCCGACTTCCGGTGTCGTGGTCTCTACGATCGCTTTCGACCAATCCGGTACCACGCACATCGGTAAGTATGTGATTAACCACTCGTTCTTAGTGCCCTGTGTTACGGCAACAACGACCGCAACGGTTGCGGCCTATCTCTTAACCTTCGTGATGTTCTAAGGAGAAAGATTAAATGTCCGAAAACAATAACCGCGGTCGTATCCGCAAGCCGATTGCTCCGGAAGTGGTCAAATATGTTAATGACCCTGTTGCTAAGAGCGACTATGAAACGTCCTACTTCACGTATTTGACGATTAACCGTGCTCACGTGCTCATGCTTGAAAAGCAAGGCATCATTTCCAAGGAAGTTTGCCAAGCTATTTTGAAAGCAACACGCGAAATTGAAGCCAACCCGATTGCTCCGGACTTTAAGAAGGACTCCGGTATCGAAGATTTGTACACGACGCTTGAACGCCGTCTGATTAAGATGGTCGGTCTGGAAATCGGCGGACAGCAACATACCGCCCGCTCCCGCAATGATTTGGGTGCTACGGTGCTGCGCATGGATACTCGCGACTACTACCTCACGCTTTGCGATCTGTTCTTAAAGACACGTGAAACGTTGATTAATGTCGCTCGCCAAAATTATGACGCAGTGTTTTCCGGTTACACCCATATGCAACCGTCTGAACCGGTTACATTGGCTCACTATCTGTCCGCTGTATTAAGCGGTTTGGAACGCGACTACCGTCGTTTGCAAAACGCTTGGGAAGGTTTGAACATTTGCCCGTTGGGCGGCTGCTCCATGGGTTCGACCTCCTTTAACATTGACCGCACGATGACGGCTCGCCTTTTGGGCTTTGATAAGCCTGTAGCCAACTCCATCGATACAGTGGCTTCCCGTGACTATGCATTGGAAATTACTTCTGCTTTGGCTATCGCCTCCGATACATTGTCTCGTTTGGCTTTCGACCTCTACATTTGGGCAACTCCCGAATACGGCTACATTGAAGTCGATGACAGCTGCGCTGTCTGCTCTTCGATCATGCCGCAAAAGAAGAATGCCTTTACGTTAGAGCACATTAAGGCTCGTGCCGGCCATATGCACGGTTACTTAATGGCAATGCTTGCCTGCATGAAGACGATTATTTACTCTCACAGCAAGGATACGAGCGTTGAAGCCACGAAGAACCTGCGCGCTGCCATGCTTGAAATGGAAGGCGACTTTGTGCTCACGGAATTGACCGTTCGCACGATGAGTGTGAAGCGCGAAGTGATGCTCGATCACGCTCGCCGCAACTTCTGCACGGTAACAGAATTGGCTAACTACCTTGTTCGCCATGACAATATTTCGTTCCGCGAAGCGCACGAAATCATTGCCGCAGTGGTGGGCAATATGTATGACCGCGGCTTAACCTGCGCTGAAATTGACCGCAAGGCGATCAATGAAGTGAGCGTTCCGGCCTTCGGTTTTGAAACCAAGATGACCGATGAACTGATCCGCGAAGCTTTGGACCCGGTTCGTATTGCTGAAGCTAAGAAGGTGATCGGCGGTACGGCTAAGGAAGAAGTGGCTCATCAGCTCGATATGATCGAAGAACAACTGATGAAGGATAAGGCGGTTTGCGCACAACGCCACGAACATCTCGCAAAGGCCAAGGCTGAATTGGATGCCTTGACCGATGCCATGATCGCGGCTTAATCCTTAGTCTTTGGATGTTAGTGACGGGACCGTTGGCGTCGCAGCCTGCGGTCCCGTTTGATTTTCTGTATGAAATAAGGAGTGGGTATGTCAGTAACGGAAGCAATCAAAATTACCGGCAAAACGCTCGATAAGTTCCCCGATGTCATTGAGGCTTTTGCTGCGGTTAAAAAAGCTTATGCCTTAACCAACGCAAAATTCGGCTTTTTATCTGAAAGCGAAGCTCAGGCAATTGCTGTTCAGTGCGATTGCCTGTCTCAGAATCCATCAAGCCTTAAAGTAGAGCTCTGGCAAAGTGATGTAACGCTTTTAAATGCTTGCTTTGCTCAGCTGGTTTCTGAAAAATGTTCGCTCGACGCTGAAAAAGTCAATCGGTTACAGTCTGTTCAGGATATCAGCCAAACCGTACAAAATATTGTCATTTACCGTCGGTTGAATCAGCTCATTGACGATGTCGGTTACATGCAAAAGCAGTTAACCGAAAAAGCTCATGAATTTAAAGATGAAATACGTTTGATGCGCACTCACTTGATGGAAAGTGCTATTGGGACGTGGGGACAAACATTCGGAGCTTTGGCACTGTCGGTGAATCGAGCCAGAGAACGCTTGATCACGCATCTTCCGCTTTACCGTCGGGTCGTTTTAGGTCACAGCCTTTTTGGTGTCAGTATCGCCTCATCCAATGAGTACACGCGCGAACTTTTGAAAATTCTGTCCAAAGAGGTCGGTATTGATCTTCAGGAACCCGCAAGCGCCCACGAGGCTGTCCAAAAGTGTGCCCTCATGGACGAATTGATGGGAAATGAAAAATTCATTTATTTGGCCGGTGATTTAAAAGCCCTGGCGATGATCAATGCCCGGATCGGACACGGCTTTTTCATTTATGGTTCCGGCCCCCGAGCAGGGATCACGGAAGTGGCGCTGCCCGCTATTGCACCGGGATCGACCATTATGCCCGGCAAGATCAATCCCAGCATGGCGCACCTGATGTTCCAAATCGCTGAATTTGTCTCGGTTAATGATCAGATGTCAACCTTTGCAGTCAATGAGCTTGACTTTGACTTAACCAATCAGATGGGCGGAGCATTCATCACCATGATTGAAATGCTTGAAACCTTGGGTAAGGGCTCGAGACTTTTTACCGATAAGTGTCTGAAAGGTTTCACTGTGCTATCGGACAATAACGTTGATCACGTTACCAACTCTCCCTCTTTGGTCAGTCTCGTTTCTGCCTTTAAGGGCAAAGAAGCAGCTCAACGAGTTAAGGCTCGGATGTCAGCCGATAAGCTCTCGTGTCGGGATGCCTGTGTTAAAGAAGGTCTTTACAGTGAAAAAGAAGCCGACTGCTTATTTGATCTCAAGGCCATGGCGCAGGAAGGAATAAATCCGCAGAAGCTGGCCTACTTTATGGATCTTAAAAAGTAAAGGAGCACGATGATGCGTATTGAACATGACGGTTTAGGCGAATTGATGCTTCCCGATGAAGCGTATTACGGCAGTGTGGCAGAACGCCATCGTGTGGCTTTTGATGTCGGTCCCTTTACGCTGGATGATTATGCGCCCTACATTAAGGCGGTGGCTTTAATTAAGATTGCCTGCGCCAGAGCTAATGCCGAGATTGGAGCCTTGGATGCAGAAAAAGCGGCAGTGATCGAAAAGGCCGCCTGGGAAGTCGCAGAAGGGAAATTTGCGGGCAATTTCAATGTCAATATTTTCCGAGGTTCCGGCACCCCTTTGAATGCTGCGGTAAACGAAGTGATTGCTCACCGAGCCAATGAAATGCTCACGGGCGACAAAACCAAAGGCGGCATCCACCCCAATACCCACGTCAATATGGGGCAATCCAGTAACGACACGATTCCGTCTGCAAAAGATATCGTGATTTATTGGGAATTGGGTAAAGTCATCGAGGCTTCCGAGCGCTTTGCCAAGGCTTTGCACGAAAAGGCTGTGGAATTTAAGGATGTTTTAAAACTGGGTCGAACCGGTCTTCAGGATGCTGTTCCCATTACGATGGGGCAGGAATTGGAAGGGTACTCGCACGGTATTGCTCGTATGCATGATCGGTTGGTGACCGAGCAGGCCCGGTGGAATCATTCCTGCTTAGGCGGCACGGCAGTCGGAACCGGTATGGGTTGTATGCCGGGCTTTCGCGCTGTGATTCATAAACATCTTTCGGATGTTTTGGGTCGTGAGATGAAGGCAGAGGAAAATTTGGTCGACGGCATGATGGCTTTGGATGGACTGATTGTCGCGCATGCTCATATCCTGGCTTTGTCCACTCAAATATGGAAAGTGACCCGTGACCTTCGAATCATGGCAAGCGGTGAGAGAACGGGGTTGCGAGAAATCACTTTCCCGGCCCGCTCGGAAACCGAACCGGATTATGCGGAATTATTGATCACGACAACCAATCGCGTGAGCGCAAATAATTCCGGTGTTGTTTTGGGTGTGCAGTCCGGGTGGCTCAATTTGGGCAGTGCTTCAGGGATTCCCTTGCGCTGCATCATTTCGAGCTCAGAAATGCTCTCCAATGCAATGAATCTTTTTGTCGATAAGGTCTTGGTGCACATTAAGGCTAATGCTGCTCACTGCGCAGAATTGGCTGAAAAGTCAGCATCGCTTTCAACCATGATTTCGGCGATTTTCGGCTACGAAATCGGGACAAAGGTGGCGCACTACGCCATTGACCACGACCTCACCTGCAAACAGGCCGCTTTAGACTTAAAGGTCTTGCCCGAAGACGTGATTGAGGATCTCTTTGACATTCATAATTTGGTCGAAGCCGACAGGATGGAGGCACTCTTTCACAAGTATGCGTCCTATCGTAAGGTTTAGTCTTTGAGGCAGCACGGGGCAGCTTTGGGGCTGCCCCAGAGGCTTTTCAATTAGAATTTCTCTGTTGCGTGACTTTTGACTTTTGCTCGCTATGAATCTGCTTTCTTCTTTTGTCGAGTCTTTCTTTTTTCAATGCGATAACCGCTCCTATTGGATCCCACAGCATTTCGGGTTAAAAGGGGAATACTTCTTTGCGGAAAGTCCCGAAAAAAAGAAGCGTATTTCTGCAGGTTTGATCTGTCACCCGGATGTTGAGCCTAAGGCAACGGTGCTTTACTTTTATGCCGGTCTGAGAAACTGGCAGTTCAATCTTCCACAAGTGCTCTATTTACTCTTAAGCGGCTACCAGGTGGCAGTTTTTGACTATGCCGGAGCGGGTGCAAGCGAAGGATCGCTTACGCTCGACGGAATAGGAGAGGATGCTCAGATTGTTTTGGATTATTTGAAAGCTCATCAGAAATATCAAGGCAAACTTCTCATTTTTGCCCAGGGTGTGGGCTGCGATGCGGCTTTAAGACTTTGTCATGCCAATGAAAACGATGTAGGCGCTTTGGTGATGGAGTCTCCCTATCACTCAAGAAAGGGCTGGCTTTTGGATCGCTGGGGGCCGATTGTGGGAGATATGGCTTCATGGGCATTAAAGACCGAGACGCCCGAGCCCAAGGATATTGTTACGGAACTCTCTATCCCGACTCTTGTGTTTTTCCCGGAGCGAAATTCGTACTTGCCTGAAAAGCAGAAAAAGGCCTTTATAGGACTTTTAAATAATCCTGCAGCGGCAGTCACTGTTCCCAAAAAAGATTACCTGGCTGTTTTTACGGGTGATCGTAATCGGGAACAGGATAAGGCATTGAATTTTTTTGAAAAGCATCTTACCTAGAGCAAAAAAGAACTGACTGCACGTTTTCGGTTTGCCCTGAGTTTCAGTGCTCTATCAGGGAATTCATGGATCGAGATTTTTCGTTCCAACGCATACACTTACGCCTGTAAATTTTTGTTCCTTTTTAATGTTTAACAATCTTTTCTAAACAAGGTAGCGGGTGCCATGGATTGGTTTTATTCGCTTTTGACTGATACAAGTTCGATTGCTCACACTGCCCTGATTTATACCGCCATTATTACACTGGGTTTGGCTCTCGGGCGCGTTAAGGTGAAGGGAATCTCTCTGGGTGTGATCGGGGTTTTATTTGTCGGCCTCTTTTTTGCGCACTTCGGAGCAAAAGTCGATCCGGAAGTTTTGGGTTTTACCCGTGACTTCGGTCTTATTATCTTTATTTTCTTTGTCGGGCTTCAGGTCGGACCATCCTTTTTCTCATCGTTTAAAAGTGTCGGGCTGGTTCTAAATGCTTTAATGCTTTTGACCGTGTTCACGGGCATTGCCATTACGGTTATCTTATTTTTTGTTTTCCAAGATCAAATTTCTCTTGCGCAAATCCTCGGTGTTCACTACGGCTCCATCACCTGTACGCCCGGCTTGGGTGCAACAAAAGAAGCCCTGGCAGAAATGGGCTACCACGGAGAAGATATCGCGATCGGCTACGCCTGTGCCTATCCTTTGGGCTTGGTGACGATTATTGGCGTGGCTATTCTTTTGCGCGTGATGTTCCGAGTGGATTTGGCCGAAGAAGACAAGCATTGGGAAGATGAAGAAAAAGAAATCAATCAGGCCCCGGTGGTTTTCCACGTCTATATCACTAACCATACGCTCGACGGCTTAACGATTCGTGAATGCCGGCGCCGGATTCCGCGTCCTTTCGTTTGCTCCCGACTTTTACATCGAGGGGAGATCACGAGCCCCTTTGCCGATACAGTGGTGCACTATGGCGATACGATCCGTATTGTGGCAACGCCTGATCAAAAGATGGACATCGTAGCGGCTTTCGGTAAGGAAGACGAACGCATTGACTTGGCCACTCAGCACTCGCCCATTGAACGCCAGCGCGTGATTGTGACGCGTGACTCGATGAACGGCCGTACTGTGGCCGATCTTGAATTTGCCGGTCAGGAAGGCGTTCATATTACGCGTATTTGGCGTGCCGGTATGGAACTTTTCCCGTACGCCAAAATGCACCTGCAGGTGGGCGACATTTTGCAATGCGTGGGACCGATCGACGGCATTAAGCGTTTAGCCGGTATTGTGGGCAACCATCCGAAAGTGCTCGAGCAGCCGAACCTCGCCGCTATTTTCCTGGGGATTACCTGCGGTGTTTTGGTCGGTTCCATTCCTTTGCTGATTCCGGGTATGCCTACTCCCATTAAATTGGGGCTGGCGGGCGGTCCTCTGGTGATTTCTATTTTATTGGGCCGCTTCGGGGCATCGCTGCATTTGGCTACCTATACAAGCAATGCCGCTAATTTGGCCGTTCGCGAAATCGGTATTTCGCTCTTTTTGGCTAGCGTCGGTCTCACAGCTGGCGGCACCTTTGTGGAAAGTCTTGTGGCCGGCAACGGCTTACTTTATGCCGGTATCGGTTTTTGCATTACCTTTATTCCTCAAATTCTCACCGGCATCGTCTCCCGCGTGTTCTTTAAACTGAATTACCACTCTATTCTCGGTTTATTGATCGGTGCCTGCACCAATTCGCCGATTTTGGCTTACGCGGCCTCATTGTCCGAAAAAAGTGCAACGGCGGTTGCCTATTCCACGGTTTATCCTCTGGCAATGTTCTTGCGCGTGGTTACCGGTCAAATTATCCTGGTCTTCATGTGGTCGTACGTGACTTTGGTTTAAGGATTAGCTGAAAGACTCGGTCATTCGGTGGATTGGCCGAGTCATTTCACATTAAGATAGTGAAAAAGCGAGGTGCCCGGTCAACTACCTCGGCCTGAAGGCCGAGGCTTGAAAAAGCCTCTGGTTGACTAGCCTCAGTCTGCCTTTGGGCAGGCTACGTTGGTTGGGAATGTATAGGCACCGCGGAATGTCGATCCTAGTTCCGCGCTCTGCGGTCGGTGGTTAAAAACTCTGAGAGGTCGGAGCGGTGCTGCCGGCAAGAAACCCTTTCCAACATTGGCGAAGGATCACTACCGGTCAATTGACCGCGGAGACAAAACTTGAGAGTATTTGTTTTAAACAAACGCGGAAAACCGCTCATGCCGTGTTCACCGGCAAAAGCACGCTGTCTGCATAAAGAGAAAAAGGCTGTGGTGATCAGACGTACGCCTTTTACGATTCAGCTCACGATTGCTACCGGTGAGACAAAGC
>ENA-UEQB01000061-UEQB01000061.1-human-gut-metagenome-genome-assembly--contig:-NODE-61-length-90727-cov-41.681820_pt1 | contig 90727 bp, 73 predicted proteins | sample MGYA00242901_ERZ507918 | MGnify/ENA primary metagenome ERZ507918 (study PRJEB26167, sample SAMN06115405) | human gut metagenome | host: Homo sapiens | place: China:Sichuan | collected 2016-04-06... | reverse complement strand
TCACCGTGCTGCAGGGGGCTCATGGTGCCGGGGTCCACGTTGACGTAGGGGTCCAGCTTCTGGCTGGCCACCTTCAGGCCGCGGCACTTGAGCAGGCGGCCCAGCGAGGCGGCGGTGATGCCCTTGCCCAGGCCGGACACGACACCGCCGGTGACGAAGATATACTTGGTTTGCTTTTCTGCCATAAAAATACTTCCTCCTCTATCAAAATCAGGTCAAATCAGATTCAGAATACGTTTTCCCAATCCAGTATTATACACCCACATCCTCATAAGAATCAAGGATTTCCTGCGCGATCTCGGTGCGGTCGCGGCGGGTGTCCATGGCCAGCTTTTCAATGCGGCGGTGGGCCTCGGCCTCGGTGAGGTGCTCATGCTCCACCAGGCAGCACTTGGCCCGGCTCACCAGACGGATCTGGGAAATTTTGTCCTGCAGGCGGGCGTTCTCCTGCCGCAGGCGCTGCAGGCGGTGGTTGCTGGCGGCCGCCATGTGCATGGCCTGCACAAATAAGGTGTTGCTGAAGGGTTTGCTCAGCAGCAGCACCCCCTGCTCGTTCAGGGGGGCCAGCAGCTGTTCGGCCTGTGCGGCCTTGACCAGAAACACCACGCCTGCGTCGGTGCTGGCCACGGCGTCCATGCACAGCTCGTGCCCGAACTCGTCGGGCAGGGGGGCGTTGACCACGATCAGGTCAAAGTCGGCGTCCGGCATCCTGCGCCGGGCCTCGGCCCCGCTGGGCAGGATCACCGGCCGGGCATAGCCCATCTCGGCCAGCCGGGCGGCGATGTACTCGTTGGAGCTGGCACCGGCGCTTACAATGAGTGCGCGTCCCATACGTTCCGCTCCTTTCTCCTACGCATGTTCCTGCAGGGGTCAGATGGCGTTGAAGTAGTGGATGCGCTCGTACTCCGCCGGGTCGGCGGCGGCGCGCAGGGCCTCGCACCGGGCACGCTCCTCGGCAAAGTAGCGGCGGCTCAGCTCCTCCGGCAGCACCTTGTGCAAAAAGTCGCTTTCCTCGGCGATGGCCACGGCTTCTTCCAGCGTGGCGGGCAGCATTTCCAGCCCAAGGCCCTCGGCTTCGCCGGGGCGGAACAGGTTCTTGTTGACCGGCGGCTGCAGCACCATGCGGTGTTCGATGCCGTCCAGACCGGCGGCCAGCACCAGACCGATGGCCAGATACGGGTTGCAGGCGGGGTCCGGGCTGCGCAGCTCCATGCGGCAGTTGTCGCCCTTCACCTGGGGGATGCGCACCAGCTGGCTGCGGTTCTGGCGGCTCCAGCTCACATAGCGGGGGGCCTCGTCGCAGCCAAAGCGCTGGTAGCTGTTGGGCAGGGGATTGGTGAACACGGTCAGCTCCCGGCTGTGGGCCAGCACGCCCGCCATAAAGCTGCCTGCGGTGCTGTCCGGGGCAATGTCGCCCTCAAACAGGTTCTTGCCGTCCAGGTACAGCGACAGGTTGATGTGCAGCCCGCTGCCCGCCTGGTCCGGCAGGGGCTTGGGCAGGAAACTGGCGTGGATGCCGCTGCGCATGGCAATGGCCCGCACGATCTGCTTGAACATCATCACGTTGTCGGCGGTCTTGAGGGGGCCTGCATGGTGGCAGTCGATCTCGTTCTGGCCGTGGCCGCTCTCGTGGTGGCTGTGCTGGGGGGCCAGCCCCATCTGCTCCATGGTCAGGCAGATGTCGCGGCGCAGGTTCTCGCCCGCGTCCAGCGGGGCCACGTCGAAGTAGCCGCCAAAGTCGATGGGGATGCGGGTGGGGCGGCCCCGGTCGTCGTTCTCAAACAGATAGAACTCGCACTCGGCACCCACGTTGCAGGTAAGGCCCAGCTGGCGGAAGCGGCGGTTCATCTCCCGCAGAAAGCCCCGGCAGTTGCCGCCAAAGGGGGCGCCGTCCGGCTTTTCCACGTCGCAGAAGAACTGCATCACCCGGCCCTCGGTGGGCCGCCAGGGCAGGATGGTCACGGTGGGCAGGTCGGGGCGCAATACAAGATCGCTTTCCTCCACCTTCATGAAACCGGCAATGGAGCTGCCGTCGAAGCACACACCGTCCTCCAGGGCCTTGGGCAGGTCGCTGGCCAGCACGGCGATGTTCTTCTGGGTGCCAAAGATATCGCAGAAGGCAAAGCGCACGAATTTGACGTTGTTGTCCTCCACGAAGTCCAGCACGTCCTGTTGGGTCGAATAACGCATAAAGATCTCCTTTCAAATAAAACGCCCAAAGGCCTGCCCCCTTGCGGAAGCAGGTCTTTAGGCTGGTGTAAGAAATAGGAAAAGGAGAATGTCAGATTCAAGTTCCGCAGCCTACGGATGATGCTGTTTTACGCGATGCGATCAGACGTAGTAGAGCATCTTGCTGTAGCTGGGCAGCGGCCAGTAGTCCTCGCCGCACAGGGTCTCGGCGTCGTCGGCGGCGGCACGCAGGGTGTCCATGGCGGGCAGCACGTTGTCGTGGAAGGCAACGGCCTTCTCGCTCTCGGAGGGCAGAGCCTTGGCGGCGTCCACGGCATCCTGCAGGGTGTCGATGGCGTCGCTCATGGCGTCGGCGTCGGCGGACAGGCGGCCCAGGGTCTTGGTCTCGCTGCGCACGCTGATGCTCTCGCTGACGGCCAGCTTGGAAGCGGCGGTGTTGGCCACTTCGCTCATGTAGGCGTTGACGGCGGGCAGCAGCTGCTTGCGGGCCATCTCCAGCATGGTCAGGGCCTCGATGTTGATGACCTTGGCGTAGTGCTCCATCTCGACTTCGTAGCGGCTCTCCATCTCCACCTTGGTCAGCACGCCGAACTCTTCCATCAGGGCGATGTTCTTGGGGTCGATGAGGGCCGGCAGGGCGGCAGGAGTGTTCTTCTTGTTGGGCAGACCACGCTTAGCAGCCTCGGCCTCCCACTCGGCGGTGTAGCCGTTGCCGTTGAAGATGACCCGGCGGTGGTCCCGGATGGTGCGCTTGACCAGAGCGATGGCGGCACTGGTAAAGTCCTCAGCACCCTCCAGCTCGTCGGCGTAGCCCTTCAGCTCCTTGGCCACAGCGGTGTTCAGGATGGTATCGCAGTCGCTGAGGTTCTGAGAAGAACCGGGCATCCGGAACTCGAACTTGTTGCCGGTGAAGGCGAAGGGGGAGGTGCGGTTGCGGTCGGTGGTGTCCTTGCTGAACTTGGGCAGCACGTCCACGCCCAGGTCCATCTTCATCTTGACGGGGCCTGCGTAGGGAGAATCGGAGGCAATGGCGTCGATGACGGCCTCCAGCTCCTCGCCCACGAAGATGGAGATGATGGCCGGAGGTGCCTCGTTGGCACCCAGACGGTGATCGTTGCCGGGGGTAGCCACAGAGGTCCGCAGCAGGTCGGCGTACTCGTCCACGGCCTTGATGACAGCGGCCAGGAACACCAGGAACTGCAGGTTCTCCATGGGGGTGTCACCGGGATCCAGCAGGTTCTCCTCGGTGGTGGACAGGGACCAGTTGTTGTGCTTGCCGCTGCCGTTCACGCCTTCAAAGGGCTTTTCATGCTGCAGGCAGACCAGACCGTACTTGGGAGCGATCTTCTTCATCATCTCCATGGTCAGCAGGTTGTGGTCGATGGCCACATTGGTGGTATCGTAGATGGGGGCCAGCTCATGCTGGCAGGGGGCTACCTCGTTGTGCTTGGTCTTGGCGGGCACGCCCAGCTTCCACAGCTCCTCGTCCAGTTCCTTCATGAACGCAGACACCTCGGGACGGATGACGCCGAAGTAGTGTTCTTCCAGCTCCTGACCCTTGGCAGAGGGGGCACCAAACAGGGTGCGGCCGGTGAGGATCAGGTCCTGCCGGGCCTCGTAGTCCTCTTTCTTGATCAGGAAGTACTCCTGCTCCGGGCCGACGGTGGTGGAAACGTAGTCCACATCCTTGCCGAACAGCTTCAGGATGCGCACGGCCTGGCCGGACAGGGCGTTCATGGAACGCAGCAGGGGGGTCTTTTTGTCCAGGGCCTCGCCGGTGTAGCTGACAAAGGCGGTGGGGATGCACAGCACGTCATCCTTGACGAAGGCGTAGCTGGTGGGGTCCCATGCGGTGTAGCCGCGGGCCTCGCAGGTGGCGCGCAGGCCGCCGGAGGGGAAGGAGGAAGCGTCGGGCTCGCCGCGCACCAGCTCCTTGCCGGAGAACTCCATGATGGCGGTGCCGTCGCCCACGGGGGAGACGAAGCCGTCGTGCTTTTCACTGGTGATGCCGGTCAGCGGCTGGAACCAGTGGGTGTAGTGGGTGGCACCCAGCTCCATGGCCCAGCGCTTCATGACACTGGCCACGACGTTGGCCACCTCGATATCCAGAGGCGACCCCTTGTGCAGGGTGTTCTTGAGGCTCTTATACGTAGCGCTCGGCAGGCGCTCCTTCATCACATGCTCGTTAAAGACCTTGCTGCCGTAGATCTCCATAACATTTGCTGCCATAAATCCTACTCCTTACATGTCTCAGTTGGCTTTCCCTTATGCTTAACAAAAACGGCGCTGCGAGTCAGGAGGTGACCCACAGCGCCGTTGCTGTCTATGGTTTGATTATAGCCCCGGCGGGTCAAAAAGGCAATTGACAAATCTGACGATTCTGCACAAACGCTCTCTGCGAATTTTGGCACAACTGAGCTTGGTATGACTTTTGAGGAAGAAGAGACCATTTGAAATGGCCGCCGTTGCACTCTGGCCATATTCAGAGGAATCTTTCTTTTTTATTTTGAGGTTCAAGAAAAATCTGCGGATTTTTCTGAACCTCTTTTTCACAAGAAAGGTCGAAGCGAAAAAATGCATTTCTCCGCAAGGGCCCTTCTCGTGAAAATGTGTTTGGAGCGTCCCGCGGTTGTGCAACAATGAAAGCCCCAGTGGGGCTTTCAAGTGGCAGAGCGGTCTGCGTTAGCAGATGGAGGGGTCTAAACCCCGACAAGCTCCGCAGGACGTGCAACGGCGACGACCGCCGCCTGTGGCGGAAACAGGGAGGAGCTGTTGGGGCAGCGGCCAGCAGGATGCAAGGCCCGCTCAAGGGCCGCGGCAGACGCTGGGAGCCGCAACCCGTCCAAACGCCAATATAAAAATAATATTTCCTTTCAATATGCCCAGAGCGAAGCGGAGCAATTTTTAAATCGTCGTCAAATAACCTGAAAGAGGAAGAACTTCAGGTAGTTGGTCTCCGGCACGCCCCACAGGATGGGGTGGTCCGGAGCCTGCTGCTTCACCTCGATCTGCCGCAGCTGCCGGTGGGCGTCCTTCGCCGCTGCTTTCAGCATCTTGATGAACAGCTCCTCGGTGGCAAAGTGGGAGCAGCTGGCCGTGGCCAGATATCCGCCCCGGGGCAGCAGCTTCATGGCCCGGTAGTTGATCTCCTTGTACCCGCGCATGGCGTTGTCCACCGTGCGGCGTGCCTTGGTAAAGGCGGGCGGGTCCAGGATGATAAAGTCATAGGGGTGGCCCTCTTTTTCCAGCCGGGGCAGCAGCGCGAAGGTGTCCTCGCACAAAAAGTCCATATTGGTCAGGCCGTTGCGTTCGGCGTTGCGCTTTGCCATGGCGATGGCGTCGGCGCTGATGTCGGCAGCGGTGACCCGGGCGGCCCCGCCCTTGGCAGCGTTCAGCGCAAAGCTGCCGGTATGGGTGAAGCAGTCCAGCACGGTGTGGCCTGCTGCCAGCCGTGCCACAGCCCGGCGGTTGTACTTCTGGTCCAGGAAAAAGCCGGTTTTCTGGCCGTTCTCAAAGTCCACATGGTAGTACACGCCGTTCTCGCAGATCTCGGTCTGGGTGCTGGCGGGGTGGGTCTCGCCGGGCAGGTCGAACCAGCCCTTGTTCTGCTCCAGCCCTTCCTTGGCGCGCAGGGCCTCGTCGTTGCGCTCGTAGATGCCGGCAATGGTCTGGCCGTCGGCCCGCAGCACCTCGGCCAGCAGGGGGAACAGCACCGGCTTGAGCTTTTCCATGCCCACGCTGAGGGTCTGGGTGACCAGGATATCGTGGAAGCGGTCCACGGTCAGGCCGGGGAACTGGTCGGCCTCGCCAAAGATCACCCGGCAGGCGGTCAGGTCGGCGGGCTCCAGCACGGTCTTGCGGTAGGCCCAGGCGTACTCCACCCGGCGGCGCCAGAAAGCGGCGTCAAAGGTGTCGTTGGCGTTGCGGCTGATGAGCCGCACCCGGATCTTGCTGTGCAGCGACACGAAGCCGGTGCCCAGGTACGCCCCCTTGGGGCTGACCACATCGGCCAGGGTGCCGTTTTCGGGTTCGGTGTCCGGGGCGTGGAGGATGTCGTTTTCGTACACCCAGGGGTGGCCGCCCACCAGCAGGCCCTCGGCGTGTTTGTTGACGGTGTATACAGGATAAGCGCGTTCTTTCATGGAGATCTCCTTGGTTGCTCTTTTCAAATTCACCCCTTTATAATACCATAGATCCATGGTATTATAAATAAGAAATTTCCAAAAAAGACCGGAAAGAGGGGATCTGCAATGGAGATCGAACGCAAATGGATGGTGACCGGCTGGCCGGAGGGCCTGCCCATGGAGGAAGAATTTGCCATGCGGCAGGGCTACATCAGTGTGCGGCCCACGGTGCGCATCCGGGAGGAAGCCCTTGCGGGCGGCAAGACCGACTATGTGCTCTGCTTCAAGAGCGAGGGCGGCCTTGCCCGGGAGGAGATCGAGCGCAGCATCGACAAAGAACTGTTTGAGGAGCTGGAACACAAGATCATCGGCAAACCCCTCATCCCCAAGACCCGCCGCACCTACCGCCTGCCGGACGGCAGCGCGCTGGAAGTGAACCATGTGGACGCAGGCCAGCCCACCGCGTTCTGGTATGCGGAGGTGGAGTACCCCACCGTGGAGGCCGCCAACGCCTGGCAGCCTGCCGCCTGGGGCCTTGCCGATTACCTGAGCGACGAGGTGACCGGCCAGCCCGGCCAGAGCATGGGGGCCTACTGGCTGCAGACCCGCGGCTGACCCCTTACATTACAAGAGAGAAAGGATCGTATCGTTACGAAAAAGGCAAGATTCAAGCTGGAGCTTCAATACAACTCCCCGGTGATCCTCACCTTTTTTCTGCTGTCGCTTCTGGTGCTGTTCCTCGACGACTGGACCGGCGGCTGGACCACCATGCACCTGTTCTGCGTCTACCGCTCGTCGCTCAAGGACCCGCTGTTCTACATCCGGCTGTTCGGCCATGTGCTGGGCCACGCCGGGTGGGAGCACTTCCTGAACAACATGCTGCTGCTGCTGGTGGTGGGCCCGCCCATGGAGGAAAAATACGGCAGCATCCCCCTGCTGAAGGGCATTGTGCTGACAGCCCTGGTCACCGGCGTGCTGCAATGCGTGCTGTTCCCCCGCACCGGGCTGCTGGGGGCGTCGGGCATTGTGTTCATGCTCATCATGCTGTCGTCGCTGGCGGGCTTTTCCGGCGGCATCCCGGTCACCATGCTGCTGGTAGCGGCGCTGTACTTCGGCCAGCAGGTGTACGACATCATCCTCGTGCACGACAACGTGGCCAACTTCATGCACATCGTGGGCGGGCTGTGCGGCACGGCCTTCGGCTACTATTTCGCGCTGCCCCGCCGCAAACGCCGCCGCTGACGCATCCAGCGAGGCCGCAGCCTCCAGCGCCGCAGCACAGGAAAGCACGATTGCATCAACCAGGCAGGAGAGGGCAGGACCTTTCCTGCCTTTTTTGTGCGCCCGATTGCACCCGGGGCACGAATGTGCTATACTGAAAGAAAAAACGACAGGGAGGGACAACGCATGAAATTGACATCCGCAGGCGCAAATAAAATGATCAAAGCATGGAACGAAGACCTGGAGGGGCTGCTGAAAAAAGAAGAAGCGGAAAGCAGAACGACCTATGGAATCAATGAGGAACCGCTGCCCGCAAACTACGACTTTGCTCGGATGCAGCAGCAGATGGATGCGCTGAACCAGAAGATCGCTGTGCTGCGTCATGCAGTGAACGTGTTTAATACCACCACTATGTTGGAGGGATTTGGGTTTACCATCGACGAGGCACTGGTGCGCATGGCAATGCTGACAAAAAAGAAGCAGCGTCTGGCACAGATGAAGCAGGTGCCGTTGCTGGTGCGCACATCCCCCGGCTATGGCAGCAACACTCCGGAAATGACCTGCCGCAACTACGATGCAGAACAGGTGGAACAGGAATACCGCCGTGTCAGTGATCAGCTGACGGCTTTGCAGCTGACGCTGGACCGCGCCAATCTGCTTTTGGAATTTGAAGTGGAGCTGGAGGGGTGACCGTGATATTCCGGGGTGAATGCGTTTTTATTTGAATCTGGGAGAGCCATAAGGTTCTGGTACAAGGTTACAAATTTGGGTTGTTTTGTTATTTGATCAAGGTTATGGATGAGGTTAAGGCTTTGATAAAATGCAGCAATGCAATCGCGCATGCATCTAAAAGCCTCCGTATCGGCTTTTGTCGGTACGGGCGGGGAGGCACGGTTTCAGCCGCATCTAAGAGCAACAGGGCAGGCAGGGGCAAAACCTTTGCCTGCCCTTTTTGTGCGCCCGATTGCACCCGGGGCACGAACGTGCTATACTGGAACAAAAAACAACCAAGGTTGTACAAAAGCGAGGAAACGACCATGAAGCGGGCTTATATCAATGGCATTCTGCTGGACGGCACCCAGCATATGGAGCCGCAGGCACACAAGGTGCTGCTGTGCGAGGACGGCGTCATCACCGCCGTTGCGGACGAGGGCACCGACCTGGACGGCTATGAGGTCATCGACCTCCACGGCGGCTATGCGATGCCGGGCCTCATCAACCTGCATGTGCATCTGGCCGGCAACGGCAAGCCCAGCGCAAAGCCGCGGGACAATGCGGCGCTGGTGCGTAAAATTCTGAGCAACGGCCTGACCCGCGCGGTGGCCTACCGCATGGTGTGCAGCTATGCAAAGCTGGAGCTGCTGGGCGGCGTGACCACCATCCGCACCGTGGGCGGCATCGCGGATTTTGACACCCGCTGCCGGGACGATGCCCAGGCCGGGAAGATCCTGGCCCCGCGCATTCTGGCCGCCAACGAGGGCATCTCGGTGCCGGGCGGCCACATGGCAGGCTCGGTGGCCGTGGCGGCCCACAACAACGGCGAGGCCCTGACCCAGCTCACCAAGGTCAGCACCCAGCGGGTGGACCTTGTCAAACTGATGATCACCGGCGGCGTGCTGGATGCCGCCGAAAAGGGCACCCCCGGCGAGCTGAAGATGCCGCCGGAGATGGTAAAGGCCGTGTGCGATCAGGCCCACGCCATGGGCTATCCCGTGGCGGCCCACACCGAATCGCCCGAAGGGGTGAAGGTGGCGCTGGAAAACGGCGTGGACTCCATCGAGCACGGCGCAAAAATGGACGAAGAAACGGTAAAACTGTACAAGGAGCACGGCGCGTTCCTGTGCACCACCATTTCCCCGGCGCTGCCGTATGCGCTGTTTGACACGGCGGTGTCCGGTGCGTCGGAAAAAGACCAGTACAACGGCAGGATCGTGTTTGACGGCATCGTGGAAAGCGCCAAAACGGCGCTGGCCAATGGCATCCCGGTGGGCCTTGGCAACGACGTGGGCTGCCCTTACATCACCCAGTACGACTTCTGGCGGGAGCTGTGCTATTTCCACAAGTATTGCGGCGTGAGCAACCAGTTTGCCCTGTACACCGCCACCCTGCGCAACGCGCAGCTGGCCGGGGTAGGGGACGTGACCGGCTCGCTGGAAGTGGGCAAGAGCGAGGACCTCATCGTCACCCGTCAGAATCCGCTGGATGACCTGCGGGCGCTGCAGCATCTGGAGCTGGTGGCCTGCCGGGGCCGCGTGGTGAAAAAGCCCGCGCCCAAGCGCAGCCAGACCGTGGACAAGCTGCTGGACCCCTATCTGGAATAAGAATTTATCATAGAAAGGCTCTCCTGCAAGGGGGAGCCTTTTTACATGCTCGCCATGACAGCCAGAATGCTCTGCCAGCTTTTGGTGCGGGCGCAGGTGGGGGCCGGGCGTGCCGGACGGCTCACCGGCGGGTTCTGGGGCTGCGTCTGCAGCTGGGCGGCAGCCGGTACGGCCGGGTGGAAGAACATCTCCACCGTGCCGCTCTGCCACTGTGCGGCCAGCTGGGCAGCCTCCGGGTCGGCCTGCAGGGTGCGGCGCTCGGCTCCGGCCAGACTGTCGGCCAGCCAGTACAGGATGGCGGCCACCGGCAGGCAGGGGGCCTTGCTCAGGGTGCTGTAGCTCCAGTGGGCACCCCGGCCCACAAAGCTGTCCACCGTGATGACGGCCCCGGTGCGGGCGTCGCGGGGGAGGGGCAGGTCGCAGTCCGTGCCCGCCAGCGTTTCCAGCTCCTGCACCATGCGGTCGGTGCGGGCGGCGTCCAGCCGGTCCTCGCGGCAGCAGGCGTGGAAGTCGGTGTCCTCCAGCAGGCTCTCGGCCTTGGCGGGGAACTGCCCGGTGAGCTGGCCGCTCTCGTTGTGGCAGAGCATCCACCCCTTGCGGAACAGCTGGAAGTTCAGTCCTCTGCGGCCCATCGTGGAGTAACACACGGTGGCGCAGTGCTCCCCGGGCATCCGCCGGAGTTCCAGGTAAGCGTCGTTGCCGCAGAGATCCTGCAGGCGCACGGCGGCCAGAAGCTGCGCCCCCGGCAGACGGGATGACATGGCGTTGTGCATGGCGGTAAAGTAGCGGTTGGCATCCATGATACGTTCCTCCCTGAATGGCTCGACTGACAGCAAAGTGTTGTATTCAAAGGACTTCCAACGCGGGCCGCCGCCGTGCACTGCGGGGGACATCGCGTGTTCCTGTGGTTCGTCTGAACATAGTATAGCATAAACTGCGACAAAAAACAACTAAAAGTTTGCAAAAACAACCAGATTTTTGCAGACACCCCGGAACTGCTCCAAAATACAACGCGACGGTTGGTTGTAAAATGCCCGAAGCGGTTGTGTGCCGGACAACAAAAAAGCCTTCCCCCAAAAGGGGAAGGCAATCTCTCAATCTCCCAGCTCCCGGATCTCGTTCTGGATCAGGCGGCCGGCGGCGCGGGCCAGCTGGTCCATGCCGCGGATGCGGGCCATATTTTTACCATAGATGCGGGCAGCGTCGGCGGCGGAGCGGTCCTCGCCCATGAACACTGCCGACACCCGGATGCCCTTGCGCTGCAGCATGCGCACCTGGGCGGCCGCGTCGGCCACACCGGCGGCGTCCTCGTAGCCGCAGCCCAGCGGGTTTTCCGGGCTGGGCGGGATGCGGCGGCTGTCGTTGGGGGAAGCGTCGGTCAGCAGGATGAGCAGGTGCCGCGGGGCGGGGCCGGGGGCAAAGTCCAGCAGATCGCCCGCCGCCAGCAGGGCCAGGCCGTCGCGGTTCCAGCCGGAGGCAAAATACCGGTTGATGTTCTGGCGGTTCTTGTCGGCAAAGTCCTTGAGCACCCGCAGCACGGTGTAGCCCCGCAGGCTGCTGAAGGCACTCACCCGCACCGGGATGCCGCAGTTGGCCAGGCTCTCGGCCAGGATGGACCCCTGCGCCGCGATGACCTCCTGACAGTGCAGGCGGGAGGCGGAAGCGTCCAGCAGCAGGTCCACCGTAAAGGCGGGGTGATTTTCCTCTTCGGCGCACAAAAACACCCGGTCATCGTTCAAAAGCGGGGCGCGCCACACCCGCCCGGGGTCCACATTGCCGCTGCGGGCCACCCGCGCGTTGGGCTGCTGATGCACCAGGATGCAGTTGCGGATCTGCTCGGTGAGCCGCAGCACCACGCTGCGGTGCAGCTCCTGATTTTTGGCGTAGTAGGCGCGGTTGCGGTCGGCCTGCAGCTCGGCCTGTTCGGCCAGATGCCGGGCCTCCGGGGTGGGGGCCTGTTCCGGGCTGGGCACGCCCGCGCTGAACCACAAATGGCACCCCAGATGCACCCCGGTGCACAGCTCCTGTTCGGCCTTGCGCAGCCGCTCCGGCGGGTAGAGGGAGCGGCCGAAGCAGCTCTCGATGTAGGCACGGTCCTGCGCGGCGTTCTGCTTCAGGGTGATGTGGGCCTGCCGTTTGTCCACGCTGGGGCCGCTGCCGGCGGCGTCCACGGCGTTGGAGTGCTCCACGGTCACTCGGTCGGTCTTGATCATCTGGGTGGGCAGGGCCTTGGTGGCAAGGGTGGCCAGCAGGCCGTCCAGATGCAGGTGCAGCGCCGCTTTCGGATGCACGGTGCCGTCGAAGAGGTCAAACCTTGCGTACACGGCCAGCAGGGCGTCCTGCAATTGGTCCGGCTGCGGGGCGGTGTCCGGGGCCAGCGCCCGGAACAACCCGCTCTCGTAGGGGGTCATCACGGGCAGATTGCGCCCCAGCACGCTGCGCCAGCGGGCCGCCTGCATGGTGTACACCAGCTGGTTCCTGGCCATCCACTCCTGCCGGGAAAGTTTGTACTGGATGGCAAAAAAGTAGTCGGCGTGAGAAGAACGCAGCGCTTCCAGCACCGGGCGGCGGGGCAGCTCCAGCCGGTAGGCCGCGTTTTCGAGGTAGAGCCACGCCAGATCGTCCAGCATGGCCTGCCGCAGATCGCCCGCCCAGCGGTCGAAGATGCTGTTTATCAACTTGTCACCGTAATATTTGTGCACAAGGCCCACGATGGTGTTCATGTAAAAATCCACCGTGCCGTCGGTGTTGTGGGCCAGAAACAGCGGCTCAAAGCCATAGGCGCCCGCAGCCGCCCAGACCTGATTGGCCGCCCGCCGCTCCTGTGCGGTGTAGCTCTGGGCTTCCATCAGGCAAACAGCCTGGCCGCATCCAGTTTGGCCGGGATGCGGGCCGCGATCACGTCGCGGATCAGGCCCTGCTCGTAGCTGTCAAAGGCCTTGTTGGTGATGCCCATGTCCAGCGCGGCCCCTGCGGGGATGCCGCGGCGGATCAGGCGCAGCGCGTCCAGCATGCCGCGCAGGTCCAGTGCCTTGGTGGAAATTTCCGCACTGTCGCACTTTTTCTGCAAGTCGAGGAACAGCAGGGCGAACTGGTGGGCGTACTTCGCAGCAAGATCCGGGAACTGTGCCCGCAGCAGCTTTTCCAGGTTGTCCTGGGTGATGGTGGGCATCTGGATGACCACGAAGCGGGAGGTCAGGGCCTCGTTCAGCTCCCGGGTACCGGCGTAGCCGTAGTTCATGGTGGCGATGAAGCGGGTCTCCTCGGCCAGCGGGATGCGGTCGTAGCCGGGCACGTCAATGGCGCGGCGGAAGTCCAGCACTGCGTGCAGCACGGCCAGCGCCTCGTTCTTGGCCATGTTGATCTCGTCCAGCACGCCAAAGCCGCCGCACTGGGCGCAGCGATACACCGGTCCGGGGCGGAACTCCACCCGTCCGTCGACAAAGGTGTCCATGCCGATGAGGGAGGCCGCGTCCATGTTCACATGGAACGAGATGTCCCACGCGGGGCGGCCGAAGGCGGCGGAGAGGTTCTCGGCCAGCACGTTCTTGCCGGTGGCCTTGCCGCCCGCCAGCAGCAGGTTTTCGCCGCAGAGCAGGGCGGCCAGCGCCTGCTCCCACACCTCTTTGCCGTAGTAGGTAAAGGCCGGGGCCGGGATGCGGGGCCGCAGCGCAGCGTCCAGCGGATGGGCGGCACGATATTCCTCTACCGCAGAAAGCAGGGCCGGGTCCACGCCCTCCTGCCGCAGCGTCTCAAGAAGTTCAGACATTGTACAATACACCTCGATGCTTTGCCGGTTGCTTGCAGCAAACCGGCTGCTCAGCCCTATCATAGCACAATCGCGGGCATTTGTGTAGGGGGCGTGCGGGGCAAAACAGCAAAGAGGGGCAGCCCCGACCGGGACCGCCCCTCTTCACATGAAAAAGAAGAAAAGAAGAAATGTTGGATCTATGCGGGAGAACTGCGCCTTATCAGGCGTTCTCCAGGCCTGCCATCTGCTTGATGGACTTAATGGCAAAGGTCAGGGTACGACCGCAGGCAGTACCGCCCATGACGCAGGGATAGTTGTTCTGGAAGAAGCTGCCGGACATATCACCGGTGATATACAGACCGGGGATCGGCTCATTGTTGCTGTCCTTGGCCTGGCAGTTCTCGGTGATGGAGATGCCCTGCATACTGCACAGCAGAGAGGCACCCAGCCAGCAGCCGTAGAAGGGAGCGGTGCGGATGGCGCTCAAACGGCTTGCAGGCTTGCCGAAGTCCTCATCGTTCTGCTTGTCGTACAGCTCGTTGTAGCGGGCAACGGTGGCTACAAAGTTGTCCTTGTCGGCACCGGCAAAGCCCATCTTATCGGCCAACTCCTCAATCGTGTCGGCCTTCATGATCAGGCCCTCACCCTCGTACTGCTCCAGCTGCCCTTCCATCATGCCGGGGATGTAACGGGTCAGTGCAGAGCAGCCAATGGTGTGGAAGCGGTCTACATCTTCGCGGAAGTTTGCATCGTGGATCATGGCATAAACATGACCCGGCTGCTGGAAGGAAGCGTGAGAAGCGTTGTCGTACTCCTGGCTCTCGTTCATAAAGCGCTCGCCATGGCGGTTGACCTTCAGGAAGGGCTGGCTGCCGGGATTGTACTGCCCCACAGTGCCGGGGAAGGCCTTGCCGCCAAAGGCGTTCTCGCTGTCCACATAGCCGGCATCCACACCGGGTGCTACCAGACCACGGTCGAACAGAACGGGAGCGGGCTCTGCATCCAGATGTGCACCTGCCCAGATCGCGGCACGGATGCCGTAACCCTTGTCGGCAGGCGTATAGGAGCAGGCAGTGGTCACACTGGTGCCCAGCGGGTCCAGCTGCTCCATCATGTAGGGGTTGCCGGCATAGCCGCCGCAGGCCAGCAGCACGCCCTTGGTTGCATTGATGCGGATAAAGTGGTCATCTGCGGTGCTCTGGGCGATCACGCCGGTGATGCGGCCGTCGGCATCCTTTTCCAGCTTGGCAAGGCTTGTGTTAAAGTCGATGCTGTAGCCTTTGCTTTCAATGTACTCCTGGAACACCACGTTGCGGGGCTTTTCAGCGCTGCTGTAATCGACCTGCTGCACAGGGAACATCAGCTTGCTCTGGCTCACCTGGGTGTCATCCGGCCACTTGGCTTCATCGCCGGAGGTCAGGTTGCACACATAGTTATAAGGTTCGTTTTCCAGAATGCCGGAAACAAAATCATGCATGGCAGCAGATTCGTTGATCCAGGTCTTGACCACGCGCTGATCGCAGCGACCGCCCATAGAACGGGAGATCTCGCTCAGCAGCTCGGCGCGGTCAACCGGAGCGATCCCTTTTTTCTGTGCTTCGCTGCTATCAATGGTGCCGTACCAGTGACGGGTCTCCATGACGGAAGAATTCTGCTCGATTACGCGGAAATCCAGCCCGTTCTGTGCGGCATAAGCGGCTGCGCACATACCACCGTTGCCTGCGCCCACGATGACGATATCGGTATCCCATGTCTCGGTGATGGCAGCCTCGTCGATGTCGGGCTCGGTGCCCAGCCAGTCGTTCTCATCGCCGGTAGGCAGCTGCACGCTCGCAACCACAGCCTCGCCCTTGGCCTGTGCGTAGCAGCTCTTGGCAGCCTTCATCACGGCATTGGAGGTGACGGTAGAGCCGGAAACACCGTCGATCTCGGCAGAACCGGCAGCCATCAACTGCTCGCGCAGCTCATCGGCAGCGGCAGCACCGTAGGATGCGGTCTCACCAGAGGTGTCAACTACAACGTCGGTGACAGCACTCTCAGAGAAGGTCATGGTGACCTTGACGGTGGAGGAGATACCCTCGGCAGTGCCCTCATAGGTGCCGGGGATGTAGGTGCCGGTTGCACCGGAAGCGGCAGCGCTGCCGGAAGCAGCGGTGGAGGTGGAGCCGGAGGCGGCATTGCAGGCGGACAGAGCGCCGGCGGTCACACCGCTCATGGCGGCGGCAGCGGCGATCTTCAGAAAGCCTTTGCGGGAGATCTTGTTCATGCTTTTCTCTCTTTCCTGTGTTTTTTCTTCTTCGTGTGTGATACATACAGCATATATATATTGCTGAAACATTAACAATGTTAGCATGAAAGGCAGGAGTTTACAATTCATTTATCTTATATTATAATTTAGAGCATCCTAATATAAGAGGAGCTGCTGGAAATGAACGAAAGCGCACTGGAAGGATTTGTTAAAATTGTGGAGATGAATAGTTTTTCAGCTGCGGCAGACGCACTGTATATTTCGCAGTCAGCACTTTCACAGCAGATACGTACTTTGGAAGGTCAACTGAAGCTTGAACTGTTTCAGCATGTGCCACGCAGGGTCGTGTTGACCCCTGCAGGGCAGGATTTTTACCCACAGGCAAAGATGATACTGAATCTTTACCAAAATGCGGTAAAACATGCGCAGGCGGTGCAGCAGCATACAGATCCTCCGGAGCGGCATATCCTGATCGCATACTGCCATGAGGCGCTGCGGATGTTCGGTTACGATCTGTTTGCACTGACCGGAGAACTGTGCATCCGTTTTTCGCCGGTGCTCCGACGTTGTGTGCGCCGCAGTGACGTCTGGAACGCTTTGCAAAAGGGGGATGCAGATCTTTCCTTTCAGCTGGACTGTACAGAGATCCACGCACAGGGGCTGGCATTTACGCCGGTTTTTTATGTGCCGGAGTTCTGTATCCCATTTCATGCACCGGAAGATATGCCAAAAGGCCGGCTCACGCTGGAGCAGGCGCTGCAATACCGTTGGATGCCGGCCGATAACATGGATCAGAGCATCTATGAATCGGCGCTGTTCCGGGAGGGAACCCGTCGGGGCGCGGAGATCATCCGGATGGGGATGTCACGGAGCGCACAGTATCCGGTGACATCGCTGAAGATGATCCCGGGCGTGTACTACCGCAGGCCGGACATGGATTTTGTCCGGATACTGGACTGGGACCGGGGCCATCGCTTTGGCATCGTGACCCGGGCCGACCCGGACCCGGTGGTGCAGGAGTACGTGCAGGCGCTGCAGCAGGCCTTTCCGGCGCTGACCGGCCCGCTGTTCGGGGTGGAGCTGGAAAAAATAGAGGTGTGAAAAAAACCGGGAACATCCGCAGATGCTCCCGGTTTTTAAAATATCGGTGTTTATTCCACCACGTCCTCGAACTGGCTGTTGTACAGGTCGGCGTAGAAACCGCCGGCGTCCAGCAGCTGGTCGTGGGTGCCCTGCTCCACGATGTCGCCGTCCCGCATCACCAGGATGAGGTCGGCGTCCTTGATGGTGGACAGGCGGTGGGCGATGACAAAGCTGGTGCGGCCCTCCATCAGGCGGTCCATGGCGGTCTGGATGCGCTGCTCGGTGCGGGTGTCCACACTGCTGGTAGCCTCATCCAGAATGAGGATGCGGTTGTCGGCCAGAATGGTGCGGGCGATGGTGAGCAGCTGCTTCTGGCCCTGGCTCACGTTGGAGGCGTCCTCGTTCAGCTCCATCTGGTAGCCGCCGGGCAGGGTGCGGATGAAGTGGTCGGCGTTGGCAGCCTTTGCGGCGGCAATGACCTCCTCGTCGGTGGCGTCCAGACGGCCGTAGCGGATGTTCTCCATGATGGTGCCCTTGAACAGCCAGGTGTCCTGCAGCACCATGCCGAAGCCCTCGCGCAGAGCGCTGCGGTCAAAGTCGCGCACGTCGTGGCCGTTCAGGGTGATGGAGCCGGCGTCCACGTCGTAGAAGCGCATGAGCAGCTTGACCATGGTGGTCTTGCCCGCGCCGGTGGGGCCTACGATGGCCACCTTCTGGCCGGGCTTCACCGTACAGCTGAAGTCGTGGATGATGGTCTTGTCCGGGGTGTAGCCAAAGCGCACATGGTCGAAGGTCACCTGACCGTCGATGCAGGCGGGGTCTGCCCGGCGGGCCGGGTCGGCGGTCTGGTCCTCTTCCGGCTCGTTCAGGAACTCGAACACCCGCTCGGCGGCAGCGGCCATGCTCTGCAGCATGTTGGACACCTGCGACAGCTGCTGGATGGGCTGGGTGAAGTTCTTGACGTACTGGATGAAGGCCTGGATGTCGCCGATGGTGATGGTGCCGTTGGCGGCAAAGATGCTGCCCACGATGGCCACCGCCACATAGCCCAGGTTGCCCACAAAGTTCATGATGGGCATCATAAGGCCCGAGAGGAACTGGCTCTTCCAGGCGGATTCGTACAGCTTGTCGTTGGCGGCGTTGAAGTCGTTCAGCACCACGGCCTCGCGGTTGAAGGCCTTGACCACGTTGTGGCCGGAGTAGACCTCCTCTACCTGGCCGTTCACCACGCCCAGGGTGGCCTGCTGGGCCTTGAAGTACTTCTGGCTGAACCTGACCACCAGCAGCACCAGTGCCAGCGACACCGGCAGGATCAGCAGGGCGATCAGGGTCATGCGGGGGCTGATGGACAGCATCATGATCAGCACGCCGATCATGGTGGTCACGCTGGTGATGAGCTGGGTGATGCTCTGGTTCAGGCTCTGGCCCAGGGTGTCCACATCGTTGGTGATGCGGGACAGCACCTCGCCCACGGTGCGCTTTTCAAAGTAGGCCAGGGGCAGGCGGTCGATCTTCTGGCTGATCTGGCGGCGGAAGTCGTAGCAGACTTTCTGGGAAAGGCCGGTCATCAGCCAGCCCTGGATAAAGCTGAAGGCGCTGCTCAGCAGGTACATGCCCAGCAAAAACAGCAGCACCCGGCCAATATAAACAAAGTCGATGCTGCCGGTGCCCCGCAGCTTGGCGACCCAGCCGGTGGCAAGGGCCGTGGTGGCTTTGGCCAGCACCTTGGGGCCGGCAATGTTGAAGATGGTGGACAGAATGGCAAAGACAATGGCCGTGATGAGCGGCAGTTTGTAGTGGCTCATGGTCTGGAGAAGCTGCCGCAGCGTGCCCTTGAAGTCCTTGGCGCGCTCGGTGGTCATGCGTCCGGGTCTTGGCATATCACACACCCTCCTTTTCCGTATTCAGAATGCCCAGGTCAAGCTCTTTCTGGCTCAGCTGGCTGCGGGCGATCTCCTGATACTCCGGGCAGCTGGCCATGAGCTGGGCATGGGTGCCCTTGCCCACCAGACGGCCCTCGTCCAGCACCAGGATCTGGTTTGCGTGCAGCACGGTGGAGATGCGCTGTGCCACGATGATGACGGTGGCGTTGTCGGTCTGGGCCTTCAGAGCCCGGCGCAGGGCCACGTCGGTCTTGTAGTCCAGGGCCGAGAAACTGTCGTCGAACAGATAAATTTTCGGGTCCTTGGCAATGGCACGGGCGATGGACAGGCGCTGCTTCTGGCCGCCGGACACGTTGGAACCGCCCTGGGCGATGGGGCTTGCGTAGCCCTCCGGCTTTGCGTCGATGAACTCGGTGGCCTGTGCGATGGCAGCGGCCTTTTTCACGGCGGCGTCGGTGATGTGGTCCCCGCCGAACTTCAGGTTGCTGTCGATGGTGCCGCTGAACAGCACGCCCTTCTGGGGCACATAGCCCAGCAGGTCGTGCAGCTGTGCCTGGGGCATCTGGCGCACGTCGATGCCGTCCACGGTCACGCTGCCGCCGGTCACGTCGTAGAAGCGGGGGATCAGGTTGAGCAGGGTGCTCTTGCCGCAGCCGGTGGAGCCGATGATGGCAGTGGTCTCGCCGGGCTTTGCGGTAAAGCTGATGTGCTCCAGTGCGTCGCTGTCGGCACCGGGGAAGCGGAAGCTCACGTCGTGGAACTCCACCACGCCCTGCCAGTTCTTGTGCTCCTTTGCGGCCTTGGCGTCGGCTTCGTCCGGGTCGTGGATGGTGGCCTTGGTGCGGATGACCTCGTCGATGCGGTCTGCGGCCACACCGGCACGGGGCAGCATGACGGCCACCATGGCCAGCATCAGGAAGGACATGACGATCTGCATGGTGTAGGTGATGAAGGCAATCATTTCGCCCACCTGCATGGTGCCGTTGTCCATGGCCTTGCCGCCGAACCACACGATGAGCAGGCTGGTGCCGTTCATGATCAGGGTCATAAAGGGCATCATGGCCACCATGGCGCGGTTGGTGAACAGCTGGGTGCCCATCAGGTCCTTGTTGGCCTTGTCGAAACGAGCCTCCTCAAAGGCTTCCCGGCTGAAGGCACGCACCGGCATGATGCCGGTGAGGAGCTCGCGGCTGACGAGGTTCAGCCGGTCCACCAGCGTCTGCATGATCTTGAACTTGGGCATGGCCACGCTCATCAGGAAGAGGATGAGCAGCAGCAGCGCAGCCACGTCCAGCACCACGATCCAGGACAGGCCCGAAGAGCTGCCGATGACGTGCAGCACACCGCCGATGCCCAGAATGGGCGCATAGGCCACCATGCGCAGCAGCATGACGCAGACGAACTGCACCTGCTGGATGTCGTTGGTGGTGCGGGTGATGAGGGACGCGGTGGAGAAGTTCTCGATCTCCGCATTGGAGAAGTGGATGACGCTGGAGAAGGTCTCGCGGCGCAGGTCGCGGCCGATGGCGGCGGATACCCGGGAGGCCAGGAAGCCCACCGCGATGGACACGGCCACCATCAGCAGGGTCAGCGCCAGCATCTGGCCGCCTACCTTATATAAATAGTGCATCTGCACGTCGTGGGCAATGCCCTGGGCCTCGTATTCCAGCCCCACCAGCAGCAGAGCCTGGCTCTTCAGGTTCTCCACCACGGTGTCGTCCAGCTGGCCGATGGCACCGGTCAGCTGCTGCTGCACGGCGTCGCGGCTGAAGCCGGGCATCTGGCTCATGGCGGCAAACTGGCCGCACACGGTGTCCAGATCCTTGGCCGTGGGGGCTGCGGTCTCGGTTTCCGTGTCGGGATTGCGGTCGGCACCGGAGGCCTGCAGGTCCGCAAGGCCGGTCATGCCCATGCCGGTCTGCCCGGCGGGGGTGTTGGCTGCCTGGGCGGCTGCCAGATACAGCACGATATCCGGGGTGGTCACAGCATCTTCCAGCGCAGTGCGCTCGTCGGCGGTCAGGTCGGTGCGCAGGCGCAGCACATCGCCGTCGGCGGTGTAGGCGTTCTGGAAGGCAGCGGCGTCCTCCTCGCGCATCAGCAGCGAGAGGGCATCCAGGGTGCTCTGCCGCACGGTGTCGGGCAGGGGGCTTTCGATGCCGCCCTGCTGGATGCCGGTGTCCACGATCTTGCTGGTGTAGTCCGGCAGCGACAGATCGCAGTACGCCTGCACGAACAGCAGTGCGAACACCACGAGGCAGACGGCCCAGTGACGGGCCAGCTGCTTAAAGATCTTTGTCATGGTTTGGTTCTCCCTTCGGTTTGGTGGTACGCGCAGCATTTTCCGCAAGAATGGCTTCCATCAGCGCGCCGCGCAGCGCTTCCATCTGGGCCAGCTGTTCCGGCTCCAGCCGGGCCATGACACTGGAAAAGTAGTCCCCAAGAGCAGCCTCGCACTGTCGGCAGGCCTCGTATCCCTTGGGCGTGAAACGCACCAGCGTCTTGCGGCGGTCGGCAGGGTCGGCAAAGCGTTCCACAAGGCCGTCCTGCTCCATCTGCCGCACCGTGCGGGAAATGGCAGGAAGCGGTTGATGAAGCTCCTGAACAAGATCGGAGATATAAACGGCACCGTCCTGTCCATGGAGCCGAATGCAGCCCAGCAGCCCTTCCAGCATGGGAAAGTGGCGCTTGGGGCAGTCGGCCAGAGCGGCCTTCATGCCGGCCTTGGATGCTTTGCTCAGCCGGTGGATGTAGCGGCAAAGCCCACGGAAACTCAACGTGGATTCCTCAGACACGCGATCCCTCCTCTCAAAAGTTGCTTAACAACTGTTAACTGTTAACGCTTGACAATAATAGCCTTTTGCAGGCCGGATTGCAACCCCCTGCAGGGATTGTTTCACAAAAGTTCACAAACGTTTGTGTCCCGCATACACATAAAGCAAAGGGGGCATCGGGCATGGAACAGCGTTTGTGGATGATCCTGCAATTGTTCGGCGGGGCGGCACTTTTCTTATACAGTATGGACACCCTCACGGACGCTTTGCAGCAGGCGGCGGGGGACACCCTGCGGCAGGCCCTTGCCCGGCTCACGGCCCGCCCGCTGGCCGGGGTGCTCACGGGGGCTGCGGTCACGGCGGTGGTGCAGAGCAGCTCGGCGGTCACGGTGCTGGTGCTGGGCCTTGTGGGGGCCGGGCTGCTGACCCTGCAGCGGGCCGTGCCGGTGGTGTTCGGGGCCAACATCGGCACAACGGTCACCGCGCAATTGCTGGCCTTCCGGCTGGAGGATGCCCGGTATCTGCTGCTGGTGGCGGGGCTGCTGCTCTGGTTCGCGGGGCGCGGGCGTCTGCACGCAGCCGGGCAGGCGCTGTTTGCGTTCGGCCTGCTGTTTGAGGGCATCGCGGTCATGGCCGAGGCCATGGAGCCGTTGGCAGCGGGGCCGGTGTTCCGGCAGTGGATGGCCCAGGTGCGGCACCGCCCCGGCCTGGGCCTGCTGGCAGGGCTGGGCATGACCCTTGCCGTGCAGAGCAGCTCCGCCACCATTGCGGTGCTGCAGCAGGCGGCCGCCCGCCCCGGGCCGGACGGCGGGTGCCTGCTGGGCCTTGCGGGAGCCATCCCGGTGCTGTTGGGGGACAACATCGGCACCACCGTCACGGCGGTGCTGGCATCGGTGGGGCAAAGCCGGGACGCCAAACGTCTGGCGGCGGCCCACGCCCTGTTCAACCTGTCCGGGGCGGCGGTATGCTGGCTGCTGCTGCCCCAGTTCACCGCGCTGGTGCGGCTGGTCTCGCCCCACGGGCCGGAGAGCGCCGTGCTGGCCCGGCAGATCGCCAACGCCCACACCCTGTTCAATCTGGGCTGCACGGTGCTGTGGCTGCCCCTGACCCCTTGCATGGTGCGCATCGTGTGCATTCTATTGCCGGAGAAGCACGCCCCTGAGTTGAAATGAACGCCCTAAAATGGTATAATGACAGTGTATCGAACAATTTTGTGACGCTTTTGTTGCACAAGCGATAAACTGACTCTTCTGTGGGCCTGCAGCGGTGTGCGGCTGCCAGGGCACAGAGCGAACCAAGAGGACGTGTTTACTATGAAGGATATCATCAACGGGTTGATCGAGCGGTTCCGCAGGCAGCATGTACAGGCCCGGCGCTATGTGGCCATGATGCTGGTGCTGGCCCTGCTCACCACCCTGTTCGTCAACTGGCAGCTCCATGGGGTGGGCATCTCCATGACTGCCGACTACCACTGCGGCTACGAGGAGCACCAGCACACGGCGGCCTGCTACGAAAAAGTGCTCACCTGCGGTTACGAGGAGGGCGAGCCAGAAACGCCCGTCACCTCTTCGGACAGCAGCGCCGATCTGGTGTCCGCCTACAGCGCGGCCGAGCCGGAAGAGCTGGAAGAGCCGGTGCAGACCGAGCCGGAGACCATCTGGGTGCCCCATGAGCACACCGATGCCTGCTACGAGGAGCACCGGGTGCTGACCTGCTATCAGGAAGAGCACGAGCACACCGACGACTGCTTTGACGAGTACGGTGCGCTCATCTGCGGCGAGTTCGAGCATATCCACGACGACAGCTGCTACACCACCGAGTATGAGCTGGTGTGCGGCCTGGACGAAGGCGAGCTGGTGGAGGAACCCAACCCCGCCTATCAGGAAATGCCTGCCAGCCGCCCCGTGGTGGACTTGCCCCCTGAGCCGGCCGAGACCACCCCGGAGGAGCCGGTGCTGCATCACCACACCGACGCCTGCTACACCGAGGAGCTGGTGTGCACCATCCCGGAGCACCACCACACCGTGGAGTGCCTGGCCGATACCCAGGCCGACGTGGAGACTGCCGAGGAATGGCAGGCCGCGGCCAATGTGGCCCTGAACGGCAACTGGGCCGAGGACCTGCTCACCGTGGCAAAGTCCCAGCTGGACTACCAGCAGAGCGACAAGAACTTCAAGCTGGATGTGGAGGACCAGCAGGTGCTGCGCGGCTACTCCCGCTATGGTGCCTGGTACGGCAACCCCTACGGCGCCTGGGACGTGATGTTCCTGTCCTACTGCCTGCACTTTGCGGGTGTGCCCCAGACGGTGGTGCCCCAGCGTGCGGGCGTGATGGCCCTGCACAGTGACCTGCGCGGCTCCCAGTGGCTCACCGACGCCGACGGCTCCACCGCAAGGCCCGGCGATATCGTCATCTACAACACCCTCACCACCGAGCAGGTGGCCGTGGACGAGAGCTCCTATGGCATCGCCCTGCTGGACCTGGACGAGGACCCCGACACCGCCGCCCAGCTCACGGCTTCCGAGCCGCAGGTGGACACCCGCACCGTGACCACCGAGACGGTGGGCGTCGTGTCCGCCGTGGACCCCGACGCCGGGACCCTGACCGTGATCTCCGGCAACGTGGACGGCAAGGTGGCCGAGGTGCCCGCTGCCATGTCCGACGTGACCAGTGTCATCTCGGTGACCGGTGCCTATGCCGCCGAGACCACCGCTGTGGCCCCGGAGGACCCGGCAGGCTCCCAGGAGGACCCGGACAGCGGCTATGCGCTGCTGGAAGATGAGGATGGCTTTGGTGCCACCGTGGAATGGGTCGGCGAGGCCCGGCAGCAGGACCCCGATGCCCCGGCCCTGCTGGCAGAAACTGCCGATACGGAGGTGCCGCTGAACCCCGAATGGATCACTAAGACAGAGTTCGAGAAGGAGGTCAATGGCTCCTGGGAGCCCCTGGTGGGGAATGAAGTGGAAAGCGGTACCAACGTGCAGGTCACCGTGACCTACAAGCTGCCTGCGGGCACCCTGACGCCGGACCGGCGGACCCTGTGCTACCAGCTGATTGATGCCATGAAGCCCAAGCAGCCCACCTCCGGCAAGATCCTGGACGAGACCGACAACAACAAGGTCATTGGCACCTATACCATCGACACCGACGGCCTGGCAAAGCTGACCTTTTATAAAAGTGATAAGTTCACCGGTTTGGATGCCAGCGGCAACCGGGAGTTTACCGGAACCTTCCAGTTCTCCCAGAAAGTATGGGCAGATGATTTTGAGAATAACAAAACCATCACCTTTGAAAATGGCTTTACTCTGACCATCAAGAAGAAAACGGCAGATATAAAGATCAGTAAAGGGTACACCGGCTATTGGAGTGCCTTTGAAAATCATCCGGAAAGTGGCACCTTCATAAACCATTATATGGTGACGGTGGAGACCACCAACGGTACCAAAGACCCGGTGACCCTTACGGATACCCTGAACACGAATCAGAGCGGAATCAGTGCTGGTGATTACCTGAAGGGCGGCAAATACCTGGAAAGCTCCTTTAAACTTTACAAGGTGGATGCATCGGGTACACAAACGCAGATCCTGCCGTTCCCCAAATACACGATCCAGGAGGACAGCAACGGCAACCCCCAGGTGGTCATTAAGGACCTGGAAGCATTGGGGATTGAAGAAAAGTACATCTGGTACTATGACGTTCAGCGGAACTATGCGGACTTTGACAAGATGCCCGACGGTGTCGGTATGATCTACAATACGGCAACAGCGAAGGCAGGGGACGGGGAGGAAAAGAAGGCTGAAGCATACTACACATGTAAAACCCCGCGTATTGAGAAGAACGGCCAGTACGACCCCAAAACAGGCCGCATCCAGTGGACCATCACCGTAAAAGTACCCCATTCTTTGCTGGGGTCCTATCTCCTGCAGGGCAGTAAGATCACGGATAGCCTGCCGGACGGTGTGCAGATCGTAGGGGATGTAAAGGTGGGCAACACTACGATATCGGCAGAGGAATTCCGGCAAAATGGCTATACCATCCCGGAGAACTATAGTGGAACAGAGCTGAAGATCACCTTTGAGACCACCACCCCCCTGGGCGGCGGCTCGGTGACCAACAAGGCACAGATCCTGACCAAGAGCGACCATACCTTTGAGGCCTCGGCTACCGTGAACATCGGGCAGGGAGCTTGGACCCTGAGCAAGGAGCTGTCCAGCAGCAGCAAGGGCCTGGCAAAATGGGATATCTCTGCCGCCAATGCGGCCGGCGAAAGCAGCTTTACCCTGGTGGAGACCCTCCAGGACGCTGTGAACGAAAGCGGCCAGACCCAGAGTGACACCCACTACGCCTACGCCGCAGAGCTGGAGAAGGCTTTGGAAAACGGCCTGACCCTGACCCTCCACGACGGCGGCACCATGACCTATGCCCAGGCTAAGGCCGACAAGGTCATTGCCGTCACCTACTACAGCGGTGCCGACGGCACCAGCGGCACGGTGACTGCCAACGACCCCTCCACCCGGGTGCGGAGCTTTACCATCCAGATAGACAAGGCAGATGGCAACCCGGTGCGGCGTGTGGAGGTAAAGGACCTCCCTACCCACGAGGATCAGAGCAATGTGCCCACCGGAGAGAAATGGACTTACAAAAACAGCGTCAGCGTGCAAGGTAGCTCTCAGAGTGCTACGGCAGAGGACACCTACCACAGCTACAAGAGCTTTGAAAAACGGGTGTCGGCGAACAGCGATCAGGACGAATCTGGTTACCAAAGCGGAGACCAGACCTACCAGTACAGTAAACTCGACGGCAAAAACCTCCACTATCAGCTGGTGGTGCAGACCGCTGCCGAGGATGATGCCGACATCATCATCACCGATACCCTGCCGGAAAACACCGAGTTCAAGACCGACTGGGTAACGATCGGCATGGACGAAGGGGCCCCGGATAAGGCTGACAAGTTGGAAGGGGCCAATGCCACTGTAGCCTACGAGGAAGCCACCCGGAAGCTGACCATTACCATCCGCGACTACAACCTGAGCAAGAACAAACAACACAAGTTCCGCATTCTGTACAAGGTGAGCGTGGACGACGATCCCCGCTGGCAGAACCCCTCGGTGGGCCAGGTGACCTACACCAACACGGCCCAGTGGGGCGAGCTGACCGAGACCCTCCACACCACGGTAGAAAAGACTGTGGACCCCCTGAAAAAGACCGGAAAGCTGGTGGATGGCAAAACCGACCGCATCGAGTACCAGGTGGTGGTGAACCCGGCCCGGAAGGACCTGTCGGTGGAAGCCAACAAGGCCCCGACCATTGAGCTGTGGGACGACGTAAAAGCCCAGAACGGTGCCATTGTCCGGGGAGACCCGGCGTCTGTAAAGCTGTATTACTTCCAGTATGACGAAGCCACCAACACCGTGACCCGAGGGGATGAAGTGCCTCGCAACCTGTACCAGGTGCTGCCGGCAGATGACGAGGGCTGGCTCCACATGGTGATTCCCAACCAGACCGCCATGATCCTGGTGTACCAATGTGATGTAAAGCAGGGCAGTGCTGCTGAGGATTACAACGTGGACAATACCGTCAAGCTGGGCAATGGGGACTCCACCGAATCGGATTCCATCAAGTTTACCTATGCATCTGCCGCCACGGCCTCCACCGGACAGTTCCTGCTCCACAAGGTGGACGAGTACTCCGGCGTTGCATTGCCGGGGGCAGAGTTTACCATCTGGCAGTATGATCTGCAAACCAAGAATTGGCGGCGCTGGAGCGGCGGCGTAAACGGCACCGTCACCACCAACGAAAAGGGCCAGGTGAGCCTGACGGTGCTGGAAAACGGCAGCGAACAGACCCTGAAGCCGGACCTGCTGTATAAGATCGTGGAGACCAAAGCACCCCAGAACTACCAGAAGGACGATACCCCCCACTATGTGCTGTTCCACAAGAGCAACGAGACCCCCCAGACGGCCTTTGATACCGCTACGGGCAAGGAGACGGTGATAGACGAGGGAAAGACCATCCAGTTTGCAGATGTCCAGGTGGGCAATGCCGCCCAGACCACCACGGCCCAGTATACCAACCGCTACAGCAACCTGACCGTCAGCAAGCTCTGGCTGGATGCCGACACCCGCCAGCCGGTGGAACCGGCGGCAGAGAATATTGAAATCCAGGTCTGGCGTTACACCGACAGCGTGGAGAGCAAGGAGCCGTTCGAGAAAGCTACCCTGAACAAGACCAACAACTGGACTTGGTCCAAGTCGGGGGACAAGCTGCCCCTGACAGACGGGAAGGGCAATGCGTACCACTACCTGGTGGAGGAAGTGACCACCGGCAACTGGAACGTGTACATCTCCAACAACGGCGTGCAGACCGGCAATATCACGGTGCAGAACTACGTTTACACCGGCTACGAGCTGCCGTCCACCGGCGGCATGGGCACGGCACCCTTCGGGGTGCTGGGCGGCGCACTGGCCGCTGCAGCAGCCCTGCTGCTGGTCCGCAAACGGAAACAGAACGAGGAGGAGTGAGCAGCCATGAAACAAAACAAAAACAACCGGTTTGCCGCTCTTCTGCTGGCGCTGTGCATGGCCGTGTGCTGTGCACTGCCCGCGCTGGCAGCCCCCGCGGCCAGCGCCAACATCGACCTGAGCCGCACCGGCAGCATGGACGTGACCCTGTACGACCACCAGAACGACGTCCCCCTGCGGGGCGGCGCACTCACCGTGTACAAGGTGGCGGACGTGGCCCGCACCAACGGCGACCTGCACTTTGTGTACACCGCCGACTTTACGGGCTGCGGCATCGCGCTGGGCGACCTGACGGACAGCACGCTGGCTTCCAGGCTGGAAGCCAAGCTGCCCGCCCGCGCCGCCGGCACCACCCATAAGATCAGCGAGCAGGGCATCGTCTCCTTTGACGCGCTGCCGCTGGGCCTGTACCTCGTGGTGCAGACCGAGAACTCCAAGGGCTACGAGGCCATCAATTCCTTCCTGGTGTCGCTGCCCATGGCGGACGAAAGCGGCTGGCTCTACACCGTGGACGCCACCCCCAAGGTGGGCGCGCCCACGCAGGAGGTGACCCCGCCCGAACCGGAAACTCCCAGCACGCCTTCGGAACCGGGCAAACCGTCCGAGCCGGAGAAGCCCTCGGAACCGGACAAGCCCACCCAGCCCAGCACCCCGGATGAGCCGGACAACCCGGACATGCCGGTGAATCCCAACGACCCCAACCGCCCGGTGTCGCCCGGTACGCCGGATAACCCGGTGAACCCCGGCAACCCGGACAACCCCGTGGCCCCCGGCAACCCGGACAACCCGGTGGCTCCGGGCCGCCCGGACGGCAATGCACTGCCCCAGAGCGGCCAGCTGAACTGGCCCATCCCGTTCATGGCCTGCAGCGGCGTGCTGCTGTTTGCCGTCGGCTGGGTGCTGGACCGAAAGGAGACGCTGGCATGAACACAAAGCAGAAGATCGGCCGCGCCTGCATGATCGTGGGCATCCTGCTCATTCTGGGCGCGCTGGCCCTGCTGGGCTATAACCAGTGGGACGCCAACCGCGCCGACAAGGCTTCGCAGGACGCCCTGGGCAAACTGGAAGAGACCCTGACCGAGACCATGGAGGACAAGACGAAGGACGAAGAGCCGGTGGTCCAGCCGGAGCTGGACCCGGAGCAGGAGATGACCGTCACCGACATCGACGGCTGGGGCTACATCGGCTACCTGTCCATCCCGTCCATCGGGCTGGAACTGCCCGTGATGAGCGAGTGGAGCTATGCGGGCCTCAAGGTGGCCCCGGGCCGCTACAGCGGCTCCACCTACGCCGACAACATGGTGGTCTGCGCCCACAACTACGCCAAGCATTTCAGCCCCATCAAGTGGCTGGCCCTGGGCAGCGAGGTGTACTTTACCGACATGGACGGCCAGCGCTGGAGCTATGAGGTGACCAACGTGGAGACCATCCAGCCCACGGATATCGACAAGATGATCACGGCCAGCGACGAGGACGCCTGGGACCTGACCCTGTTCACCTGCACCACCGGCGGCCGGGCCCGCTGTGCTGTGCGCTGCACCCGCACCGGTTACCCGGTCTTGGAGACCAGCGCGGCAGGGCGGATCACGGAGTAAGCAGGACGATTTGGAATTGCCTCCGCTTTGCTCCGGCAATATCAGCGGAAAATTATTTTTAAAGATATGCAATCCCGGAAAATCTGCGGATTTTCCGGGATTGTTTTTTCACGGATGGGCGTTAAGGAAAGTGGCCTGTTCTCTGGAAGGCAAACGATTTGGAATGCCCTCCGCGTTGCTCTGGGCATAAATAGCAGAAAAATTATTTTAGATTTTGCAAATCCGGCAGGGCTGCGGCCCCGCCGGATTTGCTTTTTCACGGGAGAGGGCGTTACGGGAAGTGGCATCGGCTGCTGTTGGCCTGCGGCCAAAGCGCAGTAAATCAAATGCCTTTTACGGCAACGCTCCTCACCGGGGAGCTGGCGCGCAGCGACTGAGGGGCGTTCCAATCGGTGGAAGCCGAAAATACGGTGAAAAGATCTTCACGCCGAACAGGCGTGAATCTTCAGTATTTTCGGGTGGAGCCTACTTCTTTGGGGTCTGAAAGGGGCGAGCAGCCCCTTTCTTGCAACGACGACGACCGCTGCCTGCGGCAGAAACAGGGAGGAGTTGTTGGGGCCGTGGCCAGCAGGATGCAAGGCCCACTCAAGGGCCGTAGCATACGCTGGGAGCCACAACCCGTCCAGGGGAGAGGGGTGTCCAGAGGGAGAGAGGGGGGAGTCGAAACACCCCTCTCACCCTCTGGCCCAGCGGAGCGACCCCGGCGGCGATGCCGCTTGCAAAAGCCATCGGGCCTGCCCCACGCGATTGCACTCTGCATGAGAAACATTACAAAAAAGCACCCGCCATGCGGATGCACAGCGGGTGCCTTGAAGGGCTCTGCGGGGATGCTCAGTGAGTGGTGCCCATGTCCACAGCCAGGTCGGCGTCGTTCTTCACAACGGCCTCCACGGCCTTCTCCAGGCCGCGGGCGATCTGGTGCAGGTCCATGCTGGGGGTGCCCAGGGGCTTGTTGACCACCTGCTCCATGGCGTAAGGCACATGGATGAAGCCGCCCCGGATGTTGGGGTACTTCCTGTCGATGAGGTACAGCAGGGTGTACATCAGGTAGTTGCACACATAGGAGCCTGCAGTGTAGGACAGGGCGGAGGGGATGCCTGCGTCCTTGATGTTCTGCACCATGGCCTTCACGGGCAGAGAAGTGAAGTAGGCGGTCTCGCCGTCCTCCTGGATGGTCACGTCGATGGGCTGATAACCGGCGTTGTCGGCGATGCGGCCGTCCATCAGGTTGATGGCCACCTTTTCCGGGGTGATGGCGGAGCGGCCGCCGGCCTGACCGATGCAGATGACCACATCGGGCTGGTTTGCCTGAATGGCAGCTTCCAGCACCTCACCGGCACGGATGAACTCGGTGGGCACTTCCTGCTTGACGATCTCGGCACCGGCGATGGTGTCGGGCAGCAGCTTTACCGCCTCAAAAGCGGGGTTGACGGTCTCGCCGCCAAAGGGGTCGAAACCAGTGAGCAGAATCTTCATAGTAAAAAGCCTCGATTCTCAGATATAAATGGACGGCTCCAGAACGGTGAGCTGTCCGTGATCCATGATCATGCGGTTGTCCACATAGATGCAGGGAGCGTGGGTGACCAGATCGTAATGGCCGGAAGCATCCTGCACACCGCCCAGCGCGATGTTGCGCCCGAACCCGATGTGGAAGGTGCCATAGGTGGATTCGTCCTCGATGTAGCAGTTGCCTGCACAGCGGGAGTGGGTGTTGAGCCCGATGCCAAACTCCGCCGCCACCACCATGTTCTCCGGGTCGTGGAAGCGGGCCAGAAACTGCTTGAGCCGCCTGCCGCTGGCATTGTCCTCGATCTCCACGATGCGGCCGCCGCGCAGCTCCACCCGCACGGGGCTGTCCACGATGCCGATATAGCCCATGGAGCCGTCCAGGATCAGGGTGCCGTTGGTGTCGCTCTCCACCGGTGCCACATACACTTCCACGCTGGCAGAGGAAAGGCCCTTGCCATCGTGGCAGCAGCCGTTGAAGAAGCCGGGCACACGCCCCTCGATGTTGAAATCCAGGTTCGTGCCAAGCTCCGTGGTCACATGGATGTGGCTGGCGTTCTGGTAGCAGGCCATGATGATGCTGGCCATGATCCTGCTTTTGGGCAGGCTCATGTTCAGGAAGTCGTAGCTCAGCAGTGACTGCCCGTTGCTGGTGCTCAGCGGCAGCGACAAAAACCGGTTGCGGCGGGCAATGACCCGCTTGACGGCCCGTGTGGTGATGAGGGAATACTCGGCAGCACCGATCACGGCGTTGTAGGGATCAAAGGCGTCCTCACGGTCATCGAAATACTGGCCCACCTGCTCGTGCAGGTCGTCCAGCATCAAAACATCCGCCACGCTGCCCACCGCCTGTGCGGCTTGCTGCATGGCCGCCACCTCGACAGCATACTTCTGGCTGGATACGATCAGGATGCGTTCGCCTGCACGGAGCCGGACCCAGTCGCGAATAATGATATCGGCTCCGTGCTGAATTGCCTGTTCCATTGAATCACTCGATCTAACAAAAAAATCACTTCAGGAGGATCATCATCACGATCTGGACCACCATCATGATGATGGCGACGGGAACCTGATTCTTGATGACGCCCATGGGCTTCTTCATATCCAGCAGTGCCACGGGCACGGTGTTGAAGTTTGCAGCCATGGGGGTGCACAGGGTGCCGCAGAAGCCGCAGGTCAAAGCCAGCATGCCGATGACCACCGGGTTTGCGCCGTGGGCCAGCACGAACGGGTAGCCGATGCCCACGGTCATCACGGTGATGGCGGCGTAGGCGTTGCCCATGATCATGGTGAACAGCATCATGCCGATGGCGTACACCACGATACCGGCGTTCACATTGCCCTCGGGGATGATGTGGCTGACCAGGTCAGAGATCACATCGCCGACACCGGCAGCGGTAAACACAGAGCCCAGGCAGGCCAGCAGCATGGGCAGCATGGACAGGGGGCCCACGGTGGACAGCATGCGCTCGGAATCGTTCAGGAAGGTGGAGGGCTTGTTGTCGCGGTTCATGATCATCAGCAGGATGATGGCCACGAGAACGCCCAGAGCCACGCCGTTCAGGGCGGACAGGCCGATGCCCAGGCCAGTGATGGCGCAGATGACGGCCAGCATGCCAATGCTCAGGGTGGGGACAAAGATCTTCATGCCGATCTTCTCATAGGTGGCCTCGGTCTCGGCCTTGGTGGCAGCAGAGACAGCGCCCTTCTTGACCTTCTTGAGGATGGCGGGGATGCACATCACCACCACCAGGATGCCGCTCACCAGAGAGGGCAGCCAGCGGCCCAGGGCAAGCACGACGCCCAGCACGGCCCAGAAGATAAAGGTGCCCAGGGGTTCCGGGTTCTCCTTATCCTTCAGGTTCTTCACGCCGCAGTAGATGCACAGCAGGCCGATGATAAAGTAGATGATCTCCATCACCTTGGTGGACAGGCTGTAATCAGCACTCATAAAAAAGCTCATTCTTCTGTCCTCCCTTACTTATAGTACTTCTGGATCATCTTGCGATCCTTGATCACATAGAATACGATGGCGACCACAGTGGCAATGATGCACACGGGGATCTCGATGGCAGCCAGCTGGGCCAGCTCCACCTCGATGCCCAGGCCGGCCAAAGTGCTCTGCACCAGCAGGCCGCCGGAACCGCCCACGAACAGGACCTGACCGAAGAACCAGGTGATGTTCTCCATGCCGGAAGCCATACCCTTCAGCTCCTCGACATGCTCCTCATTGGGCTCATAGCCCTGTGCCACAATGGCACCTTCGGCCATGGGCATGATGACGGGGCGCACGAAACCGGCCACGCCGCCAAAGCCCACGTTGAAGGCTGCAAAGACCGAGCGCATCACGCCGTAGATGCCGATGACCAGGCCGGAGGTGGCACCCTTGAACTTGCCGATCAGGGCAGCGGCTGCTTCACGCAGGCCGTTGCGCTCCAGCGTGCCGGTGACCAGCATCACGATGATGAAGATGGCCATGCTGCGGTTTGCCACAAAGGTGCTGCCCAGCGTTTCCAGCAGAGTGACCGGGCCCAGACCGCCAACCAGTGCAGTCACAACGGCTGCCACCAGAATGACCAGAATGGAGTCCAGCTTCAGTGCAAAGCCAGCGATGACGATGACAATGCCGAGTAGTTTTAGTAGTTCCATAATTGCCTTCCTTTATACTTATATTTTCCCGGCATCGTACCGCGCCCCGGCAGCCTGTGGGTCAGAGGGCCGCCGGGGAAAAGCCGTGTGCCGAAAAGACGAGAAGGGGGAAGAGCCTGCTCAGAGGCGGACGAAAGCCGCCAGCAGAGCCGAGAATGCGGCCGCCGTGATCCACAGCGGGACAAGGCGGCGGCGCAGGTGGGCGGCGATGTCGCACTGCTCCAGCACACCGGAGGCCTTGAGGGGCACCACGGTGGTGGAAGCGGGCACGGCGGCCTCGCTGCCATAGGGATTTGAAGAGGTGAACTCGCCGGTGCCGTCCTTGGCCGGGCAGGCGTACACGCCGTACCAGGAAGCCAGGATGCCGCCCTTCCCGGCGGCGGCCTTCTGCACCCGTACCCGCTGCACGGTCAGTGCCTCGGCCCTGCGCTCCTCCACCATCAGGTTGACGCGCATCATGTTCACAAGGTTCAGCACCGAGGACACGGCGATGAGCAGATCAAAGACCAGTACCAGAATGAGCAGCGGGTGCATGGGCAGTTCCCTCCAAAAGCGGTGCCGCAGCCCGCAGGCGGTGCAGTACCTTACAACGTTAAACTTATTATAGCATAAAACCATCACAAAAGTAAATGAATCGCCCCAGATTCGCGTTTGCGAAGTGCAGCGGAGCAATGAAAGCCCCAGTGGGGCTTTTAAGCGACAGAGCGGTCTTGCGCCAGCAAGATGGAGGGGCCTCGCCCCGACAAGCTCCGGGACGATGAGCGCAAAAAAATCCCCCGTTTCCCGAAAGAAACAGGGGAAGTGTGCCGGTTAGTTTAAAAGAAGAGCAAACAGAACGATCTCGGCCGCACAGCGCTTTATCGCAAGGCTAAAAAAGCGCAGATGTAACAGCATATCTGTGATATGTAAACCAACGCGGTTGCTGTTGCATTAAAAAAGTTGGTTTGCTATAAATTTTCAGAGGCTCCCACGGCATTTTCTCCAATTCCGGTGTTGGCATTTTGGTTATAGCTACGAACTTATTTGTTGTAAGTGCTATTTGTAGAACAATATATTGACAGATATGATCAGCTCTGCTACGTTAAGTACAGGGTGACCACCATTTTTATTCTATTCAAAAAAGGAGGCTTGACCATGAAACGACTTCGCTTAGGCATACAACTGGCTATATACCTGCTTGTTTCTCTGATGTTGCTTCTGTGCGGCTGCAGTCGGACAGAAACCAGAGAGATTCCGGCCAGTTCTGCACCGGAAACCGTCCAGGCAACACCGGAATCCGTAAAAAAGAACACCTCCCTTACCCCGCAGGAAGAATTGGAAAAGCTTTCTTTGACACCGCAGACCACACAGTGCCCTATTTGCGGAGGAACCGATCTGAAGGTAACACTTGCAAGTTCTGAAGTGCAAAAAGGGAGCATGCGTGCACAGAAGTGTATCCACTATCTCTATGGGGAAGATTATGTCAGCCCGCTGAACCTTCGTGTATGTGACGTTTGCTTATCGTGCACTTATCCCGAAGACCCCTGGCACGGAGATTGCTATGATGTCCCGCTTGGTTCCAGCACCGTCTGTCATGGCTATCAGTGAGATTCCCGTTTTAAACTGTGATCATTTGACAAAACAGAGCAAATATGCCATCACAAAAAGGCAGAACTTCGCAGGAGGTTCTGCTTTTTTTATCGCAAGGCTAGAAATTAGCGTAACCGTAACAGCATATCTGCGATATGCAAACCAACGTTGTTGCAGTCGCATTAAAAAGTTGGTTTGCTATAGTTGGAACAAAACCTTCGCCTTGTTATTGCAGCCCTCCGGAATGGCACAAAAAAATCCCCCGTTTCCCGGAGGAAACAGGGGAGGGGACTGCCTTGCGGCAGCAATTACTTGTTCTGGATGTACTCGTGGATGGCCTTGGCGGCAGCCTTGCCGGCACCCATGGCCTTGATGACGGTAGCGGCACCGGTCACGGCATCGCCGCCGGCGTACACGCCGTCACGGCTGGTCTTGCCGTCGTCGCCGTCGGTGACGATGCAGCCGTGCTTGTTGGTCTCCAGACCCGGGGTGGTGGAGCGGATCAGCGGGTTGGGGCTGGTGCCCAGGCTCATGATCACGGTGTCCACGTCCAGCTCAAACTCGCTGCCCTTCTTCTCGATGGGGCGGCGGCGGCCGGAAGCATCGGGCTCGCCCAGCTCCATCTCCACGCAGGTGATGGACTTGACGAAGCCTTCGTCGTTGGCGTGGATCTCCACGGGGTTGCACAGAGTCTTGAAGATGATGCCCTCTTCCTCGGCGTGCTCCACCTCTTCCTTACGGGCGGGCAGCTCGGCCATGCCGCGGCGGTAGACGATGTACACGGTCTCGGCACCCAGACGCATGGCGCTGCGGGCAGCATCCATGGCCACGTTGCCGCCGCCCACGACGGCGACCTTCTTGCCGGTGCGGATGGGGGTCTTGCTGGTGGGCAGATAAGCCTTCATCAGGTTGGAGCGGGTCAGGAACTCGTTGGCGGAGTACACGCCCTTCAGGCTCTCGCCGGGGATGCCCATGAACCGGGGCAGACCGGCACCGGAGCCCACGAACACGGCCTCGTAGCCGTACTCGCCCATCAGCTCGTCGATGGTCAGCACCTTGCCGATGACCATGTTGCACTCAAAATCCACGCCCATCTTCTTCAGGCCGTCGATTTCCTGCTGCACGATGGCCTTGGGCAGACGGAACTCGGGGATGCCGTACATCAGCACGCCGCCGGCCACATGCAGGGCCTCGTACACGGTCACCTTGTAGCCCAGCTTGGCCAGGTCGCCTGCAGCGGTCAGGCCGGCAGGGCCTGCACCGATGATGGCCACCTTGTGGCCGTTCCACTCCGGAACGACGGGTGCGGTGTGCACGTTCTCGCGGTGCCAATCGGCCACAAAGCGCTCCAGGCGGCCGATGCCCACGGGCTCGTTCTTGATGCCGCGGGTGCACTTGCCCTCGCACTGGCTCTCCTGCGGGCAGACACGGCCGCAGACAGCGGGCAGGGAAGAGGAGCGGTTGATGACCTGATAAGCGGCCTCAAAGTCGCCCTCGGCCACATGCGCGATGAACTCCGGGATGTCGATGCCCACCGGGCAGCCGGTCTGGCAGGGCTTGTTCTTGCAGTGGATGCAGCGCTTGGCCTCGTTGATGGCCATTTCTTCGGTGTAGCCCAGAGCAACTTCCTTGAAGTTCTTGTTGCGGACGTTGGGGTCCTGGGTGGGCATGGGGCACTTTTTGGGATCCATATTGAAAGCCATCTTACATTCCCTCCTGAGTCTTGAACAGATTGCAGGCTGCCTCACGGGCGTGTGCCTCAAAGGGGCGGTACATGGTGCCGCGGGCCATGGCCTCGTCAAAGTCCACCAGGTCGCCGTCAAAGTCGGGGCCGTCCACGCAGGCAAACTTGGTCTGGCCGCCCACGGTCAGGCGGCAGCCGCCGCACATGCCGGTGCCGTCGATCATGATGGGGTTCATGGAAACGATGCTCTTCAGGCCGTGCTTCTGGCAGGTCTTGACCACGAACTTCATCATGATCAGCGGGCCGATGGTGATCACCAGGTCGTACTGGTTGCCGGCAGCCACCAGCTCGTCCAGGGCGGCGGTGACCACACCCTTGGTGCCGTAGCTGCCGTCATCGGTCATGATGCGCAGCTCGTCGCTGCAGGCCTTGAACTCGTCCTCCAGGATCAGCAGATCCTTGCTGCGGAAGCCGATGACGCTGTGCACCACACAGCCCTGATCGTGCAGTTCCTTGGCAATGGGCAGGGCAATGGCGCAGCCCACGCCGCCGCCGACCACGCACACCTTCTTCAGGCCTTCCACCTCGGTGGCACGGCCCAGCGGGCCCACAAAGTCGTGGACGCTGTCGCCCACGTTCAGGCTGTTCAGCTCCATGGTGGTGCCGCCGACGATCTGGAAGATGATCTCCACGGTACCGGCCTCGCGGTCGTAACCGGCGACCGTCAGGGGGATGCGCTCGCTGTCCTCAAACGGGCGGACAATGATGAACTGACCCGGCTTTGCCTTTTTGGCGATCAGCGGGGCTTCAATGACCATCTTTGTCACGGTGGGGTTCAGCGCGACCTTTTCAGTGATCTTATACATCGTGTATGCTCCTTTATGCTGACATTTCCATCTCCGCGCACAAAAACGCGCGCCGGCCTGCAAGGGGCGGGCGCAGCGTTCCTGTACGACATATTGACACGCTCTATTATAATAGTTCCCGGTGTGGAATGCAAATAAATTTTCTTCGCATCAGCGGGGCGGAACCTGAACGAAATTGAATAGTCATCGGACGTCCGATGACATGATGCGGAGATGTCTGAAACTGCAAATTGCACGATGCAGGGCCGAATGTCGGTCTTTTGCTCCAAAAATTGCAAAAAATGCAGATTGGGTGTTGACAACGGCCCCGGCTTGCGGTATAATAATCGACGTCGCCGGGAGCAACACCCCGGGACGCCACATGGAGTATGCGGCCGTAGCTCATCTGGTAGAGCGCCACCTTGCCAAGGTGGAGGTAGCGAGTTCGAGCCTCGTCGGCCGCTCCAACATGAAGCCATCGTTGATGCAGAAATGCAAAGACGATGGCTTTTTTGTGTTTCTTTTTTGCACAGAACTGCCAAAAACACCCTTTTGCAGGCGGACGGAACCGTCAGATTGCAAAAATTGTGCGTTTCCTCTTGCCAAACGGCCCGGAATGAGGTATTCTATAGCCACAGTTTAACGCTTTAGCACTGCAAAGTGATAAATGAGAGGGAGCCGCCGGAGCACAGCCCGGTGGAACATTGAGGGAGGAACCTGTATATGAAACGCATTTCTCGTCGCAGCTTTCTGATGGCCGCCGGTCTCGGCGTGGCCGCTCTGGGTCTTGCCGCCTGTGGCGGTGCCGCATCCGCTTCCACCGCCGCTTCTGCATCTTCTGCCGCGTCCGGCAGCACCGCCGCAGCACAGAGCGACCTGGACGAGATCAAGGGCAAGGGCAAGATGGTCATTGGCTACACCGTCTACGAGCCCATGAACTACACCGACGCCGACGGCAACTTTACCGGGTTTGACACCGAGCTTGCCACCGCCGTGTGCGAGAAGCTGGGCGTGGAGCCGGAGTTCGTGGAGATCAACTGGGACACCAAGGTGGTGGAGCTGGACGCCAAGAGCATCGACTGCATCTGGAACGGCATGACCCTCACCGAGGACATCATGGCCAACACCGCCACCACCAAGGCCTACGCCAAGAACGCACAGGTCGTTGTGGTGAAGGACGGCACCGACTACACCTCCACCGCCGATCTGGCGGACAAGACCGTGGTGGCCGAGGCCGGTTCCGCCGGTGAAGCCGCCATTCAGGGCGACGAGAACCTGTCCAAGGCCGACTACGTCTCCAAGAGCGTGCAGACCGACTGCCTGATGGAAGTGGCCGCCGGCACCGCCGATGCCGCTGTGCTGGACCTGACCCTGGCCAATGCCATGATCGGCGCGGGCACCGACTACGCCAGCCTGAAGATCGTGGACGAGCTGAACGCCGAAGAGTACGGCGTGGCCTTCCGCAAGGGCAGCGACGCGGCCGCCGCCGTGGATGCCGCCTTTGACGAGCTGAAGGCGGACGGCACCATGCAGGCCCTGGCCGGCAAGTACGATCTGGCCCTGGCCGAGTGAAACTGCAAATCTGATGGAATGGGTGTGTTGTTGTGTCTGTGATCCTCGGGCGCCTTTCCGGCGCGTTCCTGCTCAACTGTGAGCTGTTTGCCCTGACGCTGCTGTTTGCGTTGCCGCTGGGGCTTGTGGTGGCCTTTGGCTCCATGAGCCGCTGCAAGGTGCTGTCCGGCGCGGTCAAGACCTTTGTGTGGGTCATCCGCGGCACGCCGCTCATGCTGCAGATCATCGTCATCTATCTGGGCCCCGGCCTGCTGGGCATGGCGAACCCCTGGCCCTCCGGCTCCGGCGGCCGCATGGTGGCGGCGGTGGTGGCCTTTGCCATCAACTATGCCTGCTACTTCTCCGAGATCTACCGCGGCGGCATCGAGGCGGTGCCCAAGGGCCAGACCGAGGCCGGGCAGGTGCTGGGCATGACCAAGCCCCAGATCTTCTTCAAGGTGACGCTGCTGCAGGTGATCAAGCGCATCCTGCCGCCCATGGGCAACGAGATCATCACCCTGGTCAAGGACACCTCGCTGGCCAACACCATCGCCAACAAGGAGATCATCATGATGGCAAAGGAGTACAGCGCAAAGGGCCTGATCTGGCCGCTGTTCTCCACGGCGATCTTCTTCCTGGTGTTCGTGGGGGCTCTTACCCTGCTGTTTGGCTGGCTTGAGAAAAAGCTGGATTATTTCCGCTGCTGAGGAGGTTTTGAATCATGGCATTATTGGAAGCCTCCGGCATCGGGAAGGATTTCGGAGAGACACACGTTTTAAAGGATATTTCCCTGACCCTGGAACAGGGCGAGGCGCTGGCCATCATCGGTTCGTCCGGTTCCGGCAAGACCACCCTGCTGCGCTGCCTGAACTTTCTGGAGCGGCCGGACACCGGTGTCATCAAGGTGAACGGCGAGACCATGTGGGACGCCGCCGACCCCGCCACCCAGCGGGAGAGCGAGGTGCGCAAAAAGCGCCTGCACTTCGGGCTGGTGTTCCAGAACTTCAACCTGTTCCCGCAGTATACGGCATTGCAGAACGTGATGCTGGCCGGGGAGCTGCTGGCCAAGGAGCGCCCGGACTACAAGGCCAACAAAAAGGCCATCCACGCCCAGCTGGAGCAGCAGGCGAAGGAGCTTCTGGCCCAGATGGGCCTGTCGGAGCGGGCGGGCCACTACCCGCATCAGCTGTCCGGCGGCCAGCAGCAGCGGGTGGCCATTGCCCGGGCCCTGGCCCTGCACCCGGATATCCTCTGCTTCGACGAGCCTACCAGCGCGCTGGACCCGGAGCTGACCGGCGAGGTGCTGCGCGTTCTGCGGGACCTTGCCGACCGCAAGACCACCATGATCATCGTGACCCACGAGATGAACTTTGCCCGTGACGTGGCCGACCGCATCCTGTTCATGGACGGCGGCGTGGTGGTGGAGCAGGGCCCGGCCCGGCAGCTCATCGAGCACCCGCAGGAAGAGCGCACCCGCCGCTTCCTGGCCCACTATTCCGAATAAAAAAGCGCAGACCCGCACCGCAGGCCTGCGTCCCGGCTCCTCCGCAAGGGGGAGCCTTTTTTGTTTTGATTTACTGTGCTTCGGTCAGCACGAAGGTCAGCTCTGCGGTGGCGGCACATTTGCCGTCCACATAGGCCGAGGCCTTGCCCACGCCCACCGGGCCGCGCTGTTCCACCAGCTCGCAGTGCAGGGTGAGCACGTCGCCGGGGGTGACCTGCTTGCGGAAGCGGGCATTTTTGATGCCGCCGAACAGGGCCAGCTTGCCCTTGTTTTCGGGCAGGCTGAGGGCGGCCACGGCACCGGTCTGGGCCAGCGCTTCCAGAATGAGCACGCCGGGCATTACCGGCTGGCCGGGGAAGTGCCCGCAGAAAAATTCCTCATTGCGGCTCACGCACTTGCGGCCGATGGCCCACTGGCCCGGCTCGTAGTCCAGGATGCGGTCCACGAGGGCAAAGGGGTAGCGGTGGGGCAGGATCGCCGCGATCTGCTCACTGGTCAGCGCGTTGGGCGTTTCGCGCACGGTACGGGGTTCGGCCATGGCTCACTCCTCCCATCTGCGCAGGGCGATGCAGGCATTGTGCCCGCCAAAGCCCAGACTGTTGCTCAGTGCGTAGGTCATGTTCTGGGCGCGGCCCACGTTCGGCACATAGTCCAGGTCGCACTCCGGGTCGGGCTGCGCGTAATGGATGGTGGGCGGGGCAAACTGGTCCCGCAGGGCCAGTGCCGTGAACACGGCTTCCACGCCGCCCGCGCCGCCCAGCAGGTGGCCGGTCATGCTCTTGGTGCTCACGACGGTCAGCTCCTTGGCGTGCTCCCCGAACACCGCGTGGATGGCAGCGGTCTCGCAGGAGTCGTTCATATGGGTGCCGGTGCCGTGGGCGTTGATGTGGTCCACCTGTTCCGGGGCGATGCCGGCGTCGGCCAGGGTCTGTTTCATGCAGTCGATGGCACCCGCGCCGCCGGGAGCCGGGGCGGTGAAGTGGTAGGCGTCGCAGTTGGCACCGTAGCCTACCACCTCGGCGTAGATGTGTGCGCCCCGGGCTCTGGCGTGCTCCAGCTCTTCCAGCACCAGCACACCGCTGCCTTCGCCCATCACGAAGCCGCCGCGCCGTGCGTCAAAGGGCAGGCTGGCCGCATCCGGGTCGGTGGCGGTGGAAAGGGCCTTCATGCTGGTAAAGCCGCCGATGCCCAGCGGGCTGATGCAGCTCTCGGCACCGCCGCAGACCATGGCGTCCTCGTAGCCGTCGCGGATGCGGTGGAAGGCATCGCCCACGGCGTTGGTGCCGCCGGCGCAGGCCGTGACCGGGCAGGTGCACATGCCCTTCAGGCCGAAGCGGATGGCCACCTGGGCCGCCGCCATGTTGGCAATGGACATGGGCACGAAGTAGGGGCTGACCTTCTCCATGCCTTTTTCCTCGCCGCGGGTGTGCTGCTCCTCGATGGTGGGCAGCCCGCCGATGCCGCTGGACAGGATGACGCCGGTAGTTTTGGCGTTGGCTTCGGGATCAAGGCCGCTGTCCTGGATGGCTTCGTTTGCGGCAGCCAGTGCCAGCAGGGTAAAGCGGGCCATCTTGCGGGCCTCTTTTTTGTCCACGATCGCTTCCGGGTCAAAGCCCTTCACCTCAGCCGCCAGTTTGCACTTGAACCCAGCGGTATCGAACTGGGTGATGGGGGCAATGCCGCACTGTCCGGCCTTTGCGGCGGCCCAGCTCTCGGCCACGGTGTTGCCCAGCGGGTTCACAGTGCCCAGACCGGTAACGACCACTCTGCGTTTTTCCATGAAAACGTTCTCCTTTACATTGCCATGCCGCCGTCCACACAGAGCACCTGCCCGGTGAGATAGCTGCTTTGTTCTGCGGCAAAAAATGCCGCGGCGTTTGCCACGTCCTCCGGCTTTCCGGCCCGGCCCGCCGGGATGCTGTGCAGCATTCCGGTGCGGACGGCTTCCGGCAGGGCGGCGGTCATATCGGTCTCGATCAGGCCGGGGGCCACGGCATTCACCGTGATGTTCCGGCCTGCCAGCTCCTTGGCCAGGCTCTTGGTCAGGCCGATGAGCCCCGCCTTGCTGGCGGCGTAGTTGGCCTGACCGGCGTTGCCCCGCAGGGCCACCACGCTGGACAGGTTGATGATGCGGCCATGCCGCTGGCGCACCATGCGGCGGGCGGCCTCCTTGCAGCAGAGGAATGCGCCCTTGAGGTTTGCGTCCAGCACGGCGTCAAAATCGGCCTCAGACATGCGCAGGAGCAGGCCGTCACGGGTGATGCCTGCGTTGTTCACCAGCACATCCACCCGGCCAAAGGCGTTGACCGCCGCGTCAAACAGCGTTTTGCAGCCCTCAGCGGTGGAAACATCGGCCTGTACGGCCACGGCGTCCACGCCCTCGGCGCGGCAGAGCGCTGCCGTCTGCTCCGCAGGCTCTGCGCCGTGGCAGTAGTTGACCACCACGTTGCAGCCCTGCTTTGCCAGTGCCACACACACCGCCCGGCCAATCCCCCGGCTGCCGCCGGTGACCACCGCCGCGCGGGTCACAGTCTCTTCGCTCATGCTTCGTCCCTCCATGCGGCCAGCGCGGCGTCCAGCTGCTCCGGTGTCTCCACCGAAGCGCACGGCACGCCGGGCAGGGTCTTTTTCACAAAGCCGGACAGGGCACTGCCGGGGCCGACTTCCAGGATGTGGTCCACACCCAGTTCGCCCAGGCGGCGCAGGGTGTCCTCCATATACACGCTGCTCTGCACCTGCTTCACCAGCAGGTCCGGGATGGTGTCCGCGTCGGCCTTTTCGCGGCCCAGACAGTTGAACAGCACCGGGATCTGCATCTCACGGAACCGCTCGGTCTTGAACCGTTCGGCGAGGGCATCTCCGGCGGGGGCCATGAGCCGGGTGTGGAAGGGGCCGCTCACCTTCAGCGGAAGGCAGCGGCGGGCACCGGCGGCTTTGGCCAGTTCGGCGGCTTTGTCCACAGCGGCTTTCTCGCCGCCGATGACCAGCTGGCCGGGGCAGTTGTAGTTGCAGATCTGCACACAGCCCAGCGCCGAAGCCTCTTCGCAGCAGGCGGAAAGCGCAGTGCGGTCCAGGCCCAGCACGGCGGTCATGCCGCAGGTGATGCCCTTGGCCGCATCGGCCATGGCTTTGCCCCGGTAGGCGGCCAGCTCAATGGCCTGCTTGGCGGTGAACACCCCGGCAGCTTCCAGCGCGGAGTATTCGCCCAGCGAAAGCCCGGCAGCGTAAGCGGGCTGCACGCCATGCTCGGCCAGCACGGCGGTGACGCCGCAGGCAAAGGCCACCATGCAGGGCTGGGTGTATTCGGTCTGATTCAGAACGCCGTCCGGGTCCTCAAAGCAGACGCGGTGCAGGTCAAAATCCAGCGCCGCGCTGTCGAAGGCGGTCCGGAAGGCGGGGGAGCTTTCGTAAAATTCTTTGCCCATGCCGGGGTGCTGGGCACCCTGACCGGCATACAGAACAGCAAGTTTCATAGGTCATGCCTCCATTCGGCGGTCAATTCGTCCATCAGTTCCCGGACGGTGTACATCCGGTCCAGTCGGCCCACGTTGGCCCCGCAGAAGAACAGCCCCTCTTCCACATTGCCCTTCACCGCTTCGATGAGGGCGTGGGTGATGCAGTAGGGCACCTTTGCGGGGTCGCAGGTCTTTAAACAGCGGGCGCAGTGCCGGGGCGCAAAGCGTTTGCCCTTGGCCAGCGCCTGCACCAGCGGGGTGTTCAGCGCCCGGCCCGGCATGCCCACCGGGCTGTGGATGATGCGCACATCCTCCGGCTTTGCGGCCAGGAGCACGTCCTTGTAGGTCTGGCTGGCATCGCACTCGTAGGTGGGGATGAACCGGGTGGCCAGCTGCACCCCGGCGGCCCCCAGCTTTGTATAGTGGGCCATGTCGGCCCCGGTGTAGATGCCGCCCGCCACGAATACCGGGATGGCATGGCCGAACTGCGCCTCATAGGGCTGTACCTCGGCCAGCACTTCCGGCAGGATTTCGTCCAGAGACTGGCAGTGGTCTGCCAGCAGGTCGGCCTCGGCAAAGCCCAGATGCCCGCCTGCCTTGCAGCCCTCGATGACCACAAAGTCGGCGGTGCGGGCAAACTCCTTGGCCCAGCGGCGCAGGATGAGCTTAGCGGCCCGTGCGCTGGACACGATGGGTGCAATGGCCACCTCCCGCGTGCCCACAAGGCCGGGCAGCTCCAGCGGCAGGCCCGCGCCGGACACCACCGCGTCCACGCCCGCTTCTACCGCGGTGCGGATGGCAGCGGCATAGTCCTGGGTGGCCACCATCGCATTGATGGCCACCAGTCCCGCGCCCTTGGCAAGGGCTTTGGCTTTCTGGATCTCAGCGGTCAGGGCGCGGTGGTTGGCGCTTGCCGGGTCGCGGGCAAAATCCGGCTCCCGGTAGCCCGCATCGGCGGTGGAGATGCACCCCATGCCGCCGCAGGCCGCCACGGCCCCGGCCAGCCCGCCGAGGGACACGCCCACGCCCATGCCGCCCTGCAGGATGGGCACGGGCAGGGCCTTTCCGGCAAGGGTCAGCATAGCTCGTTCAGCGCGGCAATGCGCTGCCTCCCGCCTTCCCACAGGTCGTTCAGGATGTCGGCCACGGGGCGCACCTCGTGGAGCATCCCGGCCACCTGACCGGCCATCAGGCTGCCGGTGGTGGTGTCGCCCTCAAACACGGCCCGGCGCAGGCTGCCGAGGGTGTATTTTTCCAGTTCCATCTTGTCGGCCCCGGCCTTTTCCTGCCGGACGTACTCGCGGCTCATGCGGTTTTTCAGCACACGCACCGGTGCGCCGACGCTGCGGCCGGTGACGATGGTATCACTGTCCTTGGCCTTGAGAAGGGCCGCCTTGTAGTTTTCGTGGATGGGGCACTCCTCGCTTGCCAGCAGGCAGGTGCCCACCTGTACGCCGCAGGCGCCCAGGGCCAGCGCAGCCGCCAGCTGGCGGCCGTCGGCGATGCCGCCAGCCGCAATGACGGGCACGCTCACCGCATCCACCACCTGCGGCACCAGCGCCATGGTGGTCATTTCGCCCACATGGCCGCCGCTCTCGGTGCCCTCGGCAATGACGGCGTCGATGCCCAGCGGCTCCAGATGCTTTGCCAGCACGGCGGCCGCCACCACCGGGATCACCTTGATGCCGGCGGCTTTCCACATGGGAACATACTTGCCGGGGTTGCCCGCGCCGGTGGTGACCACCTGCACGCCTTCTTCCACCACGATCTTGGCAAACTCGTCGGCCTGCGGGTGCATCAGCATGATGTTCACGCCGAAGGGCTTGGCCGTCAATTGCTTGCAGCGGCGGATGTTCTCGCGCAGGGTGTCGGCGTTCATGCCGCCCGCGCCGATGATGCCCAGCGCACCCGCGTTGGAGCAGGCGGCGGCAAACTCGCCGGTGGCGATGTTGGCCATGCCGCCCTGGATGATGGGATATCTGGTCCCTAAAATTTCATTTAAAAGTTTCATAAAGTTTTCCTGCGAAAGGCTTCCCCCTCGGGGGAAGCCTTTATTTCTTATACTCCACGATCATGCCGCCCCAGGTCAGGCCGCCGCCAAAGCCGATGCAGGCGATCGTCTGCCCCGGCTGCAGCTGCCCGGTCTCGGCCAGCTCGTTCAGGGCTACCGGGATGCTGGCGGCGCTGGTGTTGCCGTGGCGGTCCATGTTCTTGTAGAATTTGGCCGGGTCGGCGTGCAGAGCCCGCACACAGTGGTCGATGATGCGGCTGTTGGCCTGATGACAGACCACCCAGTCTACCTCGTCCAGCGTCTTGCCGGTCTCGTCCAGCACCGTGTGCAGGCAGCGGGGCAGGGCATCCACCGCAAAGCGGAACACTGCTTTGCCGTCCATGGTGATGGGGGCGGAACCGTTCCGGTCCGGCCCACCAGCGTGCAGGACGTCGCTGCCCCGGGCCCCCAGCGTGAGGGCAAAGGGGGTGTCGGCCAGCCGGAAGATGGCCGCCCCGGCTCCGTCCCCGAAGAGGACGCAGGTGGAGCGGTCGGCGGGGTCCATCAGGCGGGAAAGGGCTTCGCACCCGATGACCAGGGCGTACTGCCCGCCCAGCGTGGCCAGCAGGCCCCGCGCCACAGCAGTGCCGTACAAAAAGCCGGAGCAGGCCGCGTTGACGTCCAGCGCGGGCCGGTTTTCCGGCAGGCCCAGCGCCGCCTGTACCTGACAGGCCACACTGGGGGTGGCATCCGGGGCCGACAGGGTGGCGCACACGCAGCAGGCAATGTCTGCCGGGGCAAGGCCGCTGCGCTGCAGCGCCTGTTTTGCGGCGGCAATGGCCAGCGTGGCGGCGGATTCGTCCGCGGTGCACCAGTGCCGGGTGCGGATGCCGGTGCGGGAGGTGATCCACGCGTCACTGGTGTCCACGGTGCGGCTGAGCTCTTCGTTCGTGACCGTCCGGCCGGGCAGCGCCCCGCCGGTGGCTATCAGCTGGAAGCCCTTCATGCGTTCCTCATTTCTCCGATCTGGCGGTATTTCTTGTAGCGCTGGTCGGCCAGGGCCCTGCCGTTCATGCGGCACAGCGTTTTCAGGTGTGCCCACAGGGCAGCGTCCAGCTGCTCAAACAGCACCGTGTGGCCGCGCTGGGCACCGCCCACCGGCTCCGGGATCACTTCTTCCACGATGCCGTCCCGGTACAGGTCCTGCGCGGTCAGCTTCATCATCTCGCAGGCTTCGCCGCTGCGGGAAGGATCTTTCCACAGGATGCTGGCAAAGCCCTCGGGGCTCAGCACCGAATAGACGGCGTTTTCCAGCATGAGGATGTGGTTTGCCACGCCCAGTGCCAGCGCACCGCCGGAGGAACCCTCGCCGGTGACCACGGCAACGACCGGCACGGTCAGGCCGCTCATCTCCATCAGGTTGCGGGCGATGGCCTCGCCCTGGCCGCGCTCCTCGGCGTCCTTGCCGGGGTAAGCGCCCGGCGTGTCGATGAACGTGATGATGGGCCGACCGAACTTCTCGGCCTGCTTCATCAGGCGCAGGGCCTTGCGGTAGCCCTCCGGCCCCGGCATGCCGAAGTTGCAGGCCAGATTCTCCTCCAGCGAGGAGCCCTTGCGGTGACCGATGACGGTCACCGGCATGCCGTGGAAGCGGGCCACACCGCCCAGAATGGCGGGGTCCTCCTTGCACTGGCGGTCGCCCCGCTGCTCAAAGAAGTCGGTGAACAGGGCGGAGATGGTCTCGTCAATGTGGGGGCGGTCCGGGTGCCGGGCCAGAAAGACCCGGTCCTCGGCGGTCAGCGGGCCGCAGGCACGCAGGATCTCGTCCTCCTCTACGGCAAGCTCTGCCAGCTCGGCGGCGTGGGCCGTGATGGCGTCCATGTCGTCGCCGCTGCCCTTCAGGGCGGTGATCTGCGCATCCAGCGGAGCCAGCTGCTCCAGAATTTCCTTGATCATTCGTGTTTTCCTCCCACATGAAGCTGCAGCACCCGGATCAGGGTGTCGCGCAGCTGGTCGCGGGGCACCACCTGATCCACAAAGCCGTGCTCCAACTGGAACTCGCTGCGCTGGAACCCGGCGGGCAGCTTTTCGCCGATGGTCTGCTCAATGACGCGGGGCCCGGCAAAGCCGATCAGCGCCCCCGGCTCGGCCAGCATGATGTCGCCCAGGCTTGCAAAGCTGGCGGTCACGCCGCCGGTGGTGGGGTGGGTGAGTACGCTGACGTACAGCCCGCCTCTGGCGGAAAAGCGCTGGATGGCGGCGCTGGTTTTGGCCATCTGCATCAGGCTGAAAATGCCCTCCTGCATGCGGGCACCGCCGCTGGCCGAGAAGATGACCAGCGGCAGGCGTTTGGCTGCGGCGTACTCCACCGCGCGGGTGATCTTTTCGCCCACGGCGGTGCTCATGCTGCCCATGAAAAACCGGCTGTCCAGCACGGCAGCCACACAGGCCACCCCGCCGATGCGGCCGGTCGCCGTGACGGCGGCTTCGCGCAGGCCGGTCTTGTTCTGGGCGGCGGTCAGCTTTTCCGGGTAGCCGGGGAACCGGAGCACATCCTGCGGAGGCAGGTCGGCGTCCAGCTCCCGGAAGCTGCCGTGGTCCAGCACCAGACTGAGCCGGTAGTAGCCGCCGATGGGCATGTGATAGCCGCAGTTGGGGCAGACGTAAAGGCTGCGGGCCCAGATGGTGCGGGTGGCGCGGCGGCCGCACTGCTTGCACTCCACGAACTGGGGTTCATGCCAGACGGCCCCGGCATCCCGCCGGGCTTTCAGCTGAAAGGTGCGTTCCCGCATCCGGCCGGGGAACAGGTCTCGGATCTCGTTCATGGTGTTCTGCCTCAGACGTGTGCGGTGATGTAGTTGTAGATGTCACCCACGGTCTTGAGCTTTGCCAGCTCCTCGTCGGGCACGGACACGCCGCAGGCATCCTCCAGGGCCATGTTCAGCTCCACGGCATCCAGGCTGTCGGCCTCCAGATCCTCGGTCAGGCTGGCCTCCATAGTCACCTTGTCCTCGTCGCAGTTCAGGGTATCGACAACGATCTTCTTCATTTCTTCAAACGTCATGGTAGTGTTCTCCTTTTGTATGTTGGATGTTTTTAAATAGCTAAAATGTTTGAGTAATTCGGAACACGACCATTATAGCCGAATCGTTGGATAAGTCAACAAAAATAACTAAAATAATTTATCTTTTACAGTTCTGACACACTTTCCTTCCTTTTTATAATGCACGGTACAGGCGGCGGTCTGCGCACAAAACCCATTGACACGATGTGGTGGCGCTGGCCATCGCGGTCATGATCGGTGACGGCTGCTGTGCCTTCGGCAGCATCAGCCTTGGGCAGGACGAAGTGCACCGCGCAAAGCAGAGCGTGGGCAACGCGGTGGTGCTGTGCGCAGAATGACCAATTCTTCCGGCAAAAAACTGGAAATGTTGATGCAATGCAAATCTTGTAAAATGCGCTTGCCTCGGCTATAATATCTTTCATGTATGTACACAACGTCCTGCCTCTTTCCGGCAGGGCGTTTTTCACGGCAAAAATGCAGAGCAACGGCTCTTTTTTGCATGGATGGGAGGAAACCTATGACCAAGGATATGACGCAGGGCAGCCCGCTGAAGCTGATCCTTGCCTTTGCAGTGCCGCTGATGCTGGGCAGCCTGTTCCAGCAGTTCTACAACCTGGCCGACACCATCATCGTGGGCCGCTTTGTGGGCGTGGAAGCGCTGGCGGCCGTGGGCAGCGTGGGCGGCCTGAACTATCTGGTGCTGGGCTTTGTCAACGGCATTGCCTGCGGCTTTTCCATCCCCATCTCCTGGACCTTCGGTGCCAAGGACTATAAAGAGATGCGCCGCTACACGGCCAACACCGTGTGGCTGTCCATCCTGTTTGCGGTGGTGCTTACGGTGGTCACCGTGGCGCTCACCCGCGCCGTGCTGGTGTGGACCAACACCCCCGCCAACATCATCGACCTGGCCGATGTCTACATCCGCACCATCTTTGCGGGCATCCCCCTCACCTTATTATACAATGTCACCAGTGCCCTAATGCGCGCGCTGGGCGACAGCAAGCGCCCGCTGTTCTTCCTGCTGGTGGCCAGCTTTCTGAACATCGGGCTGGACCTTGCCTGCATCATCGTGTTTGACATGGGTGTGTTCGGCGCGGCCTTTGCCACCGTGTTCAGTCAGGGCGTGGCCGGTGTGGGCAGCCTGCTGTACATCCTGCGTCACTACCATGAGCTGCGCTGGAGCAAGGACGAAGGCGCGTTCAGCCTGCCCCACTGTGCAAAGCTGTGCAGCATGGGCATCCCCATGGGCCTGCAGTGCAGCATCACGGCCATTGGCAGCGTGGTGCTGCAGGGTGCCGTGAACGGTCTGGGCAGCGACATCGTGGCCGCACAGACCGCCGGCAGCAAGGCCGCCCAGTTCCTCTGCGTGCCCTTGGAAAGCATCGGCACTGCCATGACCACCTACGCCAGCCAGAACATGGGTGCCCACGACCTCAAGCGGGTGGACCGCGGCGTGTACACGGCGCTGGGCATCGGCTGCGTGTACAGTGTGGCGTCCTTCCTCATCCTGCGGTTCACGGATAAGCTGCTCATCGGCCTGTTCCTGGAAGCCAAGGAGACTGCCATCATGGCCAACGCCCAGAGCTTCATCTTCTGGAACAGCGTGTTCTACATCCCGCTGGCGGTGCTCATCATCTACCGCTACACCATCCAGGGGCTGGGCTATTCGGGCCTTGCCATGTTTGCCGGTGTGGCCGAGATGGTGGCCCGCGCCATGGTGGGCTTCTGGTTCGTGCCGCTGTGGGGCTACTTTGCGGCCTGCATCGCAAGCCCGGTGGCCTGGTTCTTTGCCTGCTTCTTCCTCATCCCGGCCTATCTGGCGGTGCGCCGGAAGCTGCAGCGAGAAAAAGACCTGGAGGCTGCTGGGATCCGGGCACAAGCATAACGGATCCATCTTATGAGCGGGATAGCTGGGGCTGTCCCGCTTTTTATTTACAAATCCCCCCAAAAAGGCTATACTATAAATAATTATGCAAACAGGGAGGTGAGCAGATGGCAGAACAGGAGCTGGAACAGCTGGAAGGCACGGTGGAAGATATCATCTACGAGAACGCCGACAACGGCTACACCGTGTTCGAGGTGTCCGGCGGCGGGGTCATCACCGTGGTGTGCGGCGTCGTGGGGGAGCTGCACGCCGGGGAGAGCGTCATCTGCCGCGGCCGGTACGAGAACCACGCCACCTATGGCCGGCAGTTCCACGCGCAGGAGTGCGAGACGGACATGCCCAAGGATCTGGAAGCCGTGTACGCCTTCCTTGCCAGCCGGTCGCTGCCCTACATCGGGGCCAAGACGGCGGACAAGATCATCGACCTGTTCGGGGCCGAGGCGCTGGAGGTCATTGCCAACGACCCCGCCCGGCTCACGCAGGTGCCCGGCATCTCGCCGGACAAGGCCGACCGCATCCAGCAGGAGTTCAAGCGGATGTTCGGCATGCGGGAGCTCATCGCCTATCTGGCACAGTTCGAGATCGGCCCCCGCAAGGCCATGGAGGTGTTCCGGGCGTTCGGGCCGGGGGCCATGCAGGCGATTTCGGCCAACCCCTACCTGCTGTGCGGGGAGCCGCTGCAGCTGGACTTCCGCCACGCCGACAGCATCGCCCAGTATTACCACATGGAGGGCGACTGCGCCCAGCGGCTGGAAGCCGCTCTGCTGCGCACTTTGCGCCACAACGCGGGCAACGGCCACACCTGCCTGCCCCGGGCCCAGCTGCTGGAAACCGCCTCCAACTTCATCCACCAGCCGCCGGAAAAGCTGGCCCGTGCGCTGGACAAGTGCATCGAGACCGAAGAACTCTGCGTGAAGATGTTCGACGGCGTGCCCTACATCTACCTGCCGGACCTTCTGGCCGCCGAGCAGGACATTGCCCACCGGCTGGCCATTCTGGCCCGGCGGGGCAAGAACACCGCCCGTGACCTGGACCGGAACCTGCAGGTGCTGGAACTGACCCAGGGCTTTGCCTATGCGCCGCTGCAGCGGGAAGCCATCCGCAAGGCCATGACCGAGAACTGTCTGGTGCTCACCGGCGGCCCCGGCACCGGCAAGACCACCACCGTGAACGCCATCCTGCAATTGCTGGAAAATCAGGCCGAGCGGGTGGCCCTGTGCGCCCCCACGGGCCGGGCCGCCAAACGGCTGAGCGAGCTCACCGGCCGCAAGGCCAGCACCATCCACCGCCTGCTGGAGGTGGACTATACCGGCGGCGTGGTCAGCTTCATCCACAACGACAAGAACCTGCTCAAATGCGATGTGGTCATTCTGGACGAGATGAGCATGGTGGACGTCAAGCTGTTTCAGGCGCTGGTCACGGCCCTGCGTTACAGCTGCCGCATCATTATGGTGGGCGACGCCGACCAGCTGCCCAGCGTGGGCCCCGGCAACCTGCTGGGCGAGATCATCCGCTCCGGGTGCGTGCCCACCGTCTGCCTCAACGAGATCTTCCGGCAGGCCAAACGCAGCCTCATCGTGGAAAATGCCCACCACATCATCTGCGGCGAGCCGCTGCAGAAGGGCGGCAAAACGGACGATTTCTTCTTCCTCGATGCGGACGGCGACGCCGCCCAGAAGCTGGTGTGCGACCTGGTTACCACCCGGCTGCCCCGCAGCTATGGGTTCGACCCCGTGCGGGACATTCAGGTGCTTTGCCCCACAAAGCTGGGCCCCACCGGCACCCAGGCGCTGAACGTGGAGCTGCAGAACCTGCTCAACCCGGAGCAGAAGGGCAAACCCCAGCTGCAGAGCGCGGCCCGGGTGTTCCGGGTGGGCGACAAGGTGATGCAGGTGCGCAACAACTACGAGATCGTCTGGCAGCGCATCGGCGGGGAACAGGGCGTGGGAGCCTACAACGGCGACATCGGCATCGTGGAGAGCATCAACACAAGGGAGCGCTCCATGGTGGTGCGCATGGACGACCGGCGGCTGGTGTACCCGGCCGAGAACCTCAACGAACTGGAGATCGCCTACGCCATCACGGTGCACAAGAGCCAGGGCAGCGAGTTCCCGGCGGTGATCCTGCCGGTGGCGCAGGTGCCGCCCCGCCTGTGTTACCGCAACCTGTTCTACACCGGCGTTACCCGCGCACGCAAGCTGTGCATCGTGGCGGGCCGGCGGGACGTGGCCAACCGCATGATGAGCAATGTGCGCCAGAACCTGCGCTACAGCGGCCTGTGCGCCCTGCTGCAGGCGGAGCTGCCGCCGGAGCAGGTGCGTGTGGAGGAATGAAGGCTGCAAAACTTGTATACTTTTTGCCGCAACTATGTTATACTGAACTCTGATCTGATTTTTGCCCGCCCGGCGGGCTTTTTACGATAGAGGCACAAGAGAAAGGAACGAACGACTTATGGCACAGAACGATATCGGCATCGACCTGGGTACGACTACCATCATCATCGCGCAGGAGGGCAAGGGCGTGGTGCTCAACCAGCCCAGCGTGGTGGCTATGGACACCCGCAAGAACTCCGTGCTGGAGGCGGGCGACAAGGCCCTGGCCATGGTAGGCCGCACCCCCAACTACATTTCCGCCATCTTCCCGCTGAAGGACGGCGTCATCAGCGACCACACCATGACCCGAGAGCTGATCTGCCGCTTTGTCAAGCAGGTGTACAGCTCCCATATGGTCAAGCCCCGGGTGGCCGTGTGCGTGCCCGCCGCCATCACCGGCATTGAGAGCGACGCCGTGGTGGAGGCCGTGGTGGCCGCCGGTGCCCGTCAGGTGTACCTCATCGACGAGCCCATCGCCGCCGCCCTCGGCTCCGGCATCGACATCACCCAGCCGGACGGCCGCATGATCATCGACATCGGCGGCGGCACCACCGACATCGCCGTGCTGAGCCTGGGCGGCAAGGTCAAGGCCACCAGCGTGCGGGTGGCCGGCAACCACTACGATGAGGAGATCCTCAAGCATGTGCGCAACAAGTACAGCATCGCCATCGGCCAGCGCACCGCCGAGGAGCTGAAAAAGCATGTGGCCTGCTGCCCGCAAAAGACCGATTTCCACGAGACCATGGAGATCAAGGGCCGCAGCCTGCTCACCGGCCTGCCGGTGCGCGTGAACGTGTCCACCGATGACCTGTACGAGCCGGTGATGATGCTCAGTGAGCAGATCGGCACGGCGGCTCACCAGGTGCTGGAAAAGACCCCTCCGGAGCTGGCCGGTGACATCTACCGCAACGGCGTCATGCTCACCGGCGGCGGTGCCCAGCTGCACGGCCTGACCGAGTATCTGGCCCAGGAGCTGAAGGTGGAAGTGACCGTCTCGCCCGACCCCGTCAACTGCGTGGCCCTGGGCACGGCCATGAGCCTTGGCATCGGCGACAAGCTGGAGACCGGCTTCACCGACGCCACCCCGCGCATCGGCCGCCGGTAAGAATGTTGCGGGAAAAAAGAAAATTTGTCCATTTTTGTTGAATTAAATGGGAAAATAAGGTATACTATTCCCAAATCGTGTTTTCGCGGCAGGTGCCTGCACCGGCTGCGGATTCTTGAGAAACAGGAGGAAAAACCATGGATTTAGGTTTTGACGTCGTCGTTACCATTACCGGTATCGTGCTGGTGTTCTTGATCCTCGTGCTGCTGATGGCGATCATCACGCTGGAGGGCAAGATCTTCGACGGTCTGGGCAAGAAGAAGGTTGCCGCAAAGGCTGCTGCCTCCAAGCCCGCCGCCCCTGCAAAGCCCGCTGCCCCGGTGCAGCAGGCCGCTGCTCCGGCTCCCCAGGTGGAGGAAGGCATTCCCGGTGATGTGGTGGCTGCCATCATGGCCGCCATCCACGCAATGGGCAATGGCAAGTACACCCTCAAGGCGGTGCGCCGCGGCACCAACGGCTGGGGCAAGGCCGGTGTGAACGACACCACGGCCCCGTTTTAACACAGGAGGAAGAACATGACACAGTTTATTGATACTCTGGTCGGTATTTTCCAAAGTTCCGGCTTTGCACGGTTCGGTGAGCCCGGCGGCTACCTGTACGCGATCATGATCTGCGTGGGCTGCTTTTTGCTGTACCTCGCCATCGTGAAGGAATTCGAGCCCCTGATCCTGCTGCCTATGGCATTCGGCATGATCCTGGCAAACCTGCCGGGCAGCGGCGTCATCCACATGGAATATTTCGTCGGTGACGGTCTGGAACACCCCCTGTGGGTCCAGATCCTGAACAACGGCGGCCTTGCCGATATGCTTTACATGGGCGTCAAGCTGGGCATTTACCCCCCGCTGATCTTCCTGGGCATCGGCACCATGACCGACTTTGCTCCGCTGATCTCCAACCCCAAGAGTCTGCTGCTGGGCGCTGCCGCACAGTTCGGCATCTTTGGTACTTACATGGGTGCCCGCCTGCTGGCCGCTACCGGTCTGGTGGACTTCACCCAGAAGCAGTCCGCTGCCATCTCCATCATCGGCGGTGCCGACGGCCCCACCGCCATCTTCGTTACCTCCCGTCTGGCTCCTGAGCTGCTGGGCTCCATCGCTGTGGCGGCCTACAGTTACATGGCGCTGGTGCCCGTCATCCAGCCGCCCATCATGAAGGCACTGACCACCAAGAAGGAACGTACCGTCGTGATGAAGCAGCTGCGCACCGTCTCCAAGACCGAGAGGATCATCTTCCCCATCATGGTCACCATCATCGTGTCCCTGATCGTCCCGGATGCCGCCGTTCTGGTGGGTATGCTGATGCTGGGCAACCTGATGAAGGAGTGCGGCGTGACGGATCGCATCCAGAAGACTGCCGGCAATGAGCTGATGAACATCATCACCATCTTCCTGGCCCTGTCTGTTGGCTGCACCACCAGTGCAAACACCTTCCTGAACACCCGCACCCTGTTCATCATCGTGCTGGGCCTGATCGCCTTCTCCTTCGGCACCGCAGCCGGTGTGCTGTGCGGCAAGGTGATGTACGCTGTGACCGGCGGCCAGGTCAACCCGCTGATCGGTTCCGCAGGCGTTTCCGCTGTGCCGATGGCCGCCCGTGTGTCCCAGAAGGTGGGCCAGAGCGAGAACCCGCAGAACTTCCTGCTGATGCACGCCATGGGTCCCAACGTGGCCGGCGTTATCGGTTCTGCCGTTGCTGCTGGTATTCTGATCAACATCTTCGGCTAAGCATTCCCTGAAAAAACAAACGTTCCCGTCCGGTGGTCCTGTACTGCCGGGCGGGTTTTGTTTTGTCACTGTGCAAGCTCTGATAGAGAAGCACTATCTTGCACACTGACTGATTTTGAACAACGTATCGTCAAAAAAGTCACTGTGCAAGGCTTGCACACAGACAATGCCTGCACACTGAGTCTCTGTGCAAATAGGGGTCAGAGTGCAAGACTTGCACACAGACGAAAAATAACGATATATAATTATATATTTGTCTCTGTGCAATCTGTTTCACCCCGGTAGAAAAACCATGTGGACCCTCCGTCTGCGCCAACCGCCTTGTGGTGTGGCAGAGCATGGCTCCACGGAACCTGCCCGGGGCGGCACCGGCAGCGGACCCCCCTGCGCAGAAAATGGGCCACAAAATTTCCCCGCAAATGCCGCCTGCAAACCCACCGGCTATTCTCAATTTCCTGAAAATGTGGTATACTGTTCTTTGACAATAAAAGGAGACAGGGGAACCCATGGCAACAGATCTGACACAAGAATTCTGCGCTCTGCGCGACACCTATATCGAAAAGCAGTTCGGCCGCCTGAACGAGATGCAGCGGCGGGCGGTGTTCACCACCGACGGCCCGCTGCTCATCCTGGCCGGCGCCGGCAGCGGCAAGACCACCGTGCTGGTCAACCGCATTGCCAACCTCATCCGGTTTGGCGCGGCCCACGGCTCAAAACAGCTGCCCCGCCCCGCCACCGAAGAGGACGTCAAGGCCCTGCGCAGTGCCATCATGACCGGCACCGCCGCGCCCGGCTGGCTGGACGGCATGCTGCGGCAGAACGCCGTGCGCAGCTGGAACGTGATGGCCATCACCTTTACCAACAAGGCGGCCGGGGAGATGAAGGAGCGCCTGCGCCGGATGCTGGGCGGGGAAGAGGGCGACGAGGTGTTTGCCTCCACCTTCCACTCGGCCTGTGTGCGCATCCTGCGCCGCTGGGCGGAGGAGATCGGCTACCCCCGCAGCTTTACCATCTACGACACCGACGACGCCCAGCGGGTGATGAAGGCAGTGTACAAGGACCTGAACGTGGATGACAAGTTCTTCCCCATCAAGAGCGCCATCAACCAGATGAGCCGCTGGAAGGATCAGCTGGTCAGCCCGGAACAGGCCCTTGCCAACCCCACCAAGGACACCAAGGGCGCACTGGCGGCCCGCATCTATGCCGCCTACGAAAAGCGACTGAAAGAGGCCGGTGCCTTCGACTTCGACGACCTCATCTACCAGACCGTGCAGCTGCTGGCAGAGCACCCGGACGTGCGGGACTTCTACCAGACCAAATACAAATACCTGCTGGTGGACGAGTATCAGGACACCAGTGTGGCGCAGTTCCGTCTGGTGAGCCTGCTCACCGGCCCGGAGCGCAACATCTGCGTGGTGGGCGACGATGACCAGAGCATCTACCGCTTCCGCGGGGCTACCATTGAAAACATCCTCAACTTTGAAAAGTGCTACCCCGGGGCAAAGACCATCCGGCTGGAACAGAACTACCGCTCCACCTCCAACATCCTGAACGCCGCCAACTGCGTCATCCAGCACAACACCGAGCGCAAGGGCAAGACCCTGTGGACCGACAACGGCGAGGGCGACAAGGTGCAGGTGTACACCGCCGAGAACGAGCAGGACGAAGCGATGCACATTGCGGATGTCATCGGCCAGCACCTGAAAGAGGGCGGCCACCTGGCCGACCACGCCATCCTCTACCGCATGAACGCCCAGTCGGCCCCCATCGAAAGCTACTTCACCCGCGCGGGCATCCCCCACAAGATCGTGGGCGGCCAGCGCTTCAACGACCGCAAAGAGGTCAAGGACATCCACTCCTATATGTCCATCGTGGCCAACCCCCGCGATGACGTGCGCCTGCGCCGCATCATCAACGAGCCTGCCCGCAAGATCGGCAACACCACGGTGGAGGTCCTTGCAGACCTTGCCGCCCAGCAGGGGGTGAGCATGCTGGAGATCATCGGCCACGCCGACCAGTACGCCAAGCTCAGCCGGGCTGTGATGCCCTTGCTGAAATTCTGGCAGATCTACCAGAACCTGCAGGATTCGCTGGAGACCAAGACGCTGGACGCCTTTGCCGCCGACGTCATCGAGCGGACCGGCTACAAGGCCATGCTGGAAGCCGACGCCGCCAAGGGCCACGAGGACGCCGCCGACCGCCTGCAGAACCTGGGTCAGCTGGTGAACAACGTCAAGAACTACTGCGACCAGCACGGCGAGGACGCCACGCTGGAGGGCTATCTGGAAGATATCGCCCTCATCAGCGACATCGACAGTTACAACGAGAGCGCCGACCAGGTGGTGCTGATGACCATCCATTCGGCCAAGGGGCTGGAGTTCCCCTATGTGTTCCTCATCGGGATGGAAGAGGGCGTGTTCCCCAGCGAGATGAGCAAGTATTCCGAGGCGGACCTGGAAGAAGAGCGCCGCCTTGCCTACGTCGGCATCACCCGCGCCAAAAAGGAACTGTACATCTCCAACAGCGTCACCCGCATGCTCTACGGCCGCACTCAGCGCAACGAGCCCAGCCGCTTTTTGCGCGAGATCGAGCCGGAGTACATCGAAGAGACCCGCAGCCCGGTGCTGGAACAGCGTTCCCGTCTGGGCGGCTGGGGCAGCAGCTACAGCGACACCGTGCCCGGCGGCGCGTCCGGGTACTCCGGGCCTTCCGGCTGGGGCCGCAGCGCCGGGGGCTACGGTTCCGGCGGCTATGGTTCCCGCTCCGGCGGCGGTTACCTGAACCGCGAGTACAACGCCGGGGAGCGCAGCGGGTTCGGCTCCGGTTATGCCGGGCGGGGCACTTCCTCTTCCGGCTACGGTGCCGCCTACGGCAACAGCTCCACCCAGCCCAAGGTGCGTTCGGGCGGGTTCGGTGCCGGGTATTCCGGCACGGGCACCGCAAAAAAGCCCATCAGCTTTACCGGTGCACCGGCTGCCAAGGCCGCGTCTGCCGGGCCGAAGCATTACGAGCCGGGCGACATCGTGGAGCACAAGGTCTTTGGCCGGGGCACCGTGCTCAAGGTCAAGCCTGCGGCCGGAGACCAGATCGTGGAGATCAACTTTGAGAAAGTCGGCATCAAAAAGACCATGGCCAATTTTGCGCCGCTGACCAAAATCACAACGGAGGAATGACACAAAAATGATGACAGTTCGTTTGATCGCCCATACCCCGGAGCCGGAAAAGGTGGTGGCGGCTGCCGCCAAGCTGTGCTACTCCGACGCCCACATCACCGACCTGCTGGACGGCCTGACCGAGGAAAAGACGGCAAAGTTCCTGACCATGCTCAGCGACCTGGGCCACGCCAGCCCCATCGAGCACGCCAGTTTCACCTTTGGCATCGAGGGGGTCAGCCGTACCTTGCTGGCCCAGATCACCCGCCACCGCATCGCATCCTTCAGCGTGCAGAGCCAGCGCTATGTGCGCCTGGACGATTTCCGCTATGTGGTGCCGCCGGAGATCGAAGCCATCCCGGAGGCAAAGGCGGCTTTCCTTGAGAGCATGAACGAGGACGCCAAACGCTACCTTGACCTTGCCCACAAGCTGGAAGAGGGCCACACCGCCCGCCTGATGGCCGAGGGCATGCCGGAAAAGGCAGCCCGCGCCAAGGCCAGCAAGCAGGCCAATGAGGACGCCCGCTTTGTGCTGCCCAACGCCTGCGAGACCAAGATGGTGGTCACTATGAACGCCCGCAGCCTGCAGAACTTTTTCCACCTGCGCTGCTGCAGCCGCGCCCAGTGGGAGATCCGCCAGCTTGCCGAAGAGATGTTCAAACTGGTGTACCCGGTGGCACCCCACATCTTTGCAAAGTCCGGCCCGGCCTGCGTGAGCGGCCCCTGCCCGGAGGGCAAGATGTGCTGCGGCAAAACCGCCGAGGTGCGCGCAAAATATGCCGCCATCAAGGAAGGTGCCGCCGTATGAGCAAGGGCAAGCTGATCGTCATCGAGGGGCTGGACGGCAGCGGCAAGGCCACACAGGCAAAGCTGCTGGCCCAGCACCTGGCCAGCCAGGGCCTGCCGGTGCGGGAGGTCACCTTCCCGGATTACGCCAGCGATTCCAGCGCCCTGATCAAAATGTATCTGGCCGGGCAGTTCGGCTCAAAACCGGACGATGTGAACGCCTATGCGGCCTCCAGCTTTTTTGCGGTGGACCGCTATGCCAGCTACAAGACCGACTGGGGCCGCTTTTACGAGGAGGGCGGCGTGGTCATTGCCGACCGCTACACCACCTCCAACGCGGTGCACCAGTGCTCCAAGCTCCCGCCGGAGCAGTGGGAGGAGTTTTTGCACTGGCTGTTCGATTACGAGTTCCATCTGCTGGGCCTGCCCGCACCGGACAGCGTCATCTACCTGCAGGTGGACCCGGCGGTCAGCCAGCGGCTGATGACCGCCCGCTACCACGGTGACGAGAGCAAAAAGGACGTGCACGAGAAAGATACCGAGTATCTGGCCCGCAGCCGCCGCGCCGCCGAGTATTGCGCGGAGCATCTGGGCTGGACCACGGTGCACTGCACCCACAGCGACGCCATGCGCAGCATCGAGGACATCCAGGCCGAGGTGCAGGGCATCGTGCTGGGCGGACAGTAACATAAAATTCGATAAGAGGGGGCATCCTGACAGATGTATCGTTTGATGCAGCCATCCGACAAGGCGGCTGTGCTGGCGCTGTGGCAGCGCGAGCGCGGCGAGTCGGAAGAATTTGCGGCCAACGCCGTGGAGCGTTTTGCAGGGCAGCAGAATGTCTATGTGGCCGAGGAAAATGACGCCATTGCCGCTGTGGCACTGGCGGTGCCGGTCACGCTGCAGGGGCGGCAGGGCAGTTACCTCTACGGCCTGTGCGGACAGGGCAGTTTGATCCTGGCCGGCCTGCTGGACTACCTGTGTGCGCAGCAGAAGCTGCGGGGCGCAGGCTTTACCGTGGCCGTGCCCGCCACCCCGGAGCAGGCCGCTCTGCTGCAGGACAAGGGCTTTGCCCGCGCCTTTGCATTGCGCTGCCTGCCGCGGGAGGTGGCCCGCAACCTGTGGAGCCAGGCCGAGTTTGACAGCGTTACCGCCAAGAAGCTGTGCGAGCTGCGGGAGAAGTTCTGGCCCGATACGGTGCAGTTCACCCCGGAGCGCATGGCCGTGGTGCTGGGGGACCTGTATTCCCGCGGGGCCACCATCGTGGCCAACGAGCGGGGCTACGGCGTGTACTTCCGCAAGGAGGACACCCTGTATTTCGTGGAGCTCATGGCCGAGGACGACCGCGCCGCCGAGGTGCTCATGGAAGCCGCCCGCGAGAAGGAAGTCATCGTGGAAAAGGCCGTCATCACGGTGGGTGCCGCCCAGTCCCTGTTCCTGGGGGAGGGCACCCGGCAGGAGTACGGCATGATCCGTTTTGACGGGGAGCCCTTTGACGTATCGGAAAGCTATATGCGCCTGATGCTGGAAGGCTGAGACGCAGAAAAACAACAAAGGAAGGTGCGTATGGCACACAAGGAGAGACACACCGCCCCGAAGAAAAAAGGCGGTGCCGTGAAGATTTTGCTGGCAGTGGTACTGTTGCTGGTGCTGGCCGCCGGAGCAGCAGGGGTGTTTGCCTACAACGAGATCAACGGCAATGGAAAGCCCGGCACCGAGGTCACCGTCAGCATCCCCCAGGGCAGCGGCGTGGCCGCCATCGCGCAGGAGCTCAAGGACGCGGGCGTCATCCGCTCGGCCTACCTGTTCCGCTGGTATGTGGGGCACAAGGGGGCCGCGGCAAAGCTGCAGTACGGTGATTTTACCCTGCAGACCGGGGCCAACGCCTACGATGCCATCATTGCGGCCCTTTCCACCTATGCCAAGGCGGAAACGGTGCGGGTCACCATCCCGGAGGGCACCACAGCCATCGCCATTGCCCGGAAAATGGAGGAAGCCGGTCTGTGCAGCGCCGAGGACTTTCTGAAGGAAGCCAACGAGGGCGATTTCAGCGCGTACACCTTCTGGCAGTACGTTCCGGAGGACAAGGACGCCCCGGACCGCTTCATGAAGTGCGAGGGCTATCTCTTCCCGGAGACCTACGAGTTTCTGAAGGACGACACCGTGCACAACTATGTGGCAACGTTCTATGCTCAGTTCGACGCGCAGATCACCGATGCGATGTATGCGAAGCTCAAGGAGCAGGGCATGACCCTGAACGAGCTGGTCACGCTGGCCTCCTTTGTGCAGGAGGAAGCGGGCAACAGCCAGGACTCCAACGTGGCGCAGGTGTTCCGCAACCGTCTGGCCGAGGGTTCGCCCTATCCGCGCCTGCAGAGCAACACCTCCAGCTACATCCAGAGCGACGCCGACAACAACTACCTCTGGAACTGGGTGGCCCCCTACTACGGCGGGTGGGACAATATCCCGGAAAACATCGTCTCTGCGTATGATACCTACCATACGGCGGGCCTGACCCCCGGCCCCATCTCCAACCCCGGCATTGCGGCCATCAAGGCTGCGCTGGAACCGGACCCGGACGAGGAAGCAAAGGACGCCTATTTCTTCGTCACCGACCTCAAGGGCAGCTACTACTATGCCCGCACCCTCAGCGAACACAACGCCAACTGCCAGACCGCAGCGGACGTGAACAAAACGGTGAAATAAGAGGGTAAGTTGTCCGTTACGGCTGAAGCTGCCCGTTACGACCCTTCCTGTGAAAATGCGTTTGGAGCGCTCCGCAGAGCGCGACAAACGCGAATCTAAAAATAATTCTTCCGCTAAATATGTCCAGAGCGAAGCGGCGGACATTTCAAATCGTATTTTCTGAAAAAAGAGAGGAATATCAACTATGCTGCAAATCCCGGAACTGCTCGCCCCGGCGGGCGACCTGGAGCGCCTGCGCTATGCCATCAACTACGGTGCCGATGCCGTTTACTGCAGCCTGCCGGAGTTCGGTATGCGGTCTGCACCGGCCAACTTTACGCCGGAGCAGCTCACCGAGGGCGTCATCTATGCCCATGCCCGGGGCCGCAAGGTCTACCTGACCATGAACACCCTGCCCACCAATGAGGAAGCCGACCGCCTGCCGGACGCCATCAAGGAGGCCGCCAAGGCCGGTGTGGATGCCTTCATCGTGGCCGACCTGGGCGTGCTGGATGCCTGCAAGACCGTTGCCCCGGACATCGACGTGCACATGTCCACCCAGACCGGCATCACCAACTGGGCCGCCGCCCGCGCTGCCTATAACCTGGGTGCCAAGCGCGTGGTGCTGGCCCGCGAGATGTCCCTGCAGGACATCGCCATCCTGCGCGACAAGACCCCGCCGGAACTGGAGATCGAGGCCTTTGTGCACGGTGCCATGTGCATGAGCGTATCCGGCCGGTGCCTGCTGTCCAATTACATGGCAGGCCGCGACGCCAACCGGGGCCAGTGCGCCCAGCCCTGCCGCTGGAAGTACTACCTGAGCGAGGAGACCCGCCCCGGCCAGCTGTACGAGATCGGCGAGAACGAGAACGGCAGCTACATCCTCAACGCCAACGACCTGTGCACCGCGCCTTTCATCGACCTGATCTGCAAGGCCGGTGTGGACAGCCTGAAGATCGAGGGCCGCGCCAAGACCTTCTATTATGTGGCCAGCGTGACCGCCGCTTACCGCAAGGCGCTGGATGCCTATCTGGCCGACCCCGCCAACGACAACTTTGAGCTGCCGGCTGAGGTCTACGAGGAGCTCACCCGCACCAGCCACCGCCACTACTCGCCGGGCTTCTACTTTGGCCGCGAGCAGGCCAAACAGGCCACCGACAGCGCCACCTACATCCGCGAATGGGAGTTCGTGGGCACGGTGGACCGCTGGGAGAACGGCGTGGCCCACTGCCAGCAGCGCGGCAAGTGGAGCCTGGGCGATACGCTGGAAGCCCTCTGCCCGGACGGCCGCAGCATCCCGCTGACGCCGGAGTGGATCGAGAACGAGGCCGGGGAACGGGTGGACAGCACCCCTCACGCCATGGAAAAATACACCATGCCCACCCCGGAGCTGCCGCCCATGAGCCTGCTGCGCCGCAAAACGGCAGAATAAGCAGCCGCACCCCGCAAACCATGCCAACCGGCACCGCCTGCAAAGGCTTTGCCGGCTGGCTTTTTTTGCATCCCTTGCAAAACCGCACAAACCGCGCTATACTGACATATATTATCATGCAGAGCGAAAGGAGGGAGCCTGATGTTCCGGCTGCCGATCGTAAAATTTTTCAGCCGCATCCTCAATCGGATCACCATCACGGTGGTGCTGGTGGCCCTGCAGGTGGCATGGGTGTTGTGGGCGTTTTTCTCCCTCACCACCGGCCGCGTGTGGGTCAACGTCGGCTTGCAGCTGCTCAGTCTGTTTATGATGCTGTACCTCGTGCGCAAGGACGAGAACAGCGCCTACAAGATCGGCTGGATCGCGCTCATGGGGGTGCTGCCGCTGCTGGGCGGGGCACTGTACCTCTCCTTTGGCAACAAGCGCCCGGCCAAGCAGCTGCGCAGCAAGCTGCAGGCGGTGGACGAGGCCCACAGGGCTGATCTTGTCCAGCAGCCGGACCAGGTGGCCGGACTGGATGCTTCCGGCCTCGGCATGAGCCGCTATCTGGCGCGGTACGGCCGCTACCCGGCCTGGAAGAACACCGCCGCGCAGTATTTTGCCTGCGGCGAAGCCATGTACCCCCAGCTGCTGCAGGATTTGGAGCGGGCCGAGCACACGATCTTTGTGGAATATTTCATCGTGCACACCGGCAAAATGTGGGACGGCGTGGAAGCCATCCTCCGGCGCAAGGCCGCGCAGGGGGTGGACGTGCGCCTGATCTACGACGACTTTGGCAGCCTGCTGGGCCTGCCCACCGACTTTGTGGTGCGCATGGAGCGGGCGCACATCCGGTGCATCCCCTTCAACCCGGTGGTGCCGGTGCTCTCGCTGGTGATGAACCACCGCGACCACCGCAAGATCGTGGTCATCGACGGGCGCATCGCCTACACCGGCGGCGTGAACCTGGCCGACGAGTATATCAACGCGGAGCAGCGCTTCGGCTACTGGAAGGACGCCGCCCTGCGCATCGAGGGCGATGCTGCGTGGAATTTCACCGTGATGTTCCTCAACTTCTGGAACGCTTTCCGCCCCAGTGAGACGGACTACAGCGCCTTCCGCCCCCAGCACAGTGCACACCCGGTGCAGGATGGCATCGTGCAGCCCTACGCCGACAGCCCGCTGGACGAAGAGCCGGTGGCGGAGACGGTGTACCTGAACCTGCTGGCCCGGGCCGAGCAGTATGTGTATATCTACACGCCCTATCTGGCTGTGGGCGAAGAGATGCTGGATGCGCTGAAAAACGCCGCCAAGCGCGGGGTGGATGTGCGGCTGGTGCTGCCGGGCATCCCGGACAAGAAGCTGGTGTTCCGCCTGAGCCGCTCCTACTACCTGCCGCTTTTGCAGGCGGGGGTGCGCATCTACGAGTACACCCCGGGCTTCCTGCATGCCAAGTGCTGGGTGAGCGACGACCGGGCAGCCGTGGTGGGCAGCATCAACATGGATTACCGCAGCCTGTTTTTGCACTTTGAGTGCGGCGTGCTGCTGCAGCACAACAGTCAGGTGGCTGCCCTGCGGGACGATGTGCGGGCCACCCTGCCGCAGTGCCGCGAGATCCATATTTCGGACTGCCGCACCAGCATCCCCGGCACCCTGCTGGACAGCGTGCTGCGCCTGCTCAGCCCGTTGATGTAAGGGCGCGCTCATAATTGCCCCGGCAGGGGGCACACTAGCTCCAAAGCCCGTGCGGCTGCGCGGGAGCAAAAGGAGCAAGTGTACCATGAAGCAGGTTTTTCGGGTGTTTTGGGGCTGTACGCTGGCCGCTGCGCTGGCGCTGACCGGCTGCGGCCGGGGCGGCGCTCCGGGCAGCAGCGGAGCCGGGTCCATGAGCGGCAGTGGGTCCGGTGCCATGAGCGGCGGCACAGCCGGGCAGGAGCAGGCCTGGCGCACCGGTCTTGGCGTTGTGACCGAGGCCGCAGGCAGCGACCGGGCCGGCAAGATCACCACTGCCGCTGCGGCTGTGGTGCTGGACGCCGACGGCAAACTGGCCGACGTGATGCTGGACGAGCTGGAACTTTCGGTCTCCGGCGGGAGCACCGGCAGCGTGACCACTCCGGAGGATGTGCGGTCCAAGCGCACAAAAGGGGAGGACTACCCGCTGGCGGCGGCGTCCTCCCTCGGCAAAGGGTGGGCCGAGCAGGCCGACTGGTTTGCCGACTACCTGACCGGCAGGACCCCGGACGAGGTAAAGAAGCTGAAAACGGATGAAAACGGCAAGCCGCAGGACGCCGACCTTGTGTCCGGCTGCACCATCGCGGTGGACCGCTACCGGGACGCCGTGGTGCGCGCCTGCGAACAGGCCAAAGCACTGGGAGCCGCCCAGGGGGACCGGGCGACCCTGAGCCTGATCGCGGCAGACCTGCCCCAGGACCTTGCCGCCACGGATGACCAGGACGCCCACGTCCAGGCAGACATCACGCTGGCGGCCCTGTCCGTGGACAGCAATGGCCGGGTGACCAGTGCCATCGGGGACATGACCCAGCCGCAGCTGACCGTCAGCGCGGATGGCACGGTCTCCGGGCCGGAAGAGCCGGTGTACACCAAGAACGAGCAGGGCGACAAGTACGGCCTGCGGGAGGCCAGTGCCCTGCACAAGGAGTGGTACGAGCACGCCGAGGGCTATTGCAGCACCCTGAAGGGCAAGACCATGGCGGAGATCGCCGCCCAGCCCACCGACGGCTCCGACGCCGACCTGAAAGCCCTGTGCACCATCTCGGTCACCGACCTGCAGAAGGCAGTGCTGGCCGCGCTGGCAGAAACCTGAACAGAACAAAACGAGGGAAGGCCCGCGGGCTTTCCCTCGTTTTTGTGGATGGAATTATTTGCCGAACGCGCTGTCGGTCAGGCCGTCCATGTTCAGCATGCCTTCCAGCGCGGCGATGTCGGTGGTCACGTCCAGCGCATCGGACTGGAACAGCTTGTCCAGCTGGTTTTCAAAGGCGGTCACCAGCAGGTCCATGCTGCGCTCGATGCTGTGCTTGGCTTCGGTGATGTTCGTGCCCTCCACCGCCTGCCGGGAAAGGCTGGCGTAGGTGTTCAGCAGCTTGAGCGCGGTAGGCAGATAGTAGTTCATAAACTTTTGCAGCTGCGCCTTTTTGTCCGGGTCCTTCTGCGCCAGCGCAAAGATACGCTCGCTGACCTCCTCCAGCCGGGAGATCTTCTGGCTCATCACCGGGTCAGGAATGGCATCGTTCACTTCCCGCAGCTGGCGCAGCAGTGCAGCGTACTCGTCCTCTGCGGCGGGCTGGGGCTTGGGTGCCGGAGCGGGTGCGGGCTTTTTCGGCTGCGGTGCTGCGCCCCGCACCACCAGCGTGTCGGTGCGGTTGTCAATGTAGGCGTCTGCGCCGAAGTATCCGTGCTCGATGGCGCTTTTCACGGCAGGACGTCCCCGGGTGGCATCCACCCCGGCGGCAGCAAACAGTTCCGGCAGGGGGATGTTATCCCGCTCGCCTACCACCTTATCCAGCAGCCGCTCCAGCTTGCGGGTGCTCTTCATCCGCAGGCCGGTCAGCAGTGCACCGCCGCCGCCAATGACCATGGCGATATTCGAGAACAGGCCGCTGAAGCCCGGGTAAAACCGCCAGATCTCCAGGACGTCCACCGCATTCGTCACGCCGGCAAGCAGAAAGACCGCACCCATGATGGTGCAGAGGGTGGCAATATTCTTGTGCCATTGCTTGGCGCTTTTCTGCGCCTCGGTAGGCACATCGTGTCCGTAAACAGGCTCACTCTTCCGGTCGGGCTCCGGCCCAAGGTCGGCGCGGTAGTCGCCCCGGGCGCGGGCGGCTTCCTGCTCTTCCTTCTGCACCTTCTGGTCGATGCCCTTCAGGATGAACAGCAGCACCCCCAACGGCCCGGACATCGCCATGACGATAAAGATGGCAATGGTGGGAATCTTTGCAAAATAATGTTTTCTCGGCTCCATGAAACAGAATTCCTTTCACAGAAAGATAAAAATAAGACCACGTTCCACTCTATTATAGCGGAGCGCGGCCTTTTTGTTAAGGGGGTATTTCTGTGCGTGAAAAACTTACTTCATCAGGCTGCACACGGCCTCAGCGTAAGCGGTGGGGTCGTCCACAGGCAGGCCCTCGATGAGCTGGGCCTGTGCGTACAGCAGGGCGCTGTACTTGTTGATCTTGTCGGTGTCACCGGCCTCCTGTGCGGCCTTGAGCACGGCGAACACGGGGTGGTTGGCGTTCAGCTCCAGCACCTTGTCGCTCTTCACGCCCTCGCTGCCGGGCTGCTTGGACAGCACCTTTTCCATCTCGATGGACAGCGGGCCGTCGGCGCTCAGGCACACCGGGTGATCCTTCAGGCGGGTGGAGACCTTGACTTCCTTCACCTTGCCGTCCAGAGCAGTCTTCATGGCGTCGAACAGGTCCTTGTTCTCGGCGGTGGCATCCTCGGCGGCCTTCTTCTCTTCCTCGGTCTCCAGGCCCAGGTCGCCGCTGTTCACGTTCTTGAACTCCACGGTGCCGTCCTTGCCCTCAGCATCCTTGCGGGGATAGGTGCGCAGGATCTGCAGGCAGAACTCGTCCACGTCCTCGGTCAGCAGCAGCACGTCGTAGCCCTTGCCCAGCACCAGCTCGGTGGAGGGCAGCTTGGCCAGACGGTCGGAGGAGTCACCGGCGGCGAAGTAGATGTACTTCTGCTCGGCGGGCATCTTGTCCACATACTCCTGCAGGGTGACCATCTTCTGCTCCTTGGCGGACCAGAACAGCAGCAGGTCCCGCAGCAGCTCGGCGTGCATGCCGTAGTCGGAGTAGGCACCGAACTTGATCTGACGGCCGAACTCCTTCCAGAACTCCTCGTACTTTGTGCGGTCGTTGGCCAGCATGGCGTGCAGCTCGTTCTTGATCTTCTTTTCCAGAGCGTTGTGGATCAGCTTGAGCTGGTTGTCCTTCTGCAGCATCTCACGGCTGATGTTCAGGCTCAGGTCCTGGCTGTCCACGATGCCCTTGACGAAGCTGAAGTAGTCGGGCAGCAGGTCGGCGCACTTTTCCATGATCAGCACGCCGGAAGCGTACAGGGCCAGACCCTTCTCGTACTCCTTGGTGTAGAAGTCGTAGGGGCGGTGGCTGGGCACGAACAGCAGGGCGTTGTAGTTGGCAGTGCCCTCGGTACGGCTCACGATGACCCGGGCGGGGTCGGCATAGTCGCCGAACTTGTCCTTATAGAAGGCGTTGTATTCCTCATCGGTCACTTCGCTCTTCTGCTTCTTCCAGATGGGGATCATGCTGTTCAGGGTCTCCAGCTCGGTGTAGGTCTCCCACTCGGGCTTGTAGTCCTCGGGCTTGGGGTCCGGTTCCGGCTTCTGGCGGCTCTTTTCGCGCTCCATCTGGATGGGATAGCGCACATAGTCGCTGTATTTCTTTACGATGGCCACGATGCCGTACTCGTCCAGGAAGTTGTCGTAGTGGTCGGTCTCGGTGTCGGGCTTGATGTGCAGGATGATCTGGGTACCAGCAGTGTCCTTCTCGGCGGGGGTCATCTCGTAGCCGTCCACACCGGAGGACTCCCACTGCCATGCCTCGTCCGAGCCGTAGGCCTTGGAGATGACGGTGACCTTGTCGGCCACCATGAAGGAGGAGTAGAAGCCGACGCCGAACTGGCCGATGATGTCGATGTTCTCGTCCTTGTTGTCCTGCTTGAAGTCCAGCGAACCGGAGTGGGCGATGGTGCCCAGGTTCTCTTCCAGCTCAGCCTTGGTCATGCCGATGCCGTTGTCCTCCACGGTGAGGATGCGGTTTTCCTTGTCGCGGGTGATCAGGATGCGGAAATCGCTCTTGTTCATGCCCACGGAGGTGTCGGTCAGGCTCTTATAATACAGCTTGTCGATGGCGTCCGAGGCGTTGGAGATCAGCTCCCGCAGGAAAATTTCCTTGTTGGTGTAGATGGAGTTGATCATCATATCCATCAGCTTTTTGCTCTCTGCCTGAAATTCTTTCTTGGCCATAGTACAAAACCTCTTTTTTTATCTGGATTCAGTGCAAGCACTCGACGAAAGAAACTGCCGTCAAACACTTAGCACTCATAACTTTCGAGTGCTAATATACACCGCTTTGCCGCAAAAATCAAGGGCTTTCATAAAAAGTTTAAAAATGCCCCGGTTTGTGCTATAATAAACCGCAAAGGATGTGAAATCATGGCAAAACAGGGCGAGGCAGCCTACGCCTATTTTTTAAAAGGATATAACTGCAGCCAGAGCGTGGTGGCGGCATTTGCGCCGCAGCTGGGGCTTTCCGAGGAGATGGCCCTGCGCATGAGCGCCGGGTTCGGGGCAGGCATTGGCCGGATGCGGGAAGTGTGCGGCGCGTTCTGCGGGGTGGTCACGGTGCTGAGCCTGGTCTACGCCGACCCTGCCGATCCGGCGGACAAATCCCGGATGTATGCCCTCGTGCAGGAGGCAGCCCGGCTGTACCGTGCCCGCAACGGCGGGGACAGTATTATCTGCCGGGAACTGCTGGCAAAGGCCGGGGCGGCCCCTTCCGGCGGCACGAAGGCCGAGGCCCGCACGGCGGACTACTACAAAAAGCGGCCCTGCCCGGAGCTGTGCCGGATGTGCGCAGACCTGTGTGCGGAATTCATTGCAGCTCACCCGGAGGGCCGCTGCGGCGTGTATAAGGAGGATGTGTGATGCAGCTGAAACAGCTGGACCTGCCCGGCGGCGGGCTTCTGACGGTGTACCTGCGGGACTGCGTGGAGACGATGCCGCAGGCCATGGAACGGCCGCTGGTGCTGGTGGTGCCGGGCGGCGGCTACACCCATCTGAGCGCCCGCGAGGGTGACCCCGTGGCCCTGCAGTTTGCGGCGGCGGGCTACCACACCGCAGTGCTGCGCTACGCCGTGGGGGACGATGCAGCGCACGGCCTGCCCCTGCGGCAGCTGGCGGCGGCCATCGGCCTTGTGCGGCAGCACGCCGCCGCATGGCATGTGCAGCCGGAAAAAATTGCGGTGTGCGGCTTTTCGGCGGGCGGGCATCTGGCCCTTTCCGGGGCCGTGCTGGCGGTGCCGGGCCTGCCGGACCCGCCCCGCCCCAACGCGGTGATTTTGGGTTACCCGGTGATCACGGCAGGGGAGTACGCCCACCGGGGCAGTTTTGTGCAGCTGGCCGGGGAGGACCCCGCGGCGCAGCAGGCGTTCTCGCTGGAGGACAAGATCACGCCCCGCACCCCGCCGGTGTTCGTCTGGCACACCATGGAGGACGAGACGGTCCCGGTGGAGAACACCCTGCTGCTGGTCAGCGCCCTGCACCGGGCCGGGGTGCCGTGCGAGGCGCATCTGTTTGAAAAGGGCTGCCACGGCACCAGCCTGAGCACCGCCGAGGTGAACCACCCCAGCGCCCACCGCAGCCGCTGGCTGACCCTTGCCCGCGAGTGGCTGGATGACACCTTTGATTTCCATCTGGGCACGGGGGAGACAGGCGGTTAAACGCCGTCGGTTTTTCGCGTGCCTGCAAAAAATTCACAAATATTCCGTTGACTTGCACGGCCCAAAACCGTATACTGGTCAGCGGAAACAAACAGGAAGAAGGAACGACCAATGGTTATGGATGATCCCACTCTGCCGCGCATCAAGGTGCGCGACCTTTTGATGCAGGCTTTTCTCACCGGCTGGACCCGGTCGGACAAAGCCGTTTCCCAGGACGAATATCTGCAAAGCTCCATTCAGGTGATCGAGATGCTCCAGGTGGAGCCGGAGAACCTGTATGCCGAGGAGGGCCTCGGCCTGCCGGACGGCGAAGAGGTGGACCACCTCGACGACCTTCTGCGCGCCGACGGCGTGTGGCTGTACTACGGTGTGGAAGCCGAGAACTTCTTCCTGATCCAGTGGTACCCGGATGAGGTGTCTGCCAACGCAAAGCTGGCCCAGCTGGAAGAACTGGGCGACGGCAAGCAGTATCTGGTGGACCTGACCCTGAAGCGGGAGAATCCCTCGCAGGCCGAAAACTTCGGCAATTCCAACCCGGTGCAGCTCCGCTCCTGATCATTTTTTGCCGCCCTCACGGCGGAAAGGGGAGAACGCCCATGCAGCTTTCTACGACCGAACACGAACAGCTTTATGCCATTTTGCAGCAATACGATGAGAACCCCCAGGTGCAGCGCATGCGGGAGTTTATCCAGCACGGCGATGTGACCACCTACCAGCACTGCAAGAACGTGGTGCGGGTGAGCTTCTGGCTCAACCGGCGGCTGCACCTGCACGCCGACGAGACCTCGCTGGCGGTGGGAGCCTTCCTGCACGACTTTTACCTCTACGACTGGCACAAGCGCAGCACCTTCCACGGCCTGCGCCGCCTGTTCGAGATGCACGGCTTTTCGCACCCGGGCTATGCCTGCGTGAACGCCCAGCGGGTGTTCCACATCACCAAAAAGGAGCAGGACATCATCGCCAGCCACATGTGGCCGCTCACCTTCCGCCATGTGCCCACCTGCCGCGAGGCCTTCATCGTGTGCCTGGCCGACAAGTATTGCGCCGTGGTGGAAAGCATGTTCCGCCGCAGCCGCGTGGCCGCCGCCCGCAGCACCGACGGTGAGGACACCGTGTGGTGACCGAACCCTGCCCCCATCAACTTCCAAAGCACCTGCGGCGCGTTCGCCTCACTGCTGGTAGCGGGGTTCGTGTGAGCGGATAAGCTCTTTGCGGTATCTCATACAACGAAAAAAGAGATAGGCAGCCCCTTTCGGGGAAGCCTATCTCTTTTCTGCTTACGGCTGCCTGCAGCGGCCGTCTGATGAGAAATGTGAAAACATCGAAGCAGTCATGCCTCTTCCACATAACCCTTTTCTTTCCATTTTGCCCAAAAAGGTTCCAGAACGCGATCTTCGAGCTCCTGCAGATCAATAAAGTTCGGCTCATTCTCAACGATGAGCTTGGATACGGCCTTAACAACAGCCGTATGGTATTCTTCCACCAAGAAATCCTCCATGCGAGGATAATCGCTTAACCAGGAAGCACTACCGTCGTGAATGCTGTAAGTTTCTTCGCCAACATGAAGATTGAGTTCGGTACCGTAATTCTCACAGCTGAGCTGCCAGCTTACGTTATCCGGGACTTTTAGCAGCTGGCCCTGTTCGCACTCTTCCCAATAAATGTACATAAAATTCACGTCCCTTTCTGTTGAATTGACTGAAACGGCGCAGATTGCAATTTAATTATAGCAGGGGATGCTTAAAAGAACAAGGGCTCTGCGTGCCGCATACATATCCGGCATGTAAAACTGATATCAACCGCGCCGCAAAAATGCATTATAATGGGGTGCGGAAAGAGGGTGTATGTATGAAAACAAGTCATCACGGGCAAATGTCCGAATCCTTTCTCACCGCCGTGTTCCTTTCACTGTCCGGCGGCCTGCAGGACGCCTATACCTACCTGTTCCGGGGCAAAGTGTTTGCCAACGCACAGACCGGCAATATCGTGCTGCTCAGCGCCAACCTGATGGATGGCAACTGGGAGCGGGTGCTGCATTATCTGGTGCCGTTGTGCGCCTTTGCGCTGGGGGTGCTCACCGCCGAAAAAATGCGGGAGCGCTTCCGGGAGATGCGCACGCTCCACTGGCGGCAGCTGGTGGTGCTGGGCGAAGGGCTGCTGCTGTTCCTCGTGGGCTTTCTGCCGCAGGAGCAGAACCTGCTGGCCAACGCCATCGTCTCGTTTGCCTGCGCCATGCAGGTGCAGGCTTTCCGCAAGGTGAACGGCTACGCCTTTGCCAGCACCATGTGCATCGGTGACCTGCGCAGCGGCGTGGAGGCGTTGTGCATCTGGCGCAAGACCCATGAACCGCAGGCCAGGGACCGGATGCTGCGGTACTTTGGCATCATCCTGCTGTTTGCCATCGGGGCCGGCATCGGCAGCCGGAGCGCTGCGCTGCTGGGCGGCCGGGCCATCTGGATCTGCTGCGGCTTTCTGCTGGTCAGCTTTGCGCTGATGTTCATCCGGGAAGATCTGGAAGAGAACCCTGTCATCGAAAAAGACCTGACCGAGATCCGGCAGGAAACGCGGGAGATCAACCATGCCCTGAAACAGGAGCTGCAGGAAGAGCACCGGGAGCTGAAAGAAAGCACCGAACCGCGTAAGAAGTAACAAAAAACCAGAAAGTGCCAGTGCACAGGATTTGTGCACTGGCACTTTCTTTATGGGAAAACATCATGCATGCCGTGCCGTCGTCTGGGTGATCATCTGCTGGAACTTCCGGGCCGCCGTGTTCAGCGGGCGGTGGTGGTCGTAGACCAGGCAGATGGAGCGGGAGGGGATGATCTCCTGCAAATGCAGCTGGACGATCTCGCCGCGCTGCAGCGGCTCCCGGGCCATGGGTTCCGGCACAAAGGCAAGGCCCAGCTCGCTTTTTACCAGCGTGAGCATCTGGTCGGTGGTGGCGGCCTCGGTGTCGGGCTTGAGCACGGCGTCGTGGTCCAGGAACAGCTGCCGGTAAAAGCTGCGGGTCATGCTCTCGTCGCTCAGCGAGATCAGCGGGTAGTTGGTCAGTTCCTTCAGGGAAAGATTCTGGCTGGACAGTGCGGTAAAGGTCTTTCCGCCCACCAGCACCTCATAAAAGGACTTCAACTCCACCATTTTCAGCCCGGGCTCCACCTCGGCCGGCGTGGATACGATGGCAAAATCCACCTCGCCGTTCTTTACGGCCTGCACCGCCTGCGGGGTGGAGTGGTTCGAGATGCGCAGCCGGATGCCGGGGAAATTGTTGTGGAAGGCCCGCAGCTTCTCGGAAAGATAGATGTTCAGGGCCGTCTCGGTGGCGCTGATGCTGATGGCACCGTGCTCCAGTGTGGCGCTGGCGCTCAGTTCCTCTTCGGCGTCCTGGATCTGCACCGCCGCCGATGCGATGCGGGAATAGAGCATCTCGCCTTCCGGGGTCAGGGTCACGCCCCGGTTGGAGCGGATGAACAGCACGCAGTTCAGCTGGCTTTCCAGCCGGTTCATCGAGTGGGTGATGTTGGGCTGGTTGTTGCCCAGCACCCGCGCGGCCTTGGTAAAATTCTGATACTTCGCCACATAATAGAAGATCTTGTAGTATTCCCAGTCTACATACATGGGCATCTGCCTCCATTCATATCAAATTTACATTGCAGCCATGTGGAAGATACGTTTTACACATTCTCCCTCTGCTCGTATAATAGCACTGCAATCCGAAATTGCAAGAGGGAAATCCAAAAGTATCGTAAAGTGGTATGGGAAAAGAAGGTAAATGAAGTATTATGCTGACTGCTGTTACTGGAATCAATTGGGGCGATGAGGGCAAGGGCCGCGTCATCGACCTGCTGGCAGAACATGCGGACATCGTTGCCCGCTATCAGGGCGGCAACAATGCCGGGCACACCGTCGTCACAGAGCAGGGCAAGTTCATCCTGAACCTGCTGCCCTCCGGCATCCTCCACCCGGAGGTGACCTGTGTGCTGGGTGCGGGCATGGTCATCGACCTGGACCATCTGGCCGGGGAGATGGACGCCATCGAGGCGCGCGGCATCACCGTCGGCCCGGAGAACCTGAAACTCTCTGACAAGGCCACCATCTCCATGCCGTGGCACAAGGTGCAGGACGGTCTGGAAGAGGACCGTCTGGCCAAGAAGGGCAGTGCGTTCGGCTCCACCCGCCGCGGCATCGCCTATGCCTACAGCGACAAATACCGCAAAAAGACCCTGCGTCTGGGCGACCTGCTCCATCTGGACGAAAAGCGGGTGCAGGACCGCCTGCACATGATCCTGGAATCCAAGAATCTGGAGCTGGCGGGCTGCTACCATCAGGAGCCCATGAGCTACGACGCCCTGCTGGAGTGGTGCCGGGTGCAGGCCGGGCAGTTTGCTCCGTACATCTGTGATGTGGGGGCTTTCCTGCAGCAGGCCCACGACAGCGGCAAGCGCATCGTGCTGGAAGCCCAGCTGGGTGCCATGCGGGACATCGACTACGGCATCTTCCCGTTTACCTCCAGCTCCAATACGCTGGCGGCCTATGCACCGCTGGGTGCAGGCATCCCCAACTGTAAGCTGGACCATGTGGTGGGCGTGCTGAAAGCCTACTCCACCTGCGTGGGTGCCGGACCCTTTGCGGCCGAGAACGCCATGGGCGAGGTGTGGAACGAGCAGCTGCGCAAGGCAGGCGGCGAGTACGGTGCCGCCACCGGCCGCCCGCGCCGGGTGGGCCCCTTTGACTGTGTGGCCAGCCGCTATGGCCTTGCCATGCAGGGTGCCGACAAGATCGCCCTGACCAAGCTGGACGTGCTCAGCAGCCTGAAGGAGATCCCGGTCATCACCGGTTACAAGCTGGACGGCGTGGAGGTCCCCGCCTTCGACCCGCTGTCCGACCTGGACCGTGTGGAGCCGGTGGTCACCATGCTGCCCGGCTGGGAGCAGGATATTTCCGGCTGTACCCGCTGGGACGAGCTTCCCGAAGCAGCAAAGAACTATGTGCAGTTCCTGGAAAAGCAGCTGGACCATGAGATCCAGTTCGTTTCCACCGGTGCCGAGCGCGAGAAGTTCGTGTTGAAAGGAGCATGGCTGTGAGACATTTTATTGAACCGAACAGCTTTTCACGGAACGAGCAGCTGGCCCTGCTGGACCTTGCCGACCGGATGGAAGCAAACCCCGCACCCTACGCCCACCTGTGCGACGGGCGCATCTTGGCCACCCTGTTCTATGAGCCATCCACCCGCACCCGGCTTTCTTTCGAGTCGGCCATGCTGCGGCTGGGCGGCAAAACGCTGGGCTTTGCAGGGGCACAGCTTTCTTCCGCCAGCAAGGGCGAGACGGTGGAGGACACCGCCCGCGTGGTGAGCAACTACGCCGACGTCATCGCCATGCGCCACCCCAAGGAGGGTGCTCCGCTCCGGGCGTCCCAGTATGCCCGCGTGCCGGTCATCAATGCAGGCGATGGCGGCCACGCGCACCCCTCCCAGACCATGATCGACCTGATGACCATCCGTCAGCGCAAGGGGCGGCTGGATCATTTGACCATCGGCTTCTGCGGCGACCTCAAGTTCGGCCGGACGGTCCACTCCCTGACCGCCGCGCTGAGCCAGTTTGAGGGCAACCGCTTTGTGTTCATCTCGCCGGAGGACCTGCGCCTGCCCCGCTACGTCAAGACCGAATCGCTGGAGCCCACCCATCAGGTCTACACCGAGACCGATGATCTGGAAGCGGAACTGCCCCATCTGGATGTGCTGTACATGACCCGCATCCAGCAGGAGCGCTTCTTCAACGAGGAAGAGTATCTGCGCCTGAAGGGCTGCTACCAACTGGACGAAGCCATGCTGCGGCTGGCCCCGGCGGATATGCCGGTGCTGCATCCGCTGCCCCGCATCGACGAGATCAGCACCGACGTGGACAACGACCCCCGCGCTGCCTACTTTGATCAGGTGCACAACGGTGTCTACATCCGCATGGCCATCATTCTGGCCCTGCTGGGCATCCCGGACCCGCTCACCGGCAAGACCGCGCTGGACCACTGAATACAACCAAAAGACAGGCCCCCGGACGACTGTAAAAAAGCCATCCGGGGGCCTGTTCTGCGTATTGGGATGGATCGGCTCACCGTGCGGACCGTAGAGATCCGGACGCAGGGGCTGGAATGACCCTTTGGGGCGGAGAACATGCTGCGCAGGCGGCTTGTCCTCTGCCTTTTTGCCTTTTTTCATCCGTGAGGTGAAATTCCGTCTTGTCCTCCCCGGCGGGAAGGGCTATAATAGGAAAGATAAAATTTAAAGGAGAGTTTCCACAATGAGTTCCTCACAAGACGGCACAACATCCCCAAAATCGCTGTTTGGCTGGTATAAGGAGCACATCACCGGTGCCATCGCCTCCTTTGCCGCACTGGCCACCATGGCCGGCTGCGTGGTGCTGAAGGAAAAGATCCGGCTGGACGACTGATCATGGAAATCAGAAAAGCGTATTTTCACCTGCCCGGGCTGTTTGAGTTCTACGAGCTGTACCGGGTGTTCCTGCCGCTGTACCGGACGCACCGCGACTGGTTTTACGATTGGTGCGAGATCGGCTCCCTTTACGGTGCCCCGGCCGACTGCCTGTGGGGCGGCGGACGGACCGGCTGCAGCCGACACACCGCCCGGGAGGTGCTGGCCCTTGCGCAGGAGTACGGGATCTCGGCCCGGCTCACCTTCAGCAATTCACTGCTGCGGGAAGAGCACCTGACCGACCCTAAATGCAACGCCCTCTGCGCGCAGTTCGCGCAGGGCAGTGTGCAAAACGGCGTCATCGTGCATTCGGACCTGCTGGTGGATTATCTGCAGGAGCACTACCCGGAATTATATCTGGTGTCCTCCACCACCAAGGTACTCACGGAGTTTGCACAGCTGGAAGCGGAGACCGCCCGGCCGGAGTTCCGCTATGCGGTGCCGGACTTCCGCCTGAACAAAGCCTTTGCGCAGCTGGACAGCCTGCCGCAGCCGCAGAAGGACAAGCTGGAATTTCTCTGCAACGAGTGCTGCTGGTTCGGCTGCACCGACCGGCGGCGCTGTTACGAGAACGTCAGCCGCCGGAACCTGGGCGAGCTCTGCCCGGAGCACCGCTGCACGGCCCCCGGTGCGGCGGAAGGCTACCGCTTTTCCAAAGCAATGCGGAACCCCGGCTTTATCGGAGTGGAGGACATCCGCAGCACCTACCTGCCCATGGGCTTTTCGCAGTTCAAGATCGAGGGCCGGGGCCTTGGCAGTGCGCTGGTGCTGGAATTTCTGCTGTACTATCTGACCAAACCGGAACACCAGCTGCAGGTGCGGGAAGAGATCTACCTGGACAATATGCTGGACCTGTTCTGACAACGAAAAAAGGCGCGGAGCGCTTCTGGAAAACCAGAAGGTTCTGCGCCTTTTTGAGTGTGGAAACTTTGTAAAAACCTCTTGGCTTAAAGTTGACTTTGATATGGACCGCAGCCGCGCACGGCAGCAGGCATAACAACGCAAACGGGGCACTGTACCGGGTGGTACAGTGCTCTTTTTTGCTCGCAGCAAAGAACCTTTGCCACGGAAAAAAATCAGCACCAAAAAGTCCGGCAAGTTCACAAAATGTTTAACTTTTGGAGCGGAAAATACTATTTTTTTCGTGTAAAATAAAGGCTCCAGATTGAATGTGCCGACAATTTGGTTTATAATGACCTTGTATGCAAACTGTGAGGATGATTTGTTACCGAACAATTTTCGGCAGTCAAAACTGAACCGTCTGTGTGCAGGGCGTGCCCTGGCAGACGATGCCTTAGGAGGAAAAACAACGTGAGAGTAGGTCTTGACATCGGCAGCACCACCATCAAGTGCGTGGTGCTGGATGAGCAGGATACCCTGCTGTATTCTACATACGAACGACATTATAGTCATATTCTGGAAAAGGCGCAGGAGCTGCTGCGCCGCATTGACGCCGAGCAGCTGCACGGGCAGAAAGCACTGCTGAGCATTTCCGGCTCGGCGGGCATGGGTCTGGCCGACAGCTGCGGCGTGCCCTTCGTGCAGGAGGTGTTCTCCACCCGCGTGGCGGTCAAACGCTTTGTGCCCGCCACCGACTGCGTCATTGAGCTGGGCGGCGAGGATGCCAAGATCCTGTTTCTGACCAACGGCACCGAAGTGCGCATGAACGGCAGCTGTGCCGGCGGCACGGGTGCTTTCATCGACCAGATGGCCACCCTGCTCAAGATGAGCGCCGACGAGATGAACAAGGCCGCCGAGCAGGCCCAGCGCACCTACACCATCGCTTCCCGCTGCGGCGTGTTTGCCAAGAGCGACGTGCAGCCCCTGATCAATCAGGGTGCCCGCACCGAGGACATTGCCGCCAGCATCTACAAGGCCGTGGTCAACCAGACCATTGCGGGTCTGGCACAGGGCCGCCCCATCAAGGGCAACATCCTGTATCTGGGCGGGCCGCTCACCTTCAGCACCGTGCTGCGCAAGAGCTTTGACGAGGCGCTGGGCGTGACCGGCACCTGCCCGGAAAACAGCCTGCTGTATGTGGCACTGGGTGCCGCCCTGTATGCGGACAAATCCTTTGTGCTTACCGATGTGGCCGACGCACTGGACAAGTATGCCGCCACGGCCACCTATGCCAGCGAGCCGCCGCTGTTTGCCAACAAGCAGGAGTACGAGGAATTCCACGCCCGGCACATGTCCCACAGCGTGCCGCATGTGCCGTTCAGTGCCCACTGCGGCCCGGTGCACATCGGCATCGACTCCGGCTCCACCACCGTCAAGCTGGTGGTGGTGGACGAAAAGAGCCAGATCCTGTACACCAACTATCAGCCCAACCTCGGCAACCCGCTGCCCCTCATCCGGGAGCAGCTGCTCAAAATTTATCAGGAACACCCCGGCCTGCAGGTGGCCAGCGTGACCACCACCGGCTACGGCGAGGAGCTGGTGAAGAACGCCTTCCGCTGTGATTACGGTCTGGTGGAAACGGTGGCCCACTTCACCGCCGCCAAGTACTTCATGCCGGATGTGGACTTCATCATCGACATCGGCGGCCAGGATATGAAGTGCTTCAAGATCGAGGATGGTGCCATCAGCAACATCTTCCTGAACGAAGCCTGTTCTTCCGGCTGCGGCAGCTTTTTGCAGACCTTCGCCCAGGCGCTGGGTTATGACGTCAAGAAGTTTGCCGCCCTGGGTCTGTTTGCGGACCGCCCGGTGGACCTGGGCAGCCGCTGCACCGTGTTCATGAACAGCTCGGTGAAGCAGGCCCAGAAGGACGGTGCCAGCATCGAGAACATCTCGGCCGGTCTGTCCATCAGCGTGGTCAAGAACGCACTGTACAAGGTCATCCGTGCGTCCAGCCCCGAAGAACTGGGCCGCAAGATCGTGGTGCAGGGCGGTACCTTTTATAATGAAGCCGTGCTCCGCGCCTTTGAAAAAGAGATGGGCGTGGAGGTCATCCGCCCGGACATTGCCGGTCTGATGGGTGCTTACGGTGCGGCCCTGTATGGTCTGCGCCAGAGCAGCAAGGCCCACCGTACCGCCTCCGGCATGATGAGCCAGCAGGAGCTGGAAGCCTTTGAACAGAAGGTGGTCAGCGTCAAGTGCGGCGGCTGCGGCAACCACTGCCAGCTCACCGTCAACACCTTTGCGGATGGCCGCAAGTACATTTCCGGCAACCGCTGCGACAAGCCCGTTACGGGCAAGAGCGCCGACAACAGCCTGAACCTGTACGCCTACAAGCAGGAGCTGCTGGCAAGTTATAAGCCGGTGCCCGGCAAGCGCGGTTCCATCGGCATCCCGCTGTGCCTGGGCTTCTACGAGCTGCTGCCCTTCTGGTGGGCCTTCTGGACCAAGCTGGGCTTTGCGGTGCACACCAGCCCGGTGTCCAGCCGCGGGCTGTATCTGGCCGGACAGGCCACCATCCCCAGCGATACGGCCTGCTTCCCGGCAAAGTTGAGCCACGGCCACATCAAGGCCCTGAGCCAGATGGAGCTGGATGCCATCTTCTACCCCTGCCTGACCTACAACGTGGACGAGGGCCTGGGCGACAACCATTACAACTGCCCGGTGGTGGCCTATTACCCGGAAGTTCTGGCCGGCAACTGCCCGGAGCTGGAAGGCAAAAAGTTCATCTATGATTATGTGGGCATCCACCGCCCCAAGGACTTTGTGCACAAGATGGCCAGGACCGTGCTGCCCAAGTATTTTGGCGGCATCTCCGAGAAGGAAGTGCAGGAAGCCGCCGACGCCGCTTACGCCGAGTACGAGGCCCATATGGCCAAAATCCGCGTGAAGGGCAGCGAGATCATCGACGAGGCACGCCGTCAGGGCAAGCGCATCATCGTGCTGGCGGGCCGCCCCTACCATGTGGATCCGGAGGTCAACCACGGCATCGACCGTCTGATCACCCGCCACGGGGCTGCCGTCGTCACCGAGGACAGCATCTCCAACCGGGTGCAGAAGTTCCCCACCAGTGTGCTGAACCAGTGGACCTACCACAGCCGCCTGTATGCCGCCGCCAAATACTGCACCACCCAGAAGGATATGGATCTGGTGCAGCTGGTTTCCTTCGGCTGCGGCGTGGATGCCATTACCACCGACGAGACCCGCGAGATCCTGCAGGCAGGCGGCAAGCTGTACACCCAGCTCAAGATCGACGAGATCACCAACCTGGGTGCGGTGAACATCCGCCTGCGCAGTCTGTTTGCCGCGCTGGACGAGCGCGACGAGGTGGCCGAGGAAAAGGCCGCCGCCAAGGCAGAAGCCTGAGAACATAGGAGGAACCTATGGAATACAATTATCCCAAATTCACCCCGGAGATGAAGAAAACGCATACCATCCTCATCCCCAACATGGCCATTACCCAGTTCCGCCTGCTGGAGTACGCCCTGCGCTACGACGGCTACAAGTGCGAGATCCTGGGCAACTGCGGCAGTGCCGTGGCACAGCTGGGCCTGAAATATGTCCACAACGATACCTGCTATCCGGCCCTGCTGGTCATTGGCCAGTTCCTGGACGCACTGAACAGCGGCAAATATGATCTGGATCACACTGCGCTGCTCATCACCCAGACCGGCGGCGGCTGCCGTGCTTCCAACTACATCCATCTGCTGCGCAAGGCACTGGTCAAGGCCGGTTACCCGCAGATCCCGGTGGCCAGCCTGAACTTTTCCGGCCTGGAAAAGGACAGCGGCTTCCAGATGACCATCCCGCTGGCCCGCCGCGCACTGGCCTGCATCTTCTACGGTGACATGCTGTGCGCCCTGCGCAATCAGGTGGCCCCTTATGAGAACGAGAAGGGTGCTGCCGACAAGATGGTGGACCTGTGGGTCACCCGTCTGGGCCGGGTCCTGCTGGCCGGCAAGGGCTACACCGCCAAGGAGATGAAGCACACCTTCCCGCTCATTGCAGCCGACTTTGCCAACATCCCGGTCACCCGGGTGCCCAAGGTCAAGGTGGGCGTGGTCGGTGAGATCTACGTCAAGTACAGCCCGCTGGGCAACAACGACCTGCAGAAGTTCCTGGAAAGCCAGGACTGCGAGGTGAACTTCCCCGGCCTGATGGGCTTTGTGCAGTACTGCGCCTTCAACATGGGCGAGGACCACATCCTGTACGGCGGCAAGCTGGCCGTGAAGGTGGGCATCGACCAGTTCCTGAACTGGCTGGACAGCATCGAGCGTGCCATGCTCAAGGCCGAGAGCGATGCCGGGTTCTACGCCCCCGGCCCCTTCAAGGAACTGGTGGAAAAGCCCAAGGGCATCATTTCGCTGGGTGCCAAGATGGGCGAGGGCTGGCTGCTGACCGCCGAGATGATCGAGCTGGTGCAGGGCGGCTACGGCAACATCGTGTGTGCCCAGCCCTTCGGCTGCCTGCCCAACCACATCGTGGGCAAAGGCATGGTGAACAAGATCCGTGCGCTGTACCCCAGCGCCAATATCACCCCCATCGACTACGACCCCAGCGCCACCAAGGTCAACCAGGAAAACCGCATCAAGCTGATGCTGGCCGTGGCCAAGGAGCGCCTGAACGCCCCGGCCGAGGCAAAGCCTCTGACCGCCGAGGAGATCGCAGGCGGTGTCCCGAAGGTTGGAGCGACCGTATAACCATAAGATAAACAAACCGCCCGCCCGGAAATCATCCGGGCGGGCGGTTTTTATGCCTTAGAACAGTTCAAAAGGGGAAACCATCACTTCTGCTTCTTCAGGTAGATGTGGTGGGGCAGACCGGCGATGTACAGCGGGGTCAGCTCGGCCTGGATCAGCGGGCGGGCGTATTCCAGGAACTCCTCGGTCATCTGGGTGTGGTTTTCGTTCATCCAGCTCAGCGGCACCTTCTTCTCAAGGTTTGCCACCTCGCTGATGGGGTGCAGCTCAGTGGTGCATTGGTACGGGCTGTTGGAGATGCGCTTCAGGGCCACCATCTGGCCGGTCACGCCCTCAAAGGCAGCCTTGGCGGCAGCACCGCCCACCTGATAGGCCTCGGTGATGTCGGTGCGGCTGGTCAGATGGCCGGCGCAGCGCTGCAGGGTGGAAAGCTCGATGCAGCGGGTCTTGGTGTCCAGATTGCGGGCCACCACGTTGGCCAGGAAGCGGGCCGTACCGGTCAGGGCCTTGTGGCCGAAAGCGTCCACAGCGTGCACATCGTCGGCCAGCTCACAGACATAGCGGCCATCCTCCAGCTTGACGCCTTCGGACACGGCGATGACGATGCTGGGCTTCTTCTCCTGCATCACGCGCACCTTCTCCACAAAGTGATCCACGTTGAAGGGCACTTCAGGCAGGCAGATCATGTCCACGCCCTCGCAGTCGTCGCTCTTGGCCAGAGCAGCGGCGGCGGTCAGCCAACCGGCGTTGCGGCCCATGATCTCCACCACGGTGACGTACTTGGTGCCGTACACGGTGGCGTCACGGATGATCTCCTTCATCACCACGCCGATGTACTTGGCCGCAGAACCGTAACCGGGAGTGTGGTCGGTGACCATCAGGTCGTTGTCGATGGTCTTGGGTACGCCCATGAAGCGGATGTCGCTGTCGATGCGGGCACCGTAGTCGGCCAGCTTGCCGATGGTGTCCATGGAGTCGTTGCCGCCGATGTAGAAGAAGTAGCCGATGTTCAGCTTTTCCAGAATGGCAAACAGCTTTTTGTACACGGCTTCGTCCTCGTGCCAGTCGGGCAGCTTGTAGCGGCAACTGCCCAGGAAGCTGGACGGCGTGCGCTTGAGCAGCTCAATGTCCAAATCGTCCGTCAGCACGGTGGACAGGTCCACCACGCGCTCCTCCAGCAGGCCGGCAACACCGTTGCACATGCCGTACACGATGTCGGCACCGCGGCTCTTGCAGCTCTCGAACACGCCTGCCAGACTTGCATTGATGACGGAGGTAGGGCCGCCAGACTGACCAACGATTGCATTTTTACCCATGATGATTTCTCCTTTTTTGTTTTTTCTGTTTCGGCTTTTATAAAACGTGCAGGTGCACGAAAACAGACGCGGAAAAGGGGATTACAGGCGGATGTGGCGCGGGGTGCCGTTGACGTACACGGGGGTCACCTCATCCAGAATGAGCGGGCGGGCGTACTCCTCAAAGGCCGCCGTCACCTGCATGCCGTCCGGGGTGATCCAGTCCAGCGGCACTTTCTTTTCCAGGTTGGCCACCTGCTGCACATCCACCGACTTGGCAATGCACTGATAGGGATAGCTGGAAATGCGCTCCAGCGCGATCATGCGGCCGCTCTCGCCCGCAAAGGCCGCTGCCGCCGCGGCACCGCCCACCGCATAGGCCTCGTTCACATCGGTGCGGCTGGCCAGATGGCTGGCGCAGCGCTGCAGGGTAGAGAACTCGATGGCGCGGCTCTTGCAGTTCAGCTTGTCGTGAATCAGCTCGGACAGATACCGGCTGGTGCCGCTGAGCACGGCCTTGTGGCCAAAGGCGTCCAGCTGCCCGGCGGTGGACACCAGATCGCACAGGTAGGTGCCGTCGGCGGTCTTGACACCCTCACTGGCCGCAATGATGACGTTGGGCTTGACCCGCTGCAGCGCGTCCACCTTGGCCAGGAACTTGTCCTGATCGAAGGGGACCTCCGGCAGCAGGATCAGGTCCGGGCCTTCACAGTCGTCGCCGCCGGCCAGGCAGGCCGCACCGGCCAGCCAGCCCGCGTGACGGCCCATGATCTCGGCCACGGTCACGCTGCGGATGTCATACACGGAAGAATCGCGGATGACTTCCTTTAGAATGGTGGCGATGTACTTGGCCGCCGAGCCGTAGCCGGGGGTGTGGTCGGTCAGGCACAGGTCGTTGTCGATGGTCTTGGGCACACCGATGAACCGCACGCTGCTGCCCACCTGGTCGCCGTAGCGGCTGAGCTTGGCGATGGTGTCCATGGAGTCGTTGCCGCCGATGTAGAACACCGCGCAGATGTCGTACTTGTCAAACAGGGTGAACAGCTTGACGAACGGGGTGGAGTCGGTGTCCGGGTCGGGCAGCTTGTAGCGGCAGCTGCCCAGATAGCTGGACGGGGTGCGCTTGAGCAGCTCAATGCTCATGCGGTCGTCCAGCAGGACATTCAGCTCGATGAGCTCTTCCTTGAGCAGGCCCTCGATGCCGTACTTCATGCCGTACACCTTGTCGGCACCCAGACTGCAGGCAGCCTTGTACACGCCTGCCAGGCTGGAATTGATGACGGCCGTAGGGCCGCCGCTCTGACCAATGATCACATTTTTGGCCATGAGTACCTCCTTCTTGATCCTTTACCGTGAACGATAGAAAACGCCTGCAAACCGATGTTGTCTGCCGCCCTGCTGCAAAGGGACTGCGGCCCTGCACTGCACACAGACCAAAGGCGGCTGACAAAACAAGTTTGCAAGTGGTACAAAAATGATGCAGCATGTGAATGCGCTTTTTGTAAAATGCGCAAAAACTGCTACGACTCTATTGTAACTGTTTTGCCTGTTGTATGCAAGACCCAATTGGTTGCACAGGCAAAAAAATTATGATAGAATGGGAGCACTTGCATCCCATGCGGCGGGCTGTGTCGGCCGCTGGGGGTAAAAACGAGAAAGCTGGAGCAAAAACCATGGGGATTTCACACGAATATCATTCGACATCGCACCGTGCCCGTCACGGCGGCGTGAGCGGCAAGCTGTGCCTGGCAGGGGTGGTGCTGGCCATTTTGGTGCTGGCCTACGCCATTACCGCCATTCTGGAAAACGGTGCATCGGCCAAGGACGCACCGTCGGAGCCGGTGGCCAGCGGCATTGCACAGGACATTCTGGCACCACTGCCCATGCAGGGCGAAGCGGCAGACAGTGACAGCAGCGGCGACAGCACCGCGCCGGACGGCAGCGGGGACGCACAGGCGGTCACGCTGGAGACCTTTGGCCCGGCCCGGCAGGATGCGGCCGCTGCGGTGGTCAAGGCCTACGACGCCAGCGTCATCCGTCAGCCCAGCTGCGGGCAGGTGGACCTGAACTATTTTGCGGACGCGGCCTTTCTGGGTGACAGCCTGACCGTGGGCTTTTCGGACTACCAGATCAATCTGGGCGGGGCGCTGGTCTGCGGTTACACCGGCGTGGGGCCGGATGCCATCGTGAACCGGACGGCGGTCAAGAGCTCCGTCCGCGGGGAAGAAATCGCACTGGATGTGCTGGCCGCTGCCCAACCCAAAAAGCTGTATATCCTGCTGGGCACCAACACCCTCACCACGCTGGGTGCTTCCGACCGATTCCTGGCCTATTACGGCCAGATGCTGGACATGCTGCGGGAGGCGCTGGGGCCGGACTGCGTGATCTATGTGGAGTCGGTCCCGCCGGTGCGTCCGAAAGCGGCCACCGAGAAGCCGGGTCTTGCTTCCGATGTGCTGCGCGGGGTGAATGAGCAGCTGGCCCAGCTGGCCGCCAGCAAGGGCTGCGTGTATCTGGACCTGTGGGAGGCCCTGGCCGACGGTGAAGGCAACCTGAAAGAGATGCTGGCAGCGCCGGACGGCATCCACCTGTCGGCTGGCAACGGCTATGGCACCTGGCTCACCTACCTGCGCAACCACGCAAAGTATTCGGCCAACAATTCCTGGACGATGGGCAGTGTGTACAGCGCTCAGTGACCTTAATACTTTGGAGGCAACCTTGAATTTTATGCTGAACACCTGAAGAAATGTTAAGCTTTGCATGAACGGACTTCACAAGTGCCTGCCTGGCAGACAAAAAGCACCCGGCGGAAAAACAAACTGCATCCCATTTCCAGAACAGCAGATCTTACGGTCTGACAAATGGGGTGCGGTTCAAACCCGGCGGTTTCGATCTTATATGGTTTTTATTGTTTGCTTGACGGAGTACACTTCAGAGACCGCAGCGGTCTTTTGCGTTTTGTGATAAAACTCAGCTCCGGCGCTTGGCCAGTACCGCCGCCCCGCTGGCGGCGGTCAGGACGCCCAGCAGGGCAAGCCCGGCACCCGCCTGCCCGAAGAGATCGCCCACGGCACCCACAAAGGGGCTTGCGGGGATCATCAGGATGCTGTAGGCCATGCTGTCCACGCTGATGAGGGTAGCCCGCTGATCACTGGAGATCAGGGCATTGAGACGCTGGTCGGCATGGAGCAGCCAGACTTCCAGCACGCCCTGCACCAGCATCATGCCCAGAATGCCGCCCCATGCAGGCGCCGCGCCGACCAGAAAGGTCCCGCCGCCGACCAGCAGGGCACACACCGTGTAGAACCGCCGCAGGGTGTGGGGATGTACCCGTCGGCCGATCTCGGTACCGGCCACGCAGGCCGCACCGCCCAGCAGCAAGGGCAGAAAAAGCCACTCGGTGGGCCAGCCCAGCTCCACGAGCCGCTGCTGCAGGAACATCTTGGTCAGATAGCAGGGGACAGAGATGAACGCATCGGCAGCGATGAGTTTTGCCGCCAGCGGGCAGCTGCGCAGGGCGGCGGCACTGTCCCGCACCAGCTGCGCGAACTGGTCTGGCAGCTCCCACAGGGAATGGGAACTCCGGGCGGCTTGTGCTTCGGTGACCACAGGTTCCTTCAGCAGGAGCATGGCCAGTGTGGAAATGCTGCTGAACAGCGCACTCACCAGATAAAAGCCGGAAAACCGCAGAAACCGCCGCAGTGTGCTGGCAAGGGAGCCGAGCGCGCTGGCCAGCATGCCGATCTGGGAGCGGTTGGCGGCCACGGAAAGATACCGTTCTTCCTGCCCGGCCTGCTTCAGGCTGTCGTAGGTCAGAGCGGCATCGGTGCCGGAAAACATGGTGTTGGACAGGGCGTTCAGCCCCATCGCTGCACAAATCAGGAAAAGGCCGGGCGCAAATGCCATGAGCAGGCTGCTCAGCACTGCCAGGATACCGCCCGCCACAAGGGCCCGTTTACGCCCCAGCAGGTCGGCGGCCATTCCGCTGGGCACCTCGCACAACAGGCTGACGATATGGTAGACGCTCTCGGCAAGGCCGATCTCCCACAGCGAGAACCCGCGGGCGGCCAGCAGCGCCACCCACACGGCATCCGTGATGCGCAGGCCGGAAAAGAAATTGGACAGATAGATGCAGCGCAGCTGCTTTTTTAAATGGATGGTATGATTCATGGGAAACACCCTTTCTGCTTCTGCGTGAAACAGTGCCCCATTTCCCGGCAAAACAAAAACGCCCCACAGCAAAGCTGCGCGGCGCATAAAAACGATGCTCCACGCTTTGCCGGAAGAAAAATGGGTACACTTCGAGCCGGAAATGCTTAGGGGTTGCCTTTTTTAAAGAAAATGCAGCCGTTCCAGCCCATCCGGGTGTACCCTCCTTCCATGCAAAGCGCTGCACTGAATATAACATGACAGAGCCAAAATGTCAAGTCAAAACCGGAAACCTGCGCAAAATCTGCCCGCCCCGCTTGCAAACCGCCGCAAAATGTGGTAACATAACAAACGGTTATAAAACCTGAATACTCCCAAACGCAGCGACGGAGAGAGTAGGTTTGTTCGGCACAGCAAAGAGAGGGACTTCACCGGCTGAAAGGGTCCCCGCGTGCAGACAGGCTGAAGTTCGCTCCTGAGCGGCCTGCGCGAACGGCTTTGCGGCCCACTAGCACAGGACGGTTGCGCCCCGTTACGGCGTTTGAGTGCCGCCCGCTGCTTGCGCAAAGGGCGGAAACCGGGTGGTACCGCGGAGCAGACTGTTACAGCTTCGTCCCTTTTGCCTGAGAACAGGCAGAGGGGACGGAGCTTTTTTCATGCCTCCGCTCATGAACACGAAGTAGGAAAAGGAGAGAACATCCATGCAAGCAATGATCGACGAGCTGGCAAAACAGGCCGAAGAGAGCCTTGGTCAGGTCTCCAGCAAGGAAACGCTGGCATCCTTCTGGCAGGAATACCTCAGCAAGAACGGTAAGATCCCTGCCCTGATGAAGAATCTGCGCACCGTCGCACCCGAAGAGCGCCCTGCCATGGGCAAGATCATCAACGAGCTCAAGGCCAAGGTGCAGGCCGAGTACGACGCTGCCGCCGAAAAGGTGAAGGCTGCCGAGCTGGCTGCCCGCAACGCCGCCGAGACGGTGGACATCACCCTGCCCGCCAAGACCCGCCCCATGGGCGGCCTGCACCCGCTGACCCTGATCACCAACCAGATCATCGACGT